>JAABUS010000450.1_pt1 | contig 104594 bp, 88 predicted proteins | sample 5560161 | NCBI WGS metagenome assembly JAABUS01 (sample SAMN10711885, study PRJNA513376) | rock metagenome | isolation source: Antarctica rocks | place: Antarctica: Victoria Land, Trio Nunatak nord | collected 2016-01-04
ACGCATCAAGCAGGGCGACGAAGAGCTCGTCGCCCTCCGCGCTCTGGAGCGCCACCTTGGACGCGGCGCGACCCACCTCGTGCCCGGTGAGATCGGTGGCAGCAATGCCCTGCGCCCGATCGCCGTCGCCGCCCAAACCGGCCTGCCGGTCGTTGATGGCGATGGTATGGGTCGCGCCTTCCCCGAACTGCAGATGGACACCTTCAGCATCTACGGTGTCCGTCCCACACCGGCGGCACTGGCTGACCCCCACGGCCAGGTCGTCCTCTTCGATGCCATCGCCGACGCCTCGACCCTCGAACGCTACGCCCGTGCCGTCACCATTCAGATGGGGGGCGCCGCGGGATACGCCTTTCCTCCGATGACCGGCGCCGAGCTGAAGCGGACCGTCGTTCCGCACACTATGACGCTCGCCGCCCGCGTTGGCGACGCCGTCATCACCGCTCGCGCCAGCCACGACGATTCGGTCGAAGCGGTCCTCGGCGTCACTGGTGGCCAGCGTCTCTTCACGGGAAAGATTGCTGACGTTGAGCGCCGCCTCGTCGGCGGGTTTGCTCGTGGCGTTCTCCGGCTCGACGGCACGTCCCACGACGCGGGACGACGGCTGCGAATCGACTTCCAGAACGAAAACCTGATCGCCCGCGTAGACGACGGCGAGGTGCTGGCGGTCGTCCCCGATCTGATCTGCCTCGTCGATACCGATACCGCCGAGCCGATCACCACCGAGGTCGTCCGCTACGGCTTGCGAGTTGTCGTCCTCGGAATCCCTGCCCCGTCGATGCTCACGTCGTCCGCGGCACTCGCCGTCATTGGCCCCGCCGCCTTCGGCTACCCGGACGTGCCATACGTGCCATTGCCGGGCACCTACGGGACCGGTGCCGCTACGCCAACGGCCGCTGCGTTATAAAACATCGCGCTCCGGCGTGCGGGTGCGGTGGGGTCGCTTCATCCGGCGCTCGGCGATCCGATGGCGCCGGTGCCATTCCGCCCGAAGGGACCCCCACGTCGACCCGGTCAGCGGTAACGCGCGTCCCTCGCCCCACCCGATACGGCGCCCTCTCCTCCCGGTCACCACGCCGCTCCTCACCAGGGAAGCCGGTCGACCGCCCGCTTAATCTGGCGCCGGTAGCCACGATAAGCGATTCGCCCTGCGTCGGTCAGCCGGAGTGTCGTCTGAGGGATTTTCCCGTTGTATCCCTTCAGCACCTCGACGTATCCGGCGTGCTCCAGCTTGCCGAGGTGCGAAGACAGGTTTCCCTTCGTCAAACCCGACTGCCGCAGCAGGTACAGAAAATCGGCGCTCTCCGCCGGATAGAGCAAGGCCAGAATCACCAGCCGCGCGGGCTCATGGACCACCCGGTCGATGTTGGCGAGATCGACGTACTGATCGCTCACCGGTTATTCAACCGTCGACGAGGGGTTCGCGCGGAGATACCGCCACAGGGCCAGCGCCCCGGAGACCACCAGCGCTGCCCCCTGCACTCCGTAGTCCAGTGCGAAGCTGTCGGATCCTCTGAGACTGACGAGAGGTCCTGCCAGCGCCGCCACCAGCACCGCACCGGCCACCCCGAGGTATCGCCGGAATCCGAGGTAGTACCAGCCGCCGATCCAAAGGCAGGCGATTGGTAGCCAGAACAGCAGCGGCCACCCGCGCCTCAGGGCCGGCGCGAGTTGCACGATCCAGCGCGCGACGCCCCGTTGAGCGTTGAAGAGAACCATGAATGCGAGTCCGGCACCGACGAAGCGGAGCATGCGGTTGCGCCCGATGCGGCTTTGGAGCGCGCGTGCGATCCACCGCGGCCATTGCGGGGAAGGCGGCCCTGCCTTCGGACGGACGTAACCCGTGCGGTGATCGACGAGGGCCGCCTTCGCTCGAAAGAGCGCATCGGGCAGGAGCTTAAACCGTCGCAGTGTCGTCGCGATTGGGATCGCCAAGAAGACCCACCAGAAGCGCGTTCCGAAGAAGATCAGCAGACCTCCAAGCAGGGCGAAGAGTCCAAAGACCAGCTCAACCAGCCCATCGTCGAGCCAGACCCGCTCTGCCTTCCGCTCGGTCTGCTGAATCAGCTCCTTGGTCGCTCCATCCGATGCCAATGGTTCGCTTCCCTTCTCGTGGCCTGGTCCACCTCTGTCCTGCCCCCGACCGTCCCAACCAGGTCCATCGCCCCGTGGCAGCTTCGGCGCATGCGCGCTTCCTACGCCTAAGCAGTGGGAGGCTCCAGGGGCGTACGCAGGTACGACCAGCGCGTGTACGCCGCCACGGCAAGGTGTGCCGCCCCGATCGCGCCGAAGAGCACTCCCCAGGCGTAGCGGTCCACTGGCTCCCCTGGCGGGGCGACGATTGCGGCCAGCACGGCAACGATCGCCAGCCAGGCATACCGTGTGAGTCCCGTCTGGCGTACCTGCTGGACAGCCCCTCCGGTCACGAGAATGTAGATCAGATATGGCAACAACGCTGGCCGGTTCGGGAACGCTGTGTCGGCGACGCTGGACAACCCGCCCACTACCGCGGCAATGATGCCGACTGCCTGGATGCGCCGGCCGTACCCGTGCTCCCGCCACGCCTCAAGCGGCCGCACATACCCAGCCGTCCGGTCGGTGAACCGTCGCTTCGCCGCTGGCAAAATTCTCCGCGCGGCCAGATTCCCAATGAGAATTAACCCGACCATTGCCATTGGAAACGGCAGCGGAGCCAGAAAGAGCAGCCCGGCGACCAACTCGGTCCCGCCGGCGATGAAGTCGGGCAGCCCATCCGCGAACCAGACTCGCCATGTCCGGCGCTCCGCCTCCGGCATCCCGTTGATCCGACTCCACATCATCGCGCCCCCTCGGTCCCGCACCACTTGTTCTCCTCCGTCGCGGCGACCTCCCGATCATGCGCTCTGTGCAGCGGTCGCGATCATCGAGGTCGCCTGCCACGAGTGCTCGAGTCTCCATTTCTATCGGGTGCTCCCGTAGAAAAGCCCGCAAAACGAGCGCGCCACTGCCAACGCAGGCGGCTCCCATCCCGAACCCCAGCGCGAGCCAGCTATCGCCCCGCCCGAGACCGACGAGGAGAGAGGCGATCGCCACGCCGAGAGGCACCATTGCGAGCGCGTAGTACCGGCGAAGACCCGACTGGACACCGAGGGAGGCGAAGAGCACCGCGAAGATGACCGATGGCACCGCGTCGAGCCAAGGAACCAGAGAGGGATGCTCCGTCGCGGCTCGCGCGACCAAGAAGAAGGCCAGGCCCGTCGTGGAGACTCGGGCTCCTGACTGCCACCAGCTCGACTGGGGATACCGGACGTAGCCGCTCCGGCGGTCCGCGAACCGCCGCTTCGCCCACTCGAACAACGCGCGAAATCGCGTCGCCCCGAGATAGCCGGCGATCGGGAAAATGATGAAGAGCGCCGGATAACGGTGTAGGCCCACGAACACGACCGCATAGGTCAGGCAGACCAGACCGAAGCTCAGTTCAGCGAGACCGTCATCGAGCCACGCCCTAATGGCTCGACGCTCTGCCCTCGCGACGACGTCCTCCATGTCTCAGACCCTAAGCTCTCCGTCACAAGAGAGAAGCGCGGACTGGTCTGCACTGCAAACCGAAAGGGAGTATCCACCCGACGGCCCCCGGCGTCAAGATCACGAGCGTCCTACAGCTTCCAGTACCGCCCCGCCGCCTCCGCCACCTCCCGCAGCCGCTCGCCCTCCCGCGCCGTCACGTTCCGGGCGGCGTCCGGCGCGAAGGGATCGCTCGTGTCATCCTCCACATCCGCCATCGCGGCGACGATACCCCGCACCAGCCACGGCAGCGTGTGCTGGTTGTAGCCACCCTCCAGCGCCAGCACGTACCGGCCGCGGGCGTGGCGCTCCGCCATCCGCCGCACCGCTCGCGTCATCCAGCGAAATCCATCGAGCGTCACCATCATGTCCGACAACGGATCGGCCGCATGGCAATCCTGCCCCGCCGAGACGAGGATCAGTTGCGGTGCGAATTGCTCGGCGATCGGCTCGACGAGTCTCTCGAACGCCGCCTGGTAAGCAGCATTCCCCGCCGCCGGAGGTATGGGAATATTGACCGTGTATCCCTCCCCCGCGCCCTCACCCACGTCGGTCAGCCAGCCCGATCCAGGATAGAGCGGCCACTGATGCAGCGACACGAAGAGCACCGACGGATCGTCGTGGAACAGATCGTTCGTTCCGTTCCCGTGGTGAACGTCCCAGTCGAGGATCATCACCCGATCCAAGCCAAACGTCCGCTGGGCGTACCGCGCCGCCACCGCCACGTTGTTGAACAGGCAAAATCCCATCGCCCGGTCCCGCGTCGCGTGGTGACCGGGCGGCCGGATCACGCAGAACACCCCGTCCGGCCGGTGAAACGCCTCCATCATCACGTTGTCGACCGCGGCGATCACCCCGCCGGCCGCCAGCAACGCCGTCTCGTACGACCCTGGCCCGATCCGTGTATCCGTGTCCATCCAGCCGCCAGCCGTCGCCGCTGACGACCGGATCAGATCGACGTAGGCCGGCGTATGAACCAGCGCGATCTCTTCCGCTCTGGCATACCGCGGAAAGAAGCGCATGAACCGGTCGCCATAGGCCGCACCATCGAGCGTGTCCATGATCCGATCCACCTTGACTCGATTCTCCGGGTGATCCCCCGTGTCGTGCAGCCGGAAATACGGGTGCGAAAGCACCCCGACCAGCGGCGCCTGCCGCCGGTAGTAACCCATCGGTACACTTCCCGGCGCGATCGCGTCCCCATCCCCACCCGTCGGCACGCTCACCCTTCCTCCTCGCCGCGCCCAGTCAGCGCCCCGTACAGCCGGGGCCATCTGGCTGTGAGTGGCGTGCCGCCGCGCCGGGAGGTTTCGAGACCCAAGAGGTCAATCGCCGCCACCATCGCCGGCTCGTCCGGACCGCATTCCGCGATCGGCGCACCGGCCGCGTCAAACGCCATGCTTCGCCCCGCCAGACCGTGTCCCGTGCGGCTCGCCACTACGACCGCGCACCCGTTCTCCGCCGCCCGCGCCCGAGCCAGCGCGATCGCCAGACTGCCGTGCCGCGCTGGCTCGGCCACGATCGCCACCAGCACCGCCGCGCCTCCGAGCGCGAGTACCCGCGCCGCCTCCGGCACCCAGAGATCACCGCCCAGGAGGAAGCCAACCGTGGTTTCGCCGAGTGGAAACACTGGAAAGCCTGACGTTCCTGGCTGGAAAAAGAGTTGCTCGTGCTGTTGCGGCAGATTGATCGCATGCGCCTGCCGGTAGGTGCCAACCACGGTTCCGGCCGGCCCGATCAACGCCAGCGAGCTAAAGAACACGCCCTCTCCGGCCGCCTCGTATAAGGAGACCGCCACCGCCACCTCGCGCTCCCGCGCCGCGACCGCCACTGCCTCCACCGTTGGGAACGGCGCTCGCTCCGCGTACCGGTAACCAGCGCGATCGAGCGATGCCGGCAGATACGTATTCGCGCCGAGAAAGGGAAGCACCACCAGATCGGCCCCGCTCGGGGCGGCCATCACCGCGGCGGCCATCGCCGCCCGCCGATCCCCATTGCTGGTCCCGGGTCGCGCCGCGACCACTGTGAAGACCTCAGTCATCGGAGGATCCCTCCCCGAACAGCGCCCCTCCCCGCCGTCACGGCCGCGGCGTGCCCACACGGACCGGCGTCAACGCCACCGAGAACGAGCCATCGGCGGACTCCAGCGTCAATCCGCTCGCGTCCGGAGGGATATCGAAGACCAGCACGTCAGGATAACGGACACCCGGCTGCCTTGCTCCAAACGACGGATCGTAGCCAAAGTCCAGAAGATAAGCGGCCCCTGAGGCACGGCTGTCAACCTCGTAGCTATTGCCGGCCCCGTCGACCACGACTAGAGGCCCCACGCCGCTGAACGCCACCGGCGACGCGGCTTCGTTCACCGTCGTAATCGGAACCACCAAGAAGGCGCCGTGCGCCGTCACCGGTGTGACACCCTTTCGCCGCCCCACGGTCGAACGCATCTCGACCCGACCCGCCACCGTGACCCGCCACTGGTCGTCGAACGGCGGAGGATTCGGCGTGGCGGGCGGGGGCGTCAGCCTGGACAGCGTCGCCTGCTGATCGTCCACGCGCCGTTGCAGGTCGCTGACCTCCGTCTCGTAAGCGGCGATCGTTGCCGCTGGTCGCGCCGGGTCATGGCCAATTCCAGATTGGCAGCCGCTGAGCCCGAAAGCGAGGATCCCCCCCGCCAGAATCAGGAACGAGACGCGGCCCCGTGGCGTGGCTCGGCTCGGCATCGTCGTCGACGTCCCTAATACCCGAGAGCCAGGCCGTCGGCCCGCGCGTCGGCGGCTCCCCGCCACACGCCGCGTTCGGAATCGCGCAAAATCATCTGGGCGTGACCGAACGAGGCATCCCAATCGTCCGCTCGCCGGACGGCGTGTCCCCGCGTTGCTAAACCCGCGAACGTCTCCTTCGGAAACCGCCCTTCGAGCGTGACATCCATGGGGCCCGTGCCACCCGCCACCCAGCGCGGTGCGTCGATCGCCGCCTGCGGCTCCAGCCCGTAATCAACGAGATTCGTGACCAACTGCAGGTGGACCTGGGCCTGGGCGTCGCCGCCCTGCGTTCCGATTGGGCCGAGGAGTTGCCCGTCCTTGAGGAGCAGCGCCGGCATCAACGTGTGCAGTGTCCGCTTGCCCCCTTCGAGCCGGTTCGGGTGATCGTCGTCCAGGGAAAAATAAGCACCCCGGTTCTGGAGCACGATCCCCGTGCCGTCCGCGACGACCCCCGAACCGAAACTCATGTAGAGGCTTTGGATCAGTGACGCCGCGTTTCCATCCCGGTCGACCGCGCAGAGGTAGACGGTGTCCCCCGCCAGCGACGGCGTCCCGGCCAGCGCCCGCATCGGATCGTAGTCGCGCCAAAGATCGTGGGCAAACGTCTTCGACGTCAGCCGGCCGGTGTCGACCGCCCCGAATTCCGGATCAGAGAGCTCGGCATCCCGCGCGGCGAAGGCACGTTTCTTCGCTTCGATCAACGGGTGAAGGTGCGCGGCCGTGCCCCATTTGGCCGGCGGTTCAACCTGCTCCGCGAGGTTGAGCTCGATCAGCGCCGTCAACCCCTGCGAGTTCGGTGGCATCTCCGCAACCGTCACCCCCCGGTAGTCCGTCGTCAACGGCTCGACCCATTCGCCCTGGTGCGAGCTCAGGTCATCCAAGGTCAACATGCCGTCGAGGCCCTCGGACGTCGCGACGATCCGCTCGGCGATCGTTCCACGGTAGAAGGCGTCGCGCCCTTCACGCGCGATCTGCTCCAGCGATGCCGCCAGCTCCGGCAATCGCAACCGCTGACCTGCCCGGGGCAGCCCTCCATTGACCGTGTAGTTTCCCCGCAGCGCCTCGTTGCCCGCGACCATCTCCCGAACGCCGGCGAGTCGTCGCGCCAGCCCCGCTGAGACCGGGAAGCCGTCCCGGGCGTAGCCGATCGCGGGGGCCAATAGCCGGCTGAGACCGAGACGTCCGAAGCGGATCGCCGCCTGGTCCCAGGCGGCGATCGTGCCAGGGACGGTCACCGCGTGAATGCCCCGCACCGGCATCCGGGTGTAACCAGCCTCGCGCAGCGCCGCCCGGCTCGCCGTCGCCGGCGCCCGACCGGACCCATTGAGCCCATGGAGCCGCCCGCTGCTTCCATCGAAGTACATCAGCAAGCAGTCGCCGCCAATCGCCGTCTGGTCTGGATAGACTACCGTCAAGACCGCATTCGCCGCGACCGCCGCGCCCCCCTCCCGCAGGGCCGCTAATCCCGCCGCCGTCGCCAGCTCGTGTGGCGTGGCGACCATACCAGTCACCGCCAGCGCCGATCTCCGCAGATGTTCCACCGCCTGTCGTCCCTCCTCCCGGCGCATGGTACCAGGCCGGGCACAGCCGAACCTCTGCCCTTGAAGCCGCGCCGTCGCCGCGAGCGAACGCGGCCCACCCGCCTCTCCTCGCGGGGTAGACTGCCGGTGCACTCCGTTCACGGGAGCGGCTGCCCGGAGTCGCCCCCCGCCGTATTGAACGTCGACCCCCTCGATCGTGCGGGAGCAACCGATGTCCGATCAGCCTGTCGCCGGGTCCCCTCCGCCGGAGCGCGCCATACGCCGCTTCGACGTCTTCGCCGAGGTGAAGCGGCTCGAAGCCCTCGCCGAGGGGAAGCCGGAGGCTGAGGCCAAGGGGTACGGCATCTGGCTCGCGAAGGTGGTCGCTGGCCGCCGCTTCGGCGCCGCGCGGGAGGCGAAGGAGGCCGACCGGGGGCGGACACGCCAGGAGAATGCCGCCGCCCCCGACCCATCGGCGGATCGCTTTCACCACGCTGGCGGCGTGCTGCAGACCGACGAAACGTTCGATCGGGATGTTATCGACCGCATGGGTCCTGAGTTCTACGACCGCGTCTTCTCCCCGGCAATCCGCGCCGCTCTCGACCGCGGCGAAACGTATGAGGAGATGCGCGACACTATTCGAGCCAGCTGGAAAACGACCAGACGCTCATCCAAGCGGACCGCCCGCGGTTGACCGTACCCGAACCAACCGCGCTTCGCGCGTACCGGCCCTATAGGTATGGTCGGCGTCGCGCTCCGAGTCAGCGCGTCGCACCGTGCGGTGTTCCCGTGTGGCAGACCATTCGCGCCACGTCCCGACATGCTTCCCCTGTCCGCTACGGCGCCTCAGTCGCGACCGCGACGCCTGGATCGAGCGTTACCGGCTCCGCCTCCTGCGGCGAGATATCTTGCGAATCCTGACCGTTGCCGTCCAGCCCCGGATTGCCGTACATCGCGTCCCGTGAGTTCGGGTCGATCTGTCCACCATTGTCCTGGCTCCGCGTTCGATTTCCGCCACCGTCGCTCGGGGTCAGGATCGCGCTCGGACCACCTCGGTCTGGTTGCGGGTTGACCGGTGGGTCCGAAAAGATCTGGGGACCAGACCCGGCCGGCGACACACTGAACACCACCGAGTTCAAGCGGCGCTCGCCGGCATACAGGTACACCGCGTACTCCCCTGGCGCGAGCGAACCATTCAAGGTAAGTGGCAGCGCCGCCCATTGCTGATTGGCGTCGGCGTCGATCGGGACGCGCGCGGTCGCGATCGTGTTGCCCCCGGCGTCGACCCACCGCGCGGAGATCACCTGCCCGGCATGGACTCCATCAAGCAGCGCGTCGGCGTAGACCGTTCCCGCGTCGGCCGGCACGCTCGCGAAGTCCCCCTGCGGCTCCCCGCCCGCCCCAACCGAGGTTGTGATCTGGAGCGATTCCAGCGTTGGCAGCGGGGGCGGCAGGGGCCTCGGCGTCGGCGTGGGCGGGAAGAACTCCTTGGCGGTCCAGGTAGCCTGCGCCTCCGGCAGAGCCGGGGTTTTCACCGCGTCGCGCGCCTCTCCCTGGCGGGCTTCCTCCGCCGAACCGCTTGCGCATCCGGCGAGCAGGAAAACCCCGACGAGCGCGGTCAGCGCCCAAAGGATCAGCGTTTCCGCCGAGTTGCCGCGTGGCACACCAAGAAGCGCCCGGTCCGGCCCTCCAAGCCCGAGCGGACCGTTAATCGCTGCGTTCTGGCGGTCGGTACGGGCCGAACGCATCCTGGTACTCCTCGGCGACCTCTAAAGCCGTCTTGTGGACATAAATACGTGTCGTAACGGGTGAAGCATGCCCCAGAATCGTCTGCACCGTCGACTCTCGCACCCGCCGCCGCACCAACTCGGTCGCCAGTCCGTGGCGGAAGGAGTGGGGGGTCACCTCGCTCTCGATCCCCGCGCGGGCGCACAACTCCCCGACGATATGCTCCACCGTGCGCGGGCTGATCGCCCCGCCCGGTACGCCCAGTTTATCCCGCCCGCTGAAGGCCGGCAGCGCGCCGGCTCCCCGCACCGGGTCGCCGCGTCCCGCCCAGTATGCCGTCAATGATTCCGCCGTCGCCCCGTCGAAGTGGACCGTCCGGCTCTTTCCGCCCTTCGCCCGGTAGATGCCCGCCGTGCCCTCGGCGATATCGATATCGCGCCGGCGCAGCGCGCAGAGCTCCGAGACCCGAACGCCGGACCGGAAGAGGAACGCGATCATCGCCCGGATCTTCAACCGTCGCAGCTCGAGATGCGGCTTTGGTTCCCGTGGCAGATCGCCGACAAACGCCACAATCCGCTCCAAATCGCTCAGCTTCACGTCTGGCGGCGGCGGCGTGAAGCGCGGCATCATCGCCGCGATCCGCACTCGCAACCGGTCTGTCGCCAGATCGGGGTGCAAGTCGTAGGCCGAGAGATACGCGCAAAACTTGCGGACTGCCGACAAGTTGTTTTGCGCCGTCCGCATCCGGGAGACCTCTTCCGGCGTCCTCACGTCGGGCGGCACCAGCAACGACGCGAAGGCGGTCACGTGCTCCGGTCGAATCACGGTTACGGGCGCCTTCTCGGGGTCGATCCCCTCGTGTTGCTCCAGATGGCGGACGAATTTGGTGATCCCGTGCCGGTACGTCTTCTTTGAGCGCGGCGCCAGCCGGAGATCACCAAAAAACATTTCGATGGCGGCAGCAATCGTCAGCACCTCCGACTCCCCGATGAAGTCGATAGCTCTGTCCCCGAATGCTTCGCGCGTCTCCCCGCCTGGTATCCGCGTCGGCGGTGGAACCGGTCGGTCGATGGTTGTCGACATCCGGCCTCCTCCTTCCGTTACCCGTCACGTCCCAGAGAATCGGCGTCTCCGCGAACGGCGTCTTCTCGACATGGTGTACGTACACTGCAAGTGTAGCATCCTCGCGCCGGGGGGTGACTCAAGCCCGGCCCTGCCCACACCGCAGCCGGGCGTCCGTCTTATAACGCGCTCCGCGTCCACTCCCTATCAACGCCTATCCGGCCCCAACGGTCTCACTCCCTGCCTGATCTTTGAGCCTGAGCGCCCTCTTCTTACGCGTCCTGGCTCAACGGCCGGGCGTATCGTCGGAGCAAACCGGCGGTGTCGCGGTGAAAGTCGCCGTTAGAGACCAAACGATCAACACCCGCCGCTTTCGCCTCTCGCCGGCCGTCGATATCGACGTGCGGCCCGAACGCCAGGATCGAGGTCGGCACCGACGCATCGTCCTTCACCCCGCGAATCAGAGCCCAGTCAACCTGGCCGTTCATGTCGATTACCCCGAGCGCAGCCGGTGGCTCCATCTCCCGTAGGAGGCCGACGAACCCACTGGTGTCCGCCGCGAACCGCGACGCATAGCCGAGGGACTGCAGCGCCTGCCGGATACGCATGCCAAACATCAGATCCCGATTGAGGACCACGACCGTGCCGCTCAGGCAATCCTGCCGGTCCGTTTCCATCGATCCCGCTCCCTGCTGTTCCTGCCGATCCACCTGACCACCCTTTCCCTGTTTCGTTTCGTCTACGCGCACATTATTCCGACCCGCCACCGCTCGCTCGACAATGGCGAGGCATACGTCCCGGACTTCTCGTCTCACCGCGATCCGTCATGACGTCTCCAGACCGCCCCCCCCCCGAACACCGGCAATCTCCTCCGCCTCCTCCGTCCCTCTCCCCCGGACAGTTTGCGCTTTGGCTCTCGGTCGCCGATTGCCAGCGACGCGCCGGCCACGCGACGTCGCCTCACGGCTTCGCGCCTCGCCCGAATCGGTCGTGCGGACGCGCCGTCGGGATACGTGACCGCCCAACGCCACCGCCTCCCACGACCCCACCGGAACTGGTCCGGGAGCGCGAACCCAGCCCCGGAGGGGCTTCGTGGGGTCAGCCCGGGGATTCATCCCCGGGCGTGTCACCGCCTCGCCCTGCCTCCATCGCCACGGCCCGTGACCGCCTTGCCCTCCGCCCCCTCCGCCGGCCAAGACGATACACTCCACCGCTGGTCGTCAAGTGATGCCGGAGGGAGCATGTCAAGCGATCGAACAAACGTGATCTACCGCGATCTGCGCCATGACTACCCGACGGTCGTTCGCGGCGAAGGCATCTACCTCTACGACGCCGAGGGAACGCGCTATATCGACGGATCGGGTGGCTCCGCCGCCGTCACCGCGATCGGCCATGGGGTCGAGGAGGTCGTCCTCGCCATGGCCGATCAGGCCCGGCGCCTCGCCTATGCTCCGACTCACGCCTTCACCACCGATGCCATTGAGGATCTCGCGCGCCTCATCGTCGAGCGCTTCGCGCCCCCCGGCTTCGAGAAGGTCTGGTTTGTCTCGAGCGGCTCGGAAGCCGTCGAGAATGCCGTCAAGATGGCCCTCCAGTATCAACGGGAGCGGGGCCGCGCCTCGAAACAGCTCGTCATCGGCCGCTGGGCCTCTTACCACGGCTCAACTCTTGGCGCCCTCGCTTTTGGCGGTAATGCTGGACGGCGCCGGCCCTACGCCCCGGTCCTCCCACCCGCCGCGCATATTGCCCCTTGTCACCCGTACCGCTGCTGGGTGAATAGCGGTTGTCCACCCTGCGATTTGTCGTGCGCCGATCAGCTCGACCGCACCATCCGCCAGCTCGGCGCGGAAAACGTCGCCGCCTTCATCGCTGAGCCAGTCGTTGGCGCGACGCTGGCCGCCGTTCCGGCGACGCCCGGCTATTTCGCCCGGATTCGGGAGATCTGCGATCGCCACGACGTCCTCTTCATCGCCGACGAGGTGATGACCGGGTTCGGACGGACGGGGCGCGCCTTCGCCATCGACCATTGGGACGTCTCCCCAGACTTGATCACCTGCGCCAAAGGGATCAGTGGTGGCTACGCGCCCCTCGGCGCGGTCCTCGCCAAGCCGGAGTTCGTCGGCGAGCTCCGGCGTCGCGGCTCCTCCTTCGTCATCGGTCACACCGCCGCCGGCAATCCTCTTTCCTGTGCCGCCGGAGCGGCCGTTCTTCGCTACATCCTCGACCACGACCTCATCTCCCAGGCCGCAACGGTCGGGGAGCACTTCTTGCTCCGCCTCAGAGCCTTATCCGACCGCCACCCGTTCATCGGTGACGTCCGCGGCCTCGGTCTCCTCCTTGGCATTGAGTTCGTCAGGGATCGCGACACCAAGCAACCGTTTCCGATCGCCTGGCGGGTCGCCAAGCGTGTCGCCGTCGAAACGTTCGCTCGCGGTCTCGTCTCCTACCCCGGAACCGGAACCGCTGATGGCGAGTCCGGCGATCACCTCCTCTACGCTCCACCCCTAACAATCACCCGCGAGCAGGTCGATGATCTGGTCGCAATCCTCGATAGCAGCTTGACCGCGGTTGAATGCGATCTTGGTCGCCTCGAGGACGCGCCATGATCCGCGAGCGCTCCGAGGCGTGAGGAGCCATCGGCGGCGGTAGCCACGTATTTCTTGATCAACATGTACACTATTGGCGGGCGAATGTCGCCCGTTATGGATCGCGCCCCGGTCCGTCCCCCATTGGAGTCTCTCCCGTGCCCTGGTTCCACGGTCACGATCGCCATGAACGCATCGCCCAGGCATTGCGGCGCGACTCCTTTGATGCGCTCCTGGCCCTCACGCCGGAGAACGCCGCCTATCTCACCGGTCAGACAAGCCTGATCGCCTCCCTCTGGCGCGTGCCAGGGCTGGCGTCCGCTGTCGTCGGCCCCGGTGATCGTCGTGCCGTCGCCGTCGGCGATGCGGAGGTCGAGTCCTATCCCGCCGAGCGTTACAGCCGCTTTTCGTTCCCGCTTTGGATCGAGCGTCTCGACCTCCGCGGCAGCTCAGAGGGCGACCTCCGAGCCCAAATCGCCGCTGCTCGTGCCTCGGCAGTCGTGACCCGGCCGGCTCAGTACGACCTCGATCGCGTCTTCGACGCGGTCGTCGCGGCCGTCCGCGCCGTCGCTCTCACCGCCCGGCGGATTGGCGCTGACCTCGCCACAGTGCCGCCATCCTCTCTCCAGCGGCTCCTCAGCCGTCTGTCTGGAGTCGAGGTCCTCGATGCGTCTGCCACCTTCGACGACCTGCGCGCCGTCAAGGACGAGGACGAGATTGCCTGCCTTCGCCTCGCGGCCGAGTTGACCGAAGTGGGCATCGCCGCCGTTCGCGATGCGATCCGACCCGGTCTGACGCCCCTGGGCGTCACTGCCACCTACCAAATAGCCATCTGGAACCGCGCCGCTGGCGACGAACGCTTCGCCGCCCTCCGCGACGTCGAGGGTCTAGCGGCCGTTGGGCTGGGCAATGCCCCTGCCTCCTCGACGGTTGAACCCGGTCGAACCGTCAAGCTCGACATGCAGGTCGACGTCGGCGGCTACCATAGCGATGTCGGACGCACCTACGCCCTCGCCCCGACACCGGAGCAATGCGCGGTCTACACCGCGCTCCGCTCTGCGCTCGCCGCCGCCGAAGCGATCGTCCAACCCGGAGCGCGGTTGTGCGATGTCTTCACCGCCGGGACCCGAGCGATGCGCGACGCCGGATTCGGCTCGTATAGTCGCGGTCACCTCGGGCACAGCGTCGGTCTTGCCCACAACTACGAAGAGCCTCCTTTTATCGCACCCGACGAGGAGCGACCGCTGGTGCCGGGCATGGTGATCAGCTTGGAGCTTCCCTACTACCTCAACGGCATCGGCGCGTTCCAACTGGAACGGATGCTGCTGATCACCCCAGACGGCCACGAGGCCCTTGATCGTCTCCCGTTCGAGCTCGCGGTGGATCGCCCCTGACGAGCGTGTTGTGGTTGAAAACGCTGACCGGCGGCCCGTACCATCCTGAAGGAGGAGAACATGACGCGGAATCCACGAGTCCTCGATCTCGATGCCCTTGTCGCTGATCTCAACGCTGGGCGGCTCAGCCGTCGCGCGTTCTTCAACCGGGCGGCGCAGTTCGGCTTCGCCGCCCCCCTCGTCGCCGCTCTCGTGGCGTCCACCCAGCGCGGCGCTGGCGCCGCCCCTTCCGTTGCCCTACAGGACAATGGGAAGACGCTCGTCGTCGCCATCCCCCAAGCGACGGTTCAGCTCGATCCCGCCATCGCTGGCGCCAATGGCTACGGCGATGCGATTCCGATCGCGGATAACCTGACCGAGGGCCTGACCCGTCTCAAGCCCGGCACGGTCGAGATCGAGCCCGCGCTCGCCGAGAGTTGGGACGTCTCTGCCGACGGCCTGACCTACGTCTTCCATATTCGCCCGAACGTCACCTTCCACGACGGTACGCCGCTCGACGCCAAGGCGGTCGAGACAAGTTTTGTCCGGCAGCTCGACGAGAAAGACCCATACCACTTCGAGGGGATCACCTACGCCGAGATCGTCTTCGCCGACGTTGCCAAAGTCCAAGCTACCGCCGACCTCGACCTGACCGTTACCCTCAGCAAACCGACCATCCTGCTCCCCGGCAACCTCGCCACCTTCGCCGCCGGGATCGTCAGCCCGGCCGCGTTGAAGAAACTCGGACAGGACTTCGGTCAACAACCCGTCGGTACCGGGCCCTTCAAGTTCGAGAGCTGGACCAAGGATGTCGAGCTGGTCTTCACCGCCAACGACGCCTATTGGGGCGGTCGCCCCCCGGTTGACCGCGTCGTCTGGCGCACCATCGCCGACGATACCGTTCGGCTCTCCGAGCTACGCACCGGTTCGATCGACGTCGCCAATCAGATCGACTTCAAAGACGCCGACACCGTGGCGAAAGATGCCGCGCTCCGGCTTATCTCCGGCGACTTCCTCAACGTTCAGTTCCTTGCCTTCAATCAAAAACTAGCCCCTTTTGACAATCCCGCGGTGCGTAAGGCCATCCAATACGCCGTCAACAAGCAGAACATCGCCGACGCCCTCTTCTCCGGCCATTACACCCTAGGAGCGGGGCCGATCGCACCGGGTCTGCTCGGGTACGACGCGAGTCTTGCCCAAACGTACCCGCACGACCCCGAGCGGACCAAATCGATGCTCAAAGACGCCGGAGTCTCAGGAGTCGAGTTCGACCTCCTCAATCGAAGCAATTCCTTCTGGCCGCTCCTCGGGCAGCTCATCCAAGCTGATCTTGACGAGGTAGGGATCAAAGCCAACCTGAAGTCGCTGGAGGACGCCGAATTCTTCGCCGAGTTGAACGCCTCAAAGGCCCAAGCGTTCATCAACGACTGGACGTGGGACAACGGCGACCCCGACAACGTCATGTACTCGCTCTTCACCGCGCCCCGCGCCATGACCCGCCTCGGCTACCAGAACAAACAAGTCAACGACCTTAACCTTCAAGGGCAACAGGAAAAGGACCCGGCCAAGCGGACCGACGTCTATCTCCGCGCGCAACGCCTGATCCTCGATGATGCGATCATGGTCGTCCTCGGCTACCCCGGTAGGGCCATCGGCGCCCAAGCGCGTGTCAAGAACCTGCGCGTCTCGCCGATTGGCTCGGTCGTCCTCCGCGATGTGGACCTCGCCTGACCGTTTTAACGGCGCGAACCCGGCACGGTATCCTCGCCTGCTTCGCGCCGCCCGACCCCCTGCCGCCTGCCGTCTACCGGTGACCGACTGCTGACGACTGGCGGCCTCACGCCTGGACCACCCGTGGCTACGTACCTTGTCCGACGACTGGCGATCGCCGTCCCTACCTTGGTCGGGGTGTCGCTGCTCGTCTTCCTGATGCTCCATACCGCTGGCGGCGACCCCGCCGAGCTCAAGCTCGGTCTGCATGCCGACCCCGCGTCCATTGCTCGCCTCCGTGCCGAGATGGGTCTTGACCGGCCGCTTCCCGTGCAATACCTCAGCTTCCTCGGTCGCGCCCTCCGCGGCGATCTCGGTCGCTCATATCGCTCCAATACGCCGGTCACCGCCGAAATCCTCGGTCGCTTCCCCGCCACCATCGAGCTCGCCCTCGCCGCCATGTTGATCGCCCTCGTCATCGGCGTCTCGCTCGGCGCCATCGCCGCCCTCCGCCGTCACTCGGCGTTCGATTACACGAGTACCGTTGGCGCGCTCCTCGGCGTCTCCGTCCCAACCTTCTGGCTTGGTCTCATCCTCATCATCGTCTTTGGTCTCTGGCTCCGCTGGCTACCGATCTCCGGCCGGATCAACCACCGCCTTGGCGCCGACCCTTCCCTCCCATTCCTCGCGACCCGCTCTCTGCTGACTGGAAACTGGACGATCGCCAAGGACGCTCTGGCTCACCTCGTGTTGCCCGCCCTGACGCTCGCTGGTTGGCCAGCGGCGATCGTCGCCCGGATGACCCGCGCTACGCTCCTCGAGGCGATGGCCCAAGACTACGTCCGGACCGCCCGCGCTAAAGGTCTCCGGGAGTCGACCATCGTCCTCGGTCATGCCGCGAAGAATGCCCTCATTCCGGTGCTGACCATCGTCGGTCTCGAGTTTGGCACTCTTCTCGGTGGCGCCGTTGTCACCGAAACCGTCTTTGCCTGGCCCGGCGTCGGGCAATTGACCGTCGCCGCGATCGGCGCGCGCGATTACCAGGTCGTCCAGGGAGTTGTCCTCCTCTTGGCGGCGATCTTTATCCTCCTCAACCTCCTCGTCGATCTCCTCTACGCCGCGCTCGATCCTCGGATTCGTTACGGATGAGTGGCGCTCCCGCTCGCCCCCACCTCCCGCCCGCCCCCCACGATACTCAGCGGCAAGCGTTCCTTCGCGGAGTGGCTCGAAACCGTGGCGCGGTCGTCGGCGCCCTCCTGCTGATGCTCCTCGTCCTCCTCGCCGTCATCGGGCCATTGGCCGCCGGTGACCCGACCAAACAGCACATCGCCGACCGCCTGACCCCTCCTGGCCGTCCTTACTGGTTCGGCACCGACGAGCTCGGGCGCAGTATTTTCGCTCGCGTCGCGCGGGGTGCGCCGATTTCGCTCGCCTCGGGCATCGTCTCCGTCCTCGTCGGCCTGATCGGCGGGGCGATCATTGGCGTGGTCGCCGGCTACTTCGAGCGCCGCCTTGGTCTCGTGCTGATGGCCGTGATCGACATCCTACTGGCACTCCCGGCTATCCTCCTCGCTATCACCGTTGCCGCCCGCCTGGGCGCCGGTCTCCCCGCGGCGATGCTCGCCGCCGGCATCGTCGGCCTCCCGAGTTATGCTCGCCTCGCCCGCGCCTCGACCCTCGCCCTGAAACGGCGCGAGCTTGTCGATGCCGCACGCTCCATCGGTGCCAGCGATCTCCAGATCATGACGGGCCATATTCTGCCGAACATCCTGACGCCGCTGATTGTTCAGGCGACCATTGGCGTCGGCAACGCCATCCTCCTCGTTTCGGCGCTTGGCTTTCTTGGTCTCGGTGCTCAGCCTCCCACTCCCGAGTGGGGCCGGATGTTGAGCGACGCCCAGCGCTACATCACCGACGCGCCGTACGTTGGTATCTTTCCCGGTCTCGCCATCTCGCTCACCGTCCTCGGCTTCAATCTCCTCGGTGACGGCCTCCGGGACGCGCTTGACCCCGCCCGTCGCCGGTGAATCGCCGCGATGACGCCTGTGTGTCTATGCGCGAACCAGATCATTCGCGACGCTTCCTCAGAACGTGATTCTCCGCCCATCGAAGGGAGGACTGCTCTCTTGGCTCCGACCCGGTTCCCCAGCGATAGACCCCTTGACCTTGCAGCCTTGCGCGCCACAGAGTTTCCGATCGCCGCGCGCCGGATCTACCTCAACCACGCCTCCGATTCCCCCATGCCGGCCCGCACCGCCCGAGCCATGGCCGCGCGGGTCGCCGTGCTCCAAGACCCGACGCTGGAAGTCGGTCAGCGGGAGACATTTGCCCGTCTGGCGCGGGAGCGGATTGGTCGCCTCCTCAACGCCCCGCCATCCCAGATCGCGTTTCTTACCAACGTCGCCGACGCCACCGCCACCGTCGCCAACGGCATGACCTGGCGCGCCGGCGACGAGGTCGTCCTCGTTGCCCAGGAGTTCGCCAGCTTCGTCTACCCCTGGCGAAACCTTGAACGCTTCGGCGTCCGAACGATTCTGGTCCCGAAAGACGGCACCGCCACCGACCTCGACCGGATCGAAGCGGCTCTCACTCCCCGGACCCGCGTCATCGCCATCAGCCACGTCGAGTATCAGAGCGGGTTCCGCAACGACCTCGTTGCCCTCGGCCGCCTCTGTCGCGATCGCGGTCTCCTCTTCGTCGTTGACGCCAGCCAGTCACTCGGCTCGATCCCGGTTGACGCCGCCGCCTGGCAAGCCGACGTCGTCGTCGCCGTCGGCTACAAGTGGTTGATGGCGATGCATGGTATCGCCGTCCTCCTCGTCTCCGAGGTGGCGATGGACCGCATCCGACCGGTCGCGCCCGGCCGTCTCAGCGTAACTGGTGGTTGGCAGTCCCAGGACTACGCGCTCGACTGGTATCCCGACGCCCGTCGCTATCAGAGCGGCGCGCCCAACTGGATGGGCATCGTCGCCCTCGCGGAGTCGCTCGGGCTTCTCGAAGAGATCGGCTTCGGAAATTCAACCCGTCAAGCCGGCGCCGTCGTCGACCGGCTGGTAGCTGGGCTCCATCAGCAGGGCGTCACCCTCACCAGCGACCTTCGTCCCGCCCACCGCTCTCACATTGTCTCGTTTACCACCGGTGGCATCGACCGCGACGCCGCCCTTGCCTCGCGTCTGGCAGCCGCCGGCGTCGTCCTCAGCCAGCGGGCGTCCGGCCTCAGACTTTCCGCCCACTTCTGGAACACCGACGAAGAGGTCGATCGCGTCTTGGACATTCTTGATGGGACATTACCCCGCGATCCAGGCTAATCAATACCCAACTAGACCGTCAGCAACGACGCTTGCACCGGACGTTGCACCGCCGCCGGCAGCGATACCACGTAGGCCGTCTCGATCCCCGGGATCGCCTCCAGTTGCTTCAACGCCGCCTCCGATATCTCATCGTCGACGTTCAGCACCATGATCGCTTCGCCGCCCCGCTCGGGCTGGTGCCGTCCAACTTGCATCCCCGCGATGTTCACGTCGTACCGACCCAGAATGGTTCCAATTTTTCCGATCATCCCCGGTTGGTCCCGGTGGTGGGTAATCAGCACGTCGCCCGCCAGCGGGCTGTTCAGGCTAAAGCCGTCCATCTCCCAAATCCCGGCGTCAGCCCGATCCCAATGCACCACCACGTGATGCGCCAGTGCCCTCCCCGCCCCTCCGACCTCGAACGAGAATTGCGTAACCCGGTCCGCCTCCGTCGCGTCGACCACCGTTCGGACATGAACGCCGGCCTCCTGGGCAATCAACCGCGCGTTCACTGGCGTGACCCGCTCCTCGGTCCACTGCTGGAGCGCCTCAGTCAGCGCCGCGCCGATGACGTGCTCCGTCACGTCGGCTGACACCATCCCATGAACCGCGATGGTGAAGTGCTCGGGGGACTCGGGCGCCAGCACCGCCAGCAGGCGTCCCGCCGCGGCGGCGACCGTTGTCAAGCGCTGCAGCTCGGGCGCGTGCAACGAGGCCGCCGGCAGATTGACCGCGTTCGGCACCGCTTCACCCCGCAGCGCGGCCAGGGTCGTGGTGCTGATGACCTCCCCCACCGCCGCCAGCGCCTCGGCGCTCGACCCGCCGATGTGCGGCGTCAGCACCGCGTTCGCCAGCCCGAAGAGCGGGCTCGCCGTGCATGGCTCGTGCGGGAAGACGTCGACCCCCGCCGCCGCAATCCTCCCCGCCCGTAGCGCCGCCGCCAGTGCGTCCTGATCGACCACCTCGCCGCGCGCGACGTTGAGCACGACGGCATCGGGCTTCATCCGCTCGATGGCTGGTGCGTCCAGCATGTGGGCCGTTTCCACCGTCGCCGGCACGTGAAACGTCACCACATCGGCGCTGGCCAACAGCGTCTCATAGTCGACCGGCGCCGCTCCCAGCTCCGTGAACCGCTGCGGCGTGATGTATGGGTCGTAGGCGAGAATCTTCATCTCGAACGCGCGTAGCCGCTGCGCCACCACCGAGCCAACCCGTCCCAGTCCGACGATCCCGACCGTTCGCCCTCGGAGGTCGATCGGGCGCTGCTTCTTGCGCTCCCAACGACCGGCGTGGGTCGACTCGTTCGCCTGCGGCAGCTGCCGCGTGATCGCCAGCAGCAGCGCGATCGTGTGCTCGCCCGCCGACACCGCGTTCGCCCCCGGCGCATTGAGCACGAGGACACCCGCCCGCGTCGCCGCCGCCAGGTCGATGTTATCGACACCCACCCCCGCCCGCGCCACGACGCGGAGTCGGGGAGCTGCCGCCAGCACCTCGTCCGTCACCTGCGTCTCACTGCGGACTACCAGCGCGTCGGCGTCGCTGACCGCGGCGAGCAGCGCTGCCGTGTCGGTTCCATCGACGTCGACGACCTCCGCCGCCGCCGTCAACCGAGCCCGCGCCAGCGGATGAATCGCATCGCTGACGACGATCTTCGGCCCGCCAACCTCATCATCCGCGGTCAGGTCGCGCGAGGCGAGCTCCGGCTCGGTCCCGTTCTCGCCACCCCGATCCGAGGCCAAGAGACGTGCGACCCCGCTCAGGCTTTCGACCGCGACGATCTTGCGCGCGTCTGGCGGCGCATCCCCAGCGTTGACGAGAAAGCAGGTCACGCCCGCAGCCGCGTAGTTCCGTGCATGCCGCAGACTGTCCTCGACCGCGAAGCCGAGCCCGTGCTGAAGCGCCACCGCCGCCTTCATATCGGCGAACAAGATCTCGCATTCGGTGAAATCGTGCCCCCGCAGCCAGGCCTTGGTCATGGCCGCTGAGCTCTCCGGCCGGGCCGTCACGATCTTGACGTTGTCCCGGCCAAGCAGCTCGACCACCCGCCGGAGGAACTCCGCGCCGTCGCTGGCCGGCCGCAGCGCCGCCGCCGGTCCGTCGTCACCGTAGACCCAGTCCCGTACTTCCGCCGGAACGTTCAACCCCGCCGAGTCGACGAAGGCGCTCTCCGGCATCTCAACTCCGAACCGCGCCGATGCCGCCTGCGCCAGCGGCCGCGGATGCTCCGTCAAGACGCCGTCCAGGTCGATCGCGAGCTTCATCCGAGCCGCTGCCTGCACCATACACTCCCTACCTAGGGCCGTCGTCTGACCGGCCGACCCGTCATCATGTCACCCACCCAACAAACGCCCGCCCGGTCGCCGTCGCCTGCTCGCGGCGCCCCGGCACGGCGCTGTCCGGATCGGGCCATCAACTGAACGATACCAGGAGCCTATCACCGGAAGCGTCGTCCATTCAATATCATGCCCATCGCCCCTCCGCTCGTGGCCACGATCGCCGCCCCACTGACACAGTACCCGTTTCGCCCATCCTCGCGCGTCACGGTGCTAGAATCGCTGCCCGTAGACTTTCGACCGCTCCCAGTCAGGAGTCTCGTCGTCATGGCAACCGAAACCGAACGCTTCGCGCGGACCGCTCGCTACCACGACCGGCTTGAGCGGACCCAGGACGAGTTGGCCCGTCAGGGCATCGACCTCCTCGTCGTCGGTCCTTCCGCCGACCTCCTCTACCTGATCGGCTACGACGCTCACCTGAGCGAGCGGATGAGCCTGCTCCTGCTCCCTCGCCAGGGCGACCCGAGCTACGTCGTGCCGACCCTTGAGGCGCCTCTCCTCGCCGATCTCCAAGACCTCGTCGACATCCATCCCTGGGAGGAGACGCAAGCTCCCGCCGATCTCGTGGCGCGGGTCGCCGGCAGCCTCGCGGGCAAGACTGTCGCCATCGCCGACCAGCTCTGGAGCGTCTTCCTTCTCCGGCTCCAAGACGCCGTACCGGGCGCTCGCTGGGTCCCCGGTTCACCCGTGATCCGTCCCCTCCGGATGATCAAAGACGGGCGGGAGATCGAGCTGATGCGCGACGTCGCCCGCCGCACTGACGACGCCTGGGAAGAATTTGTCTCCCGGCCCATTGGTGGCATGACGGAGCGCCAAGCCATGGACCGGCTGGCCGCCCTCACCCACGGCCGCGACCTCGGTCCCGCCTTCGGCATCTGCGCCAGCGGCCCCCATTCCGCCTCCCCGCATCACCACACCGGCGATCGCGTCATCGAGGCGGGCGACGCCGTAGTGTTCGACTGGGGCGCCACGCTGGAGGGCTATTATTCCGACGTCACCCGGACCGTTCACGTCGGTCCCCCCAGCCGCGAGTTCGCCCGCGTCTACGAGGTCGTCCTTAGCGCCAACCAGGCCGCGCTTGACGCCGTTCGGCCCGGCGTTCCCTGCGAAGATATCGATCTCGCCGCCCGCTCCCTGATCGAAGCCGAAGGCTACGGCGCCCACTTCATCCACCGTCTCGGCCACGGGCTCGGCCTCGATGTCCACGAGGATCCCTACCTCGTCACCGGCAACGCGATGCCCCTGGAATCCGGCATGGTCTTCAGCGACGAGCCGGGCATCTACCTCAAAGGCCGCTTCGGCGTGCGTATCGAAGACGCCGTCCTCTCCACCGACACTGGCGGCGAACGCCTCAACGAAGCGACCCGGGAGCTCACCATCGTCTCCTAACGATGGCCGTTCCCCCGGTCCTTCACGTGCCGGACATGGCACGCACCCCATATCCGGCAACCCTTGCGCTGAGCAGTCAGCACGGTCTCGCGCCCACAGCGGCCGGTCCTGCCCCGGGCCGCTGCTCCGCACGGTCGCTCGCTCGCCGCTAACAAAAAGGGTGTCATCCGTGGAGAATCGAATTCGCGTCAATGCCGACCGCTTGCATCAAAGTCTTGCCCAGCTTGGCCAAATCGGCGCCACCGCCGGCGGCGGCGTCACCCGGCTCGCTCTCTCCGATGAGGACCGCGTCGCCCGCGATCTCCTCGCCGGCTGGATGCGGGACGCCGGACTGGCCGTTCGCATCGACGACTTCGGCAATATGACCGGCCGCCGCGCCGGCACCGAGGACAGAGCCGCCATCGTTGCCGCCTCCCACATCGACAGCGTCCGCGCGGGCGGCCTCTTCGACGGTGCCTATGGTGTGCTCGCCGCGCTGGAGGTCATCCGGACCCTCAACGACCAGTCGCTGACGACCCGTTGCCCAATAGAAGTCGTCAACTGGACCAACGAAGAGGGTGTGCGCTTCGAGCCGGCGATGCTCTGCTCCGGTGCCGTCGCTGGCCGCTTCGATCGCTCCTACGTCTACGATCGCACCGATCGCGACGGCGTCCGCTTCGAAGACGAGCTGCGCCGCATTGGCTATCTCGGCGACGCGACAGCCCGCCCGGACCCCGCCGCCTACCTCGAATTGCACATCGAGCAAGGGCCCGTTCTTGAGGCGGAGGGCGTTCCGGTCGGCATCGTCCCGGGCATCGTCGGCATCACCTGGCTCGACGTTCGCTTAACCGGTCGCGCCGATCATGCCGGACCCAGCCCGATGCCCCTTCGCCACGATGCCCTCGCCGCCGCCGCCCGCCTCATCACCGGCGTCGAGACCATCGCCCGTCAGACCAAAGAGGCTGTTGGCACCGTCGGTCGCCTCACCCTTGAGCCCAACGTCATCAACACCATTCCGGGCCGGGTCACCATGAGCGTTGACTTCCGTCACCCGGACTCCGCCACCCTTGATGCGCTCGTTGCCTCATTCGGGTGCCTCGCCGCCGAGACGTGGGCCAGCACCGGCGTCGAGATCGCGATTGACCGCTTCTGGACCAGTGACCCCACCACGTTCGACGATGACCTCCTCGCCGCCATCCAATCCACCTGCGAGGGGCTCGACCTTCCGCACCGCCGCCTCTGGTCTCGCGCCGGCCACGACGCCAAGTACGTGCAGGACCTCGCCCCCGCCGCCATGATCTTTGTCCGCAGTCGCGACGGCCTCAGTCACTGTGAGCAGGAGTACAGCACCCCCGCCGACCTCGAAGCCGGTGCCAACGTCCTCCTCCAGACTCTCCTCCGTCTCGCCGGCACGGCGGACCCATCCTGAACCTGGCTACGCGCGATACGTTGCCCACCTACGGTTCCTCTGCTACCGTGCGACCATCTCGGATGGGGGCCACGTAGCGGTTGGCGCGGGCGCGAGTATCGCCGGAAAGGAAGAGGGAAGGTGGCCGTGACGCGAGCGAGCAAGGCGAAGGCGGCTCATGCACTCGTCCTCCTCATCGCCGTTCTCTTCCTCATTCAGGCGGGGCCTGGTTTCGCCCAAGACGCCACGCCTGTCGCTCGCCGCGAAGCCTCCGGCCGCCCCGCCCAGATTCGCAAGGGCGGCTGCTCCGACGATCAACCCGGCGCCACCGTCGCGCCTCTGACCGCCCTCGCCAGCCAGACCGGTGATAACGTCGGTCAGGCCCGCCTCGCCGTGCCCGCCGAAAGCTCCTTCAGCAGCGTTCCGATCCCGCTCGACCGGCTCCTGGCCGCCGATCGCTCCATCGCCATCCAAGGCGCCAGCGATCCATCCGCCGCCGATCTGGTCTGCGGCGAGATCGGCGGCGTCCGGGACGAAAATGACTCGCTGGTCATCGGCCTCAAGGAGCAAAACGACTCCGGCTTCACCGGGATCGCCTTCCTCTCGCCGGGCACCGACGACGCCTCCACCGACATCTCTCTCTTCATCGCCGGCGACCGTCCAGGCGGCGGTTCCCCGGCGCGCGCCACCCCGTCCGCTGCCGGCGCTAAGGCAACCCCCGTCGCTCGGTCCCTGACCACCTCCGTCGACGTCTCCCTCGTCGAGTTCGAGATCGACATGGAACACACCCTGCCTACCGGTACGGTCACCTTCAACATCACCAACGACGGGACCGTCGGCCACAGCTTCGCTATCACTGGTCAGGGTCTGAACCAGGATCTCGGCAAGACCCTCCTGCCCGGAGAATCCTCCAGCCTCAAGATCAGCCTGAAGCCCGGTACATACCAAATCTACTGCCCGGTCGGCCATCACCGGCAGCAGGGCATGGAGACCAAGCTCACCGTCAAGTAACCTCAGCCGCGCCGTCCTTCACCGATCGGGGCGCAGGCCGCCTATCCCGCCGCCGCCTCCTTCAGGTTCGCGATCGCCTCCTGCGCCGCGTTGTGCCCCGGCGCGCCCATCACGCAGCCGCCGGGCCAGGCCCCCGCTCCACAGAGATAGAGTCCCCGGATTGGCCCTTCGTAGGTCGTGCTGCCCGGGACCGGCCGCAGATCGAACGCCTGCTCCGGTACCAGCTCTCCCTGAAAGATGTGGCCTCCTGTCAGCCCAAAGCGCGCTTCGATATCGGGTGGCCCCAAAACCTGCCGGGCAACCACCGCCCGCTCGATGTTCGGCGCATACGCCGCGAACTCCTTCAGCACCCCGTCGGCGATCTCCTCCCGGCGCTCGTCCCAACTCCCCTCGGCCAGCTCGTACGGAAAGTACTGGCTGAAGATCGACAACGTGTGCTTCCCCTCGGGCGCCACGGTCGGATCCACCGCCGACTGCATGTGCACGCTCATCATCGGGTGCGCTGAGGGTCTCCCGTTCCGCCCTTCCTCGTACGCACGTTGCAAATAATCAACCGATGGCCCGATAAAGACCCCGCCCGAGTGGGCCAGCCGCTGATCCCGGCCGTCCCGCGCCAGCGCCGAAAAGACTGGTAGTTCTTCAATCGCCAGGTTCAGCTTCATCACCGGCGAGTCCATCTGAATCGCTTCCACGTCGCGCGCGAAGTCGGGCGGCAACTCCGCCTGCTCGACCAGCTTCAAGTACGTCCGCTTCGGGTCCGCATTGGAGAGGACAACCTTGGCTTGAAACTCCTCGCCATCCCTCGTCACCACCCCGGTCGCCCGCCCATCCCGCACGCAGACCTGGCCCACCTCCCGGTTCGTCCTGATCTCGACCCCCAGCCCACGCGCCACACCCGCTAGCGCCCGCGTCACCGAGCCCATCGCCCCGCGGACGTATGCCCACTGCCCGCGCTTCCCGGTCACGTTCCCCATCGCGTGGTACAGCTTCACGTAGGCCGTCCCCGCGTCTCGCGGTCCTCGGAACGTCCCGATCAAGCCGAAGGCGCAGGCGAGCGCCTGCATCTGCTCGCTCTCGAAGAAGTATTCCGCTACGTCGGCCGCCGAGCCGAGAATCATCTTCTGGAAGACCCTTGCCTCCTCCGGTGTCCGGAACTCGGCCGCGAACTCCGCGAAGCTCGGTGGCCGGCGCAAGGTGAACCTGTCCATCACCGCCGCCGCTCGCTCGACAAACGCGTCGTATCGCGGGTAGTTGGCGGCGTCCTTCTTCGAAAACCGGCTGATCTCTTCGAGGAACCGCGTCTCGTCTTCCCAGGCGAGCAAATATCGTCCATCCGGAAACGGCATGAAAAAGCGCGGATCGCGTCCAATCAACTCGATCCCATGTCCCCACGCCCCCAATTCGTCGAGAATGCTTCGCGGGAACAACGATAGGACGTATGACCCGATCGACAGGTGGTATCCCGGCGCGATCTCCTCCGTGATCGCGGCCCCTCCCACCTCCTTGTACCGCTCAAAGACACAGACGCTGTGTCCCGACCGCGCCAGATAGCACGCCGCCACCAACCCGTTGTGGCCGCCGCCGATTATCACCGCGTCATACCGATTTTGCGGAATCTGCAGCATGGGAACGCTTCTCCTCGTCGCGACCTCCAATCTTGGCTCGACGCAGCCTATGCTCCGGCCGTCCTACCGTCAATTCGCGGCGTCCACGGCCACCGGTGGCGAGACACCCTCACTCCGGTGATAATCGACGCTGGACTATGTGCTCCCGCCTTGACGCCAACATGAGCGTACGTCTCATCGTTCCGCACCTTCAACGGACCGAGATCGATCGATCGAACCTTCGGTTCCTGGCGCTGGACTTCTAAGGGGCTATCGAATGCGAACCACCGCGGATGCGGTCATCATCGGTGCGGGAATCATGGGCTGCGCTATCGCCCATGCGCTTGCCGAGCGTGGCATGACCGATGTCGTGGTCCTTGAGAACGACGCGATCGGCCGCGGTGCGACGGCCGATGCCGCAGGGGGCATACGTCAGCAATTCTCGACCGAGACCAATATCCGCCTCGCCACCTACAGCGTCCGCGTCTGGGAAACGTATCAGGAGCGCTTCGGCCTCGATATCGGCCTTCGCCAGCAGGGCTATCTCTTCCTCTTGACTGACCCCGCCGAAGAGCCGGTCTTCCAGCGCAATCTCGCCCTCCAGCAACGCCTCGGCGTCCCCGCTCGCGCGGTCAGTCCCGCCGAGATCGCCGAGCTCAACCCGGCGATCGACCTCGATGGTGTGATCGGTGGCACCTTCTGCCCCGAGGACGGCTGGTGCGACACCTATACCGCCACGATGGGTTTCGCTCAGGCCGCCCGCCGGCTCGGGGTCACGATCGAGGAGGAGACGCCAGCCACCGGCATTCACCTTGATGACGGTCGCGTCCGGTCCGTTGACACCCCTCAGGGTGAGATCGCCACCCCCCTCGCGATCGTCTGCGCCGGCCCTTATACCCGCCAGGTCGGCGCGCTCGCCGGGGTCGACCTCCCCGTCGATCCCTTTCGCCGGATGAGCTTCATCACCGAGCCGTTTGACCGCGTTCCCTCCACCGTGCCGATGACCATCGACTTCGCGACCGGCCTCTACGTTCACCCCGAGAGCCACGGCTTCCTCTTTGGCATGGCGAATCGCGACGAGCCGAGCGGTTTTGACAAGACCGTCGACGACGACTGGATGCTAACCACCGTCGAGGCCCTCGTCTCCCGCGCTCCCGCCTTCGAGGACGCGCGCGTCATGCGCGGCTGGGCCGGCTTCTACGAGATTACTCCCGATTACAACCCGCTGTTGGGCTTTGTCGGTGAGCCGGAAGGGCTCGCCGTCGCCGCCGGCTTCAGTGGCCATGGCTTCATGCAGGGCCCCGCAATCGGCGCCTGTCTCGCCGAGCTGATCTGCGATGGCGCCGCCAAGGCCGTCGACATCACGCCCTTTCGCCCCTCCCGCTTTCTCGAAGGCGTCCCCGCCCCAGAACACAACGTCGTCTGACGAGCAAGCGACGTTCGTCCACCGCCGGCGGATGCATGACCCTCGGCGTGGCCCGGACTCACCCTATCCATGGAGGCTAGATGGACGACGACGCCCAATTCGAAATCGAGCATGGCCACGATGAATACGCTGTCGCCGAGCTCCTCGAACAGGCCCAATCCAACGCCCAAGCCACCGTTATCGCCACCGCGGCGTTCCTTAACGAGCGCGGCCTCGCCATCGATGACTGGACGGAGGCGGTCGGTCGCCGCTTCGCAATCGGCTGGGACGAACCGCGCCCATGGGATGCCGGGGAGTTCTTGGACGCGATGCTGACGAACTTTCGCTCGCTTGGCGCGACGATCCTCAGCGTCGATCTTGAGCCAGAGCGGGCCGAAGCGACCGCCACCGGCTTTCCCGATCCCGATCTCTGCGCCCTTTTCAACGTCGCGCCCGCACTCGCCGCCCGGTTCAACGACGCGACAGCTGTTATCGCCCGGGACCGTGGCCTCGCCTGGTCCTGGACGCTCGATGGCGATCGCACCCACTACCTCGTCACCCGCTCCGGTCCCGAATGACGTCCAATCGCTCGCCACGAATCGCGCGCGCCACGTCTCCTGACCCGCGAAGGTATCCGACGGGATCACAGAGCTGATGGCAACCACAATCGGCGTCGCCCATCTCACCCTCTACGTCGACGCCAGTTTCTCCCTTAAGGACAAGCGCCACGTCGTCCGCTCCATCACCCATAAAGTCCGCAATCAGTTCAACGTCGGCATCGCTGAGGTCGCGGACCTCAATGACCTCCGCGTCGCCACCCTCGCGATCGTCTGCGTCTCGAATAGCGCCCCTCACGCCGACGAGATGCTCGCGACAGTCATCCGCTTCATCGAAGCGCGCCTCGAACTAGGTGTCCTCGGCGAGATCGCGACCGAGCTGATCCCGTACGGAGATTGACCGGCGCCTGCGTCCCCGGCCCCGCCACCTACCCGTCGACAATACCGCCAGTGTGCGCTGCACCTCCCCTCTCCCGCGCATCGGGAGAGGGGGTCGGGGGTGAGGGCTTTCCGGCGGTCGGAGGTGAGGGCCTTCGGCGGTCGAGGTGATGGCCCGCCCCGGCCCCGAAACGGATACCCCCTCGGCGCGGCGGATTTGCGGGAAAACGCTTGCCGTGCCGCAGCCTTCTATTCACGCCGATGCCACTTCACGATCGCCGGCCGGCTTGCCACGCCGCGACGATGAACAGGACCCCGCCCAGCAGCCACCACGGGTCCCACAGCAGCAGATGCCAGCGGGCCGCCGTCGAATGCATCGACGCCGGCGTCTCGATCGCTCCCGCCGCCATCAAGCCGCGAACGGCCAGGTTTGCCCCTCCATAGAGGGCAAAGAGAACGCCCGCGCTCCACGTGGCCACCAAGGAGATCCACCGGGGAATCCGTCCACCCCAAGGCCGAGCGAGCGCCAGTGGCCCGACCCCCGCGATTGCCTTCAACGCTCCCGTGCCCCACAGAATCGCCACGAATAGCGGCTCGCGTTCACGACCGGCTCGCGTGATCGTCTCCCCCAGCGTGCTCGCACCGGCCGTTCCGCCAGCGGCCCAATAAAAGCTCATTGCCGCGAACACGAACGCCCACGCCGCGGCCATGTAGGCAACCAGTCGTGTTGCGCCCGAATGTTCGGGCAACAGCTCCGTCGCTCTTCTTTCGCCCTCACCGGCCACCGTCATTCCACCCGACATATCCCTTGAGGCGTCAGCTGGGCGGGGGCGGCAACGTCCCTGACGTCGGAGCCGCATCCCCTGAGGACGGCCTCATCTCGGTCGGCGACCCCGGTCTCGCAATTATCTGCGCCAGTGGGGGAGCGGCCGGTGGCGCATAGCGATAGATCGCGCTTGCCGCCAGATCCGTGATCAACATTTCGCCGTTCGGGGCGGCCCCTACTCCTACCGGTTGCTGGAGCTTATCGGCGCCAACCTTGTCGATCGAACGAACGAGAGCACCCGCTCGATCCAGCACTTCTACACTACCGGTCTCAGATGAGCTGACGTAGAGCTTCCCGTCCTTATCGAACGCGAGATATGGCTGAAATCCCGGCCGCGCTCCAGCCGCGTCCGGTGCTGGCCACGCCTTCACCGGCCACTGCGCAAGCGGTTCTCCGGCCGGCGTGAAGATACTGATGCGAGCGTTGCCGGCGTCCGCGACGTAGATCAACCCATCCGGTCCAATCGCGATCCCACCCGGCTCGATCAATTGCCCCGGTCCATGCCCATAGCCACCCCAGACTCTTTTGAACGTTCCATCGATGCCAAAGACCTGAATTCGCTCATTCCCGGTATCCACAACGTACAGCTCGTCCCGTGAGACCGCCACCGCGCGCGGCCCAAAGAACTGACCACGCTTCGTCGCGACGGCCGCGGGATCATCGCTCGTATCAGCCGCGACTCGTGCCCCCTCGGCGTCGGGCGGACCTCCAATCTCTCGAATCAGCTCGCCGTCGGAGCTGAGCACCACGACCCGGTGGTTCCAGGTGTCGGCAACGTAGACCAAGCCATCCTGGCCTACCGCGATCCCCGTTGGGCCCAACCCCGTCTCCGTCCGGGCAAACGTCACCTTGCTGTCGTCGCCACCCCAAATACCGACGAAACCGCCACTCCCGTCGAATCGCTCCACCCGCGCGTTGCCCTGGTCGACGACGTAGATCGTATCGTCCGGAGCGGCCGCGATCCCAACTGGCCCGTTGAACTGCCCCCGCCCGGTCCCCGGCCCAGGCCGGTCGTTCAACCCATAAGGACCGCTTGCGGGATAGACCCGCGCCGCCAGTTCCCCATTCAACCCAAGCGCGATCGTCTCCGCAGCTCCCGGCTCCAATCCCTCCCGGTACAGCAGATAGCGCGCTCCCGTCAGCCACCGATCGGGGAGAATCGCGGTTTCGAGGATCGTCGCCGTCGCCGGCGCGGCGTAGGCGGGCGGTACCCGGTTCAACCAGGCGAAGGTACGTGGCGTATAGCCCGCTTCGGCCATCCCCGCGTCATCCGCTGCGATCACCACTTGGGCCTCCGTCCGCAGTTCCTGACCCGGATCGACCACGCTGAAATTTGGAAATTCGCGGAAGTACCATTGGAACGGCCAGCGCGCGGACCGTCCCGCGACGATGCTCAAGCCGTGGCCCCCGGTCGTGTCCTGAACCGAGCCTTGGGTGACCGTCACGTCGCGCCCGAGCCGTTCGATCCCGTCGACCAGTGGCCGGACCGCTTCCGTCGGTAACCGCTGCGCGAGGAGTTCGGTCCCCATGTCCGCCCGGTAAAAATTCAGCAAGACCGACGATCTGAGCGTGAACGCCCCCAGGAGGACTACCGGCACGAGAAGTGCCAGCAGCCACGGTTGACGGCCACGTCCCGCGTCTCGCTCCGCTCGCGTCAGCACAAAGGCCGCGTATCCAAGCGGCACGACGACCAGCATCGCCACGATGATCGCCTGCAGCGTCGCCGCGCGTTGATCGAGGGCCGAATCCACCCGGCTCAGCAGGATGGCGACCGAAATCAGGCCGACCAAGATGCCGAGGAAGGCCAGAACCAGGCCACCTCCCATCCCTCGCAGCGCATCCCGCCGGTTCACCGCCGCGATCACGTCTCCCAGGACGCCTCCGGCGAGCAAGACCAGTGGCAGTGCCACCTGGACGGCGTGCTGCGGTGCACCTCCGGAACTAAAGCTCCATAACAGTAGCGCTGCAACGAACCATCCCGCGAAGAGTGGCCAGCTCAACCCACCGGAGCGATTGATCCGTCCGCGGAGAATGGCGACGACCGCCAGCAGCACCGCTAGTGGCTCGTAGAGCAGGAGAGCCAGCAAAAAAAACTGCGTTGGCGTCCCCGCCGATTGCTCCGCGAGTAACCGGCCCCAGTCGGCGAATGTCGTACCAACTCCCGCGATCGCCGGCAGGTCGCTAAAAAAGCGGGTGAAGAGGACCAGCAAGGTCGCCAACAACCCGGCCATCAATGCCGGGAGTGCTCCAGGGGAGGTGGCGAGCGCTCGCAGACCCTGGTCGACCGCGCCATCCCGTTCAAGCGTCGCGGCCACAACCATCCCTATCCCAAGGCTTAGGATCACCGTGATTGAGCTTGGTCCGGACGCAAACAGCGCTCCGAGCGCGGCCCCCGCCGCGATCCCCCACCGCCGGGTACCCTCGTGAGCGATTCCGGTCATCCCCGCCCGCAGCACGGCGACCAGGACAAGCAGGGATAATCCGGCGACGAGAATCTCAGGTGTCGCGCTTCGCGAGGCGTAGACCAGCGACGGTGAAAACGCGGCCAGCACCGCCATCCCGAGCGCCGCCGTCCCCCCGACGAACGGTCGGAGCATGGAGCAGAGGGCCACGATCGCTAACCCGGCCACGGCTGGCATGAGTCGCGCCGTGACGTCGGTGGCGCCGAACAAGAAGAACGACAACGACTGCATTAGCGCGAAGAGCGGCCCCGCCTGCGGCAAACTCTCCCCAGGTAACGACGGCCGCCCCTGGAAGAGGATCCACCCGTCGTAGGCCCGGCGGGCCTCGTCGGGCGACAACGCCCACACATCGAGCCGCGCCAACCGGATGGTGATGGCGACCGCGATCGCCACGATCCAAGCCACCGCTCCCCACCGCACCGCTCCCAGATCGAGCCCTCGATCGAGAAACGTCGGGCCGTCAACCGCGTCGCCGCTCCTTGTATCAACCACCGGGGAGTTCAAACAAGCCTCCACCACGAAGCTATCAACGACGAAACGCTTGCCGGTTGGCGCGGCTGTTTCGCGCGTTCAGGTCAATAGCCCTCTGTCCTGGTTCCCCCGACACGGGACCGATCGGTCAACGATCGACGACTCAATAGCGGTCCCGATTCAAACCCGGTACGAGGTCATTGCGCACAAACATGGTGTACCGAAAAGAATCGATTCGCTCGGGTAAATCGCGGTACATCAGCAGGCGGTAGACGCGCTGCTGCCCCGCTGGCTGGAACTGGGTCGCCAGGCTGTCGATGACCGAGCCGGCGATGGCGCCGATGCCGTGCGGCTGATCGGCTGATTTCCACGCCGACGACCCCGGTTTCAACTCCGGTGCGATCGCAAAGTTCCGATAGATCGGGTATTCGGGGAACCACCATCGGAGCACGTACTCCTGGGCGGTGTACCCCTTCAAGAACGGCTGCCATGACCCAAGATTCGCGTTCTGGACAATCACGACCGGCACGTCCTCCGGCGGACCGCCGACCGGACCGTTTCGCAACTGCCGGTTGGGAAAATCACGCAGATACCACTGCAGCGGCCACGACACGCCGCTGTCGTACCAGACCTCCATCCCCTTCCCGCCGGTCGTCTCCTTCGAGAGGGCTCCGATCTCGTCGATCATCCGCGAAACGTCGGGGGCCGTTTGGGTGTAGATCAACATGTCCTTTGGGACATCGCCCTCCAGATAGGTCATTCGCCAGCCGGCGTGGACCTGAAGCAACGCCAACCCTATCACCATTGCCGCCAGCGATGCTCGTCCGCTCCGCCGCGCTCCACACGTCAACCACGCGGCTCCGATTAATGCCAGCGCCACCGCTGGCGGCAGCGCCAACCACCACCAATGCGCTGCCGCGAAAGACGTCACCGTCCGCGTCCATCCGCCCGGCGCCGTCGAGCTCACGAACGTCCCATACGACAGCCGACCCGCCAACAGGAACCAGCCTGCCCCCAACGCTAGCAACCCCACCATCAGGGTCGGCTCCGTCCACCCCCTCCGGCTCCTTGCTCGCCACCCGTCCCGGCCTTCAACGGCCCCGCCCATCTCCGTTGCGCCCGCGGCGGCGGGAACGGTCGCCCGCGCTTGCCACCGCTCACCCAGTTCACCGAGCAGCGATGCCGCGAGGAGCGTCGCCGGCAGGGTAATGTGGACCACCAGCCAGGGCATCTTCTCCCCCGCCCAGGACAACGAGGCGAGAATGCCGGCGAACCAGACAGCGAGAAAGACCCGGAAGAAGAAGCGCGGGCCCGGCGTCGCCTGATGCAGCAGCACCCGAAGCACCAAAACTCCCGTGGCGACCGCCGCCACCACCCCGAACACGACAGCGATCAGCTCGTACTGTGGCATCAGCAGCAGGTAGTAAAACCACGGCTGGTCGCCCCGCCGGTATCCCTGTTGGCCCAACCAGTAGAACAGCGTGCCGTCCGTCGCCACCGTACCGGTGAACAATCCCTGAATGTTCGAGAAGAGGCTGGTGTAAAGCGCGACGAAGATGCCTGCCCCGGTTCCCGCCGCCAGCGCCAACCCCCGCCGGTCCAGCCCAGCGCGGAGGACCGCTCCCTCGACGCTCCCCGTCCGTGTCCCCCCGAGCACCGCTGTCAGCCAGTGCTCCCCGCCGCCAATCTTGTTTCTCACGGCCGTGAGCCCGTAGCTGCCCACGAGCACGCCCCCGACGCCCAGGAACGCCGCCGCGACAAACCGCCACGCTCCTGCGCCTGCCAGCGGTCGCCAGCCGCCGAGATGGGTCCGACCCTCCTGATCGACGATCAGCACCAGCGCCAGCCACAGCGCCGCGGCCATCACGCCCAACAGCCCGGCGCCAACGGCCACACCGCCGGTGTCCGCGTGCTCCCAGTGCTGGGTCAACAGCACGAAGCCAACGACCACCGTGATCACCATCAACAGCGCCAGGGCGATCATCAACGGGTGAGTCAGCAGTTCCCAATAAAACCGCATCTGATTCTCCCGCGTTGGCGGCGGAGACTCAGACCCATCGGCCGACCACGGGATCTCGGGTAGCGCCCGCCCGAAAAGACCAGGTTTCACGAGCCACAGCCCACCCGCGACCGCGAGAAACGCCAGCTGGAGAGGAACCAGTGACCGCAGGCGGCCCCAGAGGAGTGCCCCCCACAGCACCCCGCCAAAGATGGCCGCGATACCGAAGACGATCTCATGGTTCGTGAGCAGGAACCCAAGCGTCGCCCCAGCCGTCACCAGCCAGCGCCGCTCCGGCTGGTCCACATAACGAACGATCGCGATGAAGAGGAGGAGGGCACCCACCACCGTGTAGATGTCATGCCGGATGTAGCGACTCTGGTACAGCAAAGCCGGCGAGATCAGGAACAGGCCGGATGCGATCAACGCTCCCCAGCGACCGAGGTGTCGCGGACCACGCAGAAAATAGGGCAATCCGACGAGCGCCGTCCCGAACAAGGCAGGCATATACCTGCTGGTCGCATCCGAGGCGCCCAGCAGCAGATACACCAACGCATTGGCGTGAAAGAGAAACGGCCCATGCATCAACGGGTCGTGGACGTACCCTTGCCCCGTCGCGTACAACCAGGAGTAATACGCGTGCAAGCTTTCGTCGTGGTGCAGCGTGCGCGACCCCAGGTCCCAGAAACGCGTCAGCGCCGCCAGAATCATCAGCGCCCCGTAGAGCGCCGTCTCGATCGTGATCCTCCGGCTCGGTGGAGCAACCCTCACCCTGTGCGCGGGTGTGGTCAGATCGTCGTGTAGGATCGGTGCGGCCGGGTCAACCAGCCGAGGCGCCGTTGCCTGTTGGCTCGAAATCCCTGGCAGACTGGGTGCGTCGTGCCCGTTGTTTCGCCCATTCTCCGATTGGTCCTCGGCGCTTCCATCTGGCGCCGGCACGGGCGACGCCGCCGGATCTCGCACCGTCACCTCCGGTTCACCCACCCGTCCGTCCTTCGTCCATCGAGCTCACCCGCTGTTCCACTGGACGACCGGTTGCGTCGCCCGTTCGAGCCGCCCGAGTATACGACGTGTCCGAAAACAGGGGCCACGCTCGACCCCACCGAGCTCGGCTCGCCCCTGCCGTACCCCTGAACGAACCGCGACCCGCGCCGGTAACGGCGTCTTCAAGCGAGCCGCCACGCCCACGCGCTGGATCGTCGCCAGCCTGCCTTCATCGCCCTCCGTCCCCAACCCCCGACGGCGGTCGCTGCAAACCAACGCATCCTCAGCGACAATCATGCTGGGCGTTCGATCGCGACCCCAGAATCCGTCACAGGAGGTGACCACGCGTGGCCAAGAATCCCCCGACGCTCCCCGCCGATGATGCCACTTCCCCTGGTGGCGATCCATCACCGGAACAGGACAAAGACCCCGACGAGCAGGAATCACTCGCCCGCGATCTCGGCGAGGAGCTCACTGACGTCTTCGCCCGCTTCGTTCGCGGCGACGTCGACTTCGCCGATCTCACCTTTCTAACCTTCGAGACGCTCCAAGACCTGCACGTCATCGCCAGCGGCGCCTACGAGATCGAATTCGACGACGACGACGCCCCCGACGACACCGACCACTACGACCCCGCCGAGGCGACCGACCAGCAAGAAGACCTCGCCCAGGAGCCCTCCCGTTCGTAACCGAATTACGGACTGGTTATGCCTGGGCACGCCCTGCAAACGTGTCGGACGTTTACCAGCTCAAGAGCGACGGCTTGGACGGTGTGCTGTTGCTCCACTGCGGGAGACACACTTTCGGTCAGATGCGTCTTACCTTCTAATTAGACGTCATAGACGTCGCGCACTCTGACGTGACGCCTAACTATGCGCCGGACATCAGTTCTTACGGGAGACGATGTGAGACTTGGAGCGGGTCAAACGGGGTGGACCTCTCGATAGTGCCAATCGCCGACTCCCACATCTAGTCGGCGCGAGAAAAGCCCTCAAGGTGGAAGTACCCGTCCTTCCACCTGTTGACTAGTGCCAGCCCTAGAATTTCATACTTCGCACCATTTGTGCTCCTAGTTTGGCGCATTACTCCAACCGGCACGCCATCCTGCTGACATTCGAGGAGGGCCCGGTTTGTATATGCTTTGTCTCGTTTATGGAGAGACTTGTCTTCCTGATAGTACGCGTAAGACCAAGTTCCATCCGTCCGTAGAATGGGCTCACGATCCGGGTAGGGGCCTCCAAGCGTTTGGCGAACGCTGAGGGCATATTTGCTCCATGCCGGTTTGTAGATGCCTTTCCATCGGGTAGCAAGCAGTGTCCCATCGCTGAGCGGTTGGGGCCACGGTTGCTCGGTTCCGGCGCGCTCCTTAAACCACTCCAGCGCCCGCCTGTGTTGGGTATCGAGGCGCGCCAGTGTTTCATTCAACTGGACCATCAGATCGCTCCTTTCCCAGCCAGACCTCACTGCGAGATGGCCTGTGTACTACCGCACCGCTCTTGACAAAATCAGCTGAGCATAGGCGTTACAATCCTCAACCGCGTCACATGCACCACGAACCCGCGCGCCGTCCCTCCTTCATAAGGAGCACCCCGGTCGCCGCCCCGCCCGTTCTGCAATCGCGTTGTCTCGGTCCGATCGATCCCCCCGCCCTCCACCCTCTCCTCCCCCATACCTCACCCCGCGTGCCGGAATCCCGCCTCCCGCATTCCCAGCGGGCTCCCCTCGTTCAGCTCCCGCGCCTCGATCACCTCGCCCGAAAACACCACCGAGTCCCCCGCCGCGAGCTCGTCGCGAACCCGGCAGACGACATACCCCAAACTATCGGCCAGCGCCGGACAGCCGCTCTCCGTCTCGACTACCCTCAAGTCCAACGTCGTGAACTTATCGCCGGCTCGCGCTTTCGGCCGCCCCAGCGCCCCCGCCAGATCCTTCTGCTCGGACGACAACGGACAAATCGCAAACACCCCGCTCGCTTGAATCAACGGCAGCGTCGAGCTGTCCCGCTCGACTGACAGCACCACCAGGGGCGGCTCAAACGACACCTGGCTCAACCAATTCGCGGTGAAGACACCGCGCTCCCCGTCGTGCGCCGCCGTGACCGCGTACAACCCGTACGTGAACTGCCGCAAGACCGTCTTCTTCGCCCCAGAATCCATGATCCCTCTCGCTCCCCTGCCGACGCGTCGCGCGCCCTGACGGCCGGCGGCCGATCCCGCCGCTCGCGGCCATCCCTCCGACGCAAACCGCGCCTACACCGCCCTCCCCACTCGCGTCGCTTCCAGCATCGCGTCGTATAGATAGCGTGGTGCGACGCAATCTCCCGCCCGCCTCACCTCGAGACCTGGCGCGGCCGCTTGCAGCTCGTCGTACAGTTCCGCTCGCGCCTCGCCACCAAGCGCCAGCACCACCACGTCCGTCGCGATCTCCCGCCGTTGACCCGAATACACGTGCGCGACCGACACCCCGCCCGAGCTGACCCCCACCACCTCCGTCAACGGCGTCATCGTCACTCCCTTTTCGAACAAACGCCTGTACAACGCCGGCTTCAACGTCGGGTCGACGTCGAGCCCCACCGTCTGCTCCTTAGTCACAATCTCCACCGTCGCCCCCGCGTCCAGCAGCGCCTCCGCTGCACCCGGACCCCGCAGGTGCGCGTCCTCATCGATCACGAGGCATCGCGCGCCCTCCCCCACGGGCACCTCCCGCCGCAGCACCTGGTCGCACGTCACCACTCGCGGAAACCCATCGATCGGGAAGCTCGGCTCCCGCGGTGTCGCCCCCGTCGCCACGACGACCGCATCCGGTTGCTCGCCTAGGACGGCCTCGACGGTCCCCTCGGTTCCCAGCCGGACGTCGATCTCCTGGTGCCGCATCTGCCGTCCCAACCACGTAATCGCCCTGCCATACTCGGCTCGGTGCGGCGCCATCGCCGCCACCCGGACCTGCCCTCCCAACACGCTCGTCCGCTCGAACAGCACCACCGTGTGCCCCCGCAGCGCCGCCACCCGTGCCGCTTCCATCCCTGCCGGACCGCCCCCGACCACGACCACCTTCCTCCGGACTGGCGCCCGCTCGATCGTGTCCAATTCGTCCTCATGGCCGATAAGCGGGTTCTGCACGCAGCGGATCGGCAGCCCTTGAAACAAGCGCCCGATACACCCCTCGTTCGCGCCCGTGCAGAGCCGAATCTCGTCGGCGTCCCCCGCCAGCGCCTTCCGCGGCATGTCCGGATCGGCGATCAACGCCCGCGTCATTCCGATCAAATCCGCGTCGCCCCGTCGTAACGCCGCTTCCGCCATCGCTGGTTCGATGATCCTCGCCGCGACCAGCACCGGCACCCCCACCACCTCACGGATCGACGCCGCGTAGCGGTTGAACACCCCGAGCGGATTGTCCAACGACGGCACGGTCTTGGCCTGCAGTTCGGCCGTCTCCCCCGTCGATCCCGAGATGTTGAAGAAGTCGAGCCGCTTGAGATCCCCCAGACGAGCCGCGATCTCCTTCATCTCCTCGTGACCCAAACCGCCCTTGAGAAGTTGGTCCCCCGTCATCCGGAACCCGACGCAGAAATCCGCGCCGACCCGCTCTCGCACCGCCTCGATCACCTCGATCGAGAAGCGCATCCGGTTCTCCAGGCTGCCGCCGTATTCATCCATTCGCCGGTTGACGTGCGGCGACCAGAACTGCTCGATCAGGTGCCCGCCGTACGACGTGATCTCCACGCCGTCGTACCCGCCGCGCTTCAGTCGCTCCGCCGCCGCCGCGAACGCCTCCACCACCTCCGCGATCTCGCCCGGCTCCATCGCCTTCGGCCGCTCGCGATGCGCCGGCTCCGCGATCGCCGATGGCGCCAAGAGCGGTCGCGATGAGTTGGTCGACGTCCCCCGCCGGCCCATGTGCGTCAATTGACAGAAGATCGCTGCGCCATGCCGGTGTGCCACCCCGGCCATCTCCGCGAAATCGGGAATGATCGAGTCATCCCAGTTCGCGACTCCGCTCCACTCCGCGACCGATGACGACGGATGCACCGAGCACGACCCAAACGTGATAATCAGCCCAACGCCCCCGCGCGCTTTCCGCTCGTAGTAGCGCTGGTACTTCTCCTTCGGGTAGCCGCCGATGGCATACGCCGTCGCGTGCGCCGTGCTCACGATCCGGTTCTTGATCGTCACCCCGTTCAGCGTGACCGGGCTGAACAGGATCGGATACGCGGCGCTCCTACCGTTCATCCCGTGGTCGCTCCTCACCGCTTGGTGGTCCGTCGCCATCGCCTCGTCAACTGGCTCACCATTCTCGCACGGGCCATTCGCACCGTCCCTCCTTGGGGCGGCTAGGTTAGCGCCCACCATCGCAAGCAACCGTCGTCTCATCCGGTCGCCGCCCGACACTTGCGCCCGCGCCACCACCATTTAGTGATTCTGCACAACAATCCGCCCGTGTTTCTGCCACCCTAAACGTGGACGGACATGGCGGTGGGGTCTAATCTGACCGTGCGGGCGCCGCGTCCGGCGCTCCTTCCCAACAGAGCGACACGTTTTCGTCGTCCCCGCGTTATATCTTCGGAGGCGGAGATTGCCGTCCCATTTCGCTTGACGCGTTCGAGACGCGGGGACGGGGACGCTGGATAGAGACCTGACTGGGAGCTGACGACATTGACTGCCAGCCTGCACACCGCCTCGACCGACGCGGCTCCCATGCCTTTTCGCACTATCCCGTCCCACCGAGTCGGCATCGGCACCCGTCAACTGGTGGAACGACTTCCTCGCGGACCGCGATGTCCTGCCCCTCTCATGATCTGAAGGAACCAAACGCATGCTCGACCTGCTGCTCGTCGTGCTCATCCTGATCGTCCTCGCCGGTCAAGTCTACGTCCCCTGGGCGAAGGCTCCCCCTGGTACACCCGTCGCCCGGTTGCCGCTACCCTTACTCGCGCGTCTCCGCCTCCACGCGCGGATCGCGTTCGTTGTCCTCGTCGTGACAACCATCGCTGCCGTTACTGGCTGGGTCTCACTCTGGCTCATCCCCGTTGTCCTAGCGGCCGTCGCCGTCCTCATGGCCACGCCGGTCCACTACACCCTGACCACCGATGGCATCGCCCTTGGCCGGACCCCCTTCCACCGCTGGACCGAGTTCGGCGGCGTCGCTCGTCGCCCCGGCGGCGCCCGCCTCCAAGGCGGCGCCGGTGCCCGCGGCCGCACGGTCTGGCTCGCCGGCTTCGGTGACACCGCCGATACCGTCTTTCTGCTCCGCCAAATGGTGCGCGGCTCCTATCAGGGACAGCTCGGCCGGGCTCCCACCACCGAAGCGTCCGGCGATGACGCGGACCACCCTCTGTCCTCGCTCGAGCCCGCCCGCGCCATCGGTCGCTGATCCCCCGCCACCCGCGGCCCCATCACCTCACCGTCCGAGCAGCTCCCTCGACTTACCCAATCGACACCAGATCCGGTTGAGTAGCCAGTTGCGCGCACCGAGACCCAGCTCCCCTCTCCCGCGCATCGGGAGAGGGGTTGGGGGTGAGGGCTTTCGGGGGTTGGGGGTGAGGGCTGTTCGATCGGCAATGAGGGCCGCTCGGATCGGGGGCAGAATGTTAGGCGGGTGAGAAGCGTCGCTGGTGATCCAGCCGCCGGGCAGTCACCCGGACACCGTTGATCAACCGCGCATAACAACGTTGCCCTATCCCTCGGCCAGCTCCAACGCCAGCAGCGCCGCATTGACGATCTGGCCGGTGTCGATACCCGTATACCCGTACAGTGCCTCCCGCGTACCCGACTGTCCGAACTGATCGACCCCAAGCGGTACCACCGGCACCCCGTAGACACTCCCCAGGAAGGCCAGCGAATGCGAGGCCCCGTCCTGGATCGTCACCATCGGCGCCCGGCGCTCCTCCCGCGGCAGTAACGTCTCCAAGTGTCCGAGGTCCAGTGGCCGGTACGCATCTGCCAGCTGCGCCCGCCGGGCCGTGCGCAGCGCGTCGTACAGGCGGTTCGCGCTCGTGACGTTGATCACGTTGACCGCGACGCCCTCCTCCCGCAGCACCGCCGCCGCCGCCAGCGCCTCCGGCACCATGATCCCGCCGACCGCGATCTGAACCACGTCCTCTACCGGCCGCTCCGGCGCGGTCACCCGGTGATCCACAATCCTATATCCCCCGTGCAACACCTGGCGTCGCAGCTCCTCATCGCCAAACCGCGCCAGTGGCTCTGCCAGCAACGATTGATCGATCGGCTTCGTCGAGAGCCGCAGGTACGTCGAATGCCCACCTTCCCGGTCACAGCACTGGCGCAATCCCTCGAGCAGCGTCCATTCCACTTCTCGCCCGAAGCACGGCTCGTAGAAGACCAGTCCCGGCAGCTCGATGCCCAACGACGGGGTCACCGTGCTCTGATGCGCCCCCCCCTCGGGGCTCAGCGAAACCCCCGCCGGTGTCCCCGCGAAGATCATCTTCGCGCCGCTGTACAGCCCGTAGATCAAAGCATCGAGTCCCCGGCAGACGAACGGGTCGTAGACGGTCCCGATCGGGATCAGATGCTGACCCATCAGTTCGTATGAAAGCCCGAATTGCCCCAGCGCCATGAACAAGTTCATTTCCGAGATGCCGAGCTCGATATGGCGCCCCTCGGGGCTTGGACGCCATTTCAGCATCTTCGGTCCACTCGCCTCGTAGTCGGCGGTCGCCTCGGCCGCGAACACCCCAACTTTGTTGATCCAGCCGGCGAGGTGGGTGGAGGTTGCCACGTCTGGCGACATCGTCACGATCCGCTCGCCGATCGCAGGCACATCCGCGAGCCGGATCAGCGTCCGTCCCAACGCCTCCTGCGTCGACGTGATCGCGGGGTTGGTCGTATCGAGCCGGGCCGGCACCGCACCCGCATCGAGCGGCGGCGTCGCCGCGATCGGAGACGCGTTGAGCCGCCGCGCGGATTCCGCGCACCATCTCCCCTCCGCCGAGTCAGCCGGGAACGCTGCCCACGGATCATCGGCCGGTACCCCATACTCCTCGCGTAGCTCCTCCATTTGGCCGCCGCTGAGAAGTTGCGAGTGGTTGAGCGGATCGCCCGCGAAGGCCAGCCCGTACCCCTTCACCGTGTAGGCAAACACCACCACCGGCGCGTCCGTCACCGCGTCCGCCTCGGCCAGCACCTGAAGCAGACGCGGGAGGTCATGACCTCCCAGATTGGCGACGAGGCGCCCGAGCTCCTCATCGGCTGTCTCCGCCGTCGCCGCGAGAATCGCCTCGCGCTCCCCCTCCTCGCCCACGTCGGCCAGTCTCTGCCGCAGCTCGCCGGGATTACCAAGACGAATCAGCGCCTGGTACTCCTCGTTGCTCATCGCGTCGATTCGCCGTCGCAGCGCCGCGCCGCCTGGCGCCGCCATTGCTCGCTCCAGGCGAGAGCCATACTTCGCCTCGAGCACGCGCCAGCCCGCTCCTGCGAAGAGCGCCTTCAACCGGGACGCGCGCACGCCAGGAATCACCCGATCCAAACTCTGCCGATTCAGATCGATGATCCAGATGACGTTGCCCAGTCCCTGAATCGCCTCCTCGGCGACCGTCTCCCACACGTTTCCTTCGTCCAACTCGGCGTCGCCGATCAGCGCCAGGAAGCGATCGGACGTCACGCCGCCGAAATGATGCGTCGCGTACCGCGCCGCCGCCGCCGCAAACACCGGTGCGACCGCGCCCAAGCCGACCGAGCCCGTCGAGAAGTCGACCGGATCGGGGTCCTTCGTCCGGCTCGGATACGCCTGCAACCCGCCAAACTCACGCAGCGTCGGCAGATAACGCCGGTCTAGCCGCCCCAGCAGATACTGTGCGGCGTGGAACACTGGAGAGGCATGTGGCTTGATCGATACCCGATCCCCCGCCCGTAGAAAGTGAAAATACAGGGCCGTCAAGATCGTCACCACCGACGCCGACGACGCCTGGTGCCCCCCAACCTTGGACTTCTCCGCGTTCGGGCGGACGTTATTGGCATGGTGGACGATCGACGTCGAGAGCCACAGGAGCCGCCGCTCGATCGCTTCCAGTGTCTCGAAGTCATCCGGCGGCGGACCACCATCACCGGGTGGCGCCGCCTGGTCGATACGTGGATGGACAGCCGTAGCCATAATCACGCTCCTGGTATCGAGGGAGTGGCGATCGTGGTCCCGCGTCGGTTCGCGACCGCACACCGGCTATGGTACGCCGCCGTGCCCGCCTTGTCGCACTCCGGTCAATCTCCCAAGGTCACGACGCTGTCGATCAACCAGCGGTCGTTCACCTTGACGAAGGAGAGGTAGTCCCGATACGTCCCACTTTCGCCTTGCGTCTCCACCACCGCGCCGATCGACCCGTCGCCGCGCTGCCGAACATCCGACACGCTGATCAACGCCAGTCGCTCTCCTCGGGGTACGCGGTGCGGAGACCCGTCCAGCGCCGCCGCAATCTCGGGATCGATCGTCTCTTCCCCACCAAACAACTGCCGCATCATCCGGTCCGAGAACAGGGCATACGCCCGCCCAAAGTCGCCCGCGTTCCGGCACGCCAGCGCTTCCCGCACCGTCGCCGTCACCTCCACCACCGTCGCCTCATCCGCTGCCGCCCCGTCGGGCGGCACAAACGCCGTCGGGCTTGCCTCCGCCTCGCCGATTGGCACCGCCGTCGCCGCCGCCGCTCCCGGTGTGCTCGCCAGGAGCGGGAGCGCCCGCGGCGCCACCTGGCAATCGTCGTGACGGGGCACCGTTGGCGTCCCTCCCGCTTCCCCAGCCACGACTCGTTCGACTCCGTGCCCCGCTACCGCCGTCACCAGCACCACCACGCACAGGACCACTGTCCTCATCGTTTCACCCTAAAATCCAACCCGCGCCTCCACCCTGTCCACGCTCCATTCCATCGCTGCCAAAGGCTACCACCTGGCACTCGCTCCCACGCGTCAATGGCCGCCCCTCTCAAGCCCGATCCCGCGGTCTTACCCGCAATGTCGTCGATCGATGAATATTCCGGCGGCGCCACAAGGCCAACTTCCCCCCTCCCGCGCATCAGGCGGGTGCCCTCTGGTCGCGTGGCCTCTCTCCCGGACAGTTCGTGCTTTGGCTCTCGGTCGCCGATTGCCGGCGACCCGTCGGGGGAGTTGACCGGCCGCCACCACCGCCTCCCCCGACCCCACCTGAACCGGTCCGGGAGCGCGAGCCCAGCCCCGGAGGGGCTTCGTGGGGTCAGCCCGGGGATTGATCCCCGGGCGTGTGACCGCCTCGCCCTGCCTCCACCGCCACGGCCCGTGACCGCCGTGCCCCCGCCCCCGCCGTCACGGCCCATGACCACCTTGCCGACGCACTCGCCTTCGGCTGGCAGCGACACCCCCACTCGTCCCTACCCCTCTCTCGCGGATAATTTGAGTTTTGGCCTTCCTTCACCCATAGCAGGCGAGGCGCCGGGGCGCAAAGAGGCCGCAATGCGGCCGCTCGAACGCGACTGCTGGGGGGCTGACCGGCCGCCAAACCCGCCGCCCACGATCCAAAACGAAACTGTCCGGGAAAGAGGGGAAGAGGGCGAGGGCTTTCCGGGCCGGGGATGACGGTTTCCCGGCCGTTGGAGGTGAGGGCCTTTGGGGGAGGAGGCTCTCTCCCCAACAGTTTGCGTGTTGGCCTTCGTTCGCCGATTCAGGGTGAGCTGCCGGCGACGAGAAGCGGCCTCAACGCTTCGCGCCGCGCCTGAACCGGCCGTTCAGACGCGGCTTGAGGACAGTTGGCCGGCCTCCATAACCGCCCCCAACGGCCCACCATAAAACTGTCCGGGAGAGAGGGGGAGGAGGTGAGAGCCAGCGCCCACGATGTCGCCACCGCGCGTCCGCCCCGAACCCCGAAAACACGACCGCCTCTTCGCGTTCGCTTTCTCCGCCGTATACTTGTTGCCATGGCAGCCCCGGACGAGGTCTTCCTCGAAGGTCTTCGCTTTTACGCCTACCACGGCGTCAATCCCGAGGAACGCGCCCAGGGCCAGCGATTCGTCGTCGACGTTCGCCTCGCGACCAACCTCCACACCGCCGGTCAAACGGACGACCTTGCTCGCACCATCAACTACAGCGCCGCCTACAAACGCGTTCGCGCGGTCGTCGAAGGACCCCCGCGTGATCTGATTGAAACCGTCGCTGAGGAGATCGCCGCCGCCCTCCTCGCCGATTTCCCCCTCGCTCAGGCCGTCACCGTTACCGTCCGCAAGCCGGAGGTCGCCCTCAAAGGAGCCATCCTCGACGCCGCCGGCGTTCGCGTCTACCGCACCCGGGAGCAAGCCGAATCGTGACCTCCGACGACCTCCTCCATCCTCGCGTTGCCGATCTCGCTCCCGGCGCGCTGGCGTCGCACCCGGATAGCCCCGCGAACCTGGTCATCGACCTCCCTCGGATCGAGACCGCCGTCCGCGAGATCCTCCTCGCCATCGGCGAAGACCCCGACCGCGAAGGCCTGCAACGTACTCCCGCCCGCGTCGCCGCGGCCTACGCCGAGCTCTTTGCCGGACTCGGTGAAGACCCCCGGCGCCACCTCAGTGTCACCTTTGACGAAGGCCACAAGGAGATGGTTGTCCTTCGTGACATCCCCTTCGCCTCCACCTGCGAGCATCACCTGCTCCCCTTCACGGGTCACGCCCACGTCGCCTACATTCCCCAGGGGCGCGTTGCCGGTCTCAGCAAGCTCGCTCGCCTCGTTGAAGGCTACGCCCGTCGTCCCCAGGTCCAGGAACGCCTCACCAGCGAAATCGCCGACGCCCTCATGGACACGCTCCAACCCGATGGCTGCGGCGTCATCATCGAGGCCGTCCACACCTGCATGACGATCCGAGGTATCCAAAAACCTGGCGCGACCATGGTTACCTCCGCCGTTCGCGGCGGCTTCCGTCGCCGCCCCGAAACCCGCGCCGAGTTCTTCGCGATCGTCCGCGGGCGCCGGGAATCATGACCGGTCGCCCCGATTCCCCGTCATCCTCGATCGTCACGCCTGTCCGGATGGCCGCCGTACCCGCTCAACCCCTCTCTCCCACCCGCTGGGCTGCTCACGAGTTGACCTGGGGTACCAAGACCTATGTCATGGCCATTGTCAACGTCACGCCTGACTCCTTCAGCGGTGACGGTCTCGCTGACCGTATCGACGACGCCGTTGCCCTCGCCCTTCGCGCTGCTGCCGAAGGCGCCGATCTCATCGACGTCGGTGCCGAGTCGACCCGCCCCGGACACGTCCCAATAACCGCGGAGGACGAGATCGCCCGGCTACTGCCTGTCCTCGAAGCCATCCACTCGCGCGTTGCCGTCCCCATCTCCGTCGATACGAGTAAGGCGCGCGTCGCCACCGCTGCTCTCGACGCGGGCGCCTCCCTCGTCAATGATGTCCGCGGCCTCACCACCGACCCGGACCTTGCTTCCCTCGTCGCCTCCCGCAACGTCCCCGTGGTCGTCATGCACGATGTTCCCCCGGACGGCCGCGGCGACCTCCTGACGAGCATCTTGCGCGAGCTCTCGCGCAGGCTCGATCGGGCCCTTGCCGCCGGCGTTGCCTGGGATTACCTGATCGTTGACCCCGGCTTCGGCTTTGGCAAAGACTGGCGCCAGAACCTCGAGCTACTGCGTCGCCTCGGTGAGTTGTGTGCGCTCGGCCGGCCGCTCCTCGTCGGCACCTCCCGCAAAAGCACCATCGGTCGCGTCCTAGGCCTCCCCGAAAACGACCGCTTGGAAGGCACCGCCGCGACCGTCGCCCTCGCCATCGCGAACGGCGCCGACGTCGTCCGCGTCCACGATGTCCGGCCCATGGTTCGCGTCGCCCGGATGACCGATGCCGTCGTCCGCGCCGCTCCCGCCGAGCCCCTCACCTGGCCCGGTGGCCCTCCCGCCTAACCACGAGCACGCACCGATGCCTACCGCCTATATCGCGCTCGGCGCCAATATCGGCAACACCCGCGAAACCCTTCGCGACGCCGTCCACCGTTTTGGTGCCCTCGGTCGCGTCGCTGCTGTCTCCTCACCCTATGAAACCGCCCCCGTCGGCTACCAGGGCCAGCCCGCCTTCCTCAACGCCGTCGCCCGTCTCGAAACCTGCCTCGATCCCCCAACCCTCCTCACCGCCCTGCTCGCCATCGAAGCCGCGCTCGGCCGCGTCCGCACCTTCCCCAACGCTCCCCGCACCCTCGACCTCGATCTTCTTTTCTACGACAACCTCATCCTCGACTCCCCTACCCTGGTCCTCCCTCACCCCCGCTTCCACGAGCGCGCCTTCGTCCTCGTTCCCCTCGCCGAGATCGCCCCCGACCTCCTCCATCCCCTCCTTCGTCGCACCGCTCGCGATCTCCTCGCCGCTCTCGGCCCCCTGGATGGCCTCATCTCCCCGCCCCTCGTCCCCCTCGATCCCCCGACCGTTGAAAAAAGCCCCCTCTCCCGCGCATCGGGAGAGGGGGTTGGGGGTGAGGGCTAGAAGGGGGTTGGGGGTGAGGGCTTTAGACAACAGGAAGTGAAACCTAAGGGGTCGGGGCTGAAGACTTTACCTCCCGCCCGGCTAAATACCGCTTCGGGCACTTCGCCACCAACGAGTAATTCGTATCGACCATATTCCCGACGTACAAACCGCCTGCCTGCGTCAACAACTGATAGGCATCCAATCGATCGAACCCGTAATCCTGCTCTAGCCAGTGAATCAACTCGGCGTACGCGATCCGCGCCGCGTCCTCCATTGGCCGCGCGCTCCCGACCACCATGATCGCGTCGTCCGACTCAATCCGTGGCCAGGCGATGCGCTTCCCCTTGATTACGTCGAACGTGAACGTTCCCCGGGCCGCGATCTCCAGCGCCACCCCGCACAGTTCCCCCTGCCCCTGCGCCGCGTGCGCGTCCCCGGTGTAAAACAGCGCCCCTGGATGATGGACCGGAAAGTAGAGCGTGTGACCAGGCCCTGCGTCGGGCACGTCCATGTTTCCCCCGTGGGCACCGGGCGCCAGCGATGAGATCGCCTCAATGTGCGGCGCCACGCCGATCGTCCCAAAGAAGGGCGCCCATGGAATCTCCCACCAGTCGCGCCACGCGAAGCCACCGCTCGGCCTCCGCTGGTAGACCCAAACGCGCTCCTCCAACGGCGCTTGCAACGTCGCCGTCAGCGCCGTCGACGTCAAACCCCCGAACAAGGGAACGAGACAGGACACCGCCCAGTCCCGCGCCGGCTCAATCGCCTCGATCTTCACCGCCAGCGTATCGCCCGGCTCCGCCCCCTCGACGTAGATCGGTCCCGTCTGTGGATTGAGATATGGTCCCAGGATCGAGCTTGGGCTTTGATCCTCGCTGGTGAGTTGATCCCCAAACGCGTCCACCGTATGAATCACCACCGTCTCGCCCCTCTGTACCCGGGCGATCGGCTCGGCGTACGGCCCAAAGGTGTACTGAAACTCTCCCGGTTGCCGGATCTCCCGTAGCCCGCCCGCCATCTCTGCCCCCTCCGCTCCCGTCGCTGTCAAGCGCGCCGATCCTAGCGACGAGCGGGCCAGTATGTCAACGTCTGCCAAACCCTCGCCCGTTTCGCATAAGCGGCGATGCACCGCCTTGCCCCGGATAAACCCCTCGTCTCACCACCGCGGTCGCCGGTAACCCCGTGCCCTTCCCCGCCTCCCCGGACCAGTTCAGTGAATGTGGCCCGCGCACGCCTCCCGGTTAGTCGCCCGCCCCAAGAGCCGGTCTGCTAAGCCCAACCCCGTTTCCGAAAATTCGTCAACTCGCCCCCTTGACAACCACTATCAGAACATATATTCTATCTCCTAAGCGGCACCCGTGAGTGATGGGCATGCCTGGGCAGTGCCTGAATCCCTCCGGGGTGGTCCCCCGTCATCCGCACCCCCGGAACTCACCCGGGTCACCCCGAGTCCCTCCCCGTCGTTCGGTAGCAGCCCCATCCCTGCCCGAACCGCGTATCGCGTCCCCCCACCGAGCAACCTCCGCCCCCTTAAGAGTTCTCCCCTCTCCCAGAATTGGGAGAGGGGTTGGGGGTGAGGGCCGTCCGGCGTCGTGTGGTTTGAGCGCGCGAGGCCGTCCGCACCGTGCCGGCGACCTGACCGCGAGGGTATCCGTTTCCCGTCGTCAATCGCTCTGAGCGGAAAGCTGAGAACTGCGCCCTACGCTTATTTCTGCCTTCTGCCTTCTGCCTTCTGCCCTCTCCACGTCTAGTCGGCCGCAATCCCGTTCTGTGAAAGATCCTCGTCGCTGCGGACGAACCCCCGCTTCGCGAGTTCGCTCATGATCCGACGTGCATTGTCTTCCGGCGTACACCCGACCGTGTCGAGCGTAATCTCCGGGTGCAGCGGCGGCTCGTACGGGTCGTCAATCCCCGTGAACTCCTTGATCTCGCCGCGCCGCGCCTTCGCGTACATCCCCTTTACGTCGCGCTTTTCGCACACCGCCAGCGGTGTGTCGACGAAGATTTCGATGAATTGATCCTCACCCACCATTTCCCGGATCGTCTCTCGCGTCGCTCGGTATGGCGAAACCGCGGCGCAGATCACGGTTCCGCCATGGCGAACGATCTCACCCGCGACAAAACCGATTCGCAGGATGTTCGTGTCGCGGTCCTCCCTGTTGAAACCGAGACCCTTGGAGAGATGCGTTCGCACCACGTCTCCGTCCAGCTCCGTCACCTGGCGCCCGGCTTCGAGCAAGAGAGTGGTCAGCACGGCCGCCGTCGTCGACTTGCCCGCACCGCTCAACCCCGTGAACCAGAGGCAGACACCCTGCCGGTGCCGCGCCGGGTACGCTTCGCCCAAAATCTCCGCCACCTCGGGCCGCGTGAACCATGTCGGCAGCAGGCGGCCCTTGCCGAGGAAATCCTCGCGAACCTGCGTCCCGGAAATGGTCGCCGTCTTCGTCCCCTCTGGCACCTTCGAGCTTTCCTCGTAGCGCCCCTCGTCCGGCAGGTAGACAAGCTCGGTGAATGGCACCACGCCAACTCCTACCTCGTCCTTGTGTTGCTCGACCAGGTCCTGCGCGTCGTACGGTCCGTAGAACGGTGTTCCCGTCGAGTCCTTCCCGGGGCTCGCGTGGTCCCGCCCCACGATCAGGTGATTCGCCCCATAGTTCCGCCGGATCAGCGCGTGCCACAACGCTTCCCGCGGGCCGGCCATCCTCATCGCCAGCGGCAACAAGGACAAAACGATCCGATCCGGCTCGTAGTAGCGCTGCGCCAGTGCCTTGTAGGTTCGCACCCGGGTGAAATGGTCCACGTCCCCCGGCTTCGTCAGCCCCACCACCGGGTGGAGCAGCAGCACCCCGTCAACTTCCTCGGTCGCTCGCTTCGTCAGCTCTTCATGCACCCGGTGCAACGGGTTACGCGTCTGGAACGCGACCACGTTCACCCGGTTGGTCTGTTCGAGGATTGCCCGCGTCTCAGCCGGCGTCCGTCGCAAGTCCTGGAAATCGTAGTGCTTCGGCAGTTGCAGCACCCGCAGCCGCCCGGACGCGTTGAGCCGTCCCCAGCGCGCCATCTCCGCCACCAGCGGATGACGCGGGTCCTGCGTCCCCAGCACCCGCTCCGCCAGCTCGGCCGGCTCCCACGGATACAGCTCCTCGATCATCATCGTCGCCAGAAGATCGTTCTTCGCATCGCGCAGCGCGATTTCTCCGTCGAGCTTGATCCCCGCGGCATCCGACGCCACCGGCAGCGTGATCGGGATCGGAAAAATGACCCCACTGTCTAGCCGCATCTCCGACTCGACCCGCCGGTAATCGGCATCGCTCATGAACCGGTCGAGCGGTGAAAAAGCCCCCGTCGCCAGCATCTCGAGGTCGCACACAACCCGTGGCGATACCTGAAGGGACGGCAACGTGCTCGCGTGCACCCTCGCTTCCTCCAGTTCCTCGGCTGGCACCATCAGGTCCACCAAACGACCGCCGTACGGTGGGATCAAGGTCGAAGTCTTGTCGGTCATCGTAGCCAAAATCCGTTCTCCTCCTCGTCCCTTCGGACGCACTTTCTCCATCCATCACCGTGGCGCCTGCACCATTCAGCGTAGCAAAGTAACCGCGGTCGAGAGTAGCAATCCCGCCAGCCCAATCTGCAACGGGCGCCTCGGTACCCAGGTCGTCAGTCGGCTACCGATAAGAACACCCGGCACCGAACCGATCAGTAATTTTGCCGCGAGACCCACATTCACGTCTCCCAGAAACAGGTGACCAATCGCGGCAACGCCAACCAAGAGAAATGCATGCGTCACGTCCGTTCCCACGAGCCGGTCCGCCCGCAATGGCACGGTCATGACGAGGAGCGCGATGATCAGACTGCCACTCCCGATTGAGGTGAGACCAACCGCAAACCCGCCAAGAGCGCCGATCGCCGCCAACTTCGCCGTGCTGTGTCTCGCGATCCGATCGATCGTGGATTCGTGCTCACCTCGTTGCAGCAGAAGTCGCCGCAGCATCAGCAGCGCAGCGACCGAGAGCATGATACCGATCCCGCGCTTCAGGATGTCGTCGACCTGAGCCGCATAGCTCCCTCGCAGCCATGACAGCAGGCCAACCGCGATCGCCGTCGCCGGAAGGCTCCCAACCGCCAACCCACGCACGACCCGCAGATCCACAGTGCCTTGCCGCAAGTGCTGCCAGGACCCCACCAGTTTCGTCAGCGTCGAATAGGCGAGATCGGTTCCAACCGCCGCTGTCGCCGGCATTCCCAGCCCCAACATCAGAAGCGGTGTCATCAGGACCCCACCTCCCATGCCAGTCAGTCCCACAAGGAGGCCGACGACGAGTCCGTACACCGGCAGCAGCCAGCCGCTCTGCATACCACTTCCTCCCGCGACGCTTGAGCGCCCGACTGCTCACGTGTCGTTCCTCGCCAGTTGTCGACCAAGTCGATGCCCAAACTAGGATGCTACGACCGGACGGAGAATGCAAGGGACGGAGAGGACCAAACGCGGAGTGTCCCCCGTCAGCGTCGGCCGTCTCTCGGGTTATCCCCGCCTTGGTCCTCTATCCTGCCATCGCTAACGGTCGCGTCCGCTGGGTTCATTCCTGATGCATCGTTGCGATCGTCGCGCCATCGCCACCTTGCTCCGGCGGGGCGAGTTCATATTTAGCGACGGCGGGGTGCGCTTTGAGCACGTCTCGTACGACCTGCCGTAGCGCGCCCGTTCCCTTGCCGTGAATGATGCGGACGAAGGGGAGACCCGTCCGATAGGCGTCCTCCAAATAGCGATCCAGCATCCCCTCGATCTCCGCGACCCGATGGCCACGGATGTCGATCTCCATCGAGACCGGCTCGGGCGGCGGCGGCTTCTCAACCTTCCGCTGCTGACTGTCCATCTTCGCGCGTCCAAGTCGCTCGAGTGCCTCCAGCGGCTGTCGCAGCTTAAGCGACCCCAGCAAGACATCTGCTTGCCCGTCAACAATCGCGGAAACTTCCCCCTCGTGTCCGAGGGCCGTGATCCGTACCCGATCCCCGGAACGAATTGGTCGCGCATGTGGGTCCGGCGCGGGCCGCGCGATCCGCTCTCGCCGGAACGTCCGCACGACCTCCGTCGCCCGATCAGCCTCCAGTCGTCTTCGCTCCACATGGTCGCGCGTTGCCGACACGGTTTCCCGGTCGCGTTGCAGTCGTCGAAGCGTGTCCCGAACCTCCGTTAGCTCAACCTCGGCCTCGGCCAGCGCCTCACGTCGTGCCTCCTGCCGCTCCAGTTCCGCCTCACGCAGCTCCCGCGCCGTGATCCGACGCAGTTGCTGCACTTCCCGTTCCGCCTCCCGGGCACTCGCCAGCGCAACGTCCGCTTCGTCGCGTCGGCGCCGGATGTCCTGCAGCAGTGAGTCGGCCCGAATCTCGTCCGGATCGAGCAACGCGCTGGCCGCGTCGATGATCTCTTGCGGCATCCCCAACCGCCGCGCGATCGCTAAGGCGTTGGACCGTCCCGGGACCCCAATCATCAACCGGTATGTCGGCGCCAAGCTCCCAACGTCAAACTCGACGCTCGCGTTCTCGACCCCCGGCGTCGCGTAGGCATAGGCTTTGACCTCTGAGTAGTGAGTCGTCGCGATGGTCAACGCGCCTCGCTCCAACAACGTTGAAATGAGCCCCCGCGCCAGTGCCGAGCCCTCCTGAGGATCGGTCCCGGCGCCGAGCTCGTCGAGCAACACCAGGCTGTCGGGCGTTACGTGGCGCAGCATCGCGATCACGGTGCGCATGTGCGCCGAGAAGGTCGATAAACTCTGCTCGATACTCTGCTCGTCGCCGATGTCGGCAAAGACCGCCGGAAAGACGGAGACAATCGACGTCTCCTCAACCGGCAGAAACAACCCCGTTTGCGCCATCATCGCCAGCAACCCGACGGTCTTTAGCGCAACTGTTTTCCCGCCCGTATTCGGTCCCGTGATCAGGAGCACCCGAAACGACTCGCCCAACTCAACGTCGATTGGGACGACGGTAGCCGGATCAAGCAAGGGATGCCGCGCCCGGCGTAGCCGGATCCGATGAGTGGAATGCCCGTTCCCTCCATCGTCGCCGCCCCTTCCGTCCCATAGATGCGGTCGCGTCGCCTTCATGGCTAAGGCGAGCCGCGCCTTTGCCATCGCTAAATCGATCGCGGCCACCGCGTCCACGGTCGCCGTCATCTCCTCGGCCCGCGCCCCGACTCTGCTGCTGAGCGCATCGAGTACGCGCTCGATCTCGTGCTGCTCGGCAAGTTGCTGCTCGCGCCACCGGTTGTTGAGTTCGATGATCTCCAACGGCTCCACGAAAAGAGTTTGGCCGCTGGCGGACGTGTCATGAGTGACGCCCGGCAGTTGCGCCCTCGCCTCCGCCTTGACCGGAACAACGTAACGACCATCCCGTGTCGTGATGATCGAATCCTGGAGGGCACCGGCATAGCGTCCCCCGCCGATCAGCGCATTCAATCGATCCATCAGACGCCCGTGCGCTACTCGGACCTCCCGCCGAACGCGGCCAAGCGCATCGCTGGCCGTGTCGAGCACGTCCGCTCGCGGCCCGATCGACCGTCCTATGTCTGTTTCGAGATCGGTCGCCTCGACGATGTGATCCACGAAGTCGAGGAGGTGCGGGAAGCGCGTTTCCACCTCTGGCAGGCGCTGAAAGCTCCGTCGTAGGTTCCGCGAAGCGCTCAAGAGGTCGAGGACGAGGAGAAGATCAGCCGGTTGGAGCCGGCCGCCCTTCGCTGCCCGTTCCGTCAGCGGGCGTACGTCTCTCGCCCCCCCGACGGTCACGTCCGGAAACGCCGTGAGAAGATCCACGGCTTCGGCCGTCACTTCGAGGAGGTAAGCGACGGTTGAAGGGTCACCACTTGGCCCAAGCTCTCGTGCTCGCTCGGCGGCCACGCTGAACCCACAGCGCCCGGCGAGGCGCTCGCGAACAGCTGGATATTCCAGTTTTCGAAGGACCGCTTCGTGCAACCTGATCACCACTGGCCGCTGCAAAACATCCGGATGAACGCGGGCGGCAACGCTTGTTCCGCGCCGAATCGCCCACCCCAGATCGAAGTCTAGCGCGTAGTGGTCGGGTTCCGCCCTGAGTTGAGCCCTCAACGTTGTTCAGGGTGTATTTCGAGACATATTTTTGGCCTGGGAAGAACCGGGCTATTGCGCGGATTTAATAGTGACGGTTGACACGAACAAGTGTTCGTTCCTATAATGTGGCAAGGAACGGTAGGCATGGGCCAAAACCCAATACGCCTACGAGGCCACCACAGCGAGAGGATAGAATATTCATGAAAGAGCTGACCCGCCGCCAGCGCGCAATCCTTGAGTTTATCGAAAAGTTTTTGAATGAGAATGAATACCCGCCGACCATTCGCGACATTCAACGGGATCTCGATGTGTCATCGACGAGCGTGGTCGACTACAACCTCAAGGTACTTGAGGGTCGGAACCTGATTCGTCGGAACAAGAACATCTCCCGGGGAATCGAGCTGATTAGCCGATCGAACGGCCGACGCAACGTCGTGACCATCCCGGTCATCGGCCAAATCGCCGCTGGCCAGCCGATTCCGGTCCCCGGTGATCTGGAAGGGTCGGACCTGGCCGAGACCGTCGACCTTGGCATGGACCTAGTCCCCGATAGCGGCCGCGACCTGTTCGCGCTCCGGGTCAAGGGGCATTCAATGGTTGACGCGCTGATCAATGATGGAGACGTCGTCGTCCTGCGCCAACAGCAGACGTGTGAGAACGGAGATACCGTCGCCGTCTGGCTCAAGGACCAAAAGGAAACCACCCTGAAGCGCCTCTATCGCGAGGGAGACCGCGTACGGCTGCAACCCGAGAATGTGACGATGCAGCCAATCTATACGCCCGCGGACAACGTCGAGGTACAGGGTCGCCTCGTCACCGTGGTGCGCTCGGTTCAATAATGCCGGCGCGCGGCCACGTTTGGCGGTCCGACTCCGTGACTCGAGGTCAACTGCTTGACATGGCCGGGAGCTGAAAGGCGAATGTCATGCCGCGGGCGACATGGGTCGGGTCGCGTACGTCATGATCCGTTCTTCGGTCGCGGCTTCCCGAGGGAGATCGGCGACGATGCTGCCCTCTCGCATGACAAGTACTCGGTGGCTCATTCCGAGAATTTCAGGAAGCTCGGAGGAGATCATCAGAATCGCTACGCCTTGCTCCGCGAGGCGGGCAATCAGAGCATGAACTTCAGCCTTTGCTCCGACATCGATGCCGCGCGTTGGCTCATCTAAGATGAGCAATTTGGGATTGGTGGCGAGCCACCTGGCGATGACGACCTTCTGCTGGTTTCCTCCTGAGAGGGCCGCCACAGGTTGCTCCATCGTCGGTGTCCGAATGCGCAGGTTGTCGATGAAGCTCTTGACGAGCACGCGCTCCTTTTTGCGAGACGGGAAGGGCGACGCGCTAAGCCGGTGCAACACTGGAAGCGTAATGTTTTCCCGAACCGCCATCCGGAGGATCAGCGCTTGGAGCTTTCGGTCCTCCGGCACGAGCCCGATGCCGTGTCGCACCGCTTCTTGGGGTGATCGAATGGTCACGGCATGGCCGTCGATGTAGATCTGGCCAGCGGTGAGGCGATCAGCGCCGAAGAGGCAACGCGCCAACTCCGTCCGGCCCGATCCAACCAAGCCTGCTAACCCGAGCACTTCTCCCGGGCGGATCGCAAAGCTAACGTCATTGAGGACTCCACGACGAACGAGACTGCGCGCCTCTAAACGCGCTGGTCCCTCAGCCTCCCGCGCCTGCACAAACAACGTCGAAAGGTCACGGCCGACCATCATTCGGATGAGCCGGTCGTGCGTCGCGTCCTTCACCGGAACGGTGCCCACGACGCGGCCATCGCGGAGGACCGTCACGCGGTCGGCGATGGTAAAGATCTCGTCCAGGCGATGCGAGATATAGATAACGCCAACCCCCCGACGGCGGAGTGTATTGACGATGTCGAAAAGCGTTGCCGTCTCCTGGGAGGTCAGCGAGCTGGTTGGCTCGTCCAAAATGAGAACACGAACGTTGCGGGCGAGAGCACGGGCGATCTCGACCATCTGCTTCTGCGCAACGCTCAGCGCCCTAACTGGGGTTTGCGGTCGGACGCGGGCGCCGACTCGTTCTAGGAGTTGGCTCGTCCGTGTCCAGAGCCGTGGCCAATCGACCCGCCCAGGAATCCCAGGTCGCTGCGGCAGATCACCGAGGAAGATGTTCTCGGCGACGCTTAAGGCACCGACAAGGCTGAGTTCCTGGTAAATGATGCCGAGTCCTAAGTCTTGCGCATGTCGCGGTCCGGTAAGCGTAACCCTTCGTCCGTCAACCGCGATGACGCCTCCGTCGGGTTGGATGGCGCCGGCGAGAATCTTCATCAATGTTGATTTGCCGGCGCCATTCTCACCCACGAGGGCGAGAACTTCTCCGGGATATACCGTGAGCGAGACGTCATCAAGCGCGGCAACGCCCGGGAACCGTTTGGTGACTCCCGTGGCTTCGAGGATAGGGTCACCCATTAGCGGCTTCACCCGGACTCAGCGCAGTTGCCACACGATTCCATCAGCGAGGTCTGACCCAAGCCGTCCCGTCCGGCCCTATTTGGTGTAGCTCGTCAAGTTGTCCTTGGTGACGACGGTTACACCAGTATCGACATTGGCGCAGTCAGGTGTGGCTTTGCCGGTAAGAATGTCATGCGCCCACTGGATGGAGAGGACACCCATTTGGACCGGTCGCTGCACCATCGTCGCCGCGATGACGCCGTCCTCGATCCCACGGACGGTTTCCTCCAGGTCGTCAAAGGCAACAATGCCGAGTTTTCGGCTCTGAAACTCTGGTGCCCGAATGACCTGAGCCAAGGTTGGACCTCCGGTGGCGCTAACGCACGCGACACCATTGAGATCAGGATGGGCACGCAGGAGGGACTCGCTCACCCCCAAGCCCTTCTGCAGGTCATCGTCGGTGGCGACGGTGTCCACCACCTCGATGTCGCTGCCGAGTCCCTCTTTGAGCCCCTCAATCCGCTGGTTCAGATTCAGTGCGCCGAGGCCCCCGGTAATAATGCCGATCTTGCCCTTGCCGCCCGCCAACTTCGCCAGCGTCTGACCCTGCACGGTGCCTGCCGTCTTGTTGTCGGTCCCGATGTACATCACGCGCTTGCTGTCCGGCGAGTCTGAGTCGAAGGTCATCACCAGGATTCCCTTACCCATAGCGTCCGCAATAACCGATTGGACTGATGCAGGATCGTTCGGCGAAATGACGATCGCGTTGACCTTCTTGGAGATGAGGTCTTCGATCATCTTAACCTGGATCGCGGGGTCGCCAGTCTGAGGCGCGACCCACTGGAAGTCGACGCCGATTTCCTTCGCCTTCTGTTCGGCGCCCTTTCGGCAATCTTCGAAGAAGGGATGGACAAGCTTTGGAACCAATGCCACGCTGAGCTTGGTTCCCTCCGCCACCTTCGGAACCGAGCTTAAGAGCGCGGAGTCGATGGGCACTTTACACGCGCCTGCTGCTGGCGTCGCTGAGGCGTCTTGAGCCAAAAGGACGGCTGCGAGCGACGTACGGCGTTGGAGCAACGGCAGCGCGGCCGCAACCGCGACCGTGCTGATCGCCTGCCGGCGGTCCATGCGACCCGACTGCGTCCATCGTTCGCTGGTCATAACTCTCCTCCTCCGGATGCCACGCTGCATCATGGATTCCTGCGAGCGGGACCATGCCTTGCACGCTACCCAGGCAGCGGACCTGCCTGTGGAAACCGACGTCGCGGTTCGAGGTGCCACTGAACCGCGGTGGGCCGACGGAACGGACGTTATGCCTTGATCCCGCCCTTGTCAAGACATGGTCGTCAGACGCGCAGCCTGCGGCGCTTCTGCCAGATGTCGAGCGCAACAGCGAGAATGATCACCGTCCCCGTGACCGCTTGCTGAGCGTACGTGTTGACTCCCAGAAGCACCATACCGTTCTCTAACACCCCGATGATGGCCGCTCCCAGCACTGCTCCGAGGACGGTGCCTTCACCACCCAGCAGACTGGTGCCGCCGATAATCGAGGCGGCGATCACGGGCAGCTCGAAACCCAGTCCGGCCGATGGCTGGGCGGAGACGAGTCGGGCAAGCAGAATGATGCCGGCAAGCGCCGCAAGCGTTCCACTCAGAGTGTAGACAACCAGCTTGGCCGCGACGACGTTGATTCCGGCCAGACGGGCGGCCTCTTCATTGCCGCCGACCGCGTAGATGTACCGGCCGAGAGTTGACTGGCTGAGAAAAATCGTTCCAAGAATGGTGATGACGAGCATGATAATGACTGGGATGGGAATACGCCCGACGTATCCCTGTCCCAACTCGATCAGCGTGTTTTGTCCCCGCGGGATGGTAACTGGATAGCCTTTCGTCAGCACATAGACCAAGCCGCGGCCAATGCTGAGCGTGCCGAGCGTGGCAATGAATGGCGGGAGTCCCACCTTAGTGATCAGCAGGCCGTTAGCGAATCCAAACGATGCCCCAACAAGGAATCCGGCGGCGATCGCCGGGAGTAGGGGCCAGCCTCGTCCTAACAACATGCCGGTCGATAGGCCAGACAATGCGAGGACGGATCCAACAGAGAGATCGATCCCGCCGGTGATAATGACCGTTGTCTGGCCAATCGCGGCAATGGCGGTCAGCGAGAAGGCGCGGGCGACGCCGAGAAGATTATCCGTGCGAAAGAAATAGGGAGAGGCGAACGAGAGAAACGTGCTGAGGAGGATTAGGGCGAGAAGAATGTTGAATTCCTTGACTCCCGTCGCCCAGCGGCGAGCATTGCCTGGGAAGGCGCGCCCAACGGAACGCGAACCGGACTCAGCCCCGGCGCTTGCATCTGCCTCGGCTTGGTTCGCTGGCTCGACCACGTCGTCGATCACCGCCATGCTCCTCCTCGCGCTTGACGTTTTCTCCGATTCCTGGACGCAGAATTGTCTCGATCCCAGTTTAGCCGTAAGCGAGACGCAACAAGACCCTGATATACTCCGGGTCTCCCAGACGGGTCATTGGAAACCGCGAAAGGCGGACGGAGGCTGGCGGTAATGGCGACCGCGCTCCTGACCGGAATAGGGTTGGCCGCGCCGACGGGGTTGAACGCTTACCTTCCTCTCTTGGTTCTCGCTCTCAGCGATCGCTTCACGTCCGCCATCTCACTATCGCGTCCATACAGTTTCTTATCGTCGAGTTGGGGGATAGGAATAATCACACTCCTCCTCACCATTGAGATCGTCGTCGACAAGGTGCCTGGTCTCGATCACGCCAATGATCTGATTCAGTCCCCGATTCGGCCGGCCGCGGGAGCGGTCCTGACGATGGCGGCAACGAGTACGGTTGCTTCCATCAACCCAGTCATCGCGATGATTCTCGGCCTGCTCGTGGCGGGCTCGGTCCACGTGGCCAAAGCAACCATTCGGCCGGGTATTACGCTGGCGACCGGTGGCATTGGCAATCCTCTGGTCAGCATGGCCGAAGATGGAGCGGCCGCGATCAGCGCGGTCCTGGCGATCTTCGTGCCGCTCCTCGTGCTTCTGACGTTGGTCCTCTTCGCGGGCTTTCTGCTGTGGGCTGCCCGTAAGCGCCAGCGCGGACCACTCCCCCCTGGGGCGCCGTCGTCCTCTTCAAAAACGTCCTTCCAGTAATGCGCTTGGAGTAAGATACGGGCTCTGGCGAAGCCGGGGGGCGAGGGATGCCGACGGTCCAATTTAAAGACTACTACCAAACACTGGGGTTACAACGAGACGCTGACGAAAAGTTGATCCGCACCGCGTATCGCAAGCTGGCACGGCAACATCACCCTGACATCAATCCGGGGGTGAAGGAGGCGGAGGAGCGGTTCAAGGATATCAATGAGGCCTACGAAGTCTTATCCGACGCCGAGAAGCGGAAGTTATACGATCGGTTCGGTGAAGACTGGCAACGCTACCGCGACGCGGGTTTCACGGGTGATGAACCAACCCGCCCGCCAGATGGCGCGGGCCGGCGAGGTTTCGATCCCAACGACTTTGGCGCCTGGTTCTCGGGTCAACAAACCGCGCGCGGGGCAACGAGTCACTCTGACCGGGGAACGTTCCGGGAAACCATAGGTTCAGACGATGCCGGGGGCTTCTCCGACTTCTTTCAGACGCTGTTCGGAGACAGGGGGCGGGAGACGAACCGGGGAACCGCCGCCTTCTCGCCCCGATCACGTCGACAGCGCGGGCAAGATGTCGAGGTGCCGATCGAAATCAATTTCGACGAGGCGTTCCGGGGGGCAACCCGTCGAATCGATTTGCGAGCTCCTGAACTCTGCGCAACCTGCAACGGAACCGGCCTGGCTCGGGATATCACGTGTCCGACGTGTGACGGCACCGGCGTCGTGACGCGGACGAAAGCGCTTGAGGTGACGATTCCGGCCGGGGTCGCGACCGGCGCGAGAGTGCGGGTCGCCGGCCAGGGTGGCGTCGGCGAGGAAGGGGGGCCGAATGGAGACGTCTATCTGCGGATCACCGTCCGGTCTGACCCACGGTTCGACCGCGACGGCGATGATCTTCGAACGGAGATCGAGGTGCCGTTGACAATGGCGATGCTTGGTGGCGAAGCCGTCGTTCCAACACCAACGGGGCGCGTGGCCTTGACGATCCCCGCCGAAACGCAGCCGGGGCGCGTATTCCGTCTTCGTGGCCAGGGGATGCCTCGTCTCAAGGGCAAAAAAGGAGACCGCGGGGATCTCTTGGCGCAGGCGCGGGTCGGATTGCCGACCGGCTTGACCGACCAAGAGCGAGCGCTCTTTGAGGAACTGCGGAAGCTCCGTCCTGAAGGCAAACCATGAGCGGGTCATTCGGCGAGCGGACGCCCCGACGACGGGTTGAAATAGAGATGGACGAGCGTTTGAATCCTGAGCCACGATACGCGATCACGGTTGTGGCGCGCCGGTCGGGCGTCCATGTCCAAACGGTCAGGCGATACGAACGATTTGGTCTGGTCGAGCCGAGAGGAGTGGAGCGTGGACTTCGGCTCTACTCAGAAGCGGATATCGATCAGGTCCGCCGGATTCGGCGGCTGGTGGATGATCTCGGGATCAATCTTGCCGGTGTTGCCGCGATCCTCCATCTGCGTCAGCAGGTGCTTGATCTCCAGCACGAAGTCCGTGGGATTCGGAGTCGACAACTGAATTCATAGACCTCGCCTGAGATCGCGACGCACGGGTATCGACGGCGCGGCCGATGCCGGGGACAGGTCTGTCGCGCCGAGCGAGTCCCGAATGCAAGGCAGTGAGAACGGGGGCGGCGATGCCGGCGACGATCATCTTAGGGGGGCAGTGGGGTGACGAAGGGAAGGGCAAACTGACGGACGCCCTCGCCGGCGATGCCGACGTTGTGGTGCGGGCTAACGGGGGAACGAACGCGGGACATACGATCGAGACCGAGCGAGGAATTTTTAAGCTGCACCTTGTGCCCTCGGGAATTCTCAATCCCGCTTGCATCTGCGTCATCGGGGCGGGGGTTGTGGTCGATCCTCGTGCCCTGCGGAAAGAGATGGACGATCTGGCGGCGCGTGGCGTCGATCTGGCGGGACTTCGCATCTCCGACCGGGCCCACGTCGTCCTCCCGTATCATCCGCTGCTCGATCAGTTGGAGGAGTCACAGCGCGCCGACGATGAGATCGGCACGACCCTCCGGGGAAACGGGCCGGCCTATGCCGACAAAGTGGCACGCCGCGGCATTCGGGTCGCCGATCTGCTCGATCGATCAACACTCCGGCGAAGGTTGGATCGCGAGGTCGCGACGAAAAACCAGACACTGGTTCGGGTCTACGAGCAGCCCGCGCTTGAGGTAGACGCTCTGTTTGACGAATATGCGGCGCTGGGGGAGTCGCTGGAGCAGTACGTGGTCCCTGCGGAGATGGTGGTGCAGGACGCGATCGCGGACGGGCAACAGGTAGTCATCGAGTGCGCGCAAGGAGCGATGCTGGACGTTGACTATGGGACCTATCCCTTCGTCACTTCGTCGTCACCGACGGCGGCGGGGGCATGCCAAGGTGCAGGGGTCGCACCGACGCAGGTGCGGCGCGTCATCGGGGTGTTCAAGGCGTACAGCACGCGGGTGGGAAGCGGTCCCCTGCCGACCGAACTGCATGACGCGACGGGCCGGACGATCCGCGAGCGAGGCCGGGAGTATGGCACGACCACCGGGCGACCACGCCGCACCGGCTGGTTCGACGCCGTGGCGGCTCGCTACGTCGCGCGGTTGAATGGCATCAGCGACATCGCACTGACCTTGCTCGATGTTTTGGACGCGTTCGACGAGATCAAGGTCTGCGTGGCTTACGAGGCGAACGACGTATCGATCGATGAAGCGGAAACCGGCCACCCGCGCTCGCGTGGTCGGGATCGCGGATATCGGGTGGCCCGGCGAGTGATCGACTACCCACCGGCGCGAGAGGGTCAGTGGGATCAATTGTCGCCGGTCTACGAAACGCTACCCGGTTGGCGACAGACGACGAGCGAAGCCCGTGCGGCTGGGGAGTTGCCGCCCGAAGCGCAGGCGTATCTCCGCTTCCTTGAAGAGGCAATCGGTGTACCGATCAGCCTGGTGGGAGTTGGACCGGCGCGCGAGCAGCTCGTCCCACTTCGGGCGGGAGCGGACTCGATCGTGCCGGCCGTCGCCACGTAGACGCAATGCGAGAGATGGGGCCGCGCAGTACGGGGTACTAGATTCACGCCACGAACCCGGCCATCCAGTGACGAATGTCGGGTCGGTGGTGGCCGGTGGGAACATGCGGAAGAGCGGTCGTCACATCGATGTTTGAGCAATGCCGCGAAGTCCTTCCAGCTCATCCCGGGGTTCGCGCTGCATTAAATCCTCGATGGCGGCAAGCGGGGACTTTTGCTCGAACAGCACGGCGTACATTTGCTCCGTGATCGGCAACTCGACCTGAGCGCGGCGCCCTAGCTCGCGGGCCGCCTCAGTGGTGAAGATTCCTTCCGCTACTTGAGTCATGCGAGCCTGGATATCGGCGAGGGTCTGGCCCTCAGCGAGTTGCTGGCCAACGCGACGGTTCCGGCTGAGAGGGCTGGCGCAGGTCGCGACGAGATCACCCAACCCCGTAAGTCCGGCGAAGGTCAATGGATCGGCGCCGCGAACCACGCCAAGTCGGGCGATTTCGGCGATGCCGCGTGTGAGAAAAGCCGCCTTCGCGTTGTCACCGGCGTCGAGTCCGTCGGCCATGCCGGCGCCGATCGCGATAATGTTCTTGAGGGCGCCGCCCATCTCGACGCCGACGACATCGCCGTTGGTATAACACCGGAAGCGTGGTCCGATCAGCAGATCGCGTGCTCGCTCCATCGCGGCATGGTCGGTGCCGGAGATAACGGCTGTGGCTGGTTTGCCGGCCGCCACCTCCGCAGCGAGCGTGGGTCCTGAGAGGGCGCAGACGCGGGCGGCGGAGGCTGGAGGAAGCTCTTCGCGGATGACCTCGGTCATCCGCTTGAGTGATCCGCGTTCGAGGCCCTTGGCGGCACTGACGACGATCGCGCCCTCGGCGAACGGTGCCAGCGCCCGGGCGTTCTGGCGAACCGTCTGGCTGGGCACGACGAGGAGAATCAACGCGGCGCCACGACAAACCGCATCGAGATCAGACGAGATCTGAACCGTTTCCGGGAGGACGACCCCAGAGAGATATGGGTCGTTGCGCCGGGAGGCATCGATGCGCTTCGCGGCGGCGGGATCGCGGACATGGAGGGTAACGTCGTGACCGGCGCGGGCTGCGACAATCGACAACGTCGTGCCCCAGCCCCCGGCGCCGACGACCCCGATACGCTCCCGGTGTTCGATGATCGACATTCCCTCAACCTCTCATTCCGAGGGAAAACCGGAGATGTGCGTCTTTCTCAGGTACAGCCCGCGGTGCGGTTGGCGAGATTGGGAGCGGCGACGGTGGGCGCGAGCCGCTATAGGGTCCAGGCGACCGCGCTGATGCTACGTTACGCCGCGCACATCGTGCTGTCGAGAGGATTCGGGCCGGAGGACTGAGAAGTCAGAAGGCAGAAGTCAGAAGTGAGCGGAGGACGCAGTTCCCAGCTGTCGTCTCAGAGCGAATCGCCGAAGGGGAGACGCTACCCTCGCGGTCAGGCCGCCGGCACGGTGCGGACGGCCCCGCGCGCTCAAACCACACGACGCCAGACGGCCCTCACCCCCAACCCCGCCCAGAGGGCACCCGCCCAATTCTGGGAGAGGGGAGAACTTTAAGGGGCGAGTGGTGCGGTCGGCGGGGGGGACGCGATACGCGGTTCGGGCGGGGATGGCGGTCCGCTTCCGAACGACGGGGAGGGACTCGGGGTGACCCGGGTGAGTTCCGGGAGCGCTGATGACGGGGAGCCACCCCGGGCAGATTCGCGCACTGCCCAGGCCCGCCCATCTGCCATGGGTGCCGCTTAGGAGATAGAATATATGTTCTGATACGGGTTGTCAAGGGGTGGGAAGAGGCAGTATCGGAATGTGGACGGCGGGGGATGCAAACCGGGGAGGCGGCGGACCGGAGCGCTATCTAAGGGTGATGGACCGGGGTGCTGTCAGGCGGCAGGGGTGGCGGTAGAAGGCACCGTGTTTGGCTGGGCGACCGAGACGGCGTCGAGGACGGCGTCGAGCGCTTGTTGCCAGGGAACGGTCAGATCGGGTAATCGGACGCGAATGGAGTGCGGCGTCAGGCGAACGGCTCGGCCGAGCTGGCGGTTGAGCCGCCGCTCGAGGCCGGCGGTTGGGACGGGGCGAATGACGAGCTCGCGCTCCCGTTCGACGACGGACTCGATGCCAAGCTCGGCGCAGCGGAGTCGGAGAACGATCAGGGCCAGAAGGTGCTCGACTTGCTCTGGGATTGGACCAAACCGATCTTCGAGCTCCGCCCGAATTCCATTCAGCTCGGGCAAAGAATTAACAGCCGCGACGCGCCGGTAGGTCGCAAGGCGGAGCTCGGTGTCGGCCACGTAGTCGGCGGGTATGAGCGCCGTGAGCGGGAGATCGAGGGTGATCGGGGCGGGATCGACCGCTGGGCGACCGCTTCGCACCTCTTCGACGGCTTGAGCGAGCAGGCGAATATACAACTCATAGCCGATAGCGGCGATATTTCCGCTTTGCTCCGCGCCGAGGATATTCCCGGCGCCGCGAATCTCCATGTCCCGCATCGCGACACGCAGTCCGGCTCCGAGCTCGGTTGCTTCTTGGATCGCCTCCAGACGCTCCTGGGCTTCAACCGAGAGGGGCTTTTTTGGTCGAAAGAGGAGGTATGCGTAGGCGCGGTTGGTGCCACGACCGACGCGGCCGCGGAGTTGGTACAACTGCGTCAGGCCAAGAGTATCGGCGTTATCGATGACGATGGTGTTGACATTGGGGATGTCGATCCCAGACTCGATGATGGTGGTCGAGAGGAGAACGTCGTAGTCGTGCCGGACGAATCCGAGGATGACCTCTTCGAGCACCTCCTCGTCCATCTGGCCATGCCCAACGCCGAGGCGGGCTTCGGGCACGAGCTGGCGGAGTTTGTGAGCGAGACGGTCGATGTCGTGAACGCGGTTGTGGACAAGGTAGATCTGACCACCCCGGTCAATTTCCCGGAGCAGCACTTCCCGGACGAGATGATCCTGGAACTCCGTGACGAAGGTGCGAATGGGGAGTCGAGCTTGGGGAGCGGTGTCGATGATGCTGATATCGCGGATCCCGGCGAGCGACATGTGGAGGGTCCGGGGGATAGGGGTCGCACTCATGGTGAGGACGTCGACTTCGGTGCGGAGGCGTTTGAAGAACTCTTTGTGACGGACCCCGAAGCGTTGCTCTTCGTCGATAACGACGAGACCGAGATCTTTGAAGGCGACATCGCGCTGAACGAGACGGTGCGTGCCAATAACGATGTCGACGCTTCCCTCCTTGAGGCCGGTCAGCACCTCACGCTGCTGCGCCTTCGTGCGGAGGCGGGAGAGCATTTCGACCCGCACCGGAAAAGAGGCCAGGCGCTGACTGAAGGTGGTGAAGTGCTGGAGAGCGAGGACGGTCGTCGGCACGAGAACCGCGACCTGGCGACCACCATTGACCGCTTTGAAAGCGGCGCGCAGGGCGACCTCGGTCTTGCCGTACCCAACATCGCCGCAGACGAGGCGGTCCATCGGTCGTGGCGACTCCATATCCTGGCGGACGTCGTCGATGGCGCGCTGCTGGTCCGGCGTTTCCAGATAGGGAAACGATTCCGCGAGCTCGCGATCCCAGGTGGAATCGGGGCCGACGGCGTGCCCGACGGCGGTCTCGCGAGCCGCGTAGAGTTGAATGAGCTCGAACGCCATCTCCCGCACCGCCCGCCGGACACGCTGCTTGGTCTTGACCCACTCGCCTGAGCCAAGACGGGTCAACTCCGGCTCGACCCCGCCGCCGCCGTATCGGGAGACCCGGTCGCTTTGGTCGATAGGGACGTAGAGACGATCACCGCGCGCATATTCCAGAAGCAGATATTCGCGTTCGACGCCCTTGTTGTCCAAGCGGACCAGGCCGGCGAAGTGGGCGACGCCATGATCGACGTGGACAACGTACTCGCCCGGGGTGAGGCTGGAGGCAAAGGCGGTCGCTTCACCTGACAAACGGCGAGCGCCCCGGGTCGTCTGCTTGCGAAAGCCGAAGAGCTCGAGATCGGAGAGGACGAGAAGCTTCGGGGAGGAGAGGCTCCAGCCGGCGGCGAGATCGGAAGCACGAATTTCAAGGGTGGCCGGTGGGAGGGGAGGGGGCGGCGATGCCGCCGCGTCGCGACGTTTGTCTCTGCGTGGAAAGATGTCGCGCTCTTCGAAGAGTTCGGTGAGGCGTTCGACTTGATCGGTCGCAATTAGGACGCGCCATCCCGCCGCGAGCCGGGCGCCAACGTCATCGACGACGTTCCCGAGGCGACCGGCGTAATTGGGAGACTCGGTGAGGCTGGCGATCGAGACGCAGCCCTCGGTATCCGGGTCGAGGCCGAGCGCCAGGCGAGGGAGTGGCGCCAACCGCGCTAGCACAGTGGGCCAATCGGCGATCGGGCAGCGGAGGCCGGAGGGCAGTTCGCCGTTGGTGACGAACGCGCTCTCCAATTCGACGGCCTGAGCGGTTAACTGCTCGGCCACGACGCGGACGGCGGCCGGCTCGTCGACGATGAGGAGATCGTCCGCGGTGACGTAATCGGCAAGGGTATGAGGGGCATCGAGGAGATACGGGGCGAAGAGATCGACCGCTGACGGTGTTGCGCCCGCGGCCATCTGATCGAGCATGCGGCGCCACTCCGCCGTGACCTCGGGGCGGAGCGTGGTTTGATCGAGCGCCGCGAGCATTGGCGCCGCTTCGCGGAGTCGCCAGAGGGGAATCTCCACGGGAGGAAGAAGAGTCAGCGCGGTGAGGCGACCGATCGACCGCTGGGAGGAGGGGTCGAAGGAACGCATGCTGTCGATCTCGTCGCCGAAGAGATCGATGCGGACCGGGTACTCGGCGCCCGCGGGGAAGATGTCGATGATGCCCCCGCGTCGGGCGATGGTGCCCGGCTCTTGGACAAGCGGCGCCATGTCGTATCCCGAATCCGTCGTCCAGCGCATGAGATCGTGACTATCGAGGCGGTCTCCCAGGCGAAGTACCCGCGTATGCTCGCGCAACTCAGCCGGTCCGAGCACGAGTTGAGTCAACCCGTGTACCGACACGATCACGACCGGCGCGTCATTGCTCCGGTCATGGCTCCGCCGGAGCCGATCGAGCAAGGAGACGCGCCGCGTCGACGCGGCGAGGTCAAGCGGCAGTTGTTCATACGGCAGCGCCTCTGGTCCGGGCCAGACGACGGGACGGCGGTCGGAGGGGAGATATTCGGCCAGCGAGGAGCAGAGGGCGTCAGCGCGATCAGCTCGAGTCGTGACGATCAGCGTCGCCGAGCGCCGGGGGGTGATGGCGGCGGCCATGAGCGCGGGTCGGGCCGCGGAGGGAAGGTCCGCGACGGTCATAACTGAGCTAGGGTGGGTCAGGCTCTCGACCACGCGCGTCACGTCAGCGTCTCTGTGAAGTAGGGAAATGATGTGGCTGAGGGTCATTCGTCCTCTTATGTGACGGTCGCGGACGACCGGAAGCACCAGCGGGGAAAGAGGCACGCAAAGCGTGGCCGGAATCACGATGATCCGTCCATACCATCTGTCGAGTGTAGCACGCGTGGGAGTTGCGAGACGCCTGACGGGGCGACAAGATAGCCGTCTGAGCAGATGAGCGGCGCCATTAAACGGCGCTCTCCAGAGCGGAGCGAGATTGCATGGCGCGTGTCTCGGTTGCGATCCTGGCGGCAGTGGCCGCGGCGCTTATCGTTGGGTTCGGATTTGTGTTGCTCGACGGCCGGTCGGCACCGCCGATCGTGATTGATGACCCTCGGCCTGACGCGACGATCATGGTCGAGGTCGTGGGCGCAGTGGCGACGCCCGGCGTGTATTCGCTGGCGGGGGATGCCCGGATTCAGGACGGGCTTGAGGCGGCCGGGGGTCTTGCCAGGGACGCCGACATCGACGCGATCAACCTCGCGCAACATTTGCGCGATGAGGAGCGGCTTTCAGTTCCTCATAGGTTGTCGGGAACAGCGCCGCCGGGACCCACTTCAGAAGCCTCGACGAGAACGGCGGCGGAACCAGTGACCGGCGCCGCGGCCGCCGACCCTGACAGACTCGATCTCAACCTGGCGACCGTCGCTGATCTCGATGGTCTGGCAGGGATTGGGCCGGTGCTCGCGCAACGGATCGTCGACTACCGGTCGGCACACGGCGGGTTTCGATCCGTGGACGAACTCGCGGAGGTCGACGGTATTTCGTTGCGGATGGTCGACGATCTACGATCCCGGGTAATGGTAGGCGGATGACAGGGATCGCGATCGGATCGGCGTTCCTCCTGGGCGCCGCGGCTGGTGGATGGGGCTGCCTGGCGGTGGGAGTGGCGGCCGTGACACTGGCGGTGGCGAGGGCTCAGCGCAGGCTGGTTCTGTCCTGTCTGATCGTGGTTGGGGCTGGGGCATTGGGAGCGTTGCGCGGCGCGGCATTGCCCACGATCGGGGCTCCGTCGTGGGTCGATGGGGCCACCGCAATCATGGGAAGGTGGTGACGGCGCCGTCAGCAACTGGCCGCTTTCAGCACCTGACTTTGAGCGTCGACCGCGTTCGGCGGAAGAGCTCATGGACGGATGAGGAGGGGACCGTCTGCATCGTGGCGCTGATGTATCCGGTGGTGGGGTTGGGCGACGATCTGCGGACTATCGGGGCGGTGAGCGCAGCGGAGGACGGCGCAACCTCCTACCGCGCGTTTCTTTCGATCGCGCGGGTGCGGCGCGGACCAGTTCGCCACGAGCATTACGATCGAACAGACGGGAAGCGGCTGGCGTCGAGGCGTAGCCGAGGCGGCGCGCCAGCTGAGTGGGGCGATCCAACGGGCGGTGCCCGGCGACGCGGGTAATTTACTGAGCGGCCTGGTGACTGGTGACGATCAGGCGCTGTCCCCGCAGCGGTCGCAGGCATTTCAGCGTACCAGCACGACCCACCTTACCGCGGTCAGTGGTTCCAACCTGGCCTTGCTACTCGCGGCGGCGCTGACACTCGGCACGGCGGCGGGGTGGAAGCATCGTCTTGTTTGGCAGACGGGAACGGTGGGGCTGCTGTGGGGATACGCGTTGCTGGCTGGTCTGGGTCCACCAACGTTGCGCGCGGCGCTGGTCGCGACGGCGGCGGTTTTCGCGAGCCGGTTCGGACGGCGGCCCGACCTCGTGACACTGATCGTCATCGCGGCCGTTCTTGCGGTAGCGATCGAGCCGGCGCAAATGTGGCGATTGTCGTTCCAACTGTCCTTTTCGTCGTCGCTGGCGCTGGCGTTCGTGCTGCGGGGGTTGGAGCCCCGCGGACCGGGTGGGTGGTTGAGGTCGGCAGTTGTCGTAGCGACTGCCGCGCACGTGGCGACTCTGCCGATTCTCCTCCCGATAAGCGGGCGGACCGGCCTGATCGCGGTTCCGGCGAATCTGCTGGTGGCGCCCCTGGTGGATATTGCCTTTCCGCTCGCCGCCGTGGGTGGACTGCTTGGCTTGGTCTGGGCGCCGCTGGGGGACGTCGTATTGTTCCCGGCTCGCCTTTGCGCCGATGGCGTTCTGGCAGTGGTCGATGGGCTGGCGGCTCACCCGGCGGCGGTGGCAACGGGAGTCGTTTCGCGATTGGTGATAACGGTGACGACGGTCATTGCGACCGCCGGCGTTGTTGGCCTCAGCGGCGACGGAGTGCGGTGGGTGCGACGCTTGCCGGAGGAGTTAGGCGGAGCAAGCTTCCGGGAGCGGGCCGCTGTCGCGGGGGGCGCGATCGGCGTCCTCCTGACGATGGTGGCGCGGGTTGTCCGGTAATCACAAACACCGGCGCGGACCTCAAGACGAGATCCGCGCCGGGTGTTGCGGTGTTATCGAGATTCTGACAGCTGGAGTGGCTCGCAGCCGAAGGTTATCGTCTCCGACGGTTCTTTTCCGGGGACGGGTAGAGCCACTTCACGCCACGGCCACTGAAGCGAGCGACACGGCCGAGCAACAGGACCATGAAGAGCAATTGGAAGGGACCGGTGCCCTTGGGGAGCGAGGGAACAGGAAGATCGAGCTGACGCCAGATGGCGCCGATGATGACGAGGAGGAGGATGACGCCGAGGGCCATGAGGCGGCGACGCTGACCCGACCGCTTAGCGCGGGCTGAAAGCTCGGTTTCGTCGGGAGCTTCCTCGTCTCCCTCAGCGTGGCCGCCATGGCGAGCGGCTCGCGCTTCCGCGCGGGCTTCCATCCGAGCCTCACGGTTCGATTGGCCTGAATCGCGGTCATGACGATTTGCTTTAGCCGCTTCCCGTTCCTGCCGGTTGCCCTCGCGAGCCGGTTTGGCCGCCTCGGTAGCGGTGGGGGGGAAAACGATTGGCACGCCTTGGAGCTCGCCAATCTGGCGCTGGAGCACGTCTCGCTCGGCTGCGAGGCGACCGACCATTCGCTGCGCCTCGCCGAGCTCTTTGGTGAGCAAGGACATGTGCCGGACGATTGGCCCGAGACCAGCGGATTGTTCGGCACCGTCGGGAATTTGGGGGGCCGCTCCACCTTCGGTCGATCGCTCGCGGCGCCGACCCCGCTCGCGGGTTCGATCCCGACCACCGGGGCCACCGCCTGGTTCAGTCGGGGTCTGGTCCGGAGCGGCGGCCCCATCCGCGGTCTCCACGAGGACGAGACTGTCCTCCGGAACCGTCTCACCTTCGACCGAGGGCCCGACGATGCCCTCCCCGCCCGCGACGTTGGCATCCCCGGGAACCGTGTCAGCTTCGCCCGCGGATTCGACGACGGGCGCGGCTTCCGCCGCCAGCGGAGTTTGCTCGGCCTCGGCGGTCGCATCGCCGGCCCTTTCAATCCCCGTTGAGCCGATCGCGTCCTCCTGATCCGGGTTGATGGTGGCCGGTCGAGAACCGGAGGCGACGCCGCCGGACGTGAACAGGCGCGATCCAGCGACGAGCGCGGCTGATCCTCCGATGAGGATTGGGAGCGCGAGTGTGAGACCGATCGCGCCCCCCACCGAACGCTCGACAGGCGATGGAGGCGAGGGTGTCATCTCCGCGGCCAAATCGGCTGTCGAAAGCTCGGTCGTGTCCAAAACGAGATCCGCCTCGCTGTCTATCATGCGAATGTGCCGCCTTCCTATTCTTCGGTGTGTTGGCGCAAGGATGAACCACGCGCGCCGTCGGTGCAACTTTGAGGGATGCCTGGCGTGGCGGACGTAACGGGGAAAGGCGGACCGGCGATCGGGTAACAAGGAGACGTGGCAAACCTTCTCGCCGCGGTGGAACCCTCGTGCGCTCCCCTGGCCGTGGTTGCACGAGTCAGGGAGAGATCGGTGCGATTCGTTGACATCGCTCGACGCGGAGGGGTATCGTTCACGAGAGGCCCCCATAGTCTAGCGGCCCAGGACGTCACCCTTTCAAGGTGAAGATCGCGGGTTCGAATCCCGCTGGGGGTACCACTCGCGGAACCCCCGGCCGGTCGGCATGAACGGTCTTGGGGATGTGTGCATGACGCTTGTCAGATGGGCCTTCGTCCGGCCCATCTTAATTCTCAAGGGCCGATTCGCTCCCCGCGCTTTCCTTTTGCTGTTGGCGCGGACTCCCCAGTGTCACCAGCACCATTGGCGGACGTAGTATCGTGTTCCCCAGTATTTAGGTGCTGGCGAGAGAGGGCCCGATGGAATTCGGCGATGGCTCATTCGAGACCGTTTCCCGTTGTCAATAAGCCGACGAATAAAGTGGACAATGGAAATAGGCGGTTTTCTTCGAAGTCATGGGCGGAAAACCATTGACACCGTGCCCGCCGGGTGGTAATTTTGTAATGGAGCCGATAGGGCGTTCCGCGCATAGCGGACGAGCCGGCTCAGGTCCAGGGAAGTGGGCCGCGGGATATGAGAAAAGGGAGGGCGTGGAACCATGAGTATTTTGGGACAGACATTCGGCGACAACTCGGATGTCGCTGCGGCTGGTAACGGCGGTACCGCTGACGCGAGCGCTGACGGCGGCGCGGTCAGCATCGGCGACGTCAACAGCGGTGGCAACACTGGCAGTGGCATCGCGGCCGGCGATAACTGGGACGGCGCGACGGCGATTGATGGCGGCGACGTCAGCAACTCGACCTCCCTCGGCATCTCGGCCGACGGCGGCACGGCGATCTCTGACGCCAGCGGTGGCGACGACAACTTCGCCTTCGTTAGCTAGCGAGATGGCCGTAGGGCGCTAAACCTGCCCTAACTTTCGCAAGCAGGTTCGATCAGGGGGACGGATTTATCCGTCCCCCTGATCTTATTGTCGTTCGTTTGCGGGGCCGTGCGGTCGGCTTGGGCTACTCCGAAAGGATCGCCGCCGTGAATTGCGACGGGCCCGGCGTCACGCAGACCTCTGTCGCGGCGGAGGCTGTTCCACTATCGACGCGGACGTGTCGATGCGGGGTGGTTTGTTGGTCGGCACGATCCGCGGCCAGCGCCCTCAGTACGATGCTTTCCGGAGTTTTCGGATCGTCCGCTCGGGATCGGATAGGAAGCTCCCGCGAACCTGGGCTTCGGTCGCTTCGAGGGGGTAGGGCAGGCGACGGATCTCGACTTCCCAAGCAGGAGGGTCGCCGGTCCAGGTAAACAGGCCGTACTTGCAGCGGAGGTCGCCGTCCTTCGGGTTTCCAACGGCGGAGACATCCACGAGCAAGGTTTCGTCCAAACGGCGGGTATAGGCGATGTGGACATGACCGAACGCCACGATCGCGGCCCGAGTGTCACCCAGCGCCGCTCGCAGCTCCCGATCGCTCATTGAGGGATGGAGCTTTCGATCGACGTCATAAGGATTGGCGTGGACGGCCAGAAGGTCATCTTCCGGTGACGTTCCCCCAGGAGGCGTGATCCGCCGCGAGAAGGCGAGTCCGGCCAAATACTCGACACCGTTCGGACCGATCTGGTCGATAACATCGCCGGCCGCGGAACCAGGCGGTGCGGACGCGGCGGCTTCGATAATGTCGCGATCGGTGTTGCCCACCAAGACAGTGTAGGTCTCCCGTTGAAGCCGCTCCAAGACAGCGGCCGGCGCTGGTCCGACTTCGCAGAGGTCCCCCGCTACGATCGTCTCGGAGACCGGGGCGTGAGCGTGAAGATCGGCCAGAACGGTTTCGAGCGCCAGGCTGAACCCATGGATATCGGACATGACGGCGACGCGCATCGTGGGTTTGCCTCGTCGGGTTGCGTGAGGGCACTCGCCTGCTTCGTGGCGACGGTCTCGTCGGCCACGATCGATCATAGCAGGGGAACGACTGGCCCTGCTCGCCACTGGCGCCAGGCGGATAGGGGGCCGACCTCCCCGCGTGGAGACCGGCTTTGACCGCGGATGCGGTGTTGACGACGGCGACCGGATCGTGGAAGGTGGGAGCTACCGTCAGCGGAGCCCGCGGGGTAAGGTTCAACTCAGACGGGGCCGAATGGGCGAGCGACGGACCGAAGGCTGGCCGATCCGGGTCCTCGACGGTTGAGAGGCCGTCGAGCGGGGAAGCAAGAGAGGGGGGACCGATCGTGGCACAAGGTGAGAACGTCGATGGCGGGCGATCGTCCCGTGAGGCCGGGTCGGGTCACGGGCGCGGTCGGACGCGGTCGATCGGCTTGTTTTTGACCGCGCTCTTGGCCGTGATGCCGACGGCTGTCATCGCGGCGTGGTTGCAGGCGCCAGCCGATCCGTCACCGGCCACTGGCGACGCCCAGGTTGTGGCGCAAGGGGTCGCGGCGCTTGGCACGGGAGACTTGGCGTGGCGGGTGACGAGCCATTCCGCGCCGCTCCCTTCGGACGCGGTGGTCGTCGACACGTCGCTCGGGTTTCTCCTCGCCGAATCCGGTGTCCTGCTGGTGGCCGACGTCGCATCGGACGGGCGAGCGCGGCTGGCTGCCGGAGAAGCGATGTTCGCTCAGGAAGGGACGCGGCAGGTCCGAGCCAGTCTGGGAGGGAGCGAGGGCGCCTACTACGAGATCGACCTCGTCAGCGCGGCCGACGCGAAGACGACCGGCGGCGGCGATCTTCGCTACGCGGGGAAGGCCTTTGCGGGTCCGGGCGCCGACCATGATATCGATCTCGTGCGTGACGCCATTGCCTCCGGCAAGACGGCAACCATTCCGTCGGGAGTGACACCGTCGATCGTGCTGGTGACGACCGGGTCGGTCAAGGTGGCGACGGCGAGTGGCGCGCCGGTGGAGCTCGCGTCGGGAGAGGCGGCAGCGTTCAATGGACCGCTCCGGGTCACGGCGAATGAAGAGGACGCGGTTTTTGCGGCGGCTGTCGTTGGTCCCTCTGTGCCGCGGGTGCGGGTCACAGGGGTGGCGACGCCGGCGGCGGCAACGCCGGTGACGGTGGTCCGTCAGGTCGTGACGCGGGTGGCGACGCCATTGGCGCCAACGCCGCGGCCAACCCCGATCGCGACCGCGACGAAAGAGGCGGCGACGCCGGAGGTTGTCGCGGGTTCGCCGACGGCGACATCGGTTTCAGCGCCGACGGCGGTGGCGAACGGAACGCCGGCGGCCGCGGCACCAAACGATGGTGATGGAGATGGACTGACGGACGACCAAGAGGCCGCGGCGGGCACGGACCCAACGGTCGCTGACAGCGATGGTGATGCCCTGACCGATGGCGATGAGGTCAACACCTATGGGACCGACCCGGTCAACACGGACACTGATGGGGACAGGGTGCTCGACGGTGACGAGGTTAGCCAGGGGAGCGACCCGCTTGACCCGGGTAGTGTTCCCGTTGTGGTGACGCCGGGCGATAGTGATGGCGACGGCTTCCCAGACGCTCAGGAAGTGATCTTGGGCACCGATCCCAACGACCGCGACACCGACGACGATGGCTTGACGGACGGCGATGAGATTTCGATCTACTCGACAGGACCGTTGAATCCGGATACGGATGGCGACGGCGTGTTGGACGGAGATGAGATCGCGAATGGAACCGATCCGAACGATCCAACGAGTCTCTAACCTCCCCGAGAGCCAGCCCTCGGCTGGAGCGGACGAGGGTGTGGCGTCAAGGAACTGATCCGAAGTGAGAGCCGGTTGGGGGAACTGAACCTGAGAGGGTGTCTGAGAAGGGGTCATCGGGCCAGGCGGGCGAGCATCAGCCCGCTCATAGCGAGGTGGATCCAGGCCTCCTCCGTCTCGGGTAGGGCCTCATAGTCCTTGCTCAAGCGGCGATACCTCCCGAGCCAGGCGAAGGTCCGCTCCACCACCCAGCGCCGCGGCAAGACCTGAAAGCCGACCGGCAGCGGGGGCGGCTCCTGGTCGGCCGGCCACCGCACCCAGCGACGGGGTCGGCGCACCACCGTGACGGTGAGTCCCTGGGTCTCCTCGATCCACGTCACCGCGCTGCCCTGATACCCCGCATCGACCCACAGCTGGCGCAGGATCGGCACGCGGTCCGCGATGCCGTCCAGCACCCGTCGGGCCCCGTCCCGATCGCTGACGTTGGCCGGATGCACGACCGCCTTGAGTACCAAACCGGTCGTATCCACCAGCAGATGGCGCGTGCGCCCATTCAGTTTCTTGGCCCCATCGTAGCCCCGGACCCCCCTTTTTCGGTCGTCTTCGCCGATTGGCTATCGAGGATGGCGGCACTCGGCTGGGCGTCGCGTCCGGCGCGCCGCCGCACCAACTCGCGCAGCTCGTCGTTGAGCCGCTCCCACGTCCCGTCCAGGCGCCAGGCGCGGAAGTAGTGATAGACCGTCTGCCAGGGCGGGTACTCGTGGGGCAGCGCCCGCCAACTGATGCCGCCCCGCAGCACGTAGCGCATGGCGTCGATCAGCTCGCGCGTCGGATGGGCGCGGGGACGGCCGCCGGGGCGGACCGGTGGCAGCAAGGACTCCAGACGCACCCACTGGGCATCGCTCAGGTCCGAGGGGTAGCGGCGGCGAGGCATGGCAGACTCCAGGCGCACTCGGCTCTCGTGACTGCTCGCACCCAGTCTACACCCTTCTCAGACACCCTCTGAGGATGGGTTGCGGGTGATGGGGAAGGACGTTGTAGCGGGAGACGCTTTCAGGCTCCGCGAGAGACGCCGTTAAGAAGTGTGTCTGGCACGGGACGAGCAGTCATCCAATCATCGCGGGCCGCGGTCTCGACCCTACCTCCGATGGAGGATGTAGATGGAGGGGAACCGGCTATAGGAGAAACCAGCCAGCGAGGAGCGCCAAGGCGAGGAGAAAGAGAATGGGACTGGCGGGACCCATGCCCCAGAATGCCCAGACCGCGGCGGCGGCGGCGATCATGACCGCGAGCGCGAGCAGATAGCGGAGCTCGGCGGAGCCCGCGAAGGCGACCCGGTTGCCAAAGCCGACGGAGTCGTTGACCGGGGGAATTTCGGTGCCAACCAGAACCTGACGCGCCTGCCGAATCTTGGTCGCGCGATCCTGATCGCCAGGGTTTTCCATCGCGTCGTGTCCTTCCGTCAATGGCGACCGGGGAGCCGGTCATCATCGGCGACGAGTCCACGGGTTGGATCGGGAGCGGCGACGCTGTGCCAGAGGTGAACCACGATGACCTTGACGATGCCGGCCCAGGCGAGGAGTAATCCGACCAGGGTCCAGGTCGGGCTCAGGTGGAAGATGACGCTGACGACCAGCAGGACGAGACCGGAGAGGCTGATCGCGAGCGAGACGGACCGCAAGTGGCGCACGTGGGGGACTCCTAACTCGGAATGGCGATCAACTTCGCTCGATACCGGATACCGTTTCGTTCGATATCTCGGTGGTCCTATGCTAGTCGGCGTCGATGAGAGGTGCAAATCGGAGGAAGCGGGACCGGTGGCGAATATTAACCGACCGAGGCTATTGGGATAGGTTGGCGCGCCGCGTAAATGGCGTCGCGACGGTCTTGGCGGTTCTGGACGTCGCTCGGTCCACGAAAGCTGCTGCTCAGACGCGATTGGGGCTTGCTGGGTGCTTTGTCGCGAGGTTGTGGGTGGAGACGAGTTGGACAGACCGCAAGGGGTCGTGCCCAACGTGGGATTTGGTATTCTACGGGAGCGAGGGCGGGGTAGAATCGGGGGAGTCGCCGCCCACGCATATCAGGGAGCATCATGAACAATCGACTCGCGCAACAGGCACTGAAACAAGCGGCGTCCCGCGTCAAGACTGGCGTCCAACAGGGTGCGGAGTCGTTCGTGGAGCGGGAGCTCGCGCCGCTTCGGGGCCGGGTCGAGGCGCTGGAGCGCGACCTGGAAACGGCGAACCGGCGGCTGCGCCAGACGGAAGATACGCTCTCCGCCCAAGTCGAGGCGCTGACGCGGCGCGTCGATCGCCTTGAGCAGGGAACGGGATAACCGACCGCAGGTGAACGACGCGCGCCACGCGAGGGCTGTGTCTGATCCAAAGCGTCGTCCTAGGGACCCCTAGGATAGATGTTTGGAGGGTCAGCCGGGGACGAACATCGGGACGCCTTCGTCGGCGGCAGTCACGATCGGCTCGGGGTCTCGGCCGACGGCGGTGGCGACGGCCGATGCCAGCTCGTTCACCGGGTGCTGAAAAAATCCCATGGTCTCGAAGGCGACCTCTCCGTCGGGTTTGATGAGGAAGACGGTCGGCGTCGCCGTAATGCCGAACGCCTCAGAGACGGGGTAGCCAACGGGCTCGATCAGAATCGGAAAGGAGAGGTCCAGCCGGCGGGCAAAGGAGCGGGTAATGTTCTCGGAGTCTTGGGAGACGCCGAAGACGGTCAAGCCGTTGTCCGCATACCGGCGACCCAGACGTTCAAGGAACGGGAACATGGTCTTGCTCGCCTGGCAGGAGCACTTGTAGATGCCGAGCAGGAGGGGGCCCCGCTCCAATGCCTCCCCGAGCGTATGCGCTACGCCGTCGGCGTCCTTGAGCGCGATGTCAAGGCTAGGCGCCGCCTGACCCACTTCGATCGTTGCCACGGTACGTTGTCCCCTTTCTCCGCCAATCGTTCTCAGTTCGATGCTACTTGCCCGGTTCCAAGTGTGCAAGGGAGGCAGCGGCGGCGTCCTGGTGGGCCAGAGGACGCACGGACGACATGAACGCGAGACCGAGACGACGAGGGTCTGGAACTCGCTATGGCGGTACGGGGTGAGGGGACCGGCAGGTTAGTCGGCGGCGGCAGAGACAGGGAGACGGTCAAGGGCGCCGATGAGATCGGCTTCCAGGTCGACGATGTCCTCGATGCCAACTGAGAGCCGGATGAGATCGGTGCCAGCGAAGGGCCAGATCAGGGTGCTGACATCACCGAGACTGACGGCGAGCGAGCAGAGCTCAAGGGCGTTCAAGAAGGGACCGATCGCGCCCGGGCCGCCTTGAAGGACGAACGAGAGCATGCCCCCGAAGCGAGGAGACGTGCTTCCGAGGAGGCCGCGAGCGAGGTCGTGCCCGGGGTGGCTTGGTAGGCCAGGATAGTTGACCGTGGCGACGGCGGGGTGGGCGTGGAGCAGAGCCGCGAGGCGGGCGGCGTTCCCACTGTGCCGCTCGAGGCGCAGGGGCAGGGTCTTTACTCCGGCGAGGAGCATCCACGCGGCGAACGGGCTCATCGCTCCGCCAAGACGAAGGAGCTTGTCGGTCACGGGGCCGATGACGTGGCGGGGTCCGCAAATGACTCCGCCTTGGACCTGACCGTGCCCCGACAGGTATTTGGTGGCGCTATGAACGACGATGTCGGCGCCATGTTCGATCGGTCGGAGGAGGGCGGGTGATAGGAAGGTGTTGTCGACTACGAGGGGAATGTCGTGGCGATGGGCGACGGCGGCGAGGGCTGGAAGGTCCGCGACGCGGAGGGTCGGATTGGAAAATGGCTCGGCGTAGATCGCCCGCGTCATTTCCGTGATCGCGGCCTCGACCGCGGTCAGGTCACTGAAGTCGACCAGCGTCGCGGTTGCGCCCTGAGCTGGAAGATCCTCGAGGAGGAAGCCACGGGTTTGCTCGTAAATATCCGTCGATGCAACGATGTGTCCGCCACCCGCGACTAAGTGGAGTACGCAGGAACTGATGGCGGCCATGCCGGAGGCTGCCGCCACAGCCGCCTCGGCACCCTCGAGGTCAGCCAGCTTCAATTCGAGGCAGCGGACGGTGGGGTTGCCTCGAGGCGCGTAGGTGAAATGGGGTCCTTGACCTGACCGGAAGGCTTCAAGTTGCTCGTGGGAGCTGAAGGCGTAGGTGGAGTTCTGGTACATAGGCACGCCGTGGGCTCCGGTGGAGGGGTCCGGCGCCTCACCGGCGTGGACGCTCCGTGTGCCAAGTCCGCGTTGAGGGCGCATCCAGAAACCTCCTGCAGGGGGTCGATAGAAGATGGACGAACGGGCGTGGAATGCGGCGTGCTTCGAGGGCTTCAATGGTCGATGACAGCGATGGCGCGAGAAGGCTACCGCATGTTGGGGCCGAATGTATGGCGTTGTCGCGAGGACGGCGTCCGATGCTGAACCCGGAGTAAGACGCTCGTGGTGACGCGAATCGTGGTTCCACCGGTGGACGGAGTAGCACAGGGTGTTCGGCGACCACGGCGCGCCTCACCGGGCGAAGCGCTGAACGTGGTCTTTATCCCGTCGGTGTCGGGTGGACTTGGTCACGTGACGCGCACCTTGAAGCTGGCGCGGGCGCTTGAGCGAGCCGACCCGACGCTGCGTGTCTCGTATGTCCTTGATGGGCTGAGCCTACGGCCGTTCAATGTCGAGGCCATCGCTCGCACCGGATATCCGTATAAGATCCTGCCAAACCCGGTTCGCCACGAGCGGGACGAGAAGATCCGGGAAATCCTTGGCGAGGCGGACGTGGTGATTGAGGATACCAACCGCCGCTTGATCGCCCACCGCCTGATCCTGCCGCGGCTGAAGGTTTGGATCTCAATCCCGATGCTGCCGATTTGGGACGAGCTGTTTATGGACTGGCCGCTGCTGGCTCAGGTCGACCACATCCTCTACCCGTATCCATCGCTGATGCCGCCCCCTGACGAGTTGTCGCCCTTCCGCGAGAAGCTGACGGTCACTGGGCCGATCCTCGACCCGGAAGAGATGCCAACGCGGATCGACGCACGCCGTCGATTGCGGCTCCCGGAAGGACGGCGCTATATCACCTACGCGCCGCGCGGGTTCCCGTTTGGCGCGTGGTTTGGTCGGCGGGTGCTCACGGGCGTTGTCGGGGGCTTCATGCGGCTCCGAGAGAAGCAGCCGGATCTTCGCCTCATTCTCACCGCGGTGCCCGATCTGAGCGAGGTGCAGCCGACCCGATTACCGCCCTTACATAGCATTGACGGGATCAAGATTCGAGGAACGGTTTCGCCGGAGACCGCCCGCGATTACGTTGCGGCGGCCGATCTCGTGGTGCTGGAAGGAACGAGCACGCTTTTCGACGCGGCGGTCGCGGAGACACCCGTGATCATGGTGCCCGGTCCGATCTATGAAACGTGGCTCGAAGGCGGATGGGTCGATGAAGCGGACGCGGGGATCGTGATGCGCCCGGAGGAGGTGACCCAGGTGAGTATGGCTCGCTCGATGCGGAAGACGCTTGACCCGACCATCGGTGCCGCCCGTGCCGGTCGCCTCCGGGGGTTAATCGGGGACGGGGGGCGGGACGCGGCGGTCGAGGCGATCCTGGCCGTCATCGACGAGCGCGCTCGAGTGGGCGGCAAGCGCCGCTAGGCTCGCGAGAGGTATGACCACCGCCTGAGTCGTTGTGATCGGGGTGTCCGTAAGGTTCAAACCGACGCTATCGGTCCGCGGTGACGAGAGCGATGGCGAACCCGTCGTAGCCTTTGCCACCGACCGTTTGGATGGCTGTCGCGCTGACGCGGGACTCAGCGGCGAGCGCCGCGTTGAAACGACGCACGCCCTGGACCGAGGCATCGCGGCTGCCGGGGTCAACGACTGACCCATCGCGCACGACGTTGTCAACGATGATCAGCGTGCCCGGCCGCGAGAGCTTCAGACTCCATTCGAAATACTCCGTATTGCTTGGCTTATCGGCGTCGATAAAGACCAGGTCGAACGGCCCGTGCCCCTCGTCGGCGAGTAAGGGCAGGGTGTCAAGCGCCCGCCCGAGGCGTAGCTCGACGATGCCGTCGAGACCGGCGCGGGTGATGTTGGCGCGGGCGATGGCGGCGTGCCGCGGGTCCGCCTCAAGCGTGACCAGGCGACCGTCCGCGGGCAGAGCGCGCGCGAGCCAGATAGTGCTGTAGCCGCCGAGCGTGCCGATCTCCAGGATGGTCCGCGCTCCCTGGACCTGCGCCAAGAGTTGGAGCAGCTTTCCATAGGTGGGAGTGACGTTGATCGGGGGCAGGCCGGACGCGGCGCTGGCTTTGAGCGCGGCGTCCAACGCGTCATCGGCAGAGACGAGGAGGTCGGTGAAGTACTGGTCGACGGCTGTCCACACCTGCTGCGTCATGGATGTTTGCCTTCCCGCGGCTCCTGATTCGCACCGCGCGCGGTTGAATACGAGTTGCCGCCGGGGGCGGTATCGATATGTCTCGGAAACGTTGGACGGCAGTCTATGAAAGATCCGTCGCGGGGAAAAGTCTACTGGTCTCAGTCTCCGGTCGCGCGGAGATTTCAGTGGGTGGTGGCATTGGAAGCCGGCGATCAAGATGGAGAAGGTTTGGGGGGACTGACCAACACCGGTGGCCAATCCGCCATTCGGCCCGCCGTCGGAGCGCCTCCGCGCCTCGAGGGGCCATCTGGGCGGGGTAGCGTCCAGCATAAACGAAGGGACCGGACGGAAACCCGTCCGGTCCCTTCAATGTCTCCCAGCGAAGGGAGCGTCAGCGGTGCGATAGCGCGGGGCTAGGTGCCCGCCACTTCGCCGCGCTGTTTAGAGCAGTCGCATGGCGACGGCGCAGTCGATGATGGTGCCACTCGAGCCATACGGCTTGCCTTCCGGACCGGTGATCCAGCCTTGCTTGACGAGGCCGAGGATTTCGAATTCGTCGCGGACGCGGGCGCGGTAGCCCTTGTCGATTGCGTCTTGCGTCCACATGCCGACATTGGCGTCCCAAAGCGGGCTGTAATCGGTGGCGACCGTCGGGATGCCACCGAAGACGTTGAGCGGGCTGAGGGGCATGCCCGGCTTCGGGCCCTTGTCGGTGAGGGCGCTGTTTAAGCCCTGGCGCTGCGGGTTGTCCGCACCGGTCGGGCCGTTGACCGTAATGAAGATACGCTCGACCGCGCTGAAGGCGCCGTCGTCGTGACCGACCGTCAGGTCCTTGAGACCCGGGGCCAGCGTGGCATCCTCGAGGGCCGAGACGACCTTGTCATTCGACTCCGTGCTCAGGTAGAGCACTGGCCGACCGAAGCTGAAGCCGGTCGTCAGCTTCATGGTGACGGTCATGTCCTTCGGGCAGATCTTAGCGACGTGGTCGTGGACCAGGCTGTAGTCGGGTTTGCCGTCGCAGAAGTCGAGCTGGTCAGCATCGACGCCGAAGGCCACCACGGGCGCGTTGTAGATCTGATCGCCGGTATTGGTGATGTGAACCAGCGGGCTATAGTCGGCGTCGCCGACCGAGCCGGGCTCAGCCGTCTGAGGTGGGAATGGCTGATCGCCCTTGCCTGGCACGACCTTGTGCTCGGGCTTGAAGTCGACCGTCCCACTGTCGAAGACGAGCGTCGCGTCGGTGGTTAGGGTGGCGGCGCGCGCTGCTTTGCCGACCGCCGCGTAGGAGAACTTCGCCGAGTAGTTGATGCCGAGGGCGTCGGCATTCCCCTTGTCGTTCGTATCGGTCAGAATGTACCAGACCGCCTTGCCGGTGTCCTTGATCTCACCGCGATAGAGCGGCAGGGTGATCGTCATAGCGTCCATGTCGATCTTGCCGGACTTGAGGAGCTGGTACGGCCCGACCAGTTCCTTTTGAACCATCGACGGCGGAGGGGCGAAGTATGGCAACGAGACATCGGCGCCGATGGATGGTGGTGGTGGAACCGAGTTGTCCCGCTCGCCCTGGGTTGGCGTGGCATCATCTTGGGCAAGGACGGGGGTGACCATCCCGAACATCAGCAAGGCGAGGCCGAGAAGAGCGAGGATGCCATGGCGCCGTGGACGGCGGTTGAACAAAGGTGACATGTCGAGGACTCCTTTCGAGGAGTTTGTACTGGTGGTCGGCATCGTGTTGATCCTGTGCCGTACTCAGCGAGCCCGGCGGTGAGCGAGGTCGTGGTGGTGCCAGGCACGGGTGGCTGGAGGCGCCGGGCGCAGGATCGGTCATCTGCTACTAGGCCTGCGGAGCCGTCGGAGCCTGGTCGGTGAAGCCAACAACGGGGCAGTTGATGATGATTCCGGCCGGGGCGAGTGGCAAGCCGCCCGGCGACGTGACCAGCCCTTGAGCCGCCAAGTTTCGGATGACGTTCGCGTCAGTCTGGGCCGTGTTCAACCCTTGGGCGACCGCGTCCGGGCTCCAGACACCGATTTGCAGATCCCAGAGCGGCGAGTAGGCTTGGGCGAGAGCCGGGTCCAGCAGCGTCGGGAACGTCTCCTGGACGTTGTGCGCATCACCACCGAGGCGAAGCGACTCGATCAGGGCCTTGTTGCCAAGGTTCGCATCCTCGGCATTGTGTCCGTCGACAATGACGTGCGTCAGCCCTTGTGCCGGCGGGCTTCCCGATTGGCCGCTCAAGCCGTTCGTGAAGGTAAAGATTTCAGCACGGGCGGATTTTGGATCGAGACTGCCGTTGGGGAAAGGCGACACTCCGAGCCCGGGGGCGAAGGTGCTGCGCTCGATCACCGCCGTGAGTGGGTCCGAGGACTCGAAGCTGAGGTAGAGAATGGGTTGGCCGGAGGTGAAGCCGCGGATGAAGAGGACGTCGGCGGTCATTTTCTCCGTGTCGATCGCCAGCAGCCGGTCGTGCGTGTCCTTGTGGCGAGTGACGTCGAAGGGACCGTCTCCGACGGCCACGATCGGCGCGTTGAAAACGACATCCGACCCTTGAACGACGACGAAAGGGCTGTAGTGGAGACCGGCCACCGCGCCAGGTTGAGCTGCCACGGGTGGGAAGGCGGCGGCGCCAGATTCCAGAATGCGCTCGGGCAAGAAGTCAGGGACGCCCTTGAATTCGATCGGGCTCCGTCCAAGAATGGGATCGCGGGAAGCGACTCGTTGGACACAACCGGGGCAGCCGCCGCTCAGCGCCGCGAGGTTGGCGAGCTTTGGCGCGAAGTTCACGCCGAGCTCTTTGGCAACATCGGGATCGGACGCGTCGGTGATAACGTAATAGGCGGGCTTACCCTCGAACGTTCCCTTGTGGAGCGGAAGGGTCGCGAAGTCTTTGGTGAGGTCGACCCTGATGGCGCTGGACAGCGTGAACTGATCTTTCGGCAGGAGGTCATCGCCCTTGCTGTAGGCACTTCGTACGGGTGCGTCGGCGCTGTCCTGGGCAAGAGCCGGTGTCGCTATCCCTAACAGCATCAGCAGCGTCACGCCGAGCACGGAAAGGCGTCGATGGTCCAAATACAGGCGATGATGGAGATGCAACAACGCAATCTCTCCTCTTGTCATTTGCTTTCGAACGGGACGTGACGGCGCGCTTGACCGCCAGATTCCTCGACAATGCCTCAGGCGGTCCGCGGTGTCATGTGGCTCCCTCCTTTCGTCCCGGTACCATTTACCGAGCCATTGACTCGTGGAGTGATGTCTGGGGGCTCAGCGATCGAGAATGAAGATATCTCTTCCATAGTGACGTAGTGCCATTCAATTACTAGTTGTTACACAATGTTCTGGGATATAGAATTATTTTAGAATCGTCACATTCGTAAGAATTACTGCAGTCCGATGGGTTTCAGCTCTACCGAGTCCGGGTGTCCTCCTCCCTCATGCCAAACTCGAAACTGAGAGAATCGGGCGAGCGGTCTGGGGACGGGTATCTGTCGGTTCGGTTGTGAACCCCATTTCCAGTGATCGCAGATCCCCGATAGGACGGCCGCGATCCTCCCGCTGAGACTCGGAACTCGATAGGCACGGCGCCGCGAGAGCGACTGGATTCCAAGACGCTCGATGAGCTCCCGAGTTCCGGAGACGTCGTGCGGCTTGCCGGTGCGGAGAGGGGGCCAATGCCAGCGAGATTGGCGCGACGTGTTTGCGGCGCGATGAGCGAGGGGCGGCCGAGTGCTGATGCCTTGGCAACGGAGGCCATAGGCTGGCGGCCCACATGAGACACAGATGTTCGCAGCAACCGTGGTGGATGGAATTCTCCCGTCGTTCCCATTCCGAGCCGGGGCGCACCCCGCGGCGGTGAGAGGGCAATCCGGCGATCATCGTCGTCAGTCAAGCGTTTCCGTCTGCCGCTTTCTGAGAAGTGTCACGACTGGGTCGCGTGTTACATCCCGCGTCCGCCTCATAGCCCAAGCGGGAACAGTCGTTGCGTCCCAAGATTGGACCGCACTCGTGGATTCGGAGCGTTGCAAGCGCCGGGAGGACGTGCTCGCGGTGAGCACGATCGAATCGGCCGTTCGCAGGGGCGGGTTCGAGTGCGGCGGCGGTGCGCCGATGGCACGGCCGTGCTGCCATGCCCCGCTCTTGAACGCCGGGAGACTGGCACGAGGCAGCGAGAAACCGGCGGGTTCAACAGCGACGCGGCGGATGCCGCGTCGCCCTTTAATGCGTGATACGGCATCCGCTTGAATGCTCGGTAATCGCGGCGCCGGCACTCACCCCCCTACCCCGCGCCCAGAGGGCACCCGCCCGATGCGCGGGAGAGGGGGAACGACGCTCGAACACGCGGTCATCACCCGGAGTCCGTATGAGACCGTCGGGCTCCTTGATTCGGGAGGCTGACGGATGAGTCCAGGAGTGCTGACGGTTCGGTATCAACGTGAGAGGAGCAATCCGCCGGCGCCGTCTTATGCTTCGTCCCGTTCCGTATCATCGTCCCGGTTCACCGCTGCCAAGTCCTTGACGCGCTGCAGTAGCTCGTTTGGCCGCACGAGGCTGTCCGACGACTTGGTCGACCGGTCCGCCGCAGCGATGGTGCGCTGCATTTGGTCGAGGTAGAGCGTACACGGGCGACAACTACCAAGGTGTGAGGCAACTCGCGCCGCCTCGACTGGAATAAGGGCCCCCTCGAGATAGTCGGTTATCAATTCGACAAATTCGCGGCAGGTGAGTTCCGTGATAGCCATCTCTGTGAGCTATCCCCCCTGTAGGTACGTCTCGAGCGTTTGGCGGACCCGCGAGCGGGCACGGTGAAGGAGGACGCGTTGGTTCCCATCCGTGATTTCTAACACGTGACAGGCCTCCTCCGCGCTCCAGCCTTCGACATCCCTGAGGGTGATGACCTCCCGCTGGTTCGGTGGAAGCGTGGCGATGGCCCGCACGATGACCTCCCGCGTTTCGGTGGCAAGAAGACGCTTTTCTGGATTCTGGCCCCAGTCGCGGGGTGATAACGACCAGCGGCCGGCATGCTCGTTGCCGGGAGGGTAGAACCGATCCGGGTCGACGGCCGGTTCGGCCGGCTCCGCCTCCTCGCTCCAGACGGATGAGAAGGGTATTGTCCGCCCTCCTTGCCTCCCGCGGCGCCTGGCTTGATTGATCAGTATCCGAAATATCCACGTCTTGAGCGATGAGCGTCCCTCGAAGCGCATGATGCCCCGGTATACGCCTAGCCAGGTCTCTTGGGCTACCTCCTCAGCTTCCTGATAGCTTTGGACGTAGACCGTCGCGAGACGCACCAACGCGGTGTGGTAGGAGTCGATGAGCCATGTGAACGCGATGTCGTCCCCGGCGCGCAACGCCGCTACCAACCGGAGGTCGTCCGTCGTCGCAGGCGGCCCCTGACGGTCATCGTTTGGGCGCGATGTCTCAGTGTTCATAGCTGCGTTGCCGGCGCCTGCCGGCAGAGGCAGGCTGGTGGCGGTCGACTCGCGAGCTTTGGGCCAGGCGGGACTCTCGTGGAGGGATGACGTCGATGGCTTCGCCGGCGTTGCGGCAGATGCTGGGCGCGGCGCCCAGCACGATCTCCGGTCCGTGACCTCGATCACGGAAGAATTCGTGGTCCAACGCTTCCTCCCCGCCGCGACACTGGCGAACTCGCGGGAACAACGCCTGTAATATGGTCCGCGCGGCGGCGGGCGTCCATGAAATTTTGGTAAAGAGACCTGTAAAATGTCGGAAATCGGGAACCGTTACCGGCTCGCGACCCGCAACGCGCGGTACAGCGGATGAGCCAGGGACGGGCAGGAGTGTGGCGAGGACCAGACGCCGGGATGCTGTCGTCTCATGACTTGGCAGAGCAACTTAAGCGCTACCGCAGAGCCGCCGGCCTCGCCCAGGAGGAGTTGGCGGCGCGGGCTGGTGTCAGCGCGCGCAGTATCAGCAATATCGAGCGAGGCGTACCACATCGTCCGCGCCGGGATACGGTCCGACAACTCGCGGATGCGCTCGGGCTAACGCCGCTTGACCGTGCACGATTCGAGGCGTCCGCCTGGGGCTGGGGAACACGGGACACGCGGCCGCACCGTCTTCCCGTGCCTCCCAGCCGGCTGATCGGACGGACCGACGAGTTGGAGGCCGCGCGGCGGCTGCTCGGTGGCGACGCTTCCCTCCTCACCTTGCTTGGACCAGCCGGCGTTGGTAAGACGCGCCTCGCGCTTGAGATAGCGGCCGAGGCGCACGAGGCGCACCCGGACGGCGCGTGGTTCGTTGATCTCGCCCCGGTGGGCGATGCCGTGTTGGTTCTCTCCGCCGTTGCCCACGTTCTCGGACTTCGGGTCATCGACGAGCGCCGGTTACCTGAGGCACTGGAGGCTTACCTGCAATCGCGTCGTTTGGTACTCGTGCTGGACAATTTCGAGCACGTTCTTGATGCGGCATCCCTCGTTGAGTCGCTTGTCGTTGCCTGTCGCGGACTGAAAGTCCTGGTAACCAGTCGCGAACCTTTGCGCCTGCGACGGGAGCAGGCCCTGTCGATTCCCCCGCTGACGCTCCCAAGCGCCGAGAGTGTTGGGGACTTGTCGGGCCTGGCGCACATCGACTCCGTGGCGCTCTTTCTGCAGCGCGCTCGCGCGATGGTTCCCACCTTCGCTCTGACCACCCATAACGCGTCGGCGATAGCGGAGCTCTGCGTTCGCCTCGATGGCCTGCCGTTGGCCCTCGAACTCGCAGCGGCACGTATCTCGCTCGTAACGCCGGCGGCCATGCTGAGCCGGATGGATCGACGTCTGCCCTTGCCGCGGTGGGAGGCGAAGGATTTGCCCGCCAGGCACCGGACCGTGCAAGCCGCGATCGATTGGAGCTACCGTCTCCTGAGCCCAACCGACCAAACATTGTTCCGTCGCCTTGGTGTCTTCGTCGGCGGCTGGACGTTGGATGCGGTGAACCCGGTGGCGGACACCCAGAGCCTCGGGCTCGACGTTTTGGATGCGCTGGCGTCGCTTGTGGATAAGAACCTGATTCTTGCGGCGGCCGGAGGGAGTGACGAGACGCGGTTCGGTCTCCTTGAGACCCTTCGCGAGTATGCGTTCGACCAGGCTTCCGCAAGTGGGGAGCTGGACGCGCTTCGGTCCCGCCATGCGCTCCACTACCTCGCATTAGCAGAGCAAGCCGAGCCAGAGCTAACCGGAACTGGCCAGATGGGCTGGCTCGATCGACTGGAGCGAGAACACGATAACCTGCGGATGGCGCTTCAGTCGTTGCTGAACCGGGGCGAAAGCGAGATGGCCTGCCGGATGGCGTCGGCGCTTTGGCGCTTTTGGATGATTCGATGTCATTTGAACGAGGGGCGACGATGGCTGGATGCGGTGTTAGCCCCAGGGTCAGCTCTGACGGCGCCCGTGCGCGCCCGAGCTTGCCTCGGCGCCGGCCGGTTGGCCCGCGAGCAGGGCGACTTGGATCAGGCCGTGACCCGTTTCGAGGAGGCGCTTACGCTCCTGCGCGAGCTTGGAGATTTGGCCGGGATGGCCGTCGCCCTCGGTCAGTTAGGAGTCGTGTCATACGATCGGGGTCACTTCGACGAGTCGACGAGATTGCACAAGGAGAGCCTGTCGCTGAGGCAAGAGCTCGACGATCGATGGGGCGTGGCGGGCACACTCACGAATTTGGGCGAGGTGGCGCGGCACCAGGGACGATTCGAGCAAGCAGTGGCGTTTCACGAAGAGAGCCTGGCGCTGTTCAAAGCACTTGGCGATCCGTGGGGAACCTCTCTGGTGTTGACGAATCTGGCAATTGCTTTCCACAAGCTGGGGGACAACACGCGCGCCGCAGAGCTGCTCGATGACAGCCTGGGTATCAATCATCGGTTAGGAGACAAGGCCGGAGCCACTGAAGCACTCGAGGGACTGGCCATGCTTGCCGTGGTGCGGAGCGAAATGGCCGACGCTGCGCGACTGCTCGGAGCCGCCGCGGCACTACGGCATGTGGCTGGAGCGTCGTTGCCCGCGTCCGATCGACCGGCGTTGGATGGCCAGGTGGCGGCGGTACGTGCAGCGCTGGGCGAAGAGGCATTCTCAGTCGCCTGGCAGGCGGGCGGGGCGACGCCAGTGGAGCGGTTGATCTTCGGCCGTACGGTGCACGCGCCGTAGTCGTCGGCACTGTGGCTGTTCCGCCGTTATCCAGACATGTTGTTCGTCGGGGCGCTTACGGGGCCAGACGTAACGGCGCTTAGCTGTTCTAAAGGAAGGAGTCGTGGCCCGCGGCGGGTGAAGGAGACGAGTCTTCCATGCCGGAGCGAACTGCAACACAAGCAAAGAGGATCCGGATGGTGTATGACGGGCAGACTGGGTTCACCCTGTGCGTGACCAGAGCGACGACCAACGGCGTGTCGTTCTGGACCGCGATTGGGCCAGGTTGCGGGTTGCCGCTTCCTACGACTGGACGAATCGCGGACGCTCGTGTGTGGTCTTGCCGGACAACGATGTAACCTGCCTGGATGAGGAAGCCATCCGCGTCGTCGCCGATGCCTCGGGGATTGTCACCCCACGACGGACCGGAGAACCGGACTTCATCGCCACGAGCTCGGCGGTCCCCAACCGTCAGCCTGTCATACTGCACGTGCTACCGGTTGGTGGGCTATCGCTTGCCCCAGGGCGGATCCTATCTGGACGATCTCGTGCCGGCGCTGAAGCGGTGCGACGGCGCACCCCTGAGAGGATGGGCTAATTGGTGAGAAGCCCCCGGTCTTTGTCCTTCGCTGTCGTGGTTTCTGTCGCATTGGGAGTCATGGGGGTACCGAACGCGCCGAGGGGCGACGCCCGGACAGTGGTTTTATCGCCCGCGACCGCGACAACTAGTGCGAACGCATCGGCAGTGCGAGTCGTTGCAAGCGGACTTACCAACCCGCGCGGTTTCGCCTTCGGTCAAGACGCGACGCTCGCCGTCGCGCTGGCGGGCAAAGGGGGGGCGAGCGCGGGTGTCGTGGCGATCGAGGATGGCTGTCCTGTCGTCCTGGCGGACGGGGTACCCTCGTATCGGGTGGTCTTTGGCGGGCCGACGGGAGTGGCCGATGTGGCGTTCCTCAATGGGGAGACGTACGCGCTCGTGTCGGGTGGCAACATCGATCGCGGCGGGATGGACAACGGGTTGTACCGGCTCGACGGCAAAGGCGGACTATCGTTGGTGGCCGACATCAGCGCGTTCATCCGCGACCATCCGGTGGCAGAGCGACCTAGGGACTATGACACTGATGGCCAACCATACGCTTTACTGGAGATGGACGACGGATTCTGGGTGACGGAGGGGAATAGCGACCAGGTGTTGCGGGTCGGGCTTGACGGCTCGGTGAGCAGGGTCGCCGATCTTTCACGCGGGCATCCGATCCCGACGGGCATTGCTCCCGCGCCTGATGACGGTGCGTACGTCGCCTACTTCACCCACATCCCGTACGGCGAGGGAGCGGCGAAGGTGATACACGTCGGGAAGGACGGACGGGTGACCGACTTTTGGACGGGGTTGACGCTTATTACCGCCCTCGCCACGGGACCGGACGGGGAGCTGTATGCGCTGGAGATGGCGACCGGGATCGATCCTGACGATCCCGCCTCGATCCGTCCGGGTAGCGGCAAAGTCGTGCGCAAAACCGGGGCGAAGGCGGCGGCGGACGTCGTGACCGGGCTGTCGCTACCGGCGGCGATGGACTTTGGCCCGGATGGAGCGCTGTACGTGGCGTCCCCGACCTTTGGCGCCGACGATGGACAAGGGACGATCGTGCGGATCGACCTTCAGGGGGAGCTGCCGATTTCCATGCCGATGGCGCAGCCAACGGAGCCCGGTTGTCCATAAGCCGGTCCGTGTAAGCCTGCGTTTCCGGGCAAGGCTGGTACGACGCGGGGCCGAGCGATATGGGGTCTTCGCGCGTTAGAGCGGGCGGGAGGACTGGTCTGCTTGGCTGGCGAGGGCCTTCGGCAGGGTAAAGGAAAAGAGCGCGCCGCCACTGGAAAGTTGGTTGACCCAGATCTGCCCGCCGTGGGTTTCGATGAGGCGGCGGGCGATCGATAGTCCGAGCCCGGCCCCGCCGGTCATGCCGGTCTCGTCGCGAGCGCGGGCCTTATCGCCCCGGTAGAAGCGATCGAAGAGGTGAGGGAGATCCGACGGCTCAATACCTTCGCCCGTATCGCGGACGTTGACCTGTAGCTCGGGACCACGATCGAGGACCTCAACGATGACGGAGCCGTCGGCGGGCGTGTGACGGATGGCGTTCTGGATCAAGTTGTAGAGAACGCGCTCGATGCGGCCGGGGTCGACCAAGACGGGGTCGACGCCGCCGCCGAGGTTCGAGCGCAAGGTGACGCGCTGCTGTTCAGCCTGCGCCTCCATTGCGCTCAGCGTCTCGGCGATGAGCGTCTCGATAGCAGTCGGTTCAAGATTGAGCCGCACGTTGCCGGCGTCGAGCCGGGCGAGCTCGAAGAGGTCGTCGATGAGGCGGCTAAGACTCAGCGTCTCGTGCTTCATCGCGCCGATGTAGCGCTGGATGGTAGTGGGGTCGGCGGCGACGCCATCGGCGATCGCTTCGACCATGACGCGCAGGGAGGCAAGGGGTGTTCGCAGATCGTGGGAGACAGCGGCGATCAGCCCTTGGCGCGCCTCCTCAAGCTCCTGTTGCCGGGCGAAAGCGGTCTCCAAGCGCTCGGCCATGGTGTTGAAGGCGACGCCGAGCTCGGCGAGCTCACGTTCGGCGGCGATCGGGACGCGGACGGACAGGTCGCCACCGGCCATCTCGACCGCGCCGGAGCGGATCGCCGTGAGCGATGAAGCGATCGACCCGCCGATGACCGCGGAGAAGACGAGCGCGATTGCGAGCGAATACCCAAGCAGGAGCAGCAAGAGGTTCCGATCGTGAAGCGATGAGAACATGACGATGACGGTGGGGAGGACGCAGACGAGGGCGACGATGACACCGACGATCTGAGCGGCGGCGATCCGCGTCCCGAGGCGATCCCAGCGGCGTCCCGCGAGCGACCGGGTGATAGTTCCGCCGGCTCCGAGTCCAAGAAGGGCCGAGATGACGAGAAGGCGCATCATCAACTCGGCGTCGGCCCCGCGCAGCCCAAGGACCCAAACAGCGATGGTCATCGCACCCGAAATGGCCGCGGTGACGCCGAGGGCCACGACAACAGCCCGCCGACGTGATGACGATTGGGTGAGGCGGACGGGTGGCATTGCGATGTCTCCGTTCCTGCGCTGGCCGCTGTTCGGTCAGGGCGACCCAAATGGACGATGAGCCAATGAGAACGGAAGACCCCACCTACGGCTCAAACTTGTAACCGACGCCCCAGACTGTTTTGACATAACGTGGCCGCTCGGGGTTGGCTTCGACCTTTTGCCGGAGACGCCGAACGTGGACGGTGACGGTGCCGCCATGGCTGGCGTAAGCCCAGTCCCAGACTTTATCGAGCAACTCATCCCGCGAGAAGACCTGTCCAGGGTGGGACGCGAGAAAGAGGAGAAGATCGAACTCGCGGGCGGTGAGATCGACCGCCTGCTCGGCGACTTCGACCCGGCGGCTGTCGGGCCGAATGGTGATCCGACCGAAGTGAATGGGATCGCCGTCCGATGGGGGGAGAGGAGTGCTGGCGCGGCGGAGGACCGCTTTGACGCGGGCGACGAGCTCGCGCGGACTAAAGGGCTTAGCGATGTAGTCGTCGGCGCCGACGCCGAGACCGATAATCGTGTCGGTCTCGTCACGTTTCGCGGTCAGCATCACGACTGGAACATTGCTTTCGATACGGATCCGGCGGCAAACCTCCAAGCCATCCATACCGGGGAGCATGAGATCGAGGAGGACAAGATCGGGACGAGCGGAGGCGAAACGGCGCAACGCCTCGGGGCCGTTGGCGGCGACTGCGACCTGAAATCCGTCTTGGCGTAAGTAGCGCTCGACGACTTCGCGCACGATGGGCTCGTCGTCGACCACCAGAATCGTTGGCATAACTTGATTCTCGATCGGCGAGGGAACCGAATCGGTCATCTCCGCCGCGGCCATCATCGTTGAGTCGTCCACGGTTGATCCCCAGGTCATTCTACAGAAGAGGCGGTCGCGAGGGTGCGCCGCCGATCGCGAGGCCGACGTTAGCGCTCATCGTCCGTCAGCATCATTGGTTTGGCTCACGACGTGACGACAGAGATGACGAAAGTCTTACGTGAGCGAAGGGCGTCAGGGGCAGATCTGGGCAGTCGAGCGGCGACGAATGGTGCACGGTTGGGGAACCAGAGCGTTGAACGGCCGGGTCGGCGGGGAACCGAGGTTCGCGTTCTTCGTGAAGGAAGCGATGTTTCCACAGGTGGGTAACGATTTCGAGCTGGGCACACACTCTATCTGGGGAACGTGCCCATCGGGCACCGCCGTCATGCTCTCGTAAGATTTGTCTCTTCGTTGTTAATCCACGACGTTAGGGTAGATCGTACTGGCTGAGAAGAGTTGCCCGTCGTCGTTCGCCCCATCCTACGGACCCCAGGCGGTGCGGCTGACTCGGGATGGCGGTTTGACCTGCTGATCTGTCGTACCGCTGGAAAACTCGCCAAGAGGACGTCACTTCGCCCCTGTCAACATTGGAGAATGCGCCATGACGGTGACTCGATGGCTGAAGGTGATCGGAGCCGGCCTGCTCGCTGGCTTAGTCGGAACGCTGCTGATGACGCTGCTGATGGTCGTTGGCAGGACGTGGCTCGGGATATCGCCGCCACCGGAAGCGCTCCCCGACCGCTTCGCGCCGACGTTGGACATCAGTACCTTCTTTAGTCTTTTTGGCCGCTTCGGGGGGTACGCTGGGCTAAAGAAGTTCGGCGTCCGTTCGGGGATTCAGGGACTGTTTGCGATGGGAGCGATCGTCGGCATCGTCTATGCCGTGATTGTCGAGAGCGGGCGCTCCCGATCCACGGGTCGCTGGCGGAATGGATTCAGCCGCCGTGGTTTGCTGTTTATTCTCGGCGCGGCGATTGTGATCTGGTTGGGAACGCTGGCCATCCAGTGGCCGGTGCTTGGCGCGAATTTTCGCGGGCTGCCGCCGACGACGGCGCGGATCGTCAGCGCCCTCGGGTTACTGGTCGCCTACGGGGGGTATGCGGCCGGGTTGGTCGGCACGTACCGGTTCATCATGGAGCGGCGATCGACCGGGGAGCGGCCGGTGCCGGTTGGCGAGCCGGTGGGTCGCCGCGCGGTGGTTGCCGGTGTGGTGGGAGCGTTGCTAGCGCTGCCGTCCTTCGCACTGATCCGCCGCCTCTACGACCAGGCCACCTTCGGCTATGACGGATTGACGTATAGCGGGCCGACGATCCAAAAGATCGCGCCGAACGATAAGTTCTATGCGGTCACCAAGAACGTCGTTGATCCGAACGTGACGAAAGCGTTCTGGCGGCTTCAGATCGACGGCTTGGTGGCCAAGCCGAAGACATATGCGTTCGACGATCTCTCGGCGTTGCCGGCCAAGAACCAGGAAACCACGCTGATGTGTATCAGCAACCAGATCGGCTCGGGCCTGTTCAGCAACGCCGTCTGGCACGGAGTGCCGCTGCGTGATCTGCTCAACGCATCTCAGCCGAGTGATGCGGCGGTCGAAGTCAAGCTCTACGCGGCAGACGGGTATACCGATACGTTCACCTTCGAGAAGGCGATGGACCCGACAACGATGGTCGTCTACCAGATGAACGGTGAGGCGCTGCCGCAGCGTCATGGGTACCCCGTCCGGGTGATAGTCCCGGGAATGTTCGGGGAAAAGAACGTCAAGTGGGTGACGCGGATCGAGGTGATCGACCACGACGGCAAGGGGTTTTACGAGCAGCAGGGCTGGGGTCCGAATTTTGCGGTCCCAACACGGTCCGACATCTTCTCGCCGCAATGGAGGCGGAGCGGCGGCAAGGACTCGTTCGCCCAGCCCTTTCCGCTCAATCAGCCAGCGACGATCAGGGGTCGAGCGTTCGCGGGTGACCGCGGGGTGAGCAAGATCGAGTTTAGCGCCGACGATGGCAAGACGTGGCAACCGGTGCGAATCGATTATCCCGGGTCGCGCTTAACCTGGGTGTTCTGGAGCTTTGATTGGCGACCGACGAAAGCAGGCGAGTACCGTCTGCTCTCACGAGCGACCGATGGCGCTGGTAAGCCACAATCGAGCGATAAGCACGGAATTGTCCCCCAGGGGGCCTCGGGGTACCATCGGGTGGTGGCGCGCGTCGGGGAGAGCTAAGGAGTATGACGGTGGCCGCCCGGGTGTCTGATCTTCACCGACCGCGGTTTCGATGAGGTCCCGATGGCGGCGATTATGGATGGCCGTGTTCTAGGCTACGATTTTGCCGAGGTGTAGACAGTAGCATCGTAACAGGACGGGATCGATGGGCCGACCTGGTCCCGTTGGGGATCGGTGCCGCGGCCCGAACGAAACAACCGCGGGAGAGGACAGGGCACCGGGGTGGAGGGAGACGTGCTGGAGGGGGTCGGCCGGGTGGGTGCGCCTCCGGGTGCGAGCGATAACGGGAGACACGTGGGACCCGAGGGACTTGAGGCAGTTGGCGCCGTCGGGCGGGAGGCGATGCGGCACCGGACCCGAGCGGTCCACGCTGGCGACGATTGGTCGGGGGCGGTGTACCCGCTGACCGATCCGATTTCCCCCAGCACGGTCTTCGCCTTCCGCGATCCCGAGATCGCCAATCTGCGGCGAGCGATGGACCCCCCAGAACCGAACTACTCCCGGGAAGGGTTGCCGAACGTTCGCGCGCTGGAGCGGGCGGTTGCGGAGCTGGAGCGCGCGGGCGATGCCTGCGCGGTCGCATCGGGCATGGCGGCAATTTCCTTAACGATGCTCGCTCATCTCGACGCTGGCGATCGCGTCATCGCCTCCGCCGACTGCTATTGCGACGCGCAGTCTCTCCTAACGCAAGAGCTTACCCGGTTTGGCGTGGGAACAGATTTCGTCGATACCGGCGACCTGGATGCGGTACGGCGGGCGGTTGGCACAAGCACCCGATTGATCTACGTCGACACCATCTCGAATCCAGCGATGCGCCTGGCTGATCTGGAGCCGCTGGCGACGATCGCCCACGACGCCGGTGCGCTCCTCTGCGTCGACAATACGTTCGCGACGCCAATGCTGTGCCGTCCACTGGAATATGGTGCCGATCTGGTCATTCACAGCGCGACGAAGTTTCTCGGCGGTCACCATGATCTCACCGCGGGAGTCGTTGCCGGTCGTCAGACGGTCATCGATCCCATCCGCCGGTGTGGGTATCTTTTCGGACCGACGCTTGGACCCTGGGACGCTTGGCTGGCGCTACGCGGAATCAGGACGCTGGCGCCACGGATAGCGTGGATCAGCGAAACCGCGGTCCGGGTCGCGTCCTTCTTGCAGGCCCATCCGGAGGTTTCGAGCGTTCGCTATCCCGGTTTGCCAGATCACCCACAGGCGGAGTTGGCGCGCCGCCTCCTACCAGATGGCGCCGGTGGGATGCTCGCCTTCGATCTCGAGGCTGGTAGTGACGCGGCCGACAAGGTCATCCGCGGCCTACGGCTGATCCCGTACGCGCCGAGCCTTGGGGGGCCAACGACAACCGTTTGTTATCCACCACGAGACTTAACGACGGACCCGTGCGAGGAGGATGGTTCGTACCGTTGCGGGACGCTGCGTCTTTCGATCGGGCTGGAAGCGCCGTCGGATATCATTGCGGACTTAGCAATGGCTCTCGACGGGCTGCCGGCGGCCGTGACCGCCGGTGGGGACGAGGCGGTAAGGCCCTTCGCATGACGCGCGCGACGACGGCTCTTGTCACCGGCGGGGCCGGGTTGATCGGCTCGCACATTGTCGATCAGGCACTGGTCGCGGGCTGGGATGTCCGTATCATGGACAACCTGCAACGGCAAACGCACCGGTATGGTAAACCGGCCTGGGTTCCAGCGAAGGTCGATTTCGTGCGCGGCGACGTTCGAAACCGGCGAGACTGGGAGCGGGCTCTGAACGGTGTCGACGTCGTGTTTCACGAAGCGGCATACGGCGGCTACATGCCGGAGATCGCCAAGTTCATCGATGCAAATGGCGTTGGCACGGCGCTCTTGTTGGAAACCATCCGCGATCGAGGGCTCCCGGTGCGGAAGGTGGTCGTCGCTTCCTCACAGGCCGTCTACAACGAGGGGGCGTACCGCTGTCCCGATCATGGCGCCTTCTATGGCACGACGCGGCCGATCGCGCAACTGGAGCGTGGTGACTACGACGTTCACTGCCCGGTGTGCGGGATGGCATCCGTCCCGATCCCAACCGACGAAGGGGCCCCGATCGGCGGCGAGAACGTCTACGCGATTAGCAAAATGATCCAAGAGCGATTGGTCCTCTCCTGGGGACGGGCGACGGGCATCCCAGTCGTGGCCTTGCGCTACTCGTGCACGTATGGCCCGCGGCAATCCTTGTTCAACCCCTACACGGGGGTCATCGCGATATTCTGCACGCGTCTGGTCAATGGCTTGCCGCCCGTCGTCTACGAGGACGGGCGGCAGTCCCGTGACCTGATCTACGTCGACGACGTCGCGCGGGCGAATCTGCTTGTCGCGAACGATGATCGGGCCGATGGAAGGGTGTTCAACGTCGGAACGGGACAGGCGGCGTCGATTGGCGATCTGGCGCGGCTGCTAGCCGAGCGGCTCGGCCAGGACGTCGAGCCGTCCTTCCCCGGTGAATTTCGGCCGGGCGAGATGCGAGCACTCATCTCGGACACCACGCGGCTGAGCGCGCTCGGCTTCAGGCCGGAGGTGGAGCTGAGTGCGGGGATCGAACGATATCTCGATTGGGTGCGCGAGCAAGGCGAGATCACTGACTACTTCACCGCCGCGGAGCGCGTGCTGCGGCGACGACGGGTCGTGAAGCGATCGCGCAGCGGTGCGGTGCCGCCGCCCGCGCTGGCAGCGAGCAGCCGGTGACCGACGCGACTCCGGCCTCGGCGCTGGCGGACGCCGGGACGATTCCCCGGACCGGGCTCAGGGAACGCGATCCCGCGCCGACGATTGGAATCGTCATTCCCGCGCTCAACGAGGAGAGCACCATCGGCGACGAGATCGCAGAGGTGCTTGCCGTCGCGGCGTCGGGTCATCTGCCGGCGACCATCGCCGGCGTTTTTGTGGTCGATAACGGAAGTACCGACCGGACGGCGGAGCGGGCTGCGGCGGCGGGAGCGACGGTCGTTCCGGAGCCAACGCGGGGATACGGGCGGGCGTGCCTAAGCGGGGTTCTCGCGGCGGACGGGGTCGATCTGATCGTCCTGATGGACGGAGATCGCAGCGACCGCCCGGATGAGCTGCCGAATCTCCTCGCCCCGCTGCTGGCGGGGAACGCCGACCTGGTGATTGGGTCGCGGACGATGGGGTCGTACGAGCCTGGATCGCTGCTTCCGCAGCAGATCGTCGGTAATTGGGTCGCCGCCAGATTGCTCCGTCTGCTCTACGGCGTGCGCGTCTCCGATGTTGGCCCATTCCGGGTGATCCGGCGCGGCGATCTGCTGGCCCTGGGCATGAGCGAGATGACGTATGGGTGGTCCGTCGAGATGATCGCGCGGGCGGCACGGCGGGGACTACGGGTGATGGAAATACCGGTCTCGTACCGCCTGCGGGCCGGAGGCGAATCCAAGGTGAGCGGCAACCTCAAGGCGTCGGTCCGCGCAGGATACAAGATCACAACTGCGATCATTCGCTGCCGGCGTGACCGAGACGGCGCCGCGTGAACAGTGCCGCCGACGGGGCACCGATGGGCGTGGCGCACCCTGACAGCATGCAAGCTGTTCGGGGAGGGGTGGGGACGCCGCGAGCAACCGCTCGGACGTGGGTACGGCGCATACTCGCGCGCCATTGGCCGATCGTTCTCGTTCTCGGGCTGTTTGCCGCGTCGGCCTTTGTCGTTCCGACATTGACACCGGTCGCGACGACCGATGATTGGGGCTATGCCCGGTCGGTCCAGATTCTCGTTCACGATGGGCGGCTTGAAATCTTCTCGGTCGTCGCGGCGACCGCGGTGTTCCAAATTGTCTGGGGGGCCTTATTCGGCCTCATCTTCGGACCGACGCTCGGCGTTTTCCGGCTCTCGACCGTGGTCATGGTCGGGCTTGGCGCTTGGGCGCTCTACGGGTTATGCCGGGAGCTTGGGGTGGATCGGGGACGAAGCGCGCTCGGCGTGGCGAGCTACGCGTTCAACCCGCTGACATTTGTGCTGGCGTTCACGTTTATGACGGATCCGCACTTCACGTCTCTGCTGTTGATGGCGACCTATTTTTACGTCCGCGGCGAGGGTGAAGGCCCGGGCGCCATCCGGGCGACGGTCACCGGCTCGATCTTTGCCGCTCTGGCGTTCTTGACGCGCCAACAAGGCGTGCTGATCCCGATGGCGGTCGTCTCGTTCCTGCTTTTCTCCGGGGGCTGGCGGCCGACGTTCAGGAACGCCTGGCGGTTTCTGGCGGTCGTGACCCTTCCGGTGCTCTCCACCCTCGGCTACTATCTCTGGCTCCGAATCGCCAACAGCGTCCCCGACGTGCAGTCCTCGTTTCTGCGGCAGGCGACCGCGACCGGCTTTGGGGGGACGTGGGAGCTGGTGCAACGGTTGACCATTGTCGAGTTGATGTATCTGGGGTTTTTCACGCTGCCGATCGTGGCGGCCGCGATTCCGGCGTTCCGTCGCCTACTTGGGGGAACGCCGCTCGCCGGGCGAATCGTGTTCTTCGCGTGGGAAGCCGTGCTGATCGCCGGGGTGGTCGCGACCTGGAAAGCCGGCGGGAGGATGCCGTACATCGGTCAATTCTTCGGGACGGGAGGACCGGGCGCACCCGACGTTCTCGGGTCCCGCGCCCGGATCTTTGACACGGCGTTCCGGGACCGGGCAACCATCGTCTGCGCGATCGCGTCGTTGGCGCTCGCGCTCGTGCTGTGCCGGCGTGTCGGGGCGAGAGGAACGCCGGGATCTAGCAAGGCGGGTCTCGTTCTCGCCATCGTGCTCTGGCAGGTCGTGGGGGTTCTCCCGCCGTCCTTCCACTACATACATCGCGGCGGCTCGCTCGATCGTTACCTGCTGCCGCTGCTGCCGCTCTCGCTCGCTCTGGCACTCTGGGCGCTCCGCGACGTCGAGATCGCGCGGCCGCTTGGCTGGCTCGTGGTGGCGGCGTTCGCGGTAGTGGCCGTCGCCGGTACGCGGGATTACCTGGTTTACATGACCGCGGTGTGGAGGATGGCGGAGGAGGCTAATGCCGCGGGGGTGACGAACCAGCACCTCGATGCGGGGTCGGGCTGGGACGGCTATCATCTCTATGAGTACTCCCGCGACAACAAGATCCGGTCCCGGACGCCGAAGGGCGGTCCCTGGTGGGTCTACTTCTACGCGCCAGCGACGGACTCGAGCTACGTCGTCTCGGGCAAACCGTTACCGGGCTACGTCGAAGTGTTTGAGCGGGACTACTCATCATGGCTGAATCAGGTGCCGACTCGTTTGTACCTGCTGCGGCGACCGAGCGCGCCGTGGCCACCGCAAAAGGCGCCGAGTACCCGAGCCGTCATACCAGACGCCGGCGGCGCGCCGCCGTGGTTGTGGCTGCCGAACGGGGGATCGTTCTTATGGAGCAGCGGATCGCGAGCCGAGGGCACCGTAACCTCTTCTTGATCGCCGCCCGGCAGCCGGTCGCCGGCCAGACGAAAACCCGCCTGGGTGCCGGGATCGGGATGGAGCGGGCGGCGGCGCTGTACCGGGCGTTTCTCGTCGACCTGGCGGCGCGCTTCACGCCCGCAGCGGGTAGCGACGCGGGCTACGATCTTGGTTGGGCCTACACGCCGGCGGGAATCGATTTCGCGGAGGTGTTGGCCGGTCTGGGCGCCTTATCGCCACCGTTCGTCAGATTCGTTCCGCAAGAAGGCGAGGGATGGGGAGCGCGTCAGGCGAATCTGTTGCGGTGGGGACGTGACCACGGCTACGATAGGACCGTGCTGGTCGCATCAGATTCTCCACATCTGGCCGCGGCGACGCCCGCGGCGGCATTCGCGGCCCTCGATGACCACGAGGTCGTGCTTGGTCGCGTCCACGACGGCGGCTATTACCTGATCGGGTTGCGCGGATTCCAAGATGTGTTCTCCGGCGTCCCGATGAGCACCGCGACCGCGTCCGACGTGCTGGTTTCGCGGGCGTCCCAACTCGGTCTGAAGGTGGCGGAGGCGCCGGCGACGTTCGACGTCGATGAGCCCGAGGATGTGGAACGGCTGATTGCCGCATTGGCGCCGGATGGCGCCGCCGCCCCGGCGACATGGCGCACCCTCCAGGAGCTTGGTCTACGAGTTCCCTCGACGTAGCCCCGGCTGGCTGAGGCGGAGGGCCGGGACTACCACCGGGCGACGTGGGTGCCTGGCGTCAGGGCGGCGTGATCGATCACGTTCGATCCTCGGTCGTAATTGCCTGGGATCGCCGACGCTGGGGCAGAAGGAGGATATGTGATGAGTCAGGACGGGAACGCGGCACCGGGGATGGAGGTGGGGCACGTGACGGCGGTGGAGCCGAGCGGGACGCGATCGTAGCGAAAATCGCGGAGGCGATGGAACGCTTGCGTGGCGCCGTTGAGGGCGCGGGCGCAACGGTTGAAAATCACGCGGAGGAGGAGTGGGTTCAGGGAAACCCTGAGCTGAGGTTGGGACTCGCCGAGTTGAACGCGATGGTCGACGATCTGGCCGCAAGGACGAAGGCGGCGTTCGGCGAGCCTGACGCACATCTAAGCAGGTCGAGGTAAGTCATGCGTAGATTCGCGAAGCTTGCGGGCGCGGTGGGCCAGGGCGGTCTCGACGGCGGTTTGGAGGGCGGTGTCGGTCCGGTGGCTACGCTCCGGCAGGTCCTGGTA
>JAABUS010000451.1_pt1 | contig 104493 bp, 81 predicted proteins | sample 5560161 | NCBI WGS metagenome assembly JAABUS01 (sample SAMN10711885, study PRJNA513376) | rock metagenome | isolation source: Antarctica rocks | place: Antarctica: Victoria Land, Trio Nunatak nord | collected 2016-01-04
TATTAATTGCTATCAGCTGTCAGCTTTCAGCCATCAGCAGATCAAAGCGTAGTGGGTTTCCTCCTGATAGCTGACCGCTGACGGCTGATAGCCGTAATACGACGTTTTATAGTTGACATGACACTAGCAACTTATTAAGGATAGACACAAACCTCATACCTGATACCTCATACTTCCAATGTGATTGTTAAATTATTTTTCACTCCTATACAGCTTTTGACATATAAATGGTGTCTTATAACAAATATTTTTATAAAATTTAAAAAGTATGACATGAAATGGTTAAAACACAAATTAGCAGTAGCGCTGATTTGGATCTTTGCTGGTTTACTGGGTTTTTTTAAAGGCGATGAAGCTAAACAGAAATGGGTGTTTAAAATAAAAAATAAATATGTAAACCGCAAGCAGGTCAAAGAAAATAAGTTAATAGCCCTTAGGGGTGGTGTGCTGCTGGATGAAATTGAAATGTCGGCTTATCATAAATAAACATACTTAAATAATTAATGGTAAACCCTGGCTAAATAGTCAGGGTTTTTATTTTATTTATCTTTCATCCTACGGATAGTAAATTATGTTTTTAAGTTGAAAAGCAGAAGGCTGATAGCTGACATCTGGTAGCTTATCAAAATCACAAATTCTTAAATTTTATGGCATAAATTAATTTCACTCCCTTATTTTTGCGCAATTTGTTTTAACCATGCCGAAGAATACTTCTTTAAAATCAGTTCTCATTATTGGCTCCGGACCAATCATTATCGGACAAGCTTGTGAATTTGACTATGCCGGAACCCAGGCAGCCACTAGTTTACGGGAAGAAGGGATTGAAGTGATCCTTATCAATAGTAATCCTGCTACCATCATGACCGATCCTATGATGGCGGATAAAGTGTATTTATTACCATTAACAGCAGAAAGCATTGAACAGATACTTGAAGAGAATACTATCGATGCTGTACTACCAACAATGGGCGGACAAACTGCATTGAATCTTGCTAAAGAAGCTGAAGACCTCGGACTTTGGGAAAAATACAACGTAAAATTGATTGGTGTTGATATAAAAGCCATCGATAAAGCAGAAGACCGTGAAAAATTCCGCCAGTGGATGATTGCCATGAACATTCAGGTTGCTCCTGCTAAAACTGCAAACTCATACCTTGAAGGAAAAGAATTCGCTCAGCAGATTGGCTTCCCGCTAGTAATTCGTCCATCGTTTACATTGGGTGGTACCGGTAGTGGCTTTGTACATAGCAAGGATGACTTGGATGAAGCGCTGAACCGCGGTTTGAAAGCATCGCCTATCCACGAAGTGCTTGTTGAGAAAGCTGTTCTGGGTTGGAAAGAATTTGAACTGGAGTTACTTCGTGATGCAAATGATAATGTTGTAATCATTTGTACAGTAGAAAATTTTGACCCCATGGGTGTTCATACGGGAGATTCAATAACGGTTGCTCCTGCTATGACCTTAAGCGATTCTGCTTACCAGCTAATGCGTAACACCGCCATTCGCATGATGCGTGACCTGGGAAATTTTGCAGGCGGTTGCAATGTACAGTTCGCATTGAATCCTGCTACCGAAGAAATTATAGCTATCGAGATAAATCCACGCGTAAGCCGATCTTCTGCGCTTGCCTCAAAAGCTACCGGTTATCCCATTGCAAAAATAGCTGCTAAGCTCGCCATTGGTTATAACCTTGACGAACTTGAAAACCAGATAACAAAAAACACCTCCGCATATTTTGAACCGGCACTGGACTATGTTATAGTGAAAATGCCGCGCTGGAATTTTGATAAGTTTAAAGGCGCTAACGATACCCTTGGATTGCAAATGAAAAGCGTGGGGGAAGTGATGGCAATTGGAAGAAGCTTTACGGAAGCCATTCAAAAGGCCTGTCAGAGTCTCGAGAACAATGCAGTAGGCCTTGGCTATTATGGTAAGAGCCTGATGCACGCGGAGGAATTACTTGACTATATTAAAGTTCCCAAATGGGATAGGATCTTTCGAATAAAAGATGCCATTATGGCTGGTGTTTCCGTTAACACCATTTCGAAAGCTACTAACGGAATTGATCGCTGGTTTCTTTATGAGATACAAAAAATTTGCAATCTTGAAAAAGAATTAGCAAAGTATAAGTCAGACAACCTGCCTTTTGAATTATTAAGAGATGCAAAGCGCATGGGTTTTAGTGATGAACAGATCTGCAGGATAATGAATGATGGTACTGAAGATGAAATTTATGAAAGAAGAAAAGCTGAAGGCTTAACAAGGGTCTTTAAAATGGTGGATACCTGTTCAGCCGAGTTCGAAGCGAAGACTCCTTATTTCTATTCCACCTTCGAAACCGAAGCAACTGTTGCAGGAAGCGCAGATAAGCCGGCAAATGAAAGCAAGGTTAGTACTAAGAAGAAGATCATTGTACTTGGTTCTGGTCCTAACAGGATCGGCCAGGGTATTGAATTTGACTATTGCTGCGTTCACGGACTTTTAGCAATTAAAGAGTGCGGCTATGAAGCCATAATGGTTAATTGTAATCCTGAAACAGTATCAACTGATTTTGACATCGCAGATAAATTATACTTCGAACCTGTTTACTGGGAACACCTTTGGGAAATTGTTGAGCACGAAAAACCTGAAGGCGTTATTGTACAGTTAGGCGGACAAACCGCTCTTAAACTGGCTGAACGATTACATAAAAAAGGTATAAAGATCATCGGTACTTCTTACGACAGTATGGACATCGCCGAAGATCGCGGGCGTTTCAGCGATAGGCTAAAAGAACTGGAAATACCTTACCCTGATTACGGCACAGCATACTCCGTTGACCAGGCAGTGGTGGTGGCTAATAAAGTAGGCTACCCTGTGCTGGTGCGTCCCAGTTACGTGCTGGGTGGACAAAGAATGCGTATAGTGATCAATGACGATGAAGTGGAAAGTGCCGTGATAAGCTTACTTAAACATATTCCCGGTAATAAAATTTTGATTGATCATTTTCTTGACCGCTGCCAGGAAGCCGAGATAGATGCCATATTTGATGGCGATGATTTTCATGTGATGGGTGTGATGGAGCATATTGAACCTGCGGGTATACATAGCGGTGATAGTAATGCGGTACTGCCGGCGTTCAACCTTACTCCTCTTGTGGTAACAACTATGGAACACTATGCAGAAAAAATTGCCAGGGCATTGCAAATAAAAGGACTAATTAATATCCAGTTCGCCATTAAAGACAGCAAGGTATATGTAATTGAAGCCAATCCAAGAGCTTCACGCACTACTCCCTTTATTGCAAAAGCTTACAAGATTCCTTACCTGAATGTGGCTACCAAAGTTATGATAGGTTCACACAAGTTGAAAGATTTTACCTTCGAGAAAAAGCTCCAGGGATTTGCTATCAAAGAACCTGTGTTTTCGTTTGATAAGTTTCCCGGTGTGAATAAAGAGCTTGGTCCTGAAATGAAATCAACCGGCGAGGCAATCCGCTTCATCAAAGACCTTCGTGATCCTTATTTCCGGCAGCTATACAAAGACAGGAGTATGTACCTGAGTAAGTAGGTATGAGCTGTGAGGTATGAGGTATGACTTAAATATTAATTGGTTACAAACTAATATACAGTACTTGAAGGTTTCTGTCAACCTCATACCTCATAGCTCATACCTCATACCTTTCCTGGCACAAGACGTGCATAATTATTTCAAATTTTCAAACATGAACACAGAGCTCAGGAAAATTATCATCTGCATGAAGGAAGTTCTATTAGGAGAACCATGGTATGGGAAACCTGTTCTTACCATACTCAATGAAGTAAACCCGGAAATTGTGTTTAAGAAGTTCCATGAGAAATCACATTCAATAATTGATCTCATATATCACATGGTAACATGGTTAGAGTTTACCAGGCAGCGCTTAGAGAAAGATCAGTTCTTAGATCATCAAGCATTAGAGTGGAGAGAAACCAATCCGGCAATGCATACCTGGAGTAATGGAATATCCCAGTTTACCGCAGAGACAAATAAGATTATAGAAATTTTAAATAATGCTACAGACGAGCTCTTACAAGAAAAAGTAGATTACAGAGAGTATAACTTTGAATATTTGCTAAATGGATTGATACAGCATAATATTTATCATCTCGGGCAGATTGCTTACATTAATAAATTATTTTTATAAACTGATTCTGAATAAGTAGAATTGATAACAAGCCATAAAACATATTGTTCAATACTAACTTCATTTAAATAAATTCGGGTTATTTCACGCTTTAAATATTTGTTTAAATGACTAGCTTTTGTCTATGTCATTTATAAGCATACCTATCTGGAAAGAAGCGCCTTTTATTCGGCTTACTCTACCATTAATAACAGGTATTCTAATGGAATGGCATATTGGACTGCCAGTATGGATATACCAACTTATTATATCACTTTGTTTTACATTCATTATTCTATTTTCTTTTTTAAGCTCTTTTATCCGATTTAAAAATTACTGGATCAGCGGAATCTTAATTAACATTTTATTTTTAAGTACCGGCGGATTGATTACTTATTATAAAGATATCCGCCATAGCTCAAATTGTATCACCAGGATGGTGAAAGACGATGATACTTATATAGTCACTCTTACCGAACCGTTAACTGAAAAAAATAATTCTTTTAAAGCAACAGCTTCTGTAAGTCAGTTAGTGAACAACGGTACTATAAAGCAGGCAACAGGAAAAATAATAATATATTTTCAGAAGGATAATTTATTGCAGGAATTGACTTTCAACAGCCGCTTAGCTTTTAGTAAGAGGCTACAGCCAGTTAAGAATTCGGGTAATCCCGGGGCTTTTAATTACCAGCGGTATTGTGCTTTTCAGCAAATATATTACCAGGTATATTTAAAACCCAAAGACTATTTTCTACTTAAGGTAACAAGCAGACATTCCTTAAATGAATGGATGTTTACTGCAAGAAAGAAAGTCGTCTTGATACTACAAACTTTTATCAGCGGCAAAAAAGAAGCTGGCCTTGCGGAAGCGTTATTAATTGGTTACAAGGATGATCTTGATAAGAGCCTGGTGCAATCTTACTCCAATACAGGCGTTGTTCATATTATCGCAATATCAGGATTGCATGTTGGTTTAATATATTGGTTGCTCAATCTTTTATTAAGGCCATTAAAAATAAAAGGAAGAATGCAGTGGTTAAAAGCGATACTGTTAATTTCAGGCTTATGGTTATTCAGTATCTTAACAGGGGGATCGCCATCTGTTTGCCGCTCTGCTGTAATGTTTAGTTTCATTGTCATGGGAGAAAACATTGGCAGGAAAACAAATATTTATAATTCCCTTGCTGCTTCGGCTTTTCTGTTGCTTTGCTATAATCCATACTGGTTATGGGATGCCGGCTTTCAATTATCATACATTGCTGTACTGAGTATTATCATTTTTATGAAACCCATTTATAACTTGTTTTATGTTAAAAACAAATTGCTGGATCATATCTGGAAAATGGCTGCAATCAGTATAGCTGCTCAAACTTTAACCACACCGGTAAGTATCTATCACTTTCAACAGTTTCCTAATTATTTTTTGATCACAAACCTGATAGCGGTACCGTTATCAAGTCTTATTGTTCTTGCAGAACTGGCTCTTTGTATAGTATCTTTTGTTCCCTTGCTGGCAATACCTTGCGGAAACGTTACATGTTGGCTTATAAAAATGATGAATGGTTTTATAGATTATATAAATAAAATGCCCTTTACCATTACAGGTGAGCTACAATTATCATTGGGACAGCTTGTATTAATTTATCTCATTATTTTTTCAGCTGGTTTATGGATATTTTATAAGAACAAACCTGCCTTGCTTTATGCAATGAGTTTTACTTGTTGCTTTTTTGTTATCAAAAGCTATTATAGTATTAACGCATCATTCAGTGAAAAACTAATAGTGTATAACATTCCTCATCATCAGGCAATTGATCTTGTAAAGAGAAGCCAGTGTTTGTTTATTAGCGATAGCCTGATTTTTAACAATCCATCTCTTCAAAACTTTGTTTTAAAACCTTCCAGAATTAAATACAGGATTAAAAATACCAGTGAATTACAACTTGCCACTAATACGATTAAAGAGTTTATAATAGGTACTAAACACCTGCTTATTATCAATGGTAATATTAGCATTCAAACTATTCCGGCAACATCCCTGGCAGATATTGTAATCCTTTCAGGGAACTCAGGTATTACCTTAAGCGAACTTCAGCAAATATGTGAATGCAAAAAAATAATATTAGATAGCTCCAACTCAAATTGGAAAATAAATAAATGGAAGGCAGGTTGCCAAAAAGCTGGTATTGAGTTTTATGCTGTAGCCGAAAACGGAGCTTTTATTTTAAACCTGAATTAACTTAAATTTGCCGCTTATTCAACAAAAACTTGCCAGGATCAACTACAACCTGGATGGTTTAAAAACTTCAGGCATGAACAAAAAGATCAGATCTGCGCTAATTTCAGTTTTTTATAAAGATGGTTTAGATAATATAATTAAAGAGCTACAGCGATTAGGCATAACAATTTACTCTACCGGGGGAACACAAAGCTTTATTGAATCTCTTGGTATTTCCTGCATTCCCGTAGAATCATTAACAACTTATCCTTCTATATTGGGGGGAAGAGTGAAAACCCTTCACCCTGCAGTATTTGGCGGCATCCTGGCAAGAAGAGATAATGAAAAAGATCTGCAGGAAATGAAGGAATATAACATTCCTGAAATTGATCTGGTAATTGTGGATCTGTATCCCTTTGAAGAAACGGTAGCGCAGGTATCTTTACCTTCTTTTACCGGCAATAAATTTGAAGCAGAAAAAACCATTATAGAAAAAATCGATGTGGGTGGACCTTCGATGATAAGAGGCGCAGCAAAGAATTTTAAAGACATACTGATCATAGCCTCAAAAAAAGATTATACCCACCTGGAAGAATTATTAAAAGAACAGAACGGAGAAACAAGTCTTGAACAACGAAGGGAATTTGCAGCAAAAGCATTCAATGTATGTTCCGGTTATGATGTTGCCATTTCAAATTATTTTAATGGCACGGCACACTTAAATTTCTTTAACGTAAATAACACTATTTTACGTTACGGTGAAAACCCCCATCAGCAGGGTGTGTTTTATGGTAAATTGGGAGATGTATTCGATCAGCTTCATGGAAAAGAACTTTCCTACAATAACTTGGTAGATGTTGAAGCTGCAATTGAATTAATACAAGAGTTTACAGAAACTACCTTTGCCATTATAAAGCATACCAATGTTTGTGGTATTGCATCAACGGGCAGCTTGAAGGAATGCTGGGATGCGGCATTGTCAGGCGATCCTGAAAGTGCTTTTGGCGGGGTGCTGGCTTGTAATACAGAAGTGGATAAAGAAACGGCGCAGGCTATCAGTGAAATATTTTTTGAAGTGTTGCTTGCACCATCATTCAGTGAAGATGCGATGGCTGTTCTTACACAAAAAAAGAACCGCATACTTTTAAAGAACAAAGCTTCAAAAAGCACGCTTCCAAAGCAGCAGTATAAGTCAATGCTTAATGGAATACTTACTCAACAAAATGATGAAGGCAATTACAGCAAGTGGGAAGAAGCTGGTGGCAGATCATCTACTACCGAAGAAAAAACCAATCTTGAATTTGCAAATCTTGTTTGCAAGCATTTAAAATCGAATGCTATTGCAATTATAAAAGATAAACAGCTTATCGGTAAAGGTTGCGGACAAACCAGCAGAATAGATTCATTACGCCAGGCCCTGGATAAAGCCCATCAGTTTGGTTTTCAATTAAAGGGTGCTGTAATGTCCAGCGATGCTTTTTTCCCGTTTGATGATTGCGTAAAACTCGCGCATGAAGCGGGAATAGAAGCTTTCATTCAACCAGGAGGTTCTATCCGTGATAAAGATTCTATTGAATATTGCAAACAAAATAACCTGGTAATGGTAATGACCGGGCTGAGGCATTTCAAGCATTGATTTCTAATTGAAGAACCCTGTTGGCGACATTGAACCACTAAGACACAAAGATAAGACCACAAGGGGCACAAGGGAACCTTAATTATTCAATTATAAAAATGTTTTTGTGTTACAAACAGCCCTTGTGCTCTTTGTGATTTTATTTTTGTGTCTTAGTGGTTAATTTCTTACCAAAAAGACACACAGAAAATATATAAATCATTTCAAATTTTATAAGAAAATCATGCATCATTACCAATAATCCTATCCTTTATAAATTTTTCATAAACCTCACGCCAACCAGCAAAATTGCGATCGGTACCCAGAAAATTATTATGCCAGAGCGTTATCATCAGTCCATTTACTTCTTTAATACTATTATAAAAATTGATAAGCTGTTCCAGGGCTTGCTCTGGCGAGAGCTTTAGCTCATAATAAGCATTGGCATCCATAAAGCAAAAAGGATGTATAAGCAACCCGGTCGCAGTTTCCTTTTCAAGATCATACCAATAATATGATGAAGCTACAGAAGCTCTGAAACCATTTACTGTTCCATATCCCATGGAATAATCATTCTTAATTCCACAGCTAATCAGTTTTTGATAGGTAACCGGTAACGTAAATCTTAGATAATGGTGGCGACTATATATTACATCATGACCAATTAATTGTTCCAGTTGTTTGATTTCCCGTTTAAGCAACACATCATTATCCCCTGACTGCCATGAAGGATGAATGCCGGTTGTATAAAGCATATCATGTTCCTTAATTAATTCCTGTAAGTTTTTTTTTAATGGTGAGATATTCTTATCATACCCTTTCTGATTAAAAGCTATCAAAAAAAAATAGATAGCTTTTAGATTTGTAAGTCTATGGATAGTATGTAACCATTCATAAGAATCAAAAGGATCACTTTTCTTTTTAAATAACACTTCTATCCGTTCATTAAAAGTATACCAGTCAAATTTTATTGCTGATATCAGGAGCCCACCGGTAATACGCCACCAGCCTTTATTGCGGTAAGACCATGCAATATCAATATCATAAGTAGGCTGAAAAACAAAGTTCCGGTTACAGAATTGCAAATCAGGGTAAGTTTGCAACAAAGCTTTTTTAAAATCATTCAACCAAATATTTATCAGGGGCAAATGCAGGAAGGATTCCTTATATGCAATAGAATTGGTATGAGCGTACCGGCCATATTTGTCCTTTGTATGCTTAAGATATTCTTCATAGCGGCTAAGCAAATAAAAAGTCGCTGCAAAAATATCAAAAGAAAAATTACCGGCACTGGCTTGAAAGAAAGCCTTATTACCATTAAATTCAAAACAACTCACAGCTTGTGTCCTGATACCACTTTCAAACAACAGATCAACATTGTAAACCCAAAACTCGTTTTCAGAAGTCGTAGCGGTGCTATAGTTTATTTTAGGGCCTTTATAAGAAATGAATTCCTGCTGATCAGTTGTTACTTGTATGTTCTGATTAAATATTTCCTTACTGATAAAATCAAGAATATATATCAAACGGGGACCAGACTGTAATGCATAAACTAACATAGATGAACTATCTGCCCTCAGCCCTCAGCTTATCATAACTTAACAACTGCTGCTAACCAATTATAAATGCTAACGGGTAATTAATTTATAATTTAAGTAATTAATCTCCCCTTAAATTAAGGCCTTTTTTCTTTCCACAATTCGTTAAATGTTTTACCGGCAAACTTCAGATCACCATGATGAGCAGTCCAACCTTTAAAAAGATTATTTATAATCCAGTTTTTGGTAGTGCTATTACCCTTGTTCATAAGGTTGCGGCTAAGGCTTGCTTTACGCCAAGCCTTCCAGGCAATTCTTTCGCCCCAGTCTGATAACCCCATTTCAACGGCTTCATTTCTGTTTTCAAGCAGCAGTTGATGAAGGTTTATCTTAACTGCACAAACTTCAGTGCAATTGCCACAAAGAGAAGAAGCATTACTCAAATGCTTCCAATCATCCATATCTTTTAAATGAGGAGTAATTACAGAACCTATCGGGCCACTGTAAGTTGTGCCATAGGCATGTCCGCCAATATTCTTATAAACCGGGCAGGCATTTAAACAGGCCCCACAGCGTATGCAATACAAGCTTTCTCTTGTTTTTGGATTGGCAAGAATATTAGTACGGCCATTATCAAGAAGAATCACATACATTTCTTCTGGTCCATCTGTTTCAGAAGCCTGGCGCGGACCATTAATGATTGTATTATAAACAGTAACTTTCTGACCCGTGCCGAAAGTTGAAAGCAAGGGCCAGAAAAGGCTGAGATCATTTATAGAAGAAATAACTTTTTCTATTCCTACAATAGCGATATGCGTCTTAGGCCATGAAGCACAAAGACGTGCATTGCCTTCATTTTCACTGATAGCAATTCCACCAGTATCTGCAATTATAAAATTAGCCCCGGTAATACCGATTTCAGCTTCAACATATTTCTCGCGAAGGTTTTCACGGGCTATACCTGTGAGCTGTTGTGGAGTAAGATTTTTTGCAGTATGCAGCTTCTCATAAAATAGCCGTGCTATATCTTCCTTGCTTTTATGCATAGCCGGTGTTACAATATGATAGGGAGGTTCGCCATCAAGTTGCTGAATGTATTCTCCAAGATCCGTTTCAACACTTTCAATTTTATGTTTATGAAGAAAATCATTCAGTTTAATTTCTTCTGTAACCATACTTTTGCTTTTTACAACGGACCTGCAGTTTTTCTCAGTGCATATATTAAGTATTTGTTTAAGGGCCTGATCTGAATTTTCAGCCCATAAAACTTTACCGCCACGTTTGGTGAACGCTGCTTCAAATTCTTCCAGTCTTTCATCTAAAGTTTCAAGGGCCCGCCACTTAATATTCTTAGCCCTTTCCCTGGCAAGGTGCAAATCATCAAATTGTAGTTTGCCCATGGGCACAGAAGCATTATACTTTCCTATATTAAAATTTATTTTTCTTCGATGTTCAAGGTCGGCAGCTTTAACCGTGCTTTTAGCAATAAATAATTCAGCAGTTTCTGTCATAATTGTTAATTGTTAATGATTAATTATTAACGGATAGTTGCTTTAGTTGTGAGACCGTTAATAATGGTTAATGGTTAATTATTAACGGATAGTTGCTTTTATTTTGAAACCAGTATTTTATAAATTAATGGCAAAGAATTATCAACTAATTTTCTTTCGACATCTATCCGTTAATAATTAATCATTAACCATTATTCCTTCTTTCAAATAGTTGTCTTGCCACTTCAGTCAGCACATTGTAAAACTCCTCACCATATTTGCGTATTAAAGGTTCTTTCAAAAATACAAATACCGGCACTTTCAATTTTTTACCCAATACGCATGCAGGGCTGCATAAGCTTTCCCTTGGTTCGTAATTCACCAATTCATTGTTTTTGGTTCTTTTAACTCTTATTGGGAAAAGATGACAACTGATTGGCTTTTTCCAATCTGTTTTACCATCATTATAAGCTTGTTCAATTCCGCATTTGATGATGCCTCTTTCATCATGGATCCCATAAGCACATATCTTACCATTAATTGTGGGCGTTACCCAACCAAATTCCTGGTCATATAAATACTTTCCTTTGCTTTCTATCTCGGTAATGCCCACCTTTGTAAGATAGGGTTTAACGGCCTCGTACACATTTTTTAGATAAGCTAACTCAGATTTTTCCAGGGGGGCCCCGGCATCACCATCTTCACAGCAACCTCCTTTGCATTTATCAAGATCACAAACGAATTGTTCTTCAATTATTTCATCACTAATCAATACTTTGTCAATTGCTATCAAAGTTATTTTTTCGCAAAGCTAATTATAAATAGCTTTCAGCCGTCAGCAGTCAGCTATCAGGAGGAAACGTTTCTAATTGATCTCCTGATAGCTGAAAGCTATTGTTTCCATTCAAAAGTATTTATCAGATGATTCATATCCTGCTGTAAGAATTCATTCACTATCCCCAGTGAATCTTCATTAGGAGTAGCATCAAAATAAAGCGCACCCCTTAAAAAATGTTTAACGGAGTCTGTTAATAAAAACTGGTTAGCTGTAGCGGTATTTCCACCCAGCCTGAAATAAATACCTTCTATTCCGTATCTGGTCCGGAACACGCTGTCTTCGATAGAAGATGCTTTGTATGTATGTTTAAAGGTTAGTTCATAGGATCCTTTAATCAATCGTTCGAAGGTATTAACCCCAACAGAATCAATATAGCCATCTTTCTTTTTTACTTTAAAAATGGTTTTACCACCTATGATATTGTAACTAATATAGATTTTTCCATTAAATCGTGGAAAATCTATATTAAGCCAGTAATCAGGCTTCTCTTCAAAGAAAGTAGTATCGTTTATGATAGTTGAATAAACAGGATATTCAAAAGAATATGGGAATTCAGGGTTATTAAACTTCTGATAAGCCCTTTCGGGAAATTCAATCTTAAAATATCCTCTGGGCTTTGGCGAGTAGGTACTATTGCACCCTGCAAGTAATAAGATTAATATTATAACTGTAATTATTTTAAGTTCCAGAACATTTAAATTAAACATTTATGCACTTGATTTCTTAGCATTTACAACAGGCCTGATCTCAATCTTTATTTTCTGGATACGGTTCTGGCTTACTTCCAAGACTGTAAATTCAAAGTCACCTGAAACGATCATATCGTTTGGCTTTGGAAAATCACCGGCAAGCTCCAGCAACATACCACCTAAGGAATCACTATCACCTCTTACCTTGTCAAAAGTATCAACTGATAAGCCAAGCATTTTACAAACATCATTTATCATGGTTCTACCTTCAAAAACATAATGGGTTTCATCCAGTTTTTTATTAGGGGTTTCTTCATCATCAAACTCATCTTTTATTTCACCTATTATTTCTTCCAGTATATCTTCTAAAGTTACTATACCACTGGTACCGCCAAATTCATCTACAACCACTGCAAAATGAACTCGCTTGTTTTGAAATTCTGTGAGGAGATCCTCAATCAATTTTTGCTCATGAACAAAGTATGGGGTTCTTAATAAATTATGCCAGTTAAAATTAGCAGGTTCGCCCAGATGCGGAATTAGATCCTTTGTTTGGATCATGCCCATAATATCATCAAGGCTACCTTTATAAACCGGCAGTCTTGAATAATGCAGTTCTTCCATTTGTTTTATAAGAGTATCGAAAGGAATATTATAATCGATCCCATGAACATCAAGCCTTGTGCGCATTACTTGCTTTACAGCGATAGTTCCGAAATTTACAATTCCCTTTAAAATATTTTTTTCTTCCTCGCTGGCATCATTGTTCGTACTAAGGTCTATTGCATGGTCCAATTCTTCCAGGCTGTAGGCGGACATTTTTTTTCCAAGGAAACGTTCTACCTGGTCAGACATTCCTACTAACCAGATACTGATTCTTCTGAACAGGTAATGAATGATCTCCACAATAAAAGAAGAATTGTATGCGAAGCGAAAATTATTTTGTGCTGCCCACACTTTAGGCAAAACTTCTCCGAAGAGCAAAAGAAATACCGTAACAGTAATTACTTTAATAACAAATTTGAATAACCAATAACTGTTTGAATCTACAAGTAATTTTTCAATAAGGAAATTAGAAAGAATAATAATGGCAATGTTAACAAATGTATTGGCAATAAGGAGAGAAGCAAGTAGTAGCTTAGGTTCCTCAAGCAGGTTAACTATCCGCTTCCAGCTTGAGTCTTGCTTGGTTTTTAGGGTATTGATATCTTTATAAGTCAGAGAGAAAAATGCCACTTCTGAACCTGAAACAAAAAAAGAAATCACCAAAAGAAAAATTATGATAATGCCTAATAATGTGGAACCTGGAAGATTAACCGCCAGGAGTGTTGGTGAAAGCAGTATGTTTAAAAAGCAACAACGCATTGAATAATCCAAAGCAACAATTTTTCGTAAATAATAGATTCGGTCTTCTTATCTTGTTTTAGCCTGCTCGTGTTGAGTTAACCTGAAAATTCAGTATCAAACTATTATCAGCTGTCAGCTCTCAGCAGGCAGGAACAATACCAGTAGATGATCTCCTGATAACCAGTAGCTAACAGCTGATAGCAAATGCCTTAATTTACAGTAAACATAACACTGGTTAAAGCAAAGTAATGCTATGAAAATAATAAAAAAATCGATTGATTATATTAAAAAGGTAAATCTTCCGGCGATTCGCTTATCGGAGGTATGTTTGGACCGTTAACACCTTCGACATTATCATGAGGTAATGAATGATTTGGGCCGGTTCCATCTGAACGTTTGTCTAACATTATTAAATTGTCGCCCACCACTTCTGTAGCAAATTTCTTATTCCCTTCTTTATCCTCCCAGGTTCTTGTGCGTAATCTGCCTTCTATATAAACCAGACTGCCTTTATGAAGGTATTTTTGAGCCAGTTCCGCCAGCCCACGCCATAACACTACTGTATGCCATTCAGTTTGAGAGATAAGCTTACCTGCCCTGTCTTTGTACGTCTCTGTAGTAGCCAAAGAAAATTTTGCTACCGCTATATTACCTTCCAAATATTGCACGTCCGGATCTTTTCCTAAATTTCCAATAAGCATAACCCTGTTAACACCTCGCATAAACTTTGATTTGATGTTTGAATTATTCCCTACTGATACGAATCGTATTTAAAGTTAAATTTTTTCAAACGAATTCTCCAGAATATTTGCGAAAAAAATTATGCTGAAAAAGGGCATCTGGCTATATTTAAGTCAACCATACATTGGTGATTTTGCTATCAGCAGTCAGCTCTCAGCTATCAGGAGAACAATACGTTATGGTTTCCTCCTGATAGCTGATAGCTGACTGCTGATAGCAAGTTTTTGATTGACATGACACTAAAGATTTACACTTAAATCGTTTGATCCTGCGATAGCCAATTAGTAATTATTTTTGGAAACGGGTATTTAAAAAGATCGTTCTTTAATACGGCTTTATACTCCTCGCTTATAAATGCCGGATGATTAATACTTACTTTGATAAATTGTCCAACAATAGTTTGATGTGTTAGTTTTTGCCTGTATATTTCTGAAACATGGTGTATATCAAACTGATGCTGACCAACCATCAATTGAAACATTGTTTTTAAAGAATTTATATCAGGAAGTAATTCCCTATCGGATTCTTTCAGCACAAATTCATACAAATTTTCCCAAATGTCCTTACTGCTTCTTTTTCTGATATAGAACTTACCCTGGTGTTCAACAATAAAGTAATAAAACCAGCGTGTTTTTTTTATAAGTATCTTTTCTTTTACAGGCAATACTTTAACAAGATTATTTTTAAAAGCATTGCATTCTTCCTTTTGAATGCAAATATTACACAATGGTTGCTGAGCCTTACAGATCACCGCTCCAAAATCCATAATAGCCTGATTATATAAAGCCGGATGCTGTTTATCTAATAACTCACCTGCTAAATTGTTGTAAAGTTTTTTTCCTTTAGTACTATCAATAGGTGTAGTAATAGCAAAATATCTTGATAAGACCCGTAAAACATTTCCATCTACAACAGCATAGGGAAGGTTATAGGCAAAAGAAGTAATTGCCGCAGCTGTATAGGGACCTATTCCTTTAAGAGCCCTCACGGCTTCATACGTTGAAGGAAACCTGCCATTTAATTCTTTGGAAATGAATTTTGCTGTTTCAATAAGGTTTTTACAGCGGCTGTAATAACCCAGGCCTTCCCATAGTTTAAATACTTCCTGTTCGGAGGCGTTTGCCAATTGATGGATGGAAGGAAATACATTGATAAATTTATTATAGTAGGCCAGTCCCTGCTCCACGCGAGTTTGCTGCAATATAATTTCACTCAGCCAAATTCTGTAAGGATCCTTTTCCCCCTTCCAGGGCATTATCCGTGTATTCAACTCATTCCATTCTAAGAGTTTCTTTGTAAACAGAGATTTCATAGGTCGTTTATTCTATTCTTATTTTAATGAATAAGCTATCAGCAAGAGTTAATTATCAGTATATAGTATAATCCTCATACCTGATACCTCATACCTGAATACATAATTATTTTAAAGGATCCTTCTACTAAAGTTGCAATTACAAAAAACTTAATTTACTTTAAAGTTCTGAAACTGTGGGTTTTGCATATTTTTACCTAAACAATGTATAAATTACCATTAATTAAAATCTAAGCTTCCAACAAAATGAGAAAAGCCGACCTAATAAACCGGATTTATGAAAAAACAGGCATACCTAAGGTAGATGTTTTAGTAACTCTTGAAACTATGTTTAAAGAAGTTAAAGATACTTTGTCTCAGGGTGAAAACATCTATATCAGGGGATTTGGTAGTTTCATTACCAAAAAAAGAGCCGCCAAAGTAGGCAGAAATATTAAAAAGAATATTGCTGTTGACATTCCTGAGCATTTTATACCTTCTTTTAAACCTGCAAAAGAGTTTGTTCAGGAAGTTAAAAAACTTAAAACTGTTAAAGAAGATCAACCAAACCCGGAAGAAGAAATGTAGTTTTGCCGATTAATTTAATCGTGTGTGAAAAAACAGCAAACAATTCTTATATCCGGAGGAGTATTATTATTAGTTGTATTATTTGTTTTTGGTAAAACAATTCCTGCAAAAAATAATGATCTTAAGCCGCCTGTAACTGAAAATGCTGCTCCGGCATTCGATATCAGTACTGCATTAGCAACTGCAAAAAATAAACTAACGCTTTCACAGCAGGCATATATTAATTCTCTTGAATCTGCTGTTATACGTGGGGATGTAAAAACACAACAGATTCATATTTACCATCAGCTTGCTTCGTTTTGGAAAGACTCGGTTCCAACTTTTGAACCTTACGTATTTTATACTGCAGAAGCATCTAAGTTGGAAAATTCTGAAAAAAGCCTCACCTTTGCTGCCCAATTATTTTTGGATAATCTCAGGGGAATGGGTGATCCTGCTACTAAAACCTGGATGGCGGGGCAAACAAAGGAGCTATTTGACAGGGCTCTAAAGCTTAATCCTTCTAATGATTCGGCCAAAATAGGAATTGGAAGCGCTTATATTTTTGGAAGTCCGGCAGATAATCCCCAGGAGCTTATGCAGGGAATTCAAAAAATACTAGAAGTTGCCCGCCGTGATTCAACCAATATGTACGCACAGTTAATGCTGGGGATTGGTGGCGTGGTTTCAGGCCAGTTTGATAAAGCAATAGAGCGGTTATTAAAGGTAGTTAAGTTTGTGCCGGATAATACGGAAGCTATTTTAACACTAGCTGAAGCATATGAGAGGAAAGGTGATAAATTGAATGCAGTTAAATGGTACGAAACAAGTAAAAAGTTAGTAGCAAACCCTGAAGTGATTAAGGAAATTGATCAACGTATACAATCATTAAAATAAATTTTTAGATAATTTAAAATTTCATACATGCCTTGCGGTAAAAAAAGAAAACGTCATAAGATTGCTACACATAAGCGTAAAAAAAGATTAAGAAAAAATCGCCATAAGAAGAAGAACAAATAACATCTTCGCTTTACTTGTTTTCAAAGCCGGAGTAAATTATTCCGGCTTTACTTTCCAAACAAACCTTTTGATTTGCTTATTAATGCTTCACAATTTGTTGACTTGATTGGTTGAATAGTTATGTAAGCAAAATAATTTCCTTTATCAACTTTCTTTGAAGTAAGTCTGATATTAAATGTGAATATGCTTGAATAAGGAATTAATTATAAATGCTGCCCCACAGGGTGTTGAGATTGCCTTATTAGAAAATAAGAAACTGGTTGAATTGCACAATGAAAAAGCAGATGCCAGTTTTGCAGTGGGTGATTTATACCTGGGAAAAGTAAAAAAACTTATTCCGGGACTGAATGCTGCGTTTGTTGATGTAGGATTTGAAAAAGATGCCTTCTTGCACTATACCGATCTTAGTCCTTATGCTAAATCACTTCTTAAGTTTACCCAGTTAGCGATCAATGACAACGGTGAGGGTAGCTTTAATTTTTCTAAATTTGAAGTAGAGCCGGAAATCATTAAAACCGGAAAGATCAATGAGGTTTTAGGTGGTAAGCCTAATATTCTAGTTCAGATATTAAAAGAGCCGATTGCAGCGAAGGGTCCCAGGCTTAGCTGCGAAATATCATTACCCGGACGCTTTGTAGTCATTACACCATTTAATGATATTGTAGCTGTTTCAAGAAAAATACATTCTTCAGAAGAAAGAAAACGCCTTCAAAAAATTATTGAGGCTATTAAACCAAAAAACTTCGGGGTGATAGTAAGAACGGCTGCGGAAGGCAAAAATACCGGTGAACTTCATGAAGATCTTGAAGCGCTGGTGGAAACCTGGAAAATTATACAGCACAATTTAATAAAAGCCGTTTCTCCTGCTAAAATTTTAAGTGAACAAACTAAAACCACCAGTATTTTAAGGGATTTATTAAATGAAGATTTTAACCGTATTGTTGTGAATGACCGGAATATTTTTAATGATGCGAAGAATTATATACAGCGTATCGCACCTGAAAAAGCTGATATTGTAGCATTTCATCATAACGGCTCTCCTATATTCGATCAATTTGGTGTTACAAAGCAGGTAAAAGCTGCTTTTGGAAAAACAGTTAACCTTCCTAGTGGTGCATATTTAATCGTTGAGCATACCGAGGCTTTACATGTTATAGACGTTAACAGCGGGTATAAAAGTGTTAGCAATAACCAGGAACAAAATGCCCTGGAAACAAACCTGGAAGCTGCTGAAGAAATTTCCCGTCAATTAAGGCTAAGAGATCTGGGCGGAATTATCGTTGTAGACTTTATAGATATGAAGTTACCCGATAATAAACGCAAGTTGATGGAAGCAATGGAAGAATTCATGCGCCCGGACAGGGCTAAACATGCGGTGCTTCCAATTTCAAAATTTGGTTTAATGCAGATTACCCGGCAGCGCATGAAACCGGAGCTTACCATTAATACTATGGAGGTTTGCCCCAGTTGCGGTGGTACCGGAAAGATTTCATCAACCCTGGTATTAGAAGATGAGATAGATAAAAATCTTAATTACCTTATCACTCATAAGCATAGCGATCTTACCTTGGTTGTAAATCCCATATTACATTCTTATTTAACAATAGGTATTTTTTCAAGAAGATTAAAATGGCGCTGGAAATATAGACAGCGTATCCGTATTAAGGAAAATACAAATTACCATCTTACTGAGTTTCACTTCTTTGATAACCGTGATGAAGAAATTAAGCTGTAAGTTCTTCAATCCTGATTAGATAGTGTTACTAAAACCTTCAAACAGACCCTGACTTCCGAAGTCTTAAAGATCGTTGTCTTACACCGCAGGTTCAGACTTCGAAAGTCTTAACAAAAACGGTTTATGCATAGGCTGTTAATTCAAAGATACTTTATTCAAGACTTTCGAAGTCTGCCTCTGCAGGATTAGATATCAAAAATTCAAGACTTCGGAAGTCAGCGACTTGCTTGGTAGTCTAACATCTTACATTCTAGCCAGTGTTTCTACTTTGGAAATGCATATTAAGTTCTGTTACATGCGGTAGCATGTGAATAGTTACTAAAGCATTTATTATGTGTGATTTATAATTTTGTTAAGCAAAGTTTTGACATCTTGTCAGAATATACATTTAAAAAAAATATGACTGCCATGTTGTGTTGAATTGCGTAAAAAGTTATCTTAAGTTGTTGATAACTAATTATATACCGATTAAAATATGCCTGAATCTTAATATCAAAAGTTATTCACACAGCAAAAAAATAATTTTGTTATGTGGCACTTATTTGTAATTTAGTGGAAGAATTTAATGGGTTAGTAAGTAAGGGGTCAATCGTGAGATTGGCCCTTTTACTTTAAATAACCTGGAAAATGTCTTAAATCTACTTTCATTTTTGAATAATGCTACTTATAACATTCTCTCCAGAAAGATTAGTTCAATATTCAGGTTTATACAATTTCATTTTATAAGATTTCATTGTTGCATGTCTCTGATCCCGGCTCTTATTATTTATTTCCATAAACCTCTACCTTTATTTTATGAGTAAAATAAAAACTGCTTTCTTTTGTCAGAACTGCGGATATGAAAGTACTAAATGGTTAGGAAAATGCCCTTCGTGTAATCAATGGAATACTTTTGTGGAAGAACTTCAAAAAAAGGATGATTCCGTAAAGGAAAATAACTGGAATAATTATAACGAAAAAAGAACTAACAAGACCGTTTCACTTAATGAAATTACCAGCAGTGAAGAAACAAGGATATTAGGTTGCGATACAGAACTCAACAGGGCTTTAGGCGGAGGTATTGTTCCGGGAAGTATAGTTTTAGTAGCCGGTGAACCCGGCATTGGAAAGTCAACCTTGTTTTTACAAAATGGTTTGCAGTTGAAAGATATTACTACCTTGTATATTAGCGGTGAAGAAAGTGAACAACAAATTAAAATGCGGGCAGACCGTTTAAAGATAATAAATGATAATTTTTATTTGCTTACTGAAACCTCTACTCAAATTATCTTCCAGGAAATAAAAAAATTGCGCCCGCAATTAGTGATCATTGATTCAATTCAAACATTACACACTCCATTAATTGAATCATCACCCGGTAGTGTTTCACAAATCAGGGAATGCGCTGCAGAATTTCAAAGATTTGCCAAAGAAACAAATACCCCTGTATTTTTAATCGGGCACATTACTAAAGACGGAGCTATAGCCGGACCAAAAATTCTGGAACATATGGTGGACACGGTGCTTCAATTTGAGGGTGACAGGCATTATGCCTACCGTATTTTAAGAACCCTTAAAAACAGGTTCGGTAGTACAGCCGAACTGGGCATTTATGAAATGACTGGTGATGGAATGAGACCTGTAACCAATCCAAGCGAGATACTGATAACACAAAAAGAAGATAACCTTAGCGGTATTGCCATAGCAGCAACTATTGAAGGCATCAGACCGATGTTAATAGAAGTGCAGGCACTGGTAACTCAATCAGTTTATGGCACTCCTCAAAGAACTGTCAGTGGGTTTGACCTTCGTCGTCTTCAATTATTATTAGCCGTTCTGGAAAAAAGGGGTGGTTTCCACTTTGGGGTAAAAGATGTGTTTCTTAATATCGCCGGAGGATTGAAAGTAGAAGATCCTTCAACCGACCTGTCAGTATTATGCGCTTTATTAAGTTCTTATGAAGATAGCGCAATACCCATGCATTACTGCTTTGCTGGTGAAGTTGGTTTAAGCGGTGAGATCCGTGCAGTTAATCGAGTTGAACAACGGATAGCAGAGGCAGAGAAGCTTGGTTTTGAGAAGATCATCGTTTCAAAATACAACCAGAAAGGATTAGCAAAGCAGCAATTTAATATTGAAGTTATAACTGTTGGGAAGGTAGAGGAAGTGTATCAATTGTTGTTTTAGGGTTGTAATTATTATAAATTGATGCTTCTGTTATCAGCCGTCAGCTATCAGCTTTCAGGAGGAAAGATAGTACTGCGTTGATCGCTAATGGCTGATAGTCTTCTTTCTTTAAACTTTAAATTAAGCATCAATGTTTGTTGTAGTGTTATGTTAACTCTAAAGTGACGGATTCTGCTTTCAGCAGTCAGTAGATCAATGTGTATAAATTTCCTCCTGATAGCTGACGGCTGATAGCAAATCTTTAAATTATAATAAACTTTCAAGTATTGAAACTCGACCTTATTCATGATTTTACACACCTCTTCTTCCCTCATATCTGTGTGGGATGTGGAACCGATGTTATAGGAACAAAATCTGTTCTTTGCATTAAATGCATTAACCAGCTTCCGGTTACAAATTTTCATTTACATGCTGAAAACCAGGTAGAGAAAATATTTCGCGGGAGATTACCTGTTAACCAGGCAACCAGCTTTTGCTATTTTAGCAAGGACTCTCTTATTCAGCGTTTATTGCACCAGCTAAAATATAAAGGAAATAAAGATGTTGGTTATTTTGCCGGAAGAATGATGGGTGTGGCACTAAGGCAATCTGAAAGATATGATTCGATAGATGCCCTGATACCCTTGCCATTGTTTGCATCAAGAGAAAAAAAGAGAGGGTATAACCAGGCTGCCGTTTTGTGTGAAGGAATTTCTGCTACTACCGGTATTCCTGTTCTTAAAAACATAATCACCCGCATTACCAGCACTGAAACACAGACACATAAAAACAGAATCGAAAGGTGGCTGAATATGGAAGGCAGGTTTGAATTAAAAGACCTGGAAGCTATAAAAAATAAACATGTATTATTAGTTGATGATGTATTAACAACGGGCGCAACTCTTGAAGCTTGCGGACATGAATTATTACAGGGAGAAAATACACGGGTAAGCATTGCAACAATGGCTTATACGGTTAAATAATTTGCAATCAGCCTTCAGCCATTAGCTGTCAGAAGAACACGTATCAAGCATAGGTTCAGTTCTCATAGCTGATAGCAAAACAATACTTATTTTTGATATTTACATGAAGCAGTTATTACTTATTTTTATTTTGTTATCTATTCTGTTGATACTATCCTGCAAAAAAGAAACTTTTATCAGCAGTAAAGAGGCGCGCATTTCTATATCGGCAGATACCATTCATTTTGATACAGTATTTTCTACCGTTGGCTCTGTTACACAATCCTTTAAAATTAAAAACGATAATAACCAAAAATTAAGGATAAGTGATGTGTTGTTAAAAGGTGGAGCTGCATCATTCTTTAAAATAAATGTAGATGGAATTCCGGGCCCTTCTGTAAAAGATATAGAAGTCGAGGCCAATGATAGTATATATGTGTTTGTTTCTGTTTCACTCAATTCTAATAGCAGCACGTTACCTTTCATAGTTCAGGATAGCATCGAGATTTCTTACAATGGTAATAAACAATATGTTCAGCTGGATAGCTATGGTCAGAATGCAAATTTTCTGCGGTCACGCCTTATTACCGGTAAAGTTACTTTTACCAAAACACTTCCTTATGTTATAATCGGCGGCTTGTTGGTTGACACGAATGCAACCCTTACTATTGAAAAAGGTTGCAGAATTTATTTGCATGCCGATGCTCCTATTATCATTGAGGGTACGCTGCAAATAAATGGTGAGAAGTATGATAGCACGAGGGTATATTTTAAAGGAGACCGTTTAGATGATCCTTATAAAGATTTTCCTGCAGGCTGGCCGGGCATTTACTTCAGGGGAAGCAGCAAAGACAATGTTTTGAATTATGCTGTAATACAAAATGCTTACCAGGGAATCATCACAGAACAACCTTCATTGAATGGCAATGCCCGTGTAACTTTAAACCAGTGCATTATAGATAATATATATGATGCAGGAATATTAGCCTTACAATCGTCATTAAGAGCGAATAATTGCCTGATAAGCAACTGCGGAAAAAATATTCAGTTAATAAACGGAGGTAATTACCAATTTAATAATTGTACTGTTGCCAGTTATTCCAGCAGCTATCTTAGTCATAAAGAACCGGTATTATTTGTAAGCAATAACATAAAGCAAAACAATACTATTCTGGCTTCAGACCTTACTGCAAATTTCAGGAATTCCATTTTTTGGGCTGAAGGTGGTGTTGTAGATAATGAAGTTATAACATCAAAACAAGGCAGTACTGTGTTTTCTGTTAACTTTGATAATTGCCTCTGGAAAAACAAAACCGTACCTGCCAACATCAGCTCAACAAATATTATCCTTAACCAGGACCCGGTTTTTGACAGCATCAACAGTCAAAAGCGTTATTATAATTTCAGGTTAAAAAATAATTCGCCTGCTATAAATAAGGGTATAAATGCAGGTCTGTCAATTGATCTTGATGGTAATATGAGGCCTGTATCACTTCCTGACCTGGGTGCTTATGAAAAACAATAAGTAGAGCTATCAGCCGTCAGCTTTACTAACCTGGAACGCAATTAAGCAATTGTATAAGAAGGATGTTATCCTTTAACTAAGTTATCGGAGCTAACACCATATATCAATGCTGAAAACTAATAGGGTGACAGCTTATAGCCAATTACGTAAGTTTTATAATTCAAACCTGATAATCACGTATCTTTAAACTCAGGTTCTTAAAACTATTTTATTTAATCTTTGTTATATTTTCTTATTAATAATAAACTAAAATTATCAGTATGTTACGTCTTACAATGCTTTCTTTGTTATTCACAATAGCGGTAGGAATTTACGATTTTAAAGTTCAAAGCCTTGATGGCCAATCGATCGATTTGTCAAAATACAAAGGAAAAAAGATATTGATTGTTAATACTGCCTCTAAATGTGGTTTTACTCCCCAGTACAAAGACCTGGAATCACTTTATAAAACTTACAAGGGCAAACTGGTTATTTTAGGTTTCCCGGCAAATAATTTTAAACAGCAGGAACCAGGAACCAGTGCAGAAATATCAGAGTTCTGTACAAAAAATTATGGTGTAACATTTCCGATGGCTGAAAAGGTTTCCGTTAAAGGTGATGACATTCATCCATTATTTAAATACCTCACCGATGAAGCTGCAAAAATGGGCATTGAAGATCCTATAAAATGGAATTTTACGAAATTTTTAATAGATGAGAATGGAAAATTGTTAGCAGTATTTCCAAGTAAAGTAAACCCTATGAGCGAAGAGGTAACAAAATACCTTAATTAGGATCGGCCTTAGAAAACAGATTCGTAACATAGCGATGAGTGAAACTCATCGCTTTTTTATTTTCATTTGACGGCTTATCTTCGTCATTAATGCAGTTTAAAAATATTATCGGCCAGAAAGAGGTAAAACAGCACCTGGCAGAAATCGTACAACATAATCGCTTAAGCCATGCTTTACTATTTTTAGGAAAGGAAGGTAATGGTTCTTTACTCACAGCTCTTGCTTTTGCCCAATATATTGTTTGTGAAAAGGTAAATGGTAAACATACAGCACAATCAGATTCCTCATTATTTGCTAGTCAATCCGGGCTTATTGAATATGAGGGACCTATGTCCGATTCATGCGGAATCTGCAACGCCTGCATTAAAGCTGCACAATATATTCATCCAGACATTCATTTCTCTTACCCGGTTATTACAAAAAAGGCCGGAGAGAAACCAAGGAGCACAGATTTTGTACAGGAATGGAGAGAATTCATAAAATTGCATCCTTATGGCAATGTTTATGACTGGCTTCAGTTTATAGGCGCAGAAAATAAGCAGGGTAACATTCCCAGTGAAGAATGTAAAGATATTTTGCATAAGTTGGCTCTTAAGAGCTTTGAAAGTGAATTCAAAGTGCTTATTATGTGGATGCCTGAATATCTTGGTAATGAAGGGAACAAACTGCTTAAATTGATTGAAGAACCTCCCGTAAATACCTTGTTCATTTTCGTAGCTGAAAATGAATCACTGGTGTTACCAACTATATTATCGCGTTGCCAGCTTGTAAAAATACCGGCATTACCCACTTATGATATTGAAGAAGCTCTTACTCAAAGATGCAAATTAACGCAATCATTAGCTAACCAGATTGCAGGAATAAGTGAAGGAAATTACCGGGAAGCTATGAACCTGATGCAGCATGTTGATGAAGACTGGCTGGATCTATTACGGGAATGGCTAAATGCTGTGCTTAAAACAGGCCCCGCCGCCCAGGTTAAGTGGATTGAAGAGATAAGTAAACTTGGGAGGGAAAAACAAAAACAATTTCTTCGTTATTTTAATCACCTTCTTGAGCAAAGCATCAGGTTACGGATTCTTGGCGATCAAATTGCCATACAGTTTGCCGGTAAAGAACTGGATTTTATAGGCCGCATTAATAAAATGGCGAATATTGCCCAACAAAAAGCAATTATAGAAGAGTTGGACAAAGCTACCTGGTATATTGAACGAAACGCAAACCCAAAGATGCTCTTTCATGCTCTTACTATCAAATTGTATCATATTATCAGGGATAATGCAATAATTAGCGCGTGGTAGTAAGCTATCGGCTATCATAAATCAGCAAATCCGCATTTTTTTATATCTGCATATTTGAAATCCTTACTCTCCGGGGAAATTGTTTCCTAAAGTTTCTGATATCTTATTACCTGATTGCTGATAGCTGACAGCCGATAGCATTTCTCCAATTAAACGCTATATTTGTAAATAGATCTCTAAAATGGAGATCAGTAATATAAGTGGAAAGAATTTGAGCAGCAGTAAGTTTATTTTTTTTTTGACTTTTTTAAATCGAAGAATATAGGTGCGTCACTCATAAAAAGCAGCAACATTTAAGGTTTTGCTTAATAATCCATAACCGGTAACGTTTGCGACGCAACCGAACTTTTATTCTTTGCAACTGTCTGATACCTGCTCCTTCCCCTTTTTTACTTATTTTATAAATATTAAATATCTATTTGAATATGGGATGCAGTAGCTGTGGAACAGGAACACCTAACGGATGTAAAAGTAATGGAGGATGTAGTACGGGAGGATGTAATCGCCTGAATGTGCATGACTGGTTATTAAATCTTCCATTTGCTGATCCTGAAAGTAATTGTAAAGTAATCGAGATGTCTTTTAATAACGGTAGCCGTAAAGATTTTTATCGGAATAATACATTGCAATGGTTTGAAAAGGGTGAAATGATTACTATTGAAGGAGTAAGCGGGTTTGATGTGGGGGAAGTTACCATTACTGGAGAAATGGTAAGGCTCCAGATGAAGAAAAAAGGAGTAAATGAATTCAGCGCCGAAATGAAGAGAGTACTCCGCAGTGCCAGTGAGAAAGATCTTGAAGTAATGCGCCATAATAAAGCCAGAGAAAAAGATGCTGTAATACGTGCCAGGGCCATTACCCGTCAATTAAAACTGGATATGAAAATGTCGGAAGTAGAATTTCAGGCTGATGGACGTAAGGCTACTTTCTTTTATATTGCTGATGACCGTGTTGATTTTAGGGAATTAATTAAAATACTTGCTTCCGAATTTAAGGTAAAGGTAGAAATGCGGCAGATAGGTGCCAGGCAGGAAGCCGGAAAAGTAGGTGGAATCGGGAGCTGCGGAAGAGAATTATGCTGTAGCACCTGGCTTACAGAGTTTAAAAGCGTAAATACAACCGCTGCCCGTTATCAGAATTTGTCTATTAATCAAACAAAATTAAGTGGGCAGTGTGGCAGGTTGAAATGCTGCCTGAATTATGAACTGGATACTTACCTTGATGCTTTGCAGCATTTTCCCGAAAACGCTGATACCATTCAGGTAGCAAGAGGAACTGCTATACTTATCAAAAAAGACATATTTAAAAATTTGATGTGGTATATTTTGCAGGAAAGCAACAAGCATTATCCTTTAACTATCGAAAGAGTTAAAATAATTAAGCAGTTAAACAGTCAGGGTATTATACCCGAAGAACTTGAACCGGTAGAGGTAACCACAGGTAAACCTAAAGAAGTTGAACCTGAATTTGTTGATGTTGTAGGTCAGATCAGTTTACAAACTCTTGATAAGTCTGATCGCAAAAAAAGGCCGAATATTGAAAGGCCTTCAAGAGAACAAAGAGATGGCAGAAGCCAGGGAAACCAAGGTTCTCAAAGACCTTCTCAGAACTCCCAGATTCACCAAAAACAGCAAGCACCTCCGGTATCCCCTGCAAGAAACCAGGGACTGCAAAGCCCGTCTAAGCCCAATATCCAACAAGGATCACTAAAACAGCAAGGCTCTCAGCAAAGATCAGAAAGGAAGCAAAATGCTCAGAGTGCTCCTAAGCCGCAGGTTAATCCTGGTACACAAAAACCACAGAATAATCAGGATACTTCCAAATCGCAACGGAGTGATTCTCATGACCAACCAGATCCAAAAAATCAGCCTGTGCCACGTACCAATAAGCCGCCTATAGATGATAGCACAAATAATAAATGATGAGATTACAATCATAAATAATTATTTAATATTATAGGAAACCGGTAATTTTAACTAACTCTAATCAAATCAATTTAATAATTTAGCATACTAAAAATCAATTCTTATGGCTATTTTAAAATCTGGAAACCCTGCTTTAAATGATAAAACATTTGAGGTAGGATATGCTCTGTCTGATTCTGAAGTAATGACTGAGCGCGGAACACTGAATAAATTTTTCCTTTTATGTGTTTTAGTAATTGTAGCAGCCTCCTGCACCTGGAGTGCTGCCAATGATGGAAAGGATATTACTTCATGGATATGGATAGGTTTTTTGGGTGGTTTAGGCGTAGCTATTGTAACCATATTTAAACCTGTCTGGTCTCCATTTCTTGCACCGGTTTATGCCTTATTGGAAGGGCTTTTTGTAGGTGGGATTTCTGTAACCTATAATCATATTTTCGACAAGTTTGCTCCTGGTATCGTTATGCAGGCAGTAGCATTAACATTTGGTACTGTAATAGCAATGTTTTTATTATACAAGTTTAGAGTTATTAAGGCTACAGAAAGATTTAAATCTGTGATAATGATCGCAACCGGAGGCATTGCTATCTTTTATCTTATAAGTATGGGACTGCGTTTTTTTAATGTTGATATAGGATTTCTTCATGAAGGCAGCACTCTGGGGATAGTTTTTTCTCTGGTAGTAGTTGGTGTTGCAGCTTTAAATCTTATTCTTGATTTTGACAGGATTGAAACCGGTGTATCAATGGGCGCCCCTAAATACATGGAATGGTACGGTGCTTTTGGACTCATTGTAACTATTGTGTGGTTATATCTTGAAATATTAAGATTGTTAGCAAAATTAAATAGCAGGAATTAGTTTAATATTAATTATCCGTAATGTCGCTATTAGAATGCTAATGTATAATGTATTATCTCCTGATACCTAATAGCTGACAACTAAGAGTAAATACGCTAACTAGAAACATCATAATAGCTATTTTTTATAATATTTAAAGCCGGGTTTCCCCGGCTTTTTTATTTAATAGTAGCCCTCTATTTGTAACTGCAAATTGAAAATTGACATCAGTCACCTGCTTACATCTTCATTCTTGTTTAAAAATATAAAAATCTTATAATTAAGTTAATTGATAAAATTTCTTTGTAATTTGATTCGCCAGAGAAATATTCCACTCGCTTATAATCCCGATTAATAAACTGTTATGCAAGCAAATTTTAAGTATTTACAGATACTTCCTTTCATTTTATGCATTCTATGCATTGGTGTAAGTCCTAATATATATAGCCAGAATTCAGCAAAAGAACTAAAAGCGCTGATCTTTAAGAACCTGAATGCTATCGGACTTACTAAAGAAGAAGCCGATAATTGTATTATTAACAGTAATTACAAAGATGCTGGTAGCGGTGTTGAATATGTTTACATACAACAAACATATAAGAACATTAAGGTTTTCAACATAGTGATCTCACTTGCTTTTAAAAATAATAACTTACTATACGCTTCCGGTAAATTTTTGAACTCGTCAAGCAGCTTTATTGGAACCGAGATTCCAACGATCGAGGCTGTCACTGCTGTGTCGAATGCTGCACGTCATTTAAAACTTAGGCCTGTATCAGCTTTAACCACAACGAAAAATAATTTTAAAGTTGATAAGAAGATCATGTTCTCGGGGGCAGGTATTGCAAAAAGAGAAATTGAATCTGAACTATTGTGGGCCCAGGATGATACAGGTAAAGTTCATCTTACCTGGAATGTAAGCATTGACGTTGAAAATTCTAATGATTGGTGGAACGTGCGCGTGGATGCTTTGACGGGAGAAATAGTCAATAAAGATAACTGGACAGTGCATGAAAAATTATTTCAGTCAGAAGAGACTCAGACTGAAGATTTAGATCATAAAAATCAAATCATTACCAGGGGTTCGCCTGCAAAAATTTCAACCTTGAAAACTAAGAATTTCAGTGGCGAATTCTCACCTTTTTTTCTTCCGCCGAACGTGCAAAATGCAGCTTACCGGGTAGTGCCTTATCCATTCGAAAGTAAGAATTTTGGAACTGTTACTATAGACAATGATCCATGGTTAAAAGCCGGCGCAACCAATAACGCAACAACATACGGCTGGCATTTTGATGGTACTACAAATTATTCTATTACGAGAGGCAACAATGTATATGCTTATGAGGACAGTTCTAATACTAATAATCCAGGCCGGGTTGTAACGTCGTCTACTCAGCCACCATTTGTAAATTTTGATGTATTACCAAATTTTTCAACGCAGCCTTTTGACTCTACCAACAGGAACTTTGGAATAGTAAATCTTTTTTACTGGAATAACATTATTCATGATGTATTTTATCAATATGGATTTACTGAAAATGCAGGAAACTTTCAGGCCGACAATATAGGCAGAGGAAGCACAGGAAATGATTACATTAGAGCAGAGGCACAAGATGGAGCAGGTACTGATAATGCAAATTTTAGCACACCTCCTGATGGGTCGAGTGGCAGAATGCAAATGTATTTATGGTCGGGAATTCCTGATGTGATTATTACTGCTCCTGCTTCTATAGCGATGAAATATGCAGCCAGGGAGTCTGGGTTGAGTTTAAACAACAAATTGTATAAAATAGGGCCCGTATCAGGTCAGGTAGTATTTTATAATGATGCATCTTCTGGGGGTGCTACGCATGAAGCCTGTGACTCTTCAATGGCACCTTTGAATTCAGTAGCAGGTAAGATTGCTTATATCACCAGAGGGCCCTGTGCATTTACCATTAAAATGCGTTCTGCCCAAAAAGCAGGAGCAATCGGTGTAATAATAGCGAACAATGTTCCCGGCCCTCCTATTGTTTTAGGAGGAACAGACAACGCAATAACAATTCCGGGAGTTATGGTTTCACAGGATGATGGTGCAAAAATAGCAGCTGAGATACCAAACAACGTTTTTATTAACCTCGTCGGGGGATTGCTTGCAGACGGTGACATTGATAATGGAATTGTTACACACGAATACGGACATGGAATATCTAACCGTTTAACCGGCGGAAGATTAAACGCAAGCTGCTTAAATAATGCCGAACAAGGAGGAGAGGGCTGGAGTGACTATTTGGCATTGATGGTAACTACGGACTGGCAAAATACCCAGATTACAGATGGCAGCAAACTACGTCCTGTGGGTACTTATGCATTAGGTCAGCCTTCAACAGGACGCGGGATCCGGCGTGTTCCATATACGACAGACATACTTATTGATACCTTAACTTATAAAAGCATGGATGCAAGCGCTGCTGGCTCGGAAGTGCATAACATAGGTGAAATCTGGTGCTCTGCTATATGGGATATGACCTGGAATATTATAAGGCATGAAGGGAATATTACTTCCGATCTTTATAATAGTACCGGACCGGGAGGAAATATTATTGCCTTAAAGCTTGTAATGGAGGGGATGAAGTTACAGCCATGCCGGCCGGGATTTCTTGATGCCAGGAATGCTATCCTTGCTGCTGATTCAATATTGTATAATAATAGCCATAAATGCGATATCTGGAATGCATTTGCTAAAAGAGGCATGGGCTATAGCGCTGTTCAGGGATCATCCGGCAGTACAGGCGACCAGGTTCCGGCATTTGATGTTCCTTCAGGAATTGTAATAAGCAGATCTGCCGCACCTTCTATTGTAAATACTGATGCGGAAGTATTATTTAACACAACTGTTAGCTGTCAATGTAATGTTCCGGGAGGTACGTTTTCAATTACTGATACTATTCCTTCGGGATTCACTTATGTACGTAGTAGCAATGGTACATTACACGACAACGTAGTTCAATTCAACCCCGTTAGTTTCTCCAACTCCTTGGAAACTATAACACTTAGCCTTACTCTAAAAGCCACTAGTGCAGGTTGCGCAATAACCAAACCTATAAATGATGACAGGGAAACAAATCAGGTAGGTGGATTTATTGCGGAGAGAATTACAGGTACGACAACGAACTGGGTATCATCAACAAATCATTTCTTCAGCAGCTCAAACGCATGGTATGCAGCTAACCCAAGTGCCGCTAATAACATTACTTTAACCTCAGGCGCTTTTACACCAGGCAATCTTTCTATATTATCATTCTGGCATTATTTCGTAACAGAAATTTATCTTGACGGGGGAAAAGTTGAAATATCATCCAACAACGGTTCTACATGGATTGATGCAAGTTCATACTTTTTGCAGAATGGTTATAATGGCCTTTTAAATGCAAACGCACCACAGCCAAACACTTATGCGTTTACGGGTTCCAGTTATGCTACCGGTTCTAACAATAACGGTCAGTTCATACTATCAGTTATTGACTTATCGTCCTTTGCTAACCAATCAATAAAAGTAAGGTTTCGTTATCAGACCAACGCTAACAATGCAGGTGCTCAAACTTATGATGGCTGGTACATAGATGATATAGCTCTGACAAATGGCTGCGGTGGAATTAACCAACTAGCAGTGTTTGATGCATCCGCCAATAAGATAGATTCCGTATCAAGGCCATTTTTTATTGTAGCTAATAGTGTATTGCCCCTCACTCTTATTAATTTTTCGGCCAAACAAATGGGCAGGGAAGTTTTATTAAATTGGGAAACAAGTGCTGAATTAAATACAAAGAATTTTGAAGTTGAGCGTAGTTCGGATGGTATTAACTGGACAAAAATAGGAACTGTCTCTGCAAAAGAGCTAAACAAAAACTCTTATATTTATAATGACCAGTTACCGTTAGAGCATAATAATTTTTATCGTATAAAAGTTAACGATAAGAACGGAGTGTATACTTATACAATTATTAAGAAGATTGAGTTGGGCGCCATGGATATCCTTACACTCGTCCCAAATCCGGCTATAGACAAAACGACTGTCTATTTCGGATTTAATGCAAAAGGCGGCGTTTTAATGGTAACGGATTTGGAAGGGAGAGTACTTCAAAGACATTTAATCAATGATAACACCGGTTCTTATGTTATACCTACGGGCAACCTCCCGTCTGGAAATTATATGATAAGAATGCAATCAAAAATTGGCGGCGTTACAACTATAAAGCTGATAGTGGCTCATTAAGAATGCTATCAGCCGTCAGCTATCAGCCTGATAAAACGTGGAAGCATTTAAGTTGGGGCATTCATATTCTTCCTCCATGGCTAACAAATGCTAGTCATAGATTTATTGCCCCAAATGGATTTCAATTACTCAATATTTTTTCGTCAGCCTGACAGGTTGCTGAAAATTGATCTGCAGCTCAAGCACGGTTTACATCAGCCCCAATTTTTTAAATGCAATGTTGGCTGCAAATTTACCATAGGGTATTTGTTTACTTTTATAAATTATTGTCTTTGTCTGAGTCCCTTACTCTGTTTTTTATTTCAATCTCCCAATTCTCCTCCTTTATTACAGCAATTATTCTAAGAATTTCCGTTGCTACATTGGCAAAATTCATAGCTGCAATAATAAAACAAAGGAAGGAGAGTATTTTTGGAATATAGATCATCCAAAACGATTTGTCAAAGATGATTGCAACAAATTTATTGTCTTTTTCGAAAGCTGTATATTTAAATGCAGATCCTAGCAAAAAAACTATTGTCCCATATAACGATTCAATTCCAATGTCGTTTATCTGTTTTGCTTGACTTTCATACTTTGAAGGAACATTTCGTGCTCAAGAAAAACAAGTAGATGCTAATCCAAGCATAATAGCAAAGCCATAGTTCATCAATCCAAAAGTATCTTTCTTAAAATTAACTAATTCCAAAAATATTGAATAAAAAGCAATTATTTGGAAAGCTGCCCCTGCAAAGAGTTGAAACCCCAATTCGAAAAGGTTATTAATTCTTTTTAGAGTCCTTTCTTTACTGGGCTTGTTGATCGGCATCTTGTTTTTGATTTGCAGCTAACATAATCATAAATATAAAACTGAACAATTTTTGAAAAGTATTGCGTAATTAAATTAAGTTATAATAAAGTTTCAAACTGCTGACAGCTGATAGCTGAGAGCTTTCTTATTGCCTCATCAGCTGTAAACAAACTGGCAGCGGAACATTAATCTGCTCCCCTGCTTCCTGCAAGAGGCCGGTTTCTTTGTTTCTTTTAAATATTACAATATTGTTGGTTTGCTGATTAGCTACTAACAAATAATTACCTGTTGGATCAATAATAAAATTGCGGGGTGCTTTTCCGAGTGTTAACTGGTAGCCCCTCGACTCCAGTTTACCCGTTTTAGAATCAACAGAAAAGATGGCAAGAGTATTTTCATCTCCCCGGTTAGATGCATACAAGAATTTACCATCTGGTGATACATGTATGTCAGCACTCCCAAGGTTTCCTTTGAAATCAGCCGGATGAGCAAGAATGCTTTGAAGTTGTGTTAATTTTCCTTTGTTATAGCTATACGCTATAACGGTTCCGCTTAATTCTTCTATCAGGTAGGCAAACCGTTCATTAGGGTGAAAGGTAAAATGCCTTGGTCCTGCTTTAGCAACCGTTTCGGTAAAAGGAGGTTGCGCATCCTCTAAAGGTTGGTTAGCCGAAGGTTTGAATGCATAAGTAAATACTTTGTCCAGTCCCAGGTCAGCACTAAACAAATAATCTTGTTGCGGTGAAAGTATTGTTGAATGAACATGAGGTTTTTCCTGACGTTGTGCATCGGCTCCTTTGCCGCTATGCTGAATAAGCTGGCTGAATGGCTTAAGGGCACCGTTTGCATCTATCGGCAAAGCTGCTAAACTTCCACCTGAATAATTAGCAACCAGCGCCCATTTATCGTTTTTACTAACCGTAATATAACAGGGGCCATCACCACCGCTAGGTTGTTTATTAATAAATGTGAGCTTGCCGGTTTTCTGATCAAATGAAAAAGCACTCACAGTCCCGGGTTTGGCGCCTCCTGTTTCGTTTACAGCATAAACAAATTTCTTATTAGGTGAAATAGCCAGGTAAGAAGGACTTGCCACATCTGCATTTTCAGTATTGCTCACAGCTTCAGCTTTACCAGTCGCCGCATTAAAACGGTAGACGTACACTCCTTTACTATCGCTATTTGTGTAAGTTCCAATAAAAAGATAGTAAGATTGCGCCGAAACGGAACCTGAAATACTCAGTAAAATAAATAATAATAACCTCATATAATTAGTTTTATATAATAAACCTACGAAAACTAGTGTCATGTCAAGTATAAACTAACTATTAATTTTTGCCATCAACAGTCAGCCATAAGCTATCATGGGAGAACAATTGTAACAGTTTAGCTGATACCTGATACCTGACGGCTGATAGCAAATGCATTAATATAAATCCTTACAGCATGCCATCTGGTATAAGATATCAAAAATTCAGGATGAAAGTGAATCGTAGTACCTTGCCAGTGTAATTTTTTCAAATAAATATTTATATCACGATTTATTAAAAAATAATTATGTCGAAATGTAATTTTAATATTCCGTTTTCAGGCAATGCAGATAGTATTCTTAGCAAGGCCAAATCTGCCATAGAAAAACAAGGCGGCAGATTTACGGGGGATAATATTTCCGGAAATTTCAGTGTCAATGTGTTGGGTAATATTGTTGGCTCTTACCTTATCTCAGATCAGGTAATGCATGTTGATATTTTATCCAGCCCTATGTTTATACCTTGTAGTCAGATAGAAAGCTTTATGAAAAGCCAGTTGGCAAAATAAATGGAGGCTTTATAAAGTGAATTGTTAAAATACACTATTGAATCCTTTAACAGACCTAAGAAAAATATTCTTAAGTCAGCTACATATAAATACTACTCTTCACCTACCCAATCCCTGGGCCTTAAGTATTCAACCAATTCTGCTTCCCTGCTGCCAGGTAATGGTTGATAATTATATTCCCATCTTGCTCTTGGTGGCAGGCTCATTAAAATACTTTCAGTTCTTCCGTTTGTTTTTAGTCCGAACAGCGTTCCACGGTCATGAATAAGGTTAAATTCTACATACCGTCCACGCCGTATCTCCTGCCATTTTTTTTCAGAGTCACCGAATGACAGGTCTTTTCTCCTAGATACAATCGGGGTGTAAGCTTTGAGAAAAGCATTGCCATTAGCTTTCTGCAGCTCTAATAACTGTTGGGCTTCTTCATCATTCTCTGGCCGTAGATAATCATAAAATATTCCGCCTATTCCACGTGCTTCATTACTACGGTGTTTATTTACAAAATACTCATCACAATGTTGTTTGTATTCAGGATAGAGATCAATATCAAACTGATCAAGCGTAGTTTTTAGTGTTGTATGAAAATGTTTTCCATCTTCTTTAAAAATGTAATGAGGAGTGAGGTCAGTGCCGCCGCCGAACCAGCTATCAATTTTAGTTCCTGCGGCATCGTACATTTCAAAATAACGCCAGTTAGCATGAACGGTTGGCACAAAGGGATTTACAGGATGAATAACCAATGATAGTCCGCAGGCAAAGAAATTATTTTCACTAACAGCAAAAGCCTGTTGCATGGTTTCCGGTAATTTACCATGCACCATAGAAATATTTACACCGCCTTTTTCAAACACATTGCCATCGGATATTATCCTGGAGATTCCTCCACCTCCTTCCGGTCTTTCCCATTTATCTTCTGCAAAGAAAGCTTTACCATCAATTTTTTCCAGTGCGCTGCAAATAATATTTTGCAATGATATAATATAGCCTGAAAAAGATTCTTTAATGTTCATTCAATATCACTTAATGTGCAACCAGTGAATATTCTTTAACTGCATCTACAAAAGCCCGTGCATGATCAACAGGAACATTAGGCAGTATTCCATGGCCAAGGTTTGCGATATAGCGTTGTGTACCAAAAGCATCAATCATTTCATGCACTGATTTTTTTATAGAACTTACAGGCCCTAATAATCTTGCAGGATCAAAGTTGCCCTGCAGCGTAATATTCTTACCTGAAAAGGCACGCGCGAGTTTTGGTTGAATGCACCAATCAACTCCCAATCCATCAGCACCTGTAGCACTAATAGCTTCCAGTGCAAACCATGCACCCTTTGCAAAAATGATTGTGAGGCAATCATCTTTTAAAGCTTCAATGATCTGCCTGATATATTGTAATGAAAATTCCTCAAAATCTTTTGGACTTAGCAATCCTCCCCATGAATCAAATACCTGAACAACATCAGCCCCTGCTTTCGCCTGGCCTTTGAGATAGGCAATAGTAGTAGCTGTAAGCATTTGCAAAAGGCGATGTGCTGTTTCAGGCTGGGTAAAACAAAATGCCTTGGCTTCATCAAAAGTTTTAGAGCCTTTTCCCTGTACCATATAACAAAGCAACGTCCACGGTGCGCCGGCAAAGCCTATTAATGGAACACGACCAGCCAATATATTTTTTGTTAGTGCCAATGCATCAAATACATACCCCAGTGTTTCATCAACATCAGGAATATGTAGCTTATCAATATCTGAATATTGTTTAATAGGTTCGGGCAATAAAGGACCTTTTCCTTCAATCATTTGTACTTCCATTCCCATAGCCTGCGGAACTACCAGGATATCAGAAAAAATAATCGCAGCGTCTACTCCTACCTGTTCTACCGGTTGAATAGTTATTTCTGCAGCCAGTTCAGGTTTCTGGCAGCGTTCGAAGAAAGAATATTTTTCTTTTAACTTCATATAATCGGGCAGATAGCGCCCGGCCTGTCGCATCATCCATACAGGCGGACGGTCTACATATTCTCCTCTCAGTGCTTTTAACAGCAGGTCATTTTTTAATGTGCTCATTAGGTTGGTTTAATTTGGCAAAATAATCAATTGATTTTTCCACCAGTTTTTTCTTGCCAGGATAATCGCTTTCAATAATCTTGTTATTACTATATCGCCTGATGCAACCAGAAGTAGTAGTTCCTATTGCAAAAAGAATGATGTTATCTGAAACAGTATTTAAAGAAAAAAAACTTTCCACCGCACTCGGACTAAAAAAGAGAATGCCATCATAAGCTTTCTCAATTTTCTCAGAAGTAGTTATAGTTTTATAAACAACAATTTCTTCCAGATGTATATTATGACTGGCTAATTTATGTGGTAAATCATCCCTTCTTACATCACCACAAAAAAAAATAACAGCTTTCTCTTTATTCATTATTATTTTATCAGCAAGGGATAATGCATTTTCTGCCTCACCTATAATTTCACTCAAAGGAAAATATTGCCTGATAATATTTTTTGTCGCCGTTCCTAGAGAATATATCTCCCACCGTGGTTTTATTTCCGCTAAATATCCTGCCACTGCTTGGGCAGCATTCATGCTTGTAAATATCACAGGTGATGATTCATGAAAGATTTCAGTAATGCGGATCTTTAAAGAATTGTTCCGGACAGGCTCTGTTATTATAAAAGAGGTAACGTCAATTTTGATATTATTAGCAGTTGCCTGAATGATCAGTGATTGCTCCAGCGGCCTGGTGCTTAATATAGCTATCTTTTCATCAGGCATATTGTATTGTATTTGCGATTTGCTGACCGCCCTGAGTTAATAATTCTTCAGCGGCATGAATACCAGTGTTAATTGCATCATCTAATGCGACCATTCTTTCTACTTCCACTTTATTTTTTCCATCAGGAGATAAGATATTTCCTCTGAAATGAAGCATTTCATAATGTATTTCAGCTAAAGCGCTGATAGGAGTGGAGCAGCCGCCTAATAAAGTTCTTAAGAAGTCCCTTTCAATTTTTGTGCATAAGGCAGTATCAGCATCATTAAACTGTTTACAACATTCAAAGGTTTGTTCGTCGTTTTTCCGGCAAACCACCATTATAGCACCCTGGGCAGGAGCAGGCAACATCCAGTCTATTACCATACTGTTATCTGGCCGGAGGTTTATGCGTTCAAGGCCAGCCTGTGCAAAAATGGCCGCATCCCAATTTTCAATATTTAGTTTTTTTAACCGCGTGTTTACGTTGCCACGCAAATTATGAATCTGGTGATGAGGATACCTGTGAAGCCATTGCGCCTGGCGGCGGATACTGCTGGTAGCAATAGTAGCGTTGTAATCATCAAGATTTAGAAAATCACCGGTTGTTTTAAATACCAACAGGTCACTAACAGGACCTCTCTCTAAAACGGCCGCCTGCGAAATTCCCATTGGCAGCTGTGTAGGTACATCCTTCATTGAATGTACGGCAATATCAATCTTTTCTTCTAATAATGCAATATCAAGGCTGCGGGTAAATATTCCCCGAACACCCATTTCGTAGAGAGGTGTCTTCAAATCAATATCGCCTTCGCTTTTAATGTAAACCAGTTCGGCCTTCAAACCCTGATGTTCTAATAAATGCATCACCGTGGAAGCCTGCCAAACAGCAAGCTGGCTCTCCCTGGTGCCAATCTTTATCACGCTTTCCATGATTGCTTAATTTGAACCTGTTGCCATGAATTCATTAATGGCTTCTATATAATAACAACCTCTTTGGTTTTGTTCACGCATTTTTATTGCCATACCATTTATAACCTGCTGTATTTTTTCTGTATAAACCGGTATAACAGCAGGAGAAGTTGTGGGGAGGAACAATCCGCCGGTGGTAATTTCTAGGAGCTTGCTTTTTACTGCTTTTAAAACGGGAACATGTTTCCGCATGTCATTCCATGCAAGAAATTCTTCAACATGTGTTTTAATAATTGCTTTGGCCATAGGTACCGCAGCTTCTCTTTTCCTGATGGTATCATCTTTTATTTTTGACAATTCATCAACGTTAACCAATGTAATATTTGATAATTCCTTAGCCCCTTCTTCAACATTGTAAGGTACGGAAAGGTCAATTATTAATTTATTACCACTATTTTCAAGATCAGATTTCAATATGGTAGGATAATTTGCATTAGTAGCTACAATAACAATATCTGCCTGTTGAATATATGCGGAAGCATCATCCTGATGCGCATAGTGCAAATTAAGTTCTTTTGCCAGCGCTGAAGCCTTGCAAGGTGTACGGTTAATAAGGGTGATGTTGGTAGTTTGCAGGTAGTCGACTAGGTTTTTACAAGTGTTACTACCAATTTTTCCTATGCCTAAAAGTACTATTCTCTTTTTACAAACTTCAGTAATATTCCTTTTAATATATTGAATTGCAGCAAAAGATACAGAAACAGTTCCGCCGCTTAAAGATGTTTGGTTCCTGATCATTTTAGACGATTGCAACACAGTGTTTACCAGTCTGTCTAAATAAGCTTCAATACGGTTATGTTGTTTTGCAAATAAAACCGATTGTTTAATTTGTCCAACAATTTCATAATCACCTAATATCTGTGAATCAAGTCCGGCGCCTACATAAAAAAAATGATCAACAGCATGTAAGCCTTTTTTGATGTATGCAAGGTCTTCAAAAGTTTTAATATCCCCTGTTGTTTGTGAGCATAGCAAATGGATCAGTTGAGACGGATCTTCAGCGAACCCGTAAACTTCGGTGCGATTACAGGTTGAAAGAACAAATACTTCGTTTATTCCAAATAAAGGAGCCACAGCAAGTAAACCCGCATACTGTTCTTTACTTAGTGCAAACTTACCACGGATTATGGCATCAGTTTTTTTGTAGTTAATACCTGCGATATAAAAGTTTGATATGTCCTTACTATTAGTTCCTAGCATATATCAGTTCTCATGGCTGAATGCAAAAGTAGATGGCAAGTGAACAATAGAAAAAAAGTTTTCGTCATTAGAATGTCATATTATGATGGGTTTAATACTTTTAAAGATGAAACTTGTTGACGAATTATAAATGGCGCTTTCAATATTAAAATAATTTTTTAAGTATAACTGCCTTTATTTTTGCAAATTTTAATCATGATATGGAAAATAAAAGAGGAATTGTATTAATGAACCTTGGTTCACCGGATTCTACAGAACTAAAGGATGTTAAAAGATACCTAATGGAATTTCTGATGGATGGAAGAGTTATTGATTATCCCTATATTTTCAGGAAGATACTTGTAGGAGGAATCATTGTACCTTTTCGTACTGAAAGATCTGCTGCTGCTTATAAAACTGTTTGGACAGAGGAAGGCTCGCCGTTAATCGTCATTACCCAACAATTACAAAAACTACTGCAGCAACAGGTGGAGGAACCGGTTGAGATTGCCATGCGTTATGGGAATCCTTCTATGAAGAATGCTTACGAGTCACTCATAAAGAAAGTACCAGGTCTGCAGGAAGTGATTGCCATTCCCATGTATCCTCACTATGCCATGTCGAGCTACGAAACCGCTGTTGAATATGCAAAAGAGGTATATAAAAAAGGAAAATATTCTTTTCAGCTGAGTTTCGTAAAGCCATATTTTGATAATGCAGATTACATTACTGCGATGAAGGAGAACATCAAACCTTACCTTCAACAGGAGTATGATCATATATTATTCAGCTATCATGGAATACCCAGGCGGCACATCACTAAAGCCGACATCGCCGGTTTACATTGCCTGAAAATTGAAAATTGCTGTGAAGTTTCTTCACCCGCACATGCGCATTGTTACCGCCATCAGTGCCTAACTACCATGAAGTTAATAACTGATGAATTAAATATTCCTTCAAATAAATTCAGCTACTCTTTTCAATCGCGGTTAGGTAGGGAAGAGTGGTTAAAGCCTTATACTGACTTTCGTTTAAAAGAATTTCCCGGCGAAGGTGTGAAAAAATTACTGGTGGTTTGTCCTGCTTTTGTAAGTGATTGCCTGGAAACATTACAGGAGATTGAAATGGAAGGAAGGCATACATTTATGGAAGCGGGCGGAGAAACATTCACGCTTATACCTTGTCTGAACACACATCCATTATGGATTCTTGCTCTGAAAAAATGGATTGAGGAATTTGCCAGCCACTATCAGGAAATGAAGCTTATATAAAAACAGGAGTTAAGTTAAGCATGATCAAGTATTGAATTGTTATCAGCCGTCAGCTATCAGCGGTTAGGAGATCAATACATGACAGGTTTCTCCTGATAGCTGACGGCTGATAGCATGTATAACTTAAGAACGAGTATAACGCCAGCATCATGTACAATTATATTAAGGCTCTCCATATTATTTTTATTGTAACCTGGTTCAGCGGGTTGTTTTATATTGTAAGATTATTCATATATAATACAGAAGCAGGAGAGAAGGAGAGCACCGAGAAAAAGATATTGAGAGATCAGTTCAGCATAATGATCCGGAGATTATGGTTTGGTATTACCTGGCCATCTGCTGTATTAACCTTGATTTTTGGTAGCTGGATGTTATATTTATATGGTTCCATTCCCACCTGGCTATGGATAAAACTTGGTTTTGTGCTTGGATTGTTTTTATATCATTTATCACTCCATCGCATTTTCAAACAGCAGATGAACAATATATTCGCCTATTCTTCTCAGCAGTTAAGAATTTGGAATGAAGTGGCTACCATCTTTTTATTAGTGATTGTGATGTTAGTTGTGGTAAAACAAGGTATTAGTGCTTTATGGGGTATGCTAGGACTGGTAATATTTATAATTGTTTTAATGACAGCTATAAGAATTTATAAAACAGTTCGAAGAAAATAATAAATTTAAAAAGCATTACTTTTTCAAAGGTGTAAAACTAAATTCTATTGTCATGTTACTGTAAAATTTTTTTGCACGACAACTAAATGTTGGTTCTACTACGATACTAGTTGAACTTTGGCTGATTATAATCATGTTTAACATCTGCTACACATTTATAGGGTTATTACTTTTATTTAACTGTATTACAAATGCACAGGTAGCGGATACCAGTTTAGTAAAGGAATTGGATAATGTAGTAATAACAGCTACCAGAAGTGAAGCTAAACTAGGTAATATTGCTATCCCTACTCAATTGATCACTGCGCAAATGATTAAAGCAACCGGTTCTTTAAGATTACAGGATATATTGCAGGAGCAGACCGGGTTAACAATAGTAAACAGTCCTTTAGGAATTTCGCTTGCAGGGTTTCCCAATATATTTGGAGCTGGTATCCAAATGCAGGGGCTTGACCCGGCATACACCCTTATAATGATTGATGGCGAACCATTGGTAGGACGCAATGCCGGAATCTTGAAACTCGGCCGTATAGCAGTTGGAAATATTAAGCAGATAGAAATTGTAAAAGGCCCTTCTTCAAGTTTATATGGTGCAGATGCAATGGCTGGTGTAATAAATATTATTACAGAAAAACCTGTTAAGGAAACAGCTTCCGCACAGCTTCAATATGCATCTAATAATACCGTTAGCATGTCGGCGAATTATGCTAACCGGATAAATAAAACAGCCATTCAACTTTTTGCAAACAGGTACTCCACTTCGGGTTACGATCTTGATAAAAATATTTATGGCAAAACGGTTGATCCATATACTGATAATTCTCTCGCTTTAAAAATAACACAATATATTTCTACCAACTCCCAGTTTATTGCTACTGCGCGCTTTTTTGGAGAACGGCAATCGAACAATTACGTAGTTGGCAACCAGGGTGCCCAGCAAGTTATTACAGGAACTACTAAAGAAAGAGATTGGGGATTAAACCTGCAGTATACCCGGCAATTAAAGAAATCAGTTAAACTTGCCTCGCGTATATACTTCAACCAGTATTCAAACAATTCAGATGTATTTGAGCAAAAAACCAATCTGCCATATGACGCATTACGTTTTTTACAACAGGTAATTAAGCCCGAAATACAGGTTGAGAAAACGGGATCCAATTCAAAATTAATTTCAGGTGCAGGATTTATGGCGGAATTATTAAATGCAAGCCGCTACAATAGCAAACACAATTTTACTACACTTTATTTATTCTCCCAGGAAGAATGGGCAATAACAAAAAGATATAACCTCATAGCCGGTGTGCGTGTTGATAAAAGAAATGATTTTGATTGGCGGGCAAGTCCTAAACTAGCGTTAAGTGGTAAAATTAATGATAAGATTTTTTTAAGTGCCTCCGTTGGGTTGGGTTATCGTACGCCGGATGTAAGGCAGTCTTACGCACTTTTCACAAATACATCGGTTGGTTATAGCTTGCTAGGTGCTGGGGTTTTGGAAACAGCATTACAGAAACTTAAGCAGGAAGGACAGATAGATCCATCAGTTAATACCTCTATATACAATAATAATAATACTGCGCTTAGAGCAGAAACTTCAATAGGGGTAAACCTGGGACTGCGTTATACTCCGTTCGCCCAAATAATTGTACATGCAAATGTTTTTAGAAATGATATGAAGAACCTGATCGACAGGTTCACGCTGCCATTTAATAAAACCAACGGACAATTAATTTACAGTTATCATAATGTAAATAAGGTGTATACTGAAGGATTCTCAGCTGATGCTTCCTGGAATATTAGTAAACGTTTTATAATCTCCAGTGGATACCAGTTCCTTATTGCAAAGGACAAGGACATTATTAACGGCATTAAACAAAACAAATATTATAAAAGAGACCCGGTAACTTTTAAAACTGATTTGGTTACGCTTAAAGAATATGGTGGATTATTATATAGATCCCGGAATGCTGCCAATTTAAAAATAATGTATACAGATGCAACAGCAGGTCTCTCAGGATGGCTCCGTGTGAATTATACCGGAAGATATGGTTATACTGAAACAAATGGTAGCGGTGTGCTTGATGGCGACAGTGAGTATGAACCTGGATTTTTTCTGTGTAATCTAACGCTGAGCAAACACTTTCCTAAAAATTTTGAATTACAGGTGGGAATAGATAATCTATTTAATTACAAACAGCCCTTCTTAATGCCGAATCTTGCCGGTAGAATATTTTTTTTAAACCTGAATATAGATGTTGATAAAATTTTAAATGTAAAAAAGCAAAAAGTATGAAGAGAACATGTTTATTATTATTTGGATCTGTAGCTATTATATTGATGTCCTGTAAAAAAGAAAATGGAGTAGTGCAACAACCTGCAACTGAAAGTACTACTACTTTTAAAGTGAATTTTCCGCTTACTACTTACACATTGTTCAGTTTTAAAAATAATGCAGTTGTTGCCAATACAGATTCCAATAGCACAAAATGGGATTTTGCATTAAGACGAACAACTTTTCTGGTTAACAGTAATGCAAGCGGACCTGGAACTGCAGGAGTTATAATGCAAGATGGGATTTTTGATAAGTTAAATACAGCTCCCGCATCTGGTTATTCCTATGATACAGCTTTTAATAAATTTGCAATAAAAGATGGATTATGGTATGATTACAATCCAACAACACGCGCTTTTGTGCCTAAAGCCGGCAAAGTTTTTATCTTTCGTACTGCTGATAACAAGTATGCAAAAATGGAAATTTTAGAAGCCACTTATGATCCTTTTGTTGGAATGACGCCTGATAAAATAAATTATAAGATAAGATTTGTGTACCAGGCCGATGGTTCTACTTCTCTCGTAAAATAATCCAAGCCTGTATATAAAAAGTAAAGGGGGCAAGAATACCCCCTTATTTAACCCCTAAACCCTAAACCGTAGAAAAAGGTTTCCTATGTAAAATTCACAAGAATAATTTCGATTTTCAATTATATAAGTTAATTAGAACTCATAAATTATGCCAAACCTATCCTTTGCGATTGTAATTTCTTTACTCTATCAATATGAATTATCATACTTCTTTGTAAACAGGATTCAGATTGGTTTAAAGTAATAACAGCTCCTTAAACAGTATGTTAAACTGCAAGCTTTAATCCTTTTACAAGTAGTAGCTTTGCAGACATTTTTTAAATAGGAAGACATCTTTTAAGGTCAGGAGTATTATATGGCAACTAAATACAAAGAATTTTCACAACTCAATCTACCTTCCATCGAGCAGGAAGTGCTTGCCAGATGGGAAGTATCAAAAGCTTTTGAAAAAAGTGTTGAAATAAGGGAAGGGGCAGACCCATTTATATTTTATGAAGGGCCTCCAAGTGCTAACGGCTTACCCGGTATTCACCATGTGATATCAAGAACACTAAAAGACCTGGTTTGCAGATACAAAACAATGCAGGGTTTCCAGGTAAAAAGAAAAGGTGGGTGGGATACGCATGGCTTACCTGTTGAATTGGGTGTGGAAAAACTATTGGGAATCACAAAAGAAGATATTGGCAAAAAAATATCTATCGAGGAATATAACCAGCGTTGTAGAGAAGAAGTGCTAAAATACAAGGACAAGTGGAATGAACTTACGCTTAAAATGGGTTATTGGGTTGATTTAGAGCTTCCATACATAACTTTTGAGAACAAGTATGTTGAATCGTTATGGTGGAGCCTTAAAACCCTGCATCAGAAAAAGTTATTGTACAAAAGTGTAAGTATCCAGCCATACTCCCCGGCTGCCGGCACAGGTCTAAGTTCCCACGAACTAAATCAGCCTGGTACTTATAAAGATGTTAAGGATACTTCTGTTGTGGCTATGTTTAAAATTACAGACAGTAAAAAATCTTCCTTTTTATTTGATAAAATTGACAGTGAAGGAACTGAAACATCCGGTTGTGAAATGTTTTTCATGGCATGGACAACAACACCCTGGACATTACCCGCTAATCTGGGGTTAACCGTAGGACCAAATATAGAGTACGTTTTAGTTAAGACATTTAATCCTTACACACATCTGCCGGTTAATGTAATTCTTGCTAAAGCGTTACTTCATAAATATTTCAAACCAGAAGCCGAAAATGGCAATTTTCAAAATTATAAAGAAGGTGATAAGCTCCTGCCCTGGAAAATTTTATCGTCCTTTAAGGGTATAGAGCTGAACGGAATAACTTACGAACAATTACTTCCCTATGAAGCGAATACTGCTGAAAAATCAGGCGGTGTTCCGTTCAGGGTTGTTACAGGAGATTTCGTAACTACAGAAGATGGTACCGGAATTGTTCATACAGCTCCTGCATTTGGGGCTGATGATTACAAGGTGGGACAAAAAAACGGACTAGGTATCTTGGTTCTGGTTGACCGGGAAGGGAAATTTGTGGACGGCTTAGGGGAATTTAGTAACCGGTTCGTCAAAAATTATATAGACGCTCCTGATTATACTGATGTAAATGTTGACATCAGTGTAAGACTAAAAAAAGAAAACCGGGCCTTTAAAGTTGAAAAATACGAACACAGCTATCCTCACTGCTGGCGGACAGACAAACCGGTTATTTATTACCCGCTGGACGCATGGTTTATAAAAACAACGGCTGTTAAAGACAGGATGATAGCCTTAAATAAAACCATAAACTGGAAACCGGCTGCAACCGGCACTGGCAGATTTGGTAACTGGCTAGAGAACATGGTAGACTGGAACTTAAGCAGGAGCCGCTTCTGGGGAACCCCTTTACCAGTTTGGAGAACCGAAGATGGAAAAGAAGAGATCTGTATCGGATCCATAGAAGAATTAAATGCTGAAATAATAAAAGCTAATGAAGTTTTAGGTAGAGACGTAAACAAAAACTATCTACACGCAGGTATTCTGGATCTTCATAAGCCTTATGTGGATGAAATTATTTTAGTATCTGATTCAGGAAAACCCATGCACAGGGAACCAGATCTGATTGATGTGTGGTATGATAGCGGAGCGATGCCTTTTGCCCAGTGGCATTACCCGTTTCAAAATAAGGAATTGGTAGATTCAGGCAAGGCCTTTCCAGCAGATTTTATAGCCGAAGGTGTTGACCAGACAAGAGGCTGGTTTTATACCCTGCATGCATTAGGGGTAATGCTCTTTGATAGTGTTGCTTACAAATCTGTAGTGTCTAATGGATTGGTATTGGATAAGAATGGCAATAAAATGAGTAAGCGGTTAGGAAATGTTATTAATCCTTTTGAAACTATTGCTACATTAGGAGCCGATGCTACCAGATGGTACCTGATTACAAATGCTTCTCCATGGGATAACCTCAAATTCGACCTGGAAGGAATCAAGGAAATACAAAGAAAGTTTTTCGGCACTTTGTATAACTCCTACCAGTTTTTTGCTTTATACGCAAATGTGGATTCTTTTAGTTTTATGGAAGATTATATTCCAATAAATGAAAGAACGGAAATAGACCAATGGATTATTTCTTCTCTTCATTCTTTAATAAAAAAAGTATCCGCAGATTTTAATGAATACGAACCTACGCTGGCAGGGCGGTCCATAGAAGATTTTCTGGATAAGCATTTAAGTAACTGGTATGTAAGGCTCAGCCGCCGTCGTTTTTGGAAGGGGGAGTATGAAAAGGATAAAATCAGTGCTTATCAAACGCTTTATGAATGCCTGGAAATTATTACCCGCTTAATGGCGCCGATATCACCATTCTTTTCAGATTGGATGTTTAATAACTTAAATGAGGTAACACAAAGGCATTCGGTTGAATCAGTTCACCATACCTTATTTCCTGTAGCAGATGAAAGTTTGATAGACAATTCATTGGAGGAAAGAATGCAATTAGCCCAGGATGTTTCTTCTTTGGTGCTATCGTTAAGAAAGAAGGTAAATATTAAAGTAAGACAGCCTCTTAGTAAAGTTTTAATCCCGGTATTAAATGGTTCAATGATTGGTCAAATTGAAAAGATCCAGGAATTGGTTAAATCAGAGGTGAACGTTAAAGAAATTCAGTATATTACTGATACTGAAGGTTTAATTAATAAAAAAATTAAGCCGGACTATCAATCACTGGGTAAAAAGTTAGGATCAAAGATGAAAGCCGTCTCTCTTGCACTGGAACAATTTAGCCAGGAAGACATTGTTAAATTAGAAAAAAACAGATCTATCACTTTGTTAATTGAGGGTGAACCCTTAATATTACAGGCTAATGAAGTCAATATTACCAGTGAAGACATTCCGGGTTGGATGGTTGCCAGTAAAGATGGCCTCACTGTAGCACTTGATATAACAATCAGTAAAGAATTAGAAAATGAAGGCAATGCCCGTGAACTGGTTAACCGTATCCAAAAGATTAGAAAGGACAATGGATATGATCTTACTGACCGGATTTTAGTTAAAATAGAGCAGCAACGGTCTATTAACGCATTTATAACTCAATTTAATGACTATATTTGCGCCGAAATTTTGGCAGATAAATTAGAATTGGTTAGGGAATTAGTTAGCAGTATGGAGGTTGATGTTAATGACATCCTTTTAAAAATATTTGTAATAAAAAAAGGTTAATGCTATGGCAACAAAGAAAAAAGTGGCCACAAAGGTTGCCAATAAGAAGGCTGCCAATATAAAAAAAGGTGAACCCGCAAAGAAAGCGGCTATACCTGTTTCTAGTATAGCTGCTTCCAAGTCTTTGGTAAAGAACATAGCCAAGCCTGCTGAAAAGAAAATTGCTGCAACAGTTTCTAAGAAAGTTGCTTCTGTTACTCCTGAAAAAGTATCTAAAACTGCCATTCCTCCAAAAACAGAACAGGTAAAAAACACTCCCAAAACATTGGAAAACAAACCGAAGGAAAGTAAATCAAAAGAAAATAGCGTAAATCAACCGGCTACACCTCCACCAGCAAAGGCGGTTCAAAAGAAGGAAGTACCGGCGGCTAAACCGGCAAAGGTTGCTATGCCCGATATTAAAACTAAAACAGTTCGTAAGTACGAACCTGATTTTACCAAATCAGTTTTAGACTCACCGATGCAGGATCAGTCATTACCATCACAAAGATATAGCGATACAGATTTAAATGAATTTAGAGATCTGATCAATAAAAAACTGGATGCTGCTAAAAAAGAATTGAATTATCTGCAGGGTCTTATTACTCGTAAGGATGAAATGGGAGGAGATGAAAGCGATAACCGGTATATGACAATGGAAGATGGTAGTATTAGTATGGAAAGAGAACAATTAAGTCAGATGGCAAGCCGTCAGATCACTTTTATTGATCATTTAGAGAAAGCGATCATGCGTATCGAAAACAAAACGTATGGTATTTGTCGCGTTACAGGAAAATTGATTGATAAAGCCAGGTTAAGAGCAGTTCCACATGCAACTTTGAGTATTGAGGCTAAGCAAACAATGAACAAGTGAAGTCAGTTCTAAGTGTAAGGTTTAATGTGTAAAGTTGTTTGCGTGTGAATGTTTTCCGGTTGATTTAATAGCACCTTTAACTTGTAGCTGCTAGCGCACTTCCTGCATGTCAACTAATTTTCGGTAATAGGTATTCTGACCCATTAACTTTTCATGATTTCCCCGTTCTACAATTTCACCTTTCTGCATCACGATGATTTCATCTGCATGACGAATAGTTGAAAGCCGGTGAGCTATAACTATACTGGTTCGGTTCTTCATCATATTATTAATGGCATCCTGAACAAGTCTTTCGCTTTCCGTATCCAGCGATGAAGTGGCTTCATCAAGAATCAAGATCGGAGGATTTTTAAGAACAGCACGTGCAATAGTTAAACGCTGTCTCTCTCCACCGCTTAGTTTACTTCCACGATCACCAATATTAGTGTGATAACCATTTTCTTTTTTTTCAATGAAATGATGGGCATTAGCTATTTTAGCAGCAGCTATTATTTCTTTTTCAGTAGCATCTTCTTTGCCCAGGGCGATATTATTATAGATAGTATCATTAAAAAGAATTGGTTCCTGCGTAACTATACTTATTTGGTTTCTAACAGATTGTAATGAATACGCTTTGATATTAATGCCATCAATCAATAATTCTCCAAAAGTAACATCATGGAACCTGGGAACCAGGTCGGCTAATGTTGATTTGCCCGCTCCGGAAGAGCCTACCAGAGCTATGGTTTTGCCTTTATCAATAATAAGGTTAATATCTTTAAGGATTACAGCATCATCATAAGCAAAACCAACTTTACGAAATTCGATCCTGTTTGTAAAGTTCTGTAATACTTTTGCGTTAGCCGCTTCAGTAACTACCAGTGGCGCGTTTAATACTTCCTCTATTCTCCCTATAGAAGCAGTACCTCTTTGCATATTATAAAAAGCGGAAGATAATGATTTGGCTGGGTTTATAATTTGAGAGAATAAGGCAATAAACCCTAAAAAGCTGGATGGCTGCAATCCAAACCCACTGGTGTCTAATACCATTCTTCCACCAAACCAAAGTATTCCGCATAATACCAACACTCCAAGAAACTCACTCATCGGAGACGCAAGATCCCGGCGGTAATTCATTTTATTTTTTACATGGAACAATGCATCATTAGTGGTTAAAAATTTATTTCGGAGAAGATGTTCCGCATTAAAAGCTTTTATTACTCTAAGCCCACTCAGCGTTTCGTCCAGAATGGAAAGGCCTTCACCGAGCTTGATTGCTGCTGCATTACTTTGTTTCTTCAGGGTACGGCTCACCCGGCCAATTATAAAACCTGTTAATGGTAAAAAGATAAAGAGGAATATCGAAAGCGGCGGACTCAAAAAAACCATGGTAGCGAGGTAAAATATTATTGTCAACGGTTCTTCAATCAACCCTTGCATAGTGTTTACTACCGTACTTTCCAGTTCCCATGTATCGTTGGTCATTCGGCTTATTAGATCGCCTTTACGCTGTTCAGTAAAATAACCGATTGGTAAACTTAAAATTTTATTATACAGGTCGTTTTTTAACTTGGTCATTACACTGTTCCTCATGGGAGAGAGCACAACATAAGTGAGGTACAAGAATAGATTTTTTAAAAAAACCGCGGTTAATATTATCAGGCATATATAAGCCAACGCAGTAATTACACTCTTTTCAAGAATAATCCTGGTAAGATAATAGCTAAGGTTATGAAGCAAAATATCAGCGTTCAATTTAAACGGAACAAGATTAGTTACCTGCTTATCCGGATGAAAAAGCACATCCAGAAAAGGAATAAGCATTGATAAAGAAACAATTCCAAAAATTATAGATAATAGCGTGAAAACGAAATACAGGACGATATTTCCTTTAAATGGTTTGAAGTATTTAAGAAGACCAGCATATTTTTTCATAATTACATTAAAAATGCAGGCTTGCTTTTAAATGTAGAACAACCCGGCAATTAAGCCGTAAATTTACAGGTAATAATTGTTAAGGATTATGCAACAGGAAACAAAACGACAAAAACAGGTCGCTGGATTAATAAAAGAGGAATTAAGTGTTATTTTTCAACATTTAGGGCTTAGTATGACAGATAGTGGGATGATTTCAATCGCATCTGTAAAAATTACTCCTGATTTGTTTGAAGTCAGGGTATACTTAAGCCTTTTCCAGGTGAAGGATCCGGTGGCTACTATGAAAAAAATTGAGGACCGTAGCTGGGAAATCAAAAAAGAACTGGTAAGTCGTGTTAAAAATCAGTTGAGAACTATGCCTCAATTGACGTTCTTCCAGGATGATACTCTTGATTATGTTTTTAAAATGGAAGAGGTGTTTAAAAAAATTAATGAAGAAAAGAAAGAAGAATAGTATTATTTCAATCTTGAACTGACTAAGAAGTTGCTGTTAGCGATCAGCTATCAGGAGGAAAACCTGTTGAGTTCTGATGTGATGATAGCTGACGGCTGATAACTGAAAGCAAAAACTTGAAATGTTATACATAACATAACAATAGGTTGAATAATATACAAAAAGCTAACCCGCTATGTACCTCATTTTTGCCTGGAGATATTTTAAAGCAAAAAAATCTACAAATGCTATTAATATTATTGCCTGGATAAGTGTTCTGGCAATAGCGGTCGGTACAGCATCACTTATCATCCTGCTAAGTGTGTTCAATGGATTTGAAGACCTTGTAAAGTCGTTATATGCTGATTTCTATACAGACATAAAAGTTTCACCTTCAAAAGGTAACAGCATAACTTTTTCAAAAGATCAGCTTCGAAAAATCAAAGAAATATCCGAAGTAAAAAACTATTCTTTAGTAATGGAGGAAAAAGCACTGTTACAGAATGGTGAACCTTTATCGCTCGTATATTTAAAAGGAGTGGACACTGAATATGCTCATGTTACCGGGGTAGCTAATAAACTAATCAAAGGAAATTTTAATCTTGGTACAGCCAACGAACCGGCAATTGTTTTAGGTTCAGGGATCGAGAATGCGCTTGAAATTCAATCGGATAGAGCACTAGCTTCTCTTACCATATACCTGCCAAAACACGGAATAAATTTAAATGCTTCAGACCCGATGCAATCGTTAAGTTCTGATAATATAAACACGAGCGGCACTTTTGCTATACAACAAGACTTCGACAATAAGTACGCAATTACAAATGTAGATTTTGTAAAGCGCATGCTTAATCTGCCTAAAGATGAATATGGTGGCGTTGAAATTACGCTTGCCGATGCCACCCTTGATCAACTGGTAAAAAAGAAACTGGAAAATATATTTGGCCCTGATTACCTGGTTCAGACCAGGTATGAGCAGAACAAAAATTTATACTCTGTAATGCAGGTAGAAAAATGGGCCATTTATATTATGCTCTCCCTGATATTGGTAGTGGCTGCTTTTACAATGATTGGTGCGCTGACTATGCTGGTTCTCGAAAAGCAAAAAGATATTCAGGTTTTAAAAGCATTAGGAACTGATAACAATCTAATCCTTAAAATATTTCTGAGTGAGGGGATATTGCTGGCAACCGTAGGAGGGCTGGCCGGGGTGTGCCTGGCAATAATTATATGCAAACTACAGGTGACTTATAAACTTGTCAAATTACAAGGAGGTAGTTTCCTTATTGACTATTACCCGGTAAAGCTGGTGGCGGGAGATTTTTTACTGGTTTTATCTACTGTATTCCTGGTTGCCTGGATTGCTTCTTGGATTCCTGCCCGCAAAGCTGGAAAACAGGCAATTGAGTTGAGAAGCTAATTTAATTGTTAATTGTTAATTGTTAACGGATAGTGGATGAAGGTTAATGATTTTTCTATGATAAATTAATCACTATCCGTTAACAATTAACCATTAACAATTAACAATCAGCGTCTCTGAAAATTGTATTTTTTGCTCTATTTCAGATAAACAAATATTTGGACTATTTTTTGGGTTAAACAAGTAATGTGTTAATCGTAACATCTGTATTAATAGCTGGTTGCTAATAGCAATCTATACGAATTGTACAGTTGGCATAACTCTAGTATTAAGAAATGTGTAAATTGACGTATTCGCTAATAGCTATCAGGGAGGAAACTTAATACACATTGATCTGCTGACTGCTGATAGCTGAAAGCAAAACGCGTCACTTTAGAGTTAACTTAACACTAGAAGAGTGCAATCATATAAAAGATATATTTTAAGTGTAAACCCTTATTTGACATAAAAAATACGCTTTAAAAGAAAATTTTTTCGTTTGTACCATAAGCAAATAGTTAATTATATTTTTGCTTACCTACTTTTGAGAATTAAATTCAATAGGATGTTTGATATTTTTATGTCGGTATTACTTTCTTTTGGAATAACCTTTCTGGCAATTCCGGTTATTATTAAGGTTTCTGAAGAAAAAATGCTGTTTGATGTGCCCGATTCAAGAAAAATACATATCTCTCCTATTCCATCCCTGGGGGGGTTGGGAATTTTTGCAGGTTTTGTTATTACCTGCCTGTTAACAATCTCTTTCTCTAACGCATCGGAATTTCAGTTTTTTATCGCCGCTTCCCTGGTAATCTTTTTTCTTGGTATAAAAGACGATATTCTGATTATTTCGCCATTGAAAAAATTTATAGGACAAGTGCTGGCAGCTTTTCTTGTTATATACAAAGGCGGCGTTCAAATTAAAAGTATGCATGGTTTTCTGGGGGTTTACGAATTGCCGGAAATACTTAGTTTGATATTAACATACTTTACCATTATAGTTGTTATTAACTCATTTAACCTTATTGATGGTGTTGACGGGTTGGCTGGAATGCTTGGATTTATGGCCACATCAATACTAGGTTTGTATTTTTTAAAAATAAACCTGATCCCCTATGCTATCCTTTCGTTTGCTATCGCTGGCAGCGTTGCTGCATTCCTGATTTTTAATTTTCAGCCTGCAAAAATATTTATGGGTGATACCGGATCGCTTTTAATTGGACTGATCAGCGCTATCCTGGTTATAAAATTTATTAATGTTTCATCCTCACCATCAGTAATAATGCCTATAGAATCATCGCCGGCAATAGGTTTTGCTATATTAATGATTCCTTTATTAGATACCCTGAGAGTATTTGCTATCCGTATTATAATTCACCGTCGTTCTCCATTTACGCCGGATAGAAATCATGTACATCATCTTTTGCTTGACAGAGGATTAACCCACCAACAAGTAACTTTAACTCTTGTTTCGATAAATTTATTTTTTATAGGAGTTGCATATCTGGGAAGGTCCGTTGGGTCAACTCTATTGATATTTACTATCGTTTCTTTGTTTTTTGCCGGAATCGGATTACTCTATTATAATCGTCGTAAACAGCCATTGATTATTGCTCAACCGTCGAATAAGGAAAATAGCAAAATAGGCTCTTCAAAAATTCTGCTTACTAAAAGCGCTATGCTGGAAGAAAAATAAATATGGATATTGTTATATTTTGTTAATCCTTTCAGCCTATAGAATAAATTTAATGCGCATACTTGAGGTTTTATTAATTTGCCGCTTCAAAATAAATATATGTCGGAAGATCTAATTTTGATAATGGAGGATACTGAAGATTTGATGAATAAAGGCATTTCTCACCTTGAAGCTGAATTACTAAAAATAAGAGCTGGTAAAGCAACACCCCAAATGCTGGATGGAATAGTGGTTGATTATTATGGATCAAATACTCCTATTTCACAGGTGGGTAATATTTCTGCTACGGATGTACGTACCCTTTCTATTCAACCTTGGGAAAAAAATATGCTTCAACCCATAGAAAGAGCTATTATAGCTGCCAACATAGGAATCAATCCTCAAAATGACGGAAATATAATTCGTCTTTTTTTGCCTCCTCTTACTGAAGAAAGAAGAAAAGAGCTGGTTAAAAGAGCAAACGGTGAGGGCGAGCATTCTAAAGTAGCCATTCGAAATATCCGCCGGGATGCAATTGAAATGGTAAAAAAATTGCAAAAAGATGGTTTAAGTGAGGATGCAGCAAAAGACGCAGAAAGTGAAATACAGCAGTTAACTGATAAATATATTGTAACAGTTGATAAACACCTGAGCCGGAAGGATAAAGAAATTATGGCAGTGTAGTTAATGATTAATGGGGAGATGCTAATATTCAGGATTTTATGTCTAAGCTAACCATTTAACCTTTGGTATTATACTTGATGACACTCGCCGTTAATAATTAACAATTAACCATTAACAATTACAATGAGTTCAGAAAAACTGGATAAAACTGTTACCCGCGCTCCTAAGGATTTTGATAAAATAATAATTAAAGAAAAAACAAAAGGGATACTTACAGAACTTAATGAATTGCAAAATCTTCTTTATGCAGAAGCAAAGCATTCTCTTTTGGTGGTTATACAGGGTATGGATGCCAGTGGAAAAGATGGCGTGATCAGGAATGTTTTTGGTTCTTTAAATCCTCAGGGTGTTACTGTAAAATCTTTTAAGGCTCCCTCGCCTGATGAATTGTCTCATGATTTTCTGTGGAGAATTCATATGCATACTCCTGCCAAAGGAATGATCCAGCTTTTTAACCGTTCGCATTATGAAGACGTGTTGATAACAAGGGTACATAAATGGTGTGATGACGAAACTGCATTTAAAAGAATGAAAGCCATTAATCACTTTGAAGACCTGCTGGTACAACATAATGATACAAAAATTTTAAAATTATATCTGCACATATCACCAGAAGAGCAACAGGAACGATTGAACGAGCGAATAAAAGATCCCGGTAAACAGTGGAAATATAATGAAAACGATTTTGCAGAATCCAAGCTATGGGATGTTTATATGAAGATGTACGAAGACTGTTTTGAAGAATGTAATAAAGTTCCCTGGATAATAGTGCCTTCAGATCAGAACTGGTATAAAGAATTTCTTATCGCCTCAAATGTACTGGAGACATTGAAAAGTTTGGATATGCAATACCCGGGAATTAAAAAATAATAGCTATCAGCCGTTAGCTTTCAGCTTTCAGGAGGAAACATAGCATGCAGTGAACTACTGATAGCTGACTACTGATCGCAATCTATGCTTTGCACAACACAAGTACACCTCATTCAAAATTAAGTTGTGAACACACCTGTATATAAAATAAATTTACCACAATTTGAAGGTCCGTTCGATTTGTTATTATTTTTTATTGAAAGAGATGAACTGGATATATACAATATTCCGATCACCAGGATAATCAACGATTTTCTTGATTACATTCATGGAAGCGAAGGATTAAACATAGAATTATCCAGTGAATTCATATTATTCGTATCTACGTTAATGCGAATCAAGGCAAGACTTTTATTACCTAGAAAAGAAATTGATGAACAGGGTAATGAAATTGATCCCCGTAAAGAATTGATAGATAAAATACTTGAATACAAAAGATTTAAGGAAGTAGCTGTTAAGATGGCTGAAATGGAAGCTGTCCGTATGCTGATGGTAAGACGGGGTAACTTGCAGAAAGATATTGCTGCTATTGGCCAAGAAGCAGGTGAAGGAACTGAAATACAGGCTATTACTTTATTTAAATTAATGAAGTCATTTGAAAAAGTAATGCAGAACGTAAAAGATAGGAATAATAAGACTGTTCACACAGTAGTTCAATATAACTATACGATGGAACAAAGCAGGGAACAATTATATAATACAGCAAAATCTGCTGGCTCGTGTTCCTTTGAAAGAATATTTAATGAATGTGAGAACCGGATACAGGCGATATTTCTTTTTTTATCTATGCTGGAGCTTGTACAGATGAAATATCTTTCCATTATAACCGGCGATAGGAAGAATAATTTTCTCATTGAATTCAACCAGGAAAGAGAAGAAGATACTGTTCAAAATTTTTCTTTCTAAGCAAGATTGGTTTGAATGCAACATTTAAGATCTTTAAAGCAAAGCGTTAATTTCCGAAGTCTTAATACTTGCAATCTACACTACAGAAGCAGACTTCGAAAGTCTTGAATAAGGTATCCTATATTAACAACCTAAGCAAATAGCGTCTTCGTTCAAGACTTTCGAAGTCTGAACGTGCGGTGTAAGACGCTGGTCTTTAGAATTCGGAAGTCAGAGCCGACAGCTTTACCCGAACTGAATTGTCATCTTTTCATGCATCATTTCCCTTATTGCTGAGGTAATTCCTTCTTCATCATAATGACATTCCCGGTACAATTGCTTTAAAGTACCATGTTCTACTATACTATCAGGAATACCAAGCATTTTAACCTGGGCTTTATAATTATTTTTTGACATAAACTCAAGTATTGCCGATCCAAAGCCACCTACTACAGTTCCATCTTCTACAGTGATAATTTTATCGAATTTTGAAAACACTTCATGCAGTAAATTTTCATCAATTGGTTTCACAAAACGCATATCGTAATGAGCAGGGTTCAATCCGTCAGTTTTGACAGTGCGGATTGCGGAAGCGGCAAAATTACCAGGGTGACCTACAGAAAGAATAGCGATGTCAATACCGTCTTTTAATTTTCTTCCGGTACCTATTTTGATTTCTTTCATCTCTGTTCTCCATTCGGGCATAACACCTTCACCACGAGGGTATCGTATTACTATTGGGTTGCGCATTGATTCGAGCTGTGCTGTGTACATAAGGTTTCTCAACTCAGATTCGTTCATAGGTGCGCAGACAATTAAATTTGGGATGCAACGCATAAAGGCAATGTCATAAGCTCCATGATGCGTTGGGCCATCTTCACCTACGAGTCCTGCACGATCCAGACAAAATACAACAGGAAGGTTTTGTATAGCTACATCGTGAATAACCTGGTCGTAAGCCCGTTGCATGAAAGAAGAATAAATATTACAAAACACCCGCATCCCCTGGGTAGATAAACCTGCGCTTAAAGTTACAGCGTGTTGTTCACAGATTCCTACATCGAAAGCCCTGTCAGGCATTTTATCCATCATGAATTTTAAAGAAGAACCGGAAGGCATTGCTGGGGTAACGCCCATGATGTTTTTATTTCTCTCTGCTAATTCTATAATTGTATGCCCGAATACATCCTGGTACTTAGGTGGTTGAGGCGTTTCAAATTTCTTTTTATAAATTTCCCCGGTTATTTTATCGAACAAACCTGGAGCGTGCCATTTAGTTTGGTCTTTTTCAGCAAGGGAATATCCTTTACCTTTTACAGTTACAATATGCAGCAATTTTGGCCCTGGTATATTTTTCAGGTCATTAAGTGTATCTACAAGCTTAGTAATATTATGCCCGTCTATAGGACCGAAATAGCGAAGATTCAGTGATTCAAAAAGATTACTGCTTTTACTTACAAAGCCTTTAATTGTGTGTTCCAGCTTACTAACGATTTCCCTGGAAAAATTAGCACCCACCGGAAGTTTACCCAAAGCTTTCCAGATATCATCTTTAAGCTTATTATATGTTTGTGAAGTAGTGATATCAGTTAAATATTCTTTTAAAGCCCCAACGTTCTGATCAATACTCATGCAATTATCATTGAGAATAATCAGTATATCTGCATCGGCAACGCCGGCGTGGTTCATTCCCTCGAAGGCTTCGCCTGCTGTAAGTGCTCCATCACCAATCACAGCTACTGATTTTCTGTCTTCGCCTTTATATTTAGCAGCCATTGCCATGCCCAAAGCTGCAGAAATAGAGGTTGATGAGTGCCCAACCCCAAAAGTATCATATTCACTTTCGCTTCTTTTTGGAAAACCGCTAAGCCCTTTGTATTTACGATTAGAAATAAAATTCTCGCGGCGGCCTGTAAGAATTTTGTGACCATAAGCCTGATGACCTACATCCCATATCAGTTGATCGTAAGGTGTGTTATAAATATAGTGCAACGCCACCGTTAACTCAACTACACCCAGACTAGCGCCAAAATGACCCCCATGAACACTCACGATATCCACAATATACTGCCTTAGCTCATCACACAACTCGTGTAGTTGTTCTTTACTTATCTTCTTAAGGTCAGCAGGGCTGTAGATTTTCTGTAATATAGGGCCAGGAGTAATTTTCATTTTAATATAATAAAGTTAAAGGTACATAACAGTAGCGGTCCTGCCCAAATCTGCTCAATGCCATTTATTAACGTTATTTACAAATTACTATTGCAAAAGTTGTAAATTCCTACTATTAAAAACCTCTGTACTTAACATTTGCTTAGAGGTATTGTAGAAATGTCTTTTTAATGCCATTAAGCATACTATATAGCCAGTAATACAATAGATGGTTTCAGGGCCGGTTAAATCAATAAATTTGCAACATGACAATTAAGGTTCCCAAATATTGGATTTTTCAAATTGTGGGCTGGGGATTATTTGTTTTGATGCAGGTGTTCTTTGCATTTTCTACTTTTGAAAAGATTACTGTCAACTTTGTTTTAAACCTGATAATTTTTGTAAGCCTTGGAGTGAGTTTTTCTCATGTTATGCGGGCCATCATAGTGCGTACCAATGTTTTATTACTGCCTTTACAACAGCAATTGATAGGGTTAGTAATTATAACTTTATTCTTTTCTTTAACCGTAGGAGTTATGGAATCACTGCTTACATATTTTTTTGATCTAAGAACTCCCCTTAAAGAAAAGTTAACTGAAACAAAAATTCTTATTTATAATGCGTTTAATTCATTAGTTTATCTCTTTATGTGGAGCTGCATCTATTTTGTTTATCATTATATACAGAAGAACCGTAAACAACAAGTTGATACGTTAAAGCTGGAGGCGCTGGTAAAAGAACTGGAATTAAAGACTATCAAAGCCCATATAAATCCTCATTTTATTTTCAATGCACTAAATAGTATCCGTGCCCTTATTGATGAAAACCCTGTCAGAGCAAGAACTGCTGTTACAGAGTTAAGTAATATTCTTAGAAGCAGTATGAAAGCTGAGAAACTGGAAACAGTAACTTTTGAAAAAGAGTTGAACATTGTAAAGGACTACCTGGCATTGGAGCATATTCGATTTGAAGAGAGATTAAAAATAGAATATGATATTGAAGAGGATACGCTTGATCTGCAGGTTCCGCCAATGATGCTTCAAACTCTTGTTGAGAACGCCATCAAACATGGAATCAGTAAACAACTAGAAGGCGGATCGATTAAAATTATTTCATGCTTTACCGATAAGTTCCATGAATTAAGGGTTCAGAATACGGGGTACCTTAATGGTTCTAAAAATGTGGATGGGTTTGGACTTGCAAGTACAGAAAACCGGCTGCATTTAATGTTTGGAGAGAAAGCTCATTTTCAGATCAACGAAATATATGGTAATATGGTAGAAGCAAAGATACAGATACCCATCTCCGTTGCTTTTGCATAAACAAATTAGATTATGATAAAGGCTATTTTAATTGATGATGAACGATTGGCAAGAAATGAATTAAAGAAATTGTTAGTTGAATTTCCAGAGATAGAAGTAATTGCTGAGGCAGCAAACGCCAACGAGGGAATGGAAAGAATTGAAACGCTCAGTCCTGATCTTATTTTCTTAGATATTCAAATGCCAGGTAAATCTGGTTTTGAAATGTTAGCAGAACTGGATAGGGTTCCTTATGTTATTTTTACAACTGCATATGATGAGTATGCACTAAAAGCGTTTGACGTAAATGCGCTTGATTACTTACTGAAGCCTGTTGAGCCAAAACGATTGTCGGATGCTATTCAAAAGTTACATCAGCAGGAGGAAAAGGAACTTAATGCTGTTCCTTCCTCTTCGTCTTTACTAAACCGCAGTTTGCTTGAAGATGACGCCCAGGTATTTGTAAAAGATGGTGAGAGGTGCTGGTTTGTAAAATTGAGCGATATAAGATTATTTGAAAGTGTAGGAAATTACGCTAAAGTTTATTTTGCAAGTAATAAACCCCTTATACTAAAATCGTTGAATGCATTAGAAGAAAGACTGGATGAAAAAACATTCTTCAGGGCTAACAGAAAGCACATTATAAATCTTCGTATGATTGATAAGATTGAACCTTACTTTAACGGGGGTTTATTAATAGACCTTAAAGGGGGTGAAAAAATTGAAGTAAGCCGCCGGCAAACTGTTAAGTTTAAAGAAATGATGAGCCTTTAAAATCATGTCATTGGCTTTCAGCCGTTAGCTATCAGCTATCAGGAGGAAACTTAATACACATTGATCTGCTGATAGCTGAAAGCAGAATGCGTATCTTAAAAGTTATCTAAACACTAAGTTATTCTCGTACATCTTTATAATTATTTAATGAAATTAAGAACATATATTTTCAGCCTTTTTTTTTGTTATAATGTTATCTACGCTCAAACAATAGACAAGATTATTAATCCGGCAGAAGTGAAGCGTATTGAAAGCGTACTTTCCGATGATAATATGGAGGGTAGAAAAACATTTTCACCTGGTAACAATAAAGCCGCTTCTTTTATTGCAAATGAATTCGCATCTGCAGGGTTACAAACTTTTAATGGTGCCAGCAGCTTTAAACAGGAATTTGAGATAACTGATATAAAGATCACTTCATTTACAGGTTCAATAAATAATCAGCCTTTAAAGCAGGAAAATGTTATCGCTATCAGTTTGAAACCCCTTCTTTCATTGACTGAAAAGTCCGGGTTTGAAACAGGGACCATTAAGCCTGGTGATAACCTTCAAATGAAAGTAAACACTTTTATAAGTGCTCAGAAAGACTATGTGGTATTCGTTGACACCAGTTTCTCCAATAGATTTGGCCGTTTAAATCAATTTAAACGACAGCTTTCAAAATCTGATAAAAGTGTTGTATTCATCTTAACTGATAAAGATTCTAACGAATATAATATTTCAATAGCCAGTGAAATAATAGCAAAGCCGCTTGCAAATGTTGTAGGTATAATTCCAGGTAAGACTAAGAAAAATGAGTATGTAATTTTTTCATCGCATTACGATCATTTAGGGATCGGAAAACCGGTAGGTGCTGATTCAATATATAATGGCGCTAATGATGATGCGGCCGGAACCACAGCTGTAATAATGCTTGCTAAATATTTTAAGTTATTAGGTAACCAGGAAAGGACATTGATTTTTACCACTTTCACCGCAGAAGAAATAGGTGGCTATGGCTCACAATATTTCTCGCGTCAATTGAATGCCGCTGAAGTTGTAGCAATGTTTAATATCGAAATGATAGGAACAGATTCCAAATGGGGTAATAATGCTGCGTATATAACGGGTTACGAAAAAACTAACCTGGGTAAAATATTGGAAAAGAACCTGGAAGGATCAGGATTTAAATTTTATCCTGATCCTTATCCGGAACAAAATCTTTTTTACCGTTCTGATAACGCCACTTTAGCCAGGCTTGGTGTGCCTGCTCACACTATCAGCACTTCTAAAATGGACAGTGAATAATATTATCATACCGTTAAAGATGAAATCGGAACATTGGATATAAATAATATGTCAATGATCATTAAAGCTATAGCAATAAGTGCAGGATCTATCATCAATGGAAAGGATACTCCTTCAAGAGTGGATGTGCAGCAATTAAGATAATAACCTTAGTTACTAACAATTTAATTATGAAACATTTATTAAGGCTCTTTAGAGCAATGTAATTTATTTAACAACCAGCCCTGAAAGGGCTCAATATATTAGCACAGGGTGAAGCCCTGTGATAAGGAAGACGATGCAACAAAGCCCTGTAAGGGCGTAATATTGTTTTTGATGGCATGCACTTGATCTTTATATTGCGCCCTTACAGGGCTTGGTAATCGCAACGTTGTTTCACAGGGCTTCACCCTCTGCTAATATATTATACCCTTACAGGGCTGGTAGCTTTTCAAACGCTGAAATGAAATCATTCGCTACATTACTTATTAAAGCGTATTAAACATTTACCTGGTTACATTGACCGTAAGGGATTACTAAATAAATCATGGTCAACTTTAATTCAATAAGATATAACCTCGATAAAGCATGTCTCATAATTAAATTGTCACTACACTAGTGTTATGTTAAGTGTAAATTGACGTATTTGCTATCAGCTGTCAGCTATCAGGAGGAAACTTAATGCATATTGCGGGGCCCTGTAAAAAGGTACATTAAGGTAATTATACAGTTGATACCGGTACTGAATGTATAGCGGCACTCATTTCTTTTATCATTGCTGCATTTTTTTCAATAGCATTTCCAACAACTATTATATCGGCACCTGCCTTGCAGTTAAGATATGCTTTTTCTGCGCTGGTAATTCCTCCGCCAATAACAAGAGGCACTTCTATGCATTTGGCAACTTTTTCAATCATAGATTCTGTAATGGCTCGTTTGGCGCCGCTTCCGGCATCCATATAAATGATTTTCATTCCTAGCATTTCGCCTGCCATAGCGGTGCATATGGCAATTTCATTTTTATCTGACGGTATAGGTAAAGCATTCGAAATGTAGGAAACCGTTGTTGGAGCTCCACCATCAATCACCATATAACCGGTAGAGATAATTTCAAGTCCGCTTTGCTTCACAAATGGTGCGGAAATAACATGCTGACCTATTAATAATTCAGGGTTTCTGCCGGAAATCATTGAAAGGTATAAAAGAGCATCCGCGTATCTTGAAATCTGGGAGGAACTTCCTGGAAACAGAATAATAGGTATATCACAACTGTGTTTTATATGCTGAATGCAATCATCCAGGTGATTAGATACTACCAGGCTTCCGCCAACGAATAAATAATCTACATGTGCCTGAACAGACAGATTAGTTATTTCATCTAATAATACTTTGTTCACCTTATCAGGGTCAATTAATACAGCAAACGACTTTTGTCCTTCCTGTTTTTTCGTAACCATGCTTTGGTAGATAGCCTGCTTCATTCAAAAATTATGCATTGAATTATTGCAAAAATGCAAAAGTTTTTCCGTTTACCGTGCTTTATTGCATATTAAGTAATATAACCGGATTAATAAGCTATTAATAATTATTCTATAACCACAAAGGAAAGGCAAAAGTAAGAAATGAGGTTACACAGAGAAGTCCTCGGTGAAATCTCTTCTTTTTCTCGTGCCTTTCCTTTGTGGTTAAAAGAAATCAGTGCTAACGTAGGTCTTTCAATAAACCACCTTACATTGCTCCCTAACGGTATCCATTATGCGGGCCATCATTAAACTGGTATCATGTGTAAGTAAAGCAGATTGCAACATGCCTTTATCCAAACATTGCATCACTTCTCGTACTTCATATTCAAAGCCGTTATGCTCATAAGGGTACAAAAAGCTGTTGCTTTCGCCCGTATTCAGTTCCACTGCCATACTGGTTGCTTTGTAGAATGGCGCCGGCAAAATTATTCTTCCCTTTGTACCTGATATTTCAGCAGTGAGAGAGGTTTTAATGCTAACCGAAGAAAAAATGTTTGCAACCTGATCCCCTGCATACTGAAATTGCATACTGCAGTATTCATCGGCACCGGTATCAGCCAGCTTTGCCATAGATTGTATATTTGAAGGTTCTCCTAAAAGCAGTGTGGTTAAAAATATCGGATAGATACCGACATCCAATAAAGATCCCCCACCGAGCTTTAAGTTGTACAATCTTCCATGCGGATCATAAGGCGCCTGAAAACCAAAATCGGCTCTAATGAATTGCACCGGTCCGATTACATCTTCATTAATCAGTTCCAGCACTTTATTGATAGAAGGCATAAACCGCGACCACATACCCTCCATTAAAAAAGTGTTGTTTACCGTAGAAGCATCCACCATATCTTTTACCTGCCGGTAGTTTAACGCCATGGGTTTCTCAGACAATACCGGCTTTTTATGATTAAGACAAAGAATGGCCTGTTCACAATGAAAAGCATGGGGCGTAGCAATGTAGATGATATCTATATCCGGGTCTTCTGCAAGTTTTCTATATTCATCATGCACATGGCTTGCTCCATATTTTTCTGCAAAAGCTCTTGCTTTATTACCATCCCGCGAAGCAATAGCAAATATTTCGGAGCCTTCAACGTAATTTACCGCCGAAGCAAACTTTTCAGCAATTTTGCCTGCTCCTAAAATACCCCAACGATATGATCTGTTCATAGTGATAATTATTGTTTATATAGAAAATCTTTCGTAGCTGCAGGTATTCACTGCTTGTTTATAAAAATTGTATTTCCATAATCCATTTGATAAAGTTATGGAATCAAGGTAGTAAAGTACTACGTTAAAATGTTGTGTTGTAAGTTTTCGGTGATAATGTTTTCTGCCTCTATTAAATCATTGAAAGTTATTTTCCATCTCTTATCATATCTCCGGATTAAAAAACATATCCGTTAACAAAACTATATTGAAGTATCTTGAATTTTTTACCCAATTGTTTTTTTGTTTTGATATTGTAATTTTAATCGTTTGAAGCAACAAGAAAAATACTTATCTTTTTTAACCTGCGTGCAAGTCGCAATCATCTAAATTTTTTGAAGTGTTTTGACATTGGTTGTTGAGGAGATATTGCCGATTAATAAAACAATATTTTCCACTAATTCTTTTAACTGCCACCATTTAATCTTTGTCATACAATAGTTAAAATATATATCCGGGTATGATGCATTTTAAGTGCATGTTTTTTTAATTTCGTTATACCAGATTATGACAATACATTTCGGCTACGATAAAAAGCAGGTGATACAGGCGTTGAGGTACCATTTTTTGACCAGGCCTGAAATAAAGATACTGCTCATTTTTATTAACGTTTTTGCAATTGCATCAGGGATATTATTTGCACTAAAAGAAATTCAGCCACTGGCCTTCCTGTTTTTTTCTTTGATGTGGTTTATACTAATGCTGATTATCTGGAGAATTTTACCTGGAAGCATTTATAAAAAGGCGCATACTTTCCAGGATGAATTCTCAATTACATTTGATGATAATGGAGTGGAATTGCAAAACAAACGGGGCTCCAAAACCTGGTCATGGAAAATTTTCAGCAAATTTTTAGAAAGTCCTTATTTCTTTCATTTATATTTTGATACGCGGTCTTTCTTCCTGGTGCCTAAAGATGCTTTTAAAGATATTACAGATGTTCAGGAGGCGAGAAAGATGCTGAAATTAAAGATTCCTAAATAGCTATCAGCCGTTAGCTATCAGACGTCAGAAGAAAATGTGGAATTCCGGTTACTGATAACAGCATGAAATCAGCTTCCTATCTCGAGTGCAGCATTGTTGCTATTATTATAATTTTATCTTAACTTCTTCCTGATAGCTGATTGCTGATAGCTATTTTTCCTCCAACTCAATCTTACTACGCCTTGATCCCAGGTAATACAGCGTCCAACCCATCAAAGCAAAAAAGGCAACACTCAATATATAGTAACCTACCTGTCCTAATGATGCGGTTAACCCATGTTCAACACTTATGTGTGTAAGCCAGTCGGCAATACCGTTACTGATATTTAAAAAAGCAAACAACACTCCCAGCAATGCACCTCCTGCAACCAGGCCGGTTGCAAATAAATTACCTTTTTCCAGGTCTTCTTCACCTTCTTTCACAAGGTCACCCCTTTTTTTCTTCACCATTTCTACAATTCCTTTGATGGCACTTCCTATAAATATCGGCAATGTTGTAGACAAAGGCAGGTAAACGCCAATGGCAAAACTTAATGCTTTAACACCGCAGAGTTCCATTACAATAGCCAGGAAGGCACCGGCAAGAACAAAGTTCCAATCCAGATTATAGGATAGGATGCCTTTGATAAGTGTTGCCATAAGTGTTGCCTGAGGTGCATTATACTTGCTGCCGATAGCGTGATGAATGCCATTTTTCAAAAGCTCAGGTGTAGGAGTGTCTAATATTTTTACTGTAAAGCCAATTGCGATTGCTGAAACTATTACTCCAATAAATAAAGCTAGCTGCTGGTATTTTGGTGTAGCGCCAACAATGTACCCGGTTTTAAGATCCTGAGAAGTGTTTCCTGCATTAGCTGCAGCTATGCAAACCATGCCGCCAACTACCAATGCCATAGGTTCATAAATTTTTCCGCTCCAGCCAACAGCAATAAAAATAAGGCAGGTACTCATAACCGTTGCAATAGTCATCCCGCTGATAGGATTGTTTGATGAACCAATCAATCCTACAATACGCGATGAAACCGTTACAAAGAATGCACCGAACACTACTACCAGTATACCAATGAGGATGCGGTTAAAAAAATTATGTCCGGGGATTATACTCAAACAGGCAATAAGCAATACTAAAGCGATGCTTCCAAAAAGAACAATTTTCAAACTGAGGTCTTTTTCGGTTCTTGAGATAATAACTCCTTTATTACCATCTTTAACAGAGCCAATACTTTCTTTAAATGAGGAGATTATTGTTGGAATTGTTTTAATCAATGTTATAAATCCGCCTGCTGCAACAGCACCTGCTCCTATCTGTCTTATATATGCGCGATAGATAGCTTCTGCTGGATCTTTAAAAGTATGAGTGACCGGATTCCAGGTACCAAATCCTCCTGCGGTTGCCATATCCTTTAAAAAACCAAGCTTCATTTGTTGCAAAGCAATAACGTCACCAGGAATTAATGACGCCAATAACGGGATCATTACAAGCCAGCTTAAAACACCACCTGCTACTAATATTCCGCCAATACGTGGTCCGATAATATAACCTACACCCATATATTCCGGTGTGATATCAGCGGCAACCTGTGCCGAGGGAAAGAATTTGTTTGTGGCAGCGGTGGCAAACTGGGGAGTATCGGCAATTACCTTCAGCATCTTTTGCATTATTGCATACACGAAAGCGAACCCCAATCCCTGGAAAGCTGTTTTAGCAAAATCACCACCTCTTTCACCAGCTTTAAGTACTGCAGCACATGCAGTGCCTTCAGGATAAGGCAAGATGCCATGCTCTTTAACAATCAATGAACGCCTTAATGGTATCATCATTAATGTACCCAGCATGCCGCCGAAGATGGCAAGTATAAAAATAACGCCGTAATCAAAGTAGTCAGCCGAATCAGCAGAAGAGAGAAATAAAAATCCAGGTAAAGTAAATACAACACCGGCCGCAATGCTCTCGCCTGCAGATCCGGTGGTTTGTATAATATTATTTTCTAAGATGGTTGTTTTGAAAATTCTTCTTCCCAGGGTAATTGCCAATACGGCAATGGGAATAGAAGCACTTACAGTGAGTCCGGCCTTTAAAGCCAGGTAAACGGTAGAAGCGCCAAATAAAATTCCAAAGAAACTTCCCAGCAATATAGCTTTAAGGGTAAATTCTTTCATATTCGTTTCAGGAGAAACGAAAGGTTGAAAGGTTTTGCTTCCACTCATAAAATTCAGTTTAGCGTACAATTTAACCAAAAAAAGCAAACTACCTAATGCAAAGGCAACCTAAAACTATTGCTATCAGCTATCAGCCATCAGGAGGAAATACAGTACACATTAGCGTCCCTGATGGCTGACGGCTGATAGCTGATAGCAAATAACATAAATATTATACAAAGTATAACATAAATTATTTGCGTTGATAAGTAGTATGATTTTATTGAAAACCTTGCAGTATTCTATAGCTTAATGTTTATAGTAAATATCACTCTATAATAGATTTTGTTATAATTAGTCATAAATCAATAGTTTGATACCTGAAATCGGAAACTGTAATTAAAAATACAGTATCTTTCCGCCGTTGATTGCTCTTCTGATAATCATTTCATTATAATAAATTTTTCTTCTAATATATTCGCTTGTCAAATAATTTTATGGCTAAAGTAACATTCAATAACAAAAAAAGTGTATTTTATAATACGCTGAAATTTAATGTGGATCAATATTTCACTGCTAACAATATTAAAAAAACGGGTGACTGGAGGTTGTATTCCAAGACCATCATTCTTATACCTACTGCCGTGTTTTTATATATCTTTCTTCTCACTGTTAGCCTGCCTGCAATACTTGCTGTTACTCTGTGTGCTATCCTGGGTTTTGTTTTAGCAAGTATTGGCTTTAACGTAATGCATGATGCTTGTCATGGAAGTTATTCAAGCAAAAAATGGGTGAATGAAGTTTTAGGACTAACCCTTAATGCATTAGGCGGAAATGCTTTTATCTGGAAATTTAAGCATAATATTATTCATCATACATATACAAATGTCGATGGGATAGATGATGATATCGCTAAAAGTCCTATCATGCGCCAGTGCACTACGCAGAAATGGATGCCCGCACATCGGTTTCAACATATATACGTAGTATTGGTATATGCTATATCTTCTATTGCCTGGGTAGCAATTATGGATTTTACAAAATATTTTACTCAAAGGATCGTTAGTACCACACTTCAAAAAATGAGTATTAAAGAACATGTTATCTTTTGGCTAAGTAAAGCTTTATATGCTTTATTTTATGTTGTGATACCTATCTACTTCGTTGGTGCCGGGCGGTGGGCTATCGGTTATCTTAGCATGGAAATTACTTTGGGACTAGTATTAGCACTGGTATTTCAGTTAGCTCACGTAGTGGAACATGCAGAATTTGAAACTGCCGGCATCGAACCAATCTTAATAGAAAATGAATGGGCCGCTCACCAGGTTAAAACCACTGTTAATTTTGCACCTAAAAACTGGATTATCAACTGGTATGTTGGCGGATTAAATTATCAGGTAGAACATCATCTTTTCCCGAGGATCAGCCATGTGCACTATCCTGCTATCAGCAACATAGTTAAGAAAACCTGCGAACAATATAATTTGCCTTACAATACAATCCCTACCATGTCAAAATCAATCGCTTCTCATTTCAGGATGATGAAGAAATTGGGTGAGAAACCTATGGAGATGGTGGCAGCTTAGTAATCTTTTAATGATGTTAATAATATTTTGAATGAGATTAAACGCTAAATGAGCAATATTCCAAATAATATAACTTGATTTGGAATTTCACATTGAATATTGACCTTACACAGGATAGAAATTTTATATTGTGTTTATAATAAGCACTGCTATCTAGTGTGGCATCAACTATAAAAAGTCTATAAATGTTGCTAGGTGTCATGTCAACTATAAAACGTCGTATTACGGCTATCAGCCGTCAGCGGTCAGCTATCAGGAGGAAACCCACTACGCTTTGTTCTGCTGATGGCTGAAAGCTGACAGCTGATAGCAATTAATACGACAAAGTATGCTTGACATGACACTAGCAGTTTTCAGCTATCACCAATTAGGACGCTACTATGTAATGTATTTCCTCCTGATCGCTGATAGCTGACTGCTGATTGCAGAAATAATAAATTTAAGTTAACACGACATTAGTGCACTAACTTACCGGGGTTTGTACTTAGCCTCAGAAAAAATTTTTTTATTATCGGTTTTCATAAGCACATCAAGGGTTAACGATTTATTTTTTTCTGCATATTTTTTTACTATTTTCCATCCTACCCACTGGCCAATATTGCCTGGAGATGCATCGGGCATGCCCTGTGTATTAGGAGCTTCGCCAATATATGTTTTGATGATATCAAATTCAGCCGTATATAAATAATTATTTTCTAAAAAGAAATTCCAGATCAACCCTTCATTGCTTTCGCACCATTTTAACTGAGCCTGGGTATAATGTGTTTTAATACTATCCGGTGCATTAGGTAATAACTTATCGAGCATATACCATTGCTTTCCTTTTTCAATCATTTGCTCAACTAATGGCCTGCCACCGCTTTTGTCAGGATACAAATCCTGTTCTATAGCTATCATGGAATTAGCGGTTATATATTGCGGCTTGAATGTTCGTGAAATATAGAGGGGAAATACTTCTTGTCCCTCAGCACTGGTATAAAAAGAAAAATCCTTTCCGCCATATAACTGTAACCCGATAGCCAGGGATTCATTGGTAATAGCAATACCCGGTGCATTAAAGGGACCAACATAAGCTACTATCTTTGGAACTTTGTAATCCGGGAAATAATATTTAAGATATTTAAATGACTGGTTTAATTCTTTTTCCAGCCACGATAAGTTTTCAAACCTAACTGAAAGCGAATCATACAAAGGTCTTGTTACATGAATGAAGTGTTTCAATTCTGAAAACGTAACATTGGCAGCAGAATCAGAAGTTGATGATGATAAGGTGGTAAGTCCTAAAATATTGCTGATGAAATCATTGGTGAACCAGGGAAAAGTGGATTGAAGATTCTTTGTGCTTTGTTCAATTGAATTGGTATCCATTTTTTCGAACATGAATGTATCGAACCTGCCTATAGTAGTGGTTACTTTTATACCAGATACATCAGGAGCATTATTATTACAACCAACTAATATCAGCAGAACGGCTAATAAAAAAAATGAGTCTTTTTTATTAGAAGAAACAAATAAGCCCATGGAATTAATATTAAAGCAATGATTGGTATAACAAATCTAATTACGCCCGGTTATAACAAAAAGATAAAGTTCATACTTTATCTTTTGTAATTTTATATCTTTTGAAATGAAATTTTTTTTTAGATGAAGATAGCATTGGCACAGCAAAATTATCATGTAGGCAACTTTGAAAGCAATACCAAAAAAATAATTGATGCCGTTAATAAGGCAAAGCAAATGGGTGCCGACCTGGTGGTTTTTTCTGAATTATGTATCTGCGGTTACCCCCCGCGTGATTTTGTTGAGTTCAATGATTTTATTAACAAGTGTTATGAATGTATTGACCTTATTAAACAGCATACAGATAACATCGGTGTTATTATAGGTTCCCCTCAACGTAATACGCAGCCAGGCGGAAAAGATTTATTCAATGCGGCAATCCTGTTATATCAAAATGAAATAAAAGGAATTGCACATAAATCATTACTGCCCACTTATGATGTTTTTGACGAGTATCGTTATTTTGAACCGGCAACAGATTTTAAACCTATTGAATTCAAAGGAAAAAAAATAGCACTCACCATTTGTGAAGACTTATGGAACCTTGCTGATGACCCGCTTTATCTTTCCTGTCCTATGGATATTTTAACTTTACAGCAGCCAGACTTTATGGTCAACATATCAGCATCACCTTTTGATTATGACCATGATGAAGACCGTAAAGAAGTAATTCGTGCCAATGTGCTCAAATATAAGTTGCCTATGTTTTATTGTAATGCAGTAGGTAGTCAAACAGAAATTGTTTTTGATGGTGGCAGCCTTGTCTTTGATGCTTCCGGAAGGATTGTAAATGAAATGAAATATTTTGAAGAAGACTTCCAGATGGTTGAACTTACTAATGAGATGCTTCAAACATCTTCTGAAGATGTTTCAACAAATAAGTTAGAACAGGTATTACATGTGGAAAGTAGTCAGGATCCTATTACAGCCATTTCAGATACAAGGGTTTCTAAACTTAAAGACCCTGATAAGATCATCGAGTATCTTACCGATGAAAATAATCTTAAGCAAATTCATCGTGCGCTAATTGTAGGTATTAAAGATTATTTTACGAAGATGGGTTTTAATAAAGCCATTCTCGGTAGCAGTGGAGGTGTGGATAGTGCAGTAACATTAGTACTTGCCTGCGAGGCTTTAGGTGCTGAAAACGTACGGGCGATTCTGATGCCTTCACAGTATTCAAGTTCTCATTCTGTCAGCGATGCAGAGCAGTTAAGCAGAAATTTGGGCAATCCTTATGATACCATTGCTATCGCAACAATTTATGATGCATTTTTAACTTCACTGAAGCCTGTTTTTAAAGACCTTCCTTTTGGACTTGCCGAAGAAAACATCCAAAGTCGTAGCCGTGGTAACCTGCTTATGGCCATAGCCAACAAGTTTGGTTATATCCTTTTAAATACTTCCAACAAAAGCGAGCTCTCTACCGGTTATGGAACATTGTATGGAGATATGGCCGGCGGCCTAAGTGTATTGGGTGATGTTTATAAAATGCAGGTATATGCGTTAGGAAAATATCTCAATCGCAACGGCGAAATCATTCCTGAAAATATCTTTATTAAAGCACCTTCAGCGGAATTAAGGCCTGATCAAAAAGATAGTGATAGTTTACCGGAATACAGTTTGCTGGATAAAGTGTTGTATCAGTATATTGAAAAAAGAAAAGGGCCTAAAGAAATAATCGCAATGGGCATTGATGAGGCGTTGGTAAACAGGGTATTAAAGTTGGTAAATACTAATGAATACAAGCGCAACCAGTTTTGTCCTATCATCCGTGTAAGCAGTAAGGCTTTTGGTGTAGGAAGAAGAATGCCTATTGTAGGGAAGTATTTATCTTGATGAGGTATGAGGTATGAAAATATTACCTTATAAGATACAGAATTCTACATCTGTAAGATTAAGTTTATTCGACATGTTATTAAATCAGCGACTTATGCTCAAACCTCAAACCTCAAACCTCATACCTCATACCTCATACCTGGTATTTCAATGCACCAGAATCACTACTATCGGAACTGGAAAACCAGAATAGCTTATCGTATTCGACAATACTAACCTGGAATCGGTCACCTCTCTAACTTTTGCGCTATTACCGAAACCAGTTAAAAGAGGAGTAGAGAGTGTTAACGTATCACTACTATTAAGGGTCCATGTAAAGGGAGCAACCTGAGGAGCGCTGGCATCGCATTTACTGGCACCTTCATCAATACTTCCGGATTTGTCTGACTTAAAAGTGATGGTGTTGTCGGTAAGACATGGTGGTGTAAGGGTAGCAGGGGCAGGCTGATCAATAGTTCCATTACCATCCCCATCAATTCCGGCCTGACTATACTTCCATGAGGAAGAAGCAATATAATCTGATTTTGATTTGGTAGTAGTAGGAGTAGATCCACTCTTAGTGCAACCTGCTATTAATAAAATACTTCCCGCTATAATCAGGGAAAACCTTTTTGAAATCTTCTTCTGCATATAATTACTTTGTTTTCAAACGCAAAAGTTAATACTTTTCCCGATCATTTATACTTTACGTTAACCTGTATTAACAAAAGTTTGCACCTATGTTTAACCATGCAGAGGAATTGCAATCGGATTGTACGTATTTTGCAGAATCTTTTTTTACTTTTTATTCATAATAATCAGCAATTTTATGTTGCAAACTGCCGAAGACATTCGTCAAATAAATGAAAAGATTCAATATAGTGGCGCTTTCATTGATCGTCTCCGGGATGAAATCGGTCGTGTAATAGTTGGACAGCAATATATGCTTGACAGGTTGTTAATTGGATTATTAAGCAACGGGCATGTGTTGTTAGAAGGGGTACCCGGTTTAGCAAAAACGCTTGCCATCAAATCAATGGCTCAGGCTATTCATGCAAAATTCAGTAGGATACAGTTTACACCGGATCTCCTGCCTGCCGATGTTATTGGTACCATGATATATAACCAGCAAAAGAATGAATTCATGGTTCGCAAAGGGCCGATCTTTGCAAATTTTATTTTGGCAGATGAAATCAACAGGGCGCCTGCAAAAGTACAAAGCGCATTGCTGGAAGCCATGCAGGAAAGACAGGTTACTATCGGTGATCAGACTTATAAGTTAGAAGAACCCTTCCTAGTGCTTGCCACACAAAATCCATTGGAGCAGGAGGGTACCTATCCTTTGCCGGAAGCACAGGTTGACCGTTTCATAATGAAAGTAATTGTTAACTATCCAACAAAGCCGGAAGAGCAAATGATCATCCGGCAGAATACACAGGGAATAAAATCGCCCTCTATTGAACAGGTAGTCTCTATGCAGGAAATTATTCAGGCAAGAGATCTTACAAGGCAAATTTATATGGATGAAAAGGTAGAAAACTATATACTCGATATAGTATTTGCTACAAGAACACCTGATAAGTATCAGTTAAGTAAACTAAAACCTTTGATTTCTTATGGCGGGTCTCCCAGGGCGAGCATCAACCTGGCGTTGGCAGCTAAATCCAATGCATTCCTGAATAAAAGAGGTTATGTAATTCCTGAGGATGTAAGAACAATATCCCGTGATGTGCTAAGGCATCGTATTGGACTGACTTATGAAGCTGAAGCAGAAAATGTATCCGTTGAAAATATAATTGAAGATGTACTGAAAGCTATTCCGGTTCCTTAGGAAGGTATGAGGTAATGAATAAAAATCGAGTATGATTTGATGAAAAGAGGGTTCGACCTGTGAGGTTTCCAAAAACCTCACAGGTCCTGAATGAGGGCACAATCTATATCAAAGACCTGTGAGGTTTTTGGAAACCTCACAGGTCGAACCTTGCTTTAAAGGCTTTTATTTAACCTATTGGAAAAGATTGTTTCTTGCTTAATGACATTGACCTTCGGAATTGAGAAATATAAAGTAAAATAATAGCAGTAATAAACATCTTTAAATATTTATTAAAAAGTACTAATATCTATAATAGTTATCCGGTAACTACTACATGCTAACAACAGCGGAAATATTAAAAAAAGTTAAAGAGCTGGAGATAAAAAGTAAAAAGATCACACAACATCTTTTTACCGGAGAATATCATTCAGCTTTTAAAGGACGTGGAATGAGTTTTCGCGAAGTTCGTGAATATGATCCCGGAGATGATATCCGGTTTATAGATTGGAACGTAAGTGCCCGGTTTTCTCATCCTTTTACAAAGTTGTTTGAAGAAGAAAGAGAGTTGACCGTTATGCTGATGATAGATGTCAGCGCCAGTTCTCTTTTTGGAACAGTTCATGCCCGTAAGAAAGATATAATTACAGAAATAGGTGCCATACTTACTTTTTCGGCCATCAGTAACAATGATAAAGTAGGTGTGATTTTTTTTAGCGATAAAGTAGAAAAGTATATTCCTCCCAAAAAAGGAAAGCAACACGCATTATATATTGTTCGTGAATTACTCACTTCAAGTCCTAAACATAAAAAAACCAATCTTACAGAAGGTCTTCGTTTTTTTAATAATAGTACTAAACAAAAAAGCATCTCTTTTATATTAAGTGATTTCCTCGATGAGGATTTTAATGATGCCCTTAAAGTGGCAGGCAAAAAGCATGACCTTATAGGAATAAAAGTCTATGATAAGATGGATATGGAATTACCAGATGTAGGAATTATTCAGATAATCGATTCTGAAACGGGTGCCACTAAATGGATTGATACCAGTGACTACCTGGTTCGGAATCAATATCAGCTGAAGTTTTTTAATTATACAGATTGGTGTAAGAACATGTTTCTTAAATCAGGAAGCGACTTGTTACATGTAAGAACTGATGAAGATTATATAAAAGTGCTGCAGAAATTTTTTGTGGGAAGAAGATAATGCAGGGTGTTTTAATTTAAATGTAATTGATAAAAATCTATAAGTTACTGATCCGAAGAATTGAATGATCGGTTCGACAGAATGATAAAAAGAATTCAACATATCGTTTCTTTATTAGTCCTAGGCTGCCTTTTTCAATCATCATTTTCTCAATCTGTTTATGTTAAGGCCTCAATCGACAGAGATAAAATCCTTATTGGTGAACCAATACATTTAAGATTGGAAGTTTCATTGCCTATAGGTACCGGCTCAAAATGGTTTTCGTTGGATAGTATTCCTCATTTTGAATTTATTGACAAGACAAAAATTGATACGGTTAGCACCAGAATTGAAAACACCTACAACCAGGTAGTTACTATTACCAGTTTCGATTCAGGCCGGTGGGTGATACCGGCTATTTCACTTGATTTAAACGGCAGGTCATACCTGACAGATTCATTACCTGTTTCTGTGGCCTTTTCTAATTTTGATGCTTCGCAGGATTATCATGATATAAAAGATATCCTAACAGTTGAGAATCCTTCGTTGAATTATATCAATTGGGTGATTACCGCAATCACACTGTTATCTTTACTGGCGTTAATTTATTTTCTAAGAAAGAGAACACAAAAGGTTGCAGCGCCTGTTGTAAAACCAGCGCCTATGCTTTCACCGTTAGATGAAGCCATTCGTTCATTACAGGAATTGAAAAACAGGCAATTACCTGAAAACGGGCAGACTAAAACTTACTACACCGGTTTAAACGATATCTTGCGTTTGTTCATTACAAGGAAGCTTTCGCTTACAACTATGCAAAAAACCAGTGAAGAGCTTATTTTGCAAGTAAGAGATTTGAGTTTGCCCAACGATGCTTTTATTGCAATGGCACAAACTCTCAGAATGAGTGATGCAGTGAAGTTTGCTAAATATATTCCTGGCAAAGATGATAACGAGGAAAGCTTTAAGAATATCAGAACATCTATTGAACTACTTAATAATCTGAAGACATAGTGCTGTATAACTGGATACAAAATATTGAATTCGCATATCCATGGTTGTTGCTGTTACTGGCTTTGATACCAGTACTGATAATCTGGTATATCGTTAATAACAGCCGCAGTCAGGGTTCAATGATGATATCTTCCATAAAGCAATTTCCATCGAGGCGCTCCTGGAAGATTATTTTAAGGCATATACCGTTCGTGTTGCGGTTATTATCATTTGCCTGTATTACAGTTGCATTGGCCCGCCCGCAAACACGTAATGATGAGGAGCTGGTAAGCGGTGAAGGAGTAGATATTGTTTTATGCATTGATGTGAGCGGTAGTATGCTGGCACAGGATTTTAGTCCTAACCGTTTAGAGGCTGCCAAAGAAGTTGCAGCAAATTTTGTTGATAGCCGTCCTACAGACAGGATTGGATTGGTGATTTTTTCCGGCGAAAGTTTTACGCAGTGTCCGGTAACTACAGATAAAACCATTTTAAAAGCGCAGATATACAATGTTCAGAGTGGCTTGCTTGAAGATGGCACAGCTATTGGGTCAGGGTTAGCAACAAGTGTAGACCGTTTAAAGTCTTCAAAATCTAAAAGTAAAGTGGTCATCCTTTTAACAGATGGGGAAAATAATGGTGGTATGATCGATCCATCTACTGCCAAGGAAATTGCCAAATCAGTTGGAGTAAAAGTGTATACCATTGGAGTAGGAACAGAAGGTACGGCCCCCGTTCCGGTTCAAACGCCTGGAGGAATAGTGATGCAGCGGGAGCAGGTAAACATAGATGAAAAATTACTTACACAAATAGCCAGTGAAACAGGTGGTAAATATTTTCGCGCAAAAGATAATGTAACTTTAAAAAGCATTTATTCTGAAATCGATAAACTGGAGAAATCCAGGATTGAAGTAACTGCGCTCCGCCGGTTCAATGAAAAGTTTTTTCCGTTTGCAATTGCAGCAATCTTTTCTTTGATGTTGGAAGCGATGCTTAGGTTTACAGTCTTCAGGAAATTTCCGTAGATAATGGTTAATTATTAATGATTAATTGTTAACGGATAATGATTGTTATAATAGTAATTAATATAAATAGGAAAAATCTGTAATTGAAAACATTATCCGTTAACAATTAACCATTAACAATTAACCATTGAATGTATTAGTATATAAATCAACCGGAAGCTGGTATGTGGTTAAAGATGCGGAGCGAAACATCTATAATGCACGCATAAAAGGAGTCATGAAAATCGATGGCATTACTTCTACCAATCCTATTGCGGTTGGTGACCGGGTTGAGGCTGAGATGGAGAATGAAGGAGAGCATACATTAACGATCAGCGGCATTGATGAAAGAAAAAATTATATAGCCCGTGTATCTCCGCATAATAAAAACCAGCATCATATTATTGCTTCCAACCTTGATCAATGTATGCTGTTTGCTACATTAAAAAATCCTAAAACATCACAGGGATTTATTGATCGTTTTCTTATAACTGCTGAAGCATATCACATCCCGGCCATCATTATTTTTAATAAAGAAGATTTATATAAAAAAAAGGAAGTGGATAAATTCAGAGAGTTGAACATCATGTATGAAATAATTGGATACAAGGTGTTATCTATGAGCGTAGAGAAAAATACAGGCATGGAAGACGTGAACGAATTGTTGAAAGATAAAGTAAGCTTGTTGAGCGGGCACTCAGGTGTAGGAAAATCTTCTTTTATTAATATGCTTTTTCCTGAGCTGTCACTCAAGACACAGGATGTCAGCGGTTGGAGTGGTAAGGGACTGCACACTACTACCTTTGCGGAAATGTTCGATCTGCCTTTTGGTGGTAAAATAATTGACACACCCGGTATAAGAGAATTAGGACTGGTAGATATTTCCAAACAGGAGCTATCACATTTTTACCCGGAAATGCGTGCATTGATCAATGACTGCCAGTTTAATAACTGCCTTCATATTAATGAACCGGGTTGCGCAGTGAAAGATGCTATGCTGAATGGAAAGATACATGTAGAAAGGTATATCAGTTACTGTAATATTCTAGAAACGATTGAGGTGAGAAGATATTGAATCTTTTAGCTGTCAGCCGTCAGCTATCAGCAATCAGGAGGAAACTTAATACACATTGATCTGCTAACTGCTGATAGCTGACGGCTGATAGCAGAACGCGTTATTGTAGAGTTGACATAACACTAGCGGTACCGATTGATTTCTTTACTAATTTGCATAGCTAGAAAAATCCAATTGCATCAAGGCTTGTTGAAATTCAGCACTATCCATGAAAAAGTACACAATCATAATCGGATTCTTTTTTAGTGAACTACTTTTTTCTTTTTTTTCATCTCCTCTCCCTCCTTCAAAAGACGCTATTAAAAAGTTTTATATTACTCAGTTTAAAGCACTCGTTAAAAGTGTTCAGCAATTAAAAGTAACTGTTGAAAATAATAAATCTGAAAAAAAAATAAGGGAAAGTTTTCTGGCAGCAAGGCTTGATTACAAGCAGATTGAATTTATCATTGAATATTATTATGAGCTGGATGTAAATAAAATTAATGGGCCTGGAATTGATTTTGTTGAAGAAGATGACCCTCTGGCTTTCCATGAACCACAGGGTTTTCAGATGATTGAATCCTACTTATATCCCGGATATGATACTACTAAAAAGCAACAGCTTTTACAATACATTAATAAGCTTTATGAATTAACAAACGGACTTAGTAATAATGCAGCTTCATTTCAGCCGGATGATTATATCCCTGATGCTGCCATGGAAGAACTATACAGGATACTTGCCCTCGGCATTACAGGTTTTGATTCCCCTGGTGGGCATCTTTCTTTATATGAAGCGCAATCATCGTTAAACAGTATCCGGGTAGTTATTGAATCTTACAAAAATGAAATTAATACGGCGGGTATAAAAGATTATGAAATGCCTCTTAAACTGATTCAAAAGGCATCACAGTATCTTAAAAAGAATGATGATTTTGTTCGCTTTAACCGAATGGAGTTTATCACTCAATATCTTAATCCTTTGTCAGGCTGGCTAGGTAACGCAAAAATTAAAATGGGCTATATTGATAAGCCGGCAAGATATGGGCTGATAAAAAAAACTTCACAACTTTTCGCACTGGAAAGTCTTCAAAGAGATAGATATCTTTATGATGATACCATCACGAAAGCAAGAATTGAATTAGGGAAAAAGTTATTCTATGAGCCCGGATTATCCAGGAATGGCAAGCGCTCCTGCGCTGGTTGCCATCAACCTTCCCGGGCTTTTACTGATGGATTGCAAAAGGCAAATGAGCTTGATGAGCATACATCGTTACTTCGTAATACACCTACACTTTGGAATGCAGCCTTACAAAGAAATCTATTCTATGATAGCCGGCAGGTTTCGATGGATCATGTTATTACTGAAGTGCTGGCCAATGTAAAAGAAATGAATAATGGAAGAGATGCGGCTGCTGTAAGTTTGAAAGACCGGGAAGATTATATAAAATTATACAAAGAGGCCTATCCAGCCACAAAAGAAACTTTTGAAGGAAGTAAAATTGTAAACGCCATTGCGATGTACGTCCGCACAATCGTAACATATAATTCACGTTTCGATCAATATATGCGCGGACAAAAGTCCGCAATGAAACTTAACGAAATAAAAGGCTTTAACCTGTTCATGGGAAAAGCGCTTTGTGCCACCTGTCATTATATTCCTTTTTTCAATGGTTCAAAACCCCCAACCTATTATTACCAGGAATCGGAAGTGATTGGTGTACCTGCAACAACAGATACGATAAATGCAGTAATAGATAGTGATCAGGGTAGGTATAACATTGTAAAAAAAGAATTCTTACAACATTCGTTTAAAACACCAACATTGAGAAACATTGCATTAACAGCTCCATACATGCACAACGGTGTATTTAAAACATTGGATGAAGTGGTAGATTTTTATAATAACGGAGGAGGAAAAGGATTGCATATCAATCTTGATAACCAAACATTACCTTTCGATAAATTAAACCTCAATACAACAGAACAGAAAAACATTATTGCATTTTTGAAGACATTAACTGATACTTCGTTCTTAAAAATAAATATACAGAAGAAATAATGTTAATCAATGTCGTTGACTTAAGAAGTTTGTAGTGTTATTTGAAAATAGATTGGTTAGAGGTCTTGGTGTCCCTTGTGGATTACCTTTGTGTTCCTGGTGGTTAAATAAGTTCTATGAATCCAAAAGTCTTTTAACCACGAAGAACACAAAGGTATCCACAAGGGACACGGGGGATCCTACTTAAAGACGTAATCCTCAAGTCAATGATGTTGATTATCAATTAACTATTAATTCCTATTTAGTAAGTCATTAGCAAAACACTGCCTTTCATTTTATAAAACAAAATTATTTAATAAGGAAACTTTAGTTACATGAAAAGTTTCCTTAGTTTTGTGAGCGAATATGGAAATGCAAGAGAGAATTTTACAAAAATCAGCCGATTTATTTTTGCTATATGGAATCCGGTCTATTACAATGGATGAAATAGCCTTACAATTAGGCAGTTCAAAAAAAACCATTTACCAATTCTATTCAGATAAAAATGAATTGGTAAGTGCTGTAATTATCAAAATTTTGGATCACAATCGCGATTGTTGCCACTCCTATAAAGAAATTGCAAAAAATGCTATTCATGAAGTTTTTCTGGCCATGGAAATGGTTCAGGAAATGTTTGAAAATATGAATCCATCTATGTTGTATGATTTGGAAAAATATCATCCCGAATCTTTTGAAAAATTCGTTCATTATAAAAATAATTTTTTATACAAAATCATAAAAGAAAATCTTGAATGGGGAATTAGAGAAGAACTTTATCGCGATGATTTCAATACCTGCATTGTAACGCTGATACGCCTTGAAACAATTATGCTTCCGTTCAGCCGGAATATTTTTTCAAGACAAAAATTTAAGATGGCGGAAGTGCAGCAACAGTTAATTGAACAATTTTTATTCGGTGTTGCTTCGTTAAAAGGATACAAACTTATTTTAAAATATAAAGAATATAGAAATAAAAAAATTTCTCAAGATGAAAACGAAACGATATAATACAACAGGCTTGATATTATTTTTAAATATTTTGTCATTGAGTGTAATGGGCCAACAAAGACACGCAATGTCAGCGAAAGAAACGGTTGACTATGCGCTTAAAAATAGTGTTCAGGTGAAAAATGCATTGATAGGCATTCAGCTTCAAATGCAATCTAACAGGGAAATCACTGCTTCAGCTTATCCGCAAATAGATGGATCCGTTAACGTTACAGATTTTCTAAGCATCCCCACTAATTTGTTGCCGGGAGAATTCTTTGGTCAACCGGCCGGCACATATATTCCTGTAAAGTTTGGTACCAAATACAACTCAACTTATGGTCTTAATCTCCGGCAGATATTGTTCGATGGCCAGGTATTCGTTGGCCTTCAGGCAAGAAGCGCTTCAATAAAATATGCCGAACAAAATGTAGCGGTTACTCAGGAACAAATTAAGGCTAATGTTTATAAAGTATATTACCAATTAGTAGTGGGACGTAATCAAATAAAATTGATTGATGCAAATATCGAACGGGCAGAGAAATTACTGCATGATACCAAAGAATTATTTAAGAATGGTTTTCAGGAAAAGCTGGATGTTGACAAAGTAAACGTAACGCTTTCAAACTTGAAGACAGACAGAACCAGGGTGGATAATCAATTGCAAACAGGCAACCTTGCATTAAAATATCTGATGGGCATGCCGGTTAAAGATGAGTTGCAGCTTACAGACAGCTTAAGGGATTCTGATCTTAGAGATAATCTTCTTAATAATGGCAATTTTAATTATGAAGATAGAGTTGAATACCAGTTACTGCAAACTGCAGCAAGATTAGGCGAGTTCAATGTCAAACGTTACAAAATGAGTTATTATCCCGGGCTATCATTAACAGGGGGATATAACCGGAATGCACAGCGTAACAAATTCAATTTTTTAAAAATAAGCGAGCCCTGGTTCACAACCAGTTTTTTTGGAATTGGCCTGGCGGTACCTATATTCGATGGTTTTGCAAAAGATGCCCGTATTAAACAGGCAAAGCTGCAACTGCAGCAAACACAAAATAATATAGCTAATCTTGAAAATAGCATTAACAATGACATGCAAACTGCTAAAGTTCAAGTGGGAAATGCGCTGCTCAATATGGATGAACAAAAGAAGAACATGGCACTCTCTGAGCAAGTATACAATCAAACAAAATTAAAATATGAACAAGGTTTGGGATCTAACCTTGAAGTAACCAACGCTGAAACAGATATGGTCACCTCACAGAATAATTATTTCTCAGCCGTATACGATGCCATCATTGCAAGAATTGATTATTTAAAAGCTATTGGAAAATTATAAAACGGAATATTAATAAAAACTGAATTATGAAACAGATAATTAAATTAAGCCTGGTTATACTTTTTGCGGCAGGTATAATATCGTGTAATTCTACCTCAAAGGATAAAAATGCACAGGTGGCAGAAAAGAAACAAGCTTTGCAAAAGAAAAAGGATGAAGCCACTAAGCTTAGTGAAGAAATTACCAAACTTGAAAGTGACCTTGCTACATTAGACACCTCTGCGGTTAAAGCTGAAAAGCCAAAACTTGTTGCAGTAACTCCAGTTGAAAAAGAAAATTTTACGCATTATATCGATTTGCAAGGCCGGGTAGATGCTGAAAACATTTCCTATGTAACCCCACGTGGACAAGGCGGGCAAGTGAGGGCGCTCTATGTAAAGGAAGGTGATGCTGTTAAAAAAGGACAGTTGTTAATGAAACTTGATGATGCTATTTTGAGACAAAATCTTGAGACTGTTAAGACGCAATTGGCTTATGCTCAAAATATTTATCAACGTCAGAAAAATCTCTGGGATCAGCAAATAGGAACCGAGGTTCAATTAGTAACTGCTAAAAATAATGTTGACCAGGTACAACGTAGTATTGCAACTTTAGAAGAACAATTGAAATATGCGAATGTATATGCGGAGGTAAGCGGCATTGCCGATGAAGTAAACATTAAAGTAGGCGAAACTTTTACGGGCATGCCTACCTCAGGAATAAAAATAGTAAATACATCCAACCTCAAGGTTGTAACCGATATTCCGGAGAATTACATATCCCGGGTTAAGAAGGGAACACCTGTAGTTATTACAATTCCCGACCTCACTAAAACATTTAATTCTACCATAAGCCTGATCAGTCAGTCTATAGGAACCAGTTCCAGAGGTTTTACTGCTGAAAGTAAATTGCCTTCAAGAACGGATCTCAAGCCCAACCAAATTGCCCTTATAAAGATCCAGGATTATACTGCCTCTAATGCATTATCAATTCCGGTGAATACTATTCAGACGGATGAGAAAGGGAAATTCGTTTTAGTGGCCGCCAATGAAAATGGTAAACTAATCTCACGTAAAAGGGCAATAGTTATCGGCGAATTATATGGAGACAAAATTGAAATAAAATCAGGTTTACAAGAAGGGGATAAGCTGATTACGGAAGGCTACCAGGGTTTGTATGAGGGGCAATTAATTACAACTGCTACTACATAAGAATTCACCCTTACTCCCTCCTAAGAGGGGAAATACACCATCAGAACATCCTAACACCGCTTCAAAAAAATAATTTATGAGCGCATTAGAAAATATAAGAGAAAAATTTAAAGAGTTTAAGCCAACCAGTTGGTCCATTAATAATAAAACATCCATTTACCTGCTCATCATTTTTGTTTCCATGATGGGTATATTCCAGTTTGTTACATTACCTAAAGAGCAGTTTCCGGATATTGTAATTCCTACCATATATGTACAAACGATTTATGTAGGTAATTCACCGAAAGACATAGAAAACCTTGTTACAAGGCCTATTGAAAAACAAATCAAAGGTATTACCGGGGTAAAAATTAATAAGCTCAATAGTACTTCCTTACAGGATTTTTCTGCTGTAACGGTTGAATTTAATACTGATGTAAATATTGATGTGGCTGTTCAGAAAGTGAAAGATGCTGTGGATAAGGCTAAGAAAGATCTGCCAACCGACCTTACACAGGAACCGAATGTGCAGGAGGTAAGCCTTTCTGAAATTCCTATTATGTTTGTAAACCTGAGTGGTGATTACGACATGCTTCATCTTAAAGAATATGCCGATAACCTGCAGGACAGGCTTGAAGATATGTCGCAGATCACAAGGGTTGATATTGTGGGCGCGCCGGAGAGGGAATTCCAGATCAATGTAGATAATTATAAAATGCAAAGCGCCAATATCACTTTTGATGATATTGCTAATGCCGTTGCAAGAGAGAACGCAGATGTATCAGGTGGATTACTGCAGGTTGGCGACATGAAAAGAACGCTTCAATTAAAGGGGCAATTTAAAACTGCTTATGACATTGATAAAGTTATTCTAAGAAATACAGCGGGATCACCAATTTATCTGCGTGATATTGCAGAGATCAAAGACACGGTAAAAGAAAGGGAAAGCTATGCGCGGTTAAACGGTAAGAATGTGGTTACACTGAACATAGTAAAACGTGCCGGCGAAAACCTGATAATAACTTCTGATGAATTAAAAAAGAGAGTAGAAGAAAGCCGTGGGATTGATTACCCAAAAGATCTTAATGTAGTAATCACAGGTGACCTGAGCCGGAATACACGCACTTCATTTAATGATCTTGTTAATTCTATCGTTATCGGGTTTATACTGGTATTGTTAGTGCTCATGTTTTTTATGGGTGTTACCAATGCTTTCTTTGTGGCCTTGTCTGTGCCATTAAGTATGTTTGTTGCATTTATGTTTCTTCCCGGGGCTGAATTAATTATTGGTGGTAATGTTACACTCAACTTTATTGTATTGTTTGCCTTGCTTTTCGGCTTAGGTATAATAGTAGATGATGCTATTGTGGTAATTGAAAATACACACCGGATATTTGTTGAAGGTAAGGGAAACCTTACTTCAAGCAAATCTGCTAAGATGGCCGCGGGTGAAGTATTTGTGCCGGTACTTGCTGGTACGCTAACAACGCTTGCTCCATTTATTCCATTACTGTTCTGGCCGGGGATTATAGGCAAATTTATGATCTACCTGCCTACCATGCTGATTTTTACATTAAGTGCTTCCCTGATCGTAGCTTTTATTATGAACCCGGTTTTCGCGGTAGACTTTATGAACCATCCTGAAGGTGAAGGAAAAGTTTCAAAATGGTCTATTTTCAAAAGGCCATTTTTATGGTTTATCCTGGCTGCCGGAATTATTTTAGATGTATTAGGTGCTACTTTCCTTGGAAACCTTCTTGTCTTTTTTATGATCCTGGTTTTGTTAAACCGTTTTGTATTTGAGAGCCTTATACATGGTTTTCAAAATAAAGCTTTACCCTGGATCATGAATCATTATGAAAGTATGTTGCGTTGGGCTTTAAAAGGCTGGAAGCCGGTCTGGCTCCTGCTTGGAATTATAGGATTGTTCTTTATATCACTGGCAATTTTTGTATCAAGTGTATCGTCCAACAGGGTACCTATTGTTTTCTTTCCCCAAGGTGATCCTAATTTTATTTACGTATACCTGAAACTTCCGGTAGGCACTGCGGTTAATTATACTGATTCCGTTACAAAGAAACTGGAACAAAGGGTATCACAGGTACTCGGTATATCAGATGGCAAACCAAACCCGGTAGTGGAAAGTGTTATCTCGAATGTTGCCATTGGTGCTAATGATCCAAGCAGTGGCGACAGAAGTACACGGCCTGAACTGGGAAGGATACAGGTATCATTCGTAGAGTTTGAAAAAAGAAAAGGCCGGTCCACCAAACCTTATCTTGATTCTATACGCCAGGTAATTAAAGGAATTCCAGGTGCTATTATTTCTGTAGCCCAGGAACAAGGCGGTCCTCCAACCGATCCGCCTGTTAATATTGAAGTTAGCAGTGAAGATTTTGACAAGCTCACCAAAACAGCTGTAAATCTTAAAAATTACCTTGATTCAATACAGATTAGTGGTATAGAAGAATTGAAAATGGATGTTGATCTAACCAATCCTGAAATTACGCTATTGGTAGACCGAGAGCGCGCCATGATTGAAGGCGTTTCAACCTCACAGATAGGTATGCAAATTCGTACGGCATTATTCGGAAGAGAGATCTCTAAAATTAAAGATGGTGAGGATGAATATAAAATCCAGCTTCGTAATAATGAAATGCAACGTAACAGTCTTGCCGACTTATTAAATATGCGGGTTGTTTTCCGTGACATATCTAGCGGACAGGTAAAAAAAGTTCCGATCAGCGCTTTAACAAAAGTTGATTATACCAGTACTTTTGGTAGCATCAAGCGTAAAAATGTAAAAAGGGTAATTACTTTATATTCCAATGTATTAACTGGTTTTACACCTACCGCTGTCAATGCACAGTTAAAAACGGCTATACAGAATTTTAAAAAAGCTTCAGATGGGGTAATTATCTCACAAACGGGTGAAGGTGCTCAACAGGCAGAAACAGGCGCCTTCCTACTAAAAGCTTTGATCATAGCTCTTGCATTAATTTTGTTCATCCTGGTGCTTCAATTCAATTCAGTAAGTAAATCTGTGATTATTCTTACAGAAATTATTTTCAGTATTATAGGTGTTATGCTTGGATTCTCTTTAACTGGCATGACAGTTTCTGTTGTAATGACAGGGGTTGGTATTATTGGACTGGCTGGTATCGTTATTAAAAATGGTATCCTTGTTATAGAATTTGCCGATGAGCTTCGGGGCCGGGGCATGAAAACAAGGGAAGCAGTTATTAAAGCCGGAAAAACACGTATCATTCCTGTGTTGCTCACGGCTATTGCTGCTATCCTTGGTTTGATTCCACTTGCCATTGGATTCAATATTAATTTTATCACTATGTTCTCCGACCTTGATCCGCATATTTTCTTTGGTGGTGACAGCCAGACTTTCTGGGCGCCATTGGCATGGACCATCATCTTCGGATTAACCATAGCTTTCTTTATGACACTTGTAATTGTTCCCGGTATGTACCTTATAGCGGAACGTTTAAGAAGGCCGATGCGTAAATTGTTTGGAGGTAAATGGATATCTATGCTGGGCATTCCGCCCCTTACTGTCATCTTTATGTTCCTGATGATATTTACAGCATTTCATCATCAATATGTGGTAGCAAGAAGAGCAAGAAGAATCCCTGGAAAAAATGTGAACAAGGCATTCCTTGGAAGCTGGTTTTAAAATTATCAGCTACCGGCCTGGTACCATTAGGGAGCGATGTTTCGGCATTTAAAGCTTAAAGACACAGTGTATCTATTCCAGACTTTCGAAGTCTGAGCCTCAAGTGTAAGATATCGATATTCAAGACTTCGGAAGTCAGCCTCTGTTTTGTAAGTTCAGCAACTTACTCTATACAAGACCCTGACTTCCGAAGTCTTGAATTTTACCAGCTATCAATACAAATGCAGACTTCGAAAGTCTTGAATACAGGCAATTAGAACCTATGATCGGCACACGCTAGTGTCATGTCAACAATAAAATATCTGTAAATGTTGCTATCAGCCGTCAGCTATCAGCAATCAGGAGGAAATACATTACACATTAGCATCCTGATAGCTGACGGCTGATAGCTAAAGCGACAATTTAAGGTTGACATTACACTAATAGGCTTTTCCTATAAAAAATTCCTAAACTAAACACAGATCTTATTTATAAAACCGTTTTCTTTTATATTTGAGGGAGAAACAAATGCTATACGCTGTAGGTCTGCTACTTTTAATTATACTTTATGAAATATCTGTTTGCATTAGGATGCATATTTTTCTCACTTCATAGTATATCCCAGCAACAGGATACCAAAACAATGCAGGAAAGCGCTAAGAACTTTCAAAAAAAGGGAGACTACAATAATGCGGTTCTGGTATTAAACAGGGCTGTGCAACAGGATCCTGACAATTTAGATGTTCAAAAGGATCTTGCCTTTGCCTTATACCTGAAAACAGACATTAATAAAGCCCTTGAAACCATTAAACCACTGCTGGAAAGAAGAGATGCCGAAGTACAGGTATACCAGGTAGCAGGCATGATTTACAAAGCAAAGGAAGACCTAAACGAAGCTGAAAAATTATATAAAAAAGGTATTAAAAAATTTCCTGAAAGTGGCGTGCTTTATAATGATTATGGTGAATTACTGTGGTATAAAAGGGATAATAATGCAATCAAACAATGGGAGAAGGGTATGGAAATGGATCCGAATTATTCAGCCAATTATTATAATGCCGCCAGGTATTATTTTTATACCAGTGATAAAACATGGAGTATTATTTACGCAGAAATATTCGTTAACATGGAAAGCTATAGCAGGCGGACCATTGAAACTAAATATCTTTTACTGGAGAGCTATAAAAAATTATTGACTGATACTGATATTATGAAGAATCAGAACAGTAAAAATCCCTTTACAATAGCTTATCTGAATACGGTCAGTCGTGCATCTTCAGTAATTTCTTTGGGAATAACTCCGGAGTCTTTAACGGTTTTACGTACCAGGTTCATTCTGGATTGGGATGATAAATATGCTTCCAGATTTCCTTACCGCTTGTTTGAATACCACCGGCAATTATTAAAAGAAGGATTATTCGAGTCTTACAATCAATGGCTCTTTGGCCCAATACAAAATCTGACAGCCTTCCAGAACTGGACAAACAAACATGCCGAATCTTATACAGAGTTTACCACTTTTCAACAAGGTCGCGTGTTTAAATTACCGAAGGGCCAAAGCTATCAGAACTTTCAAAGCAAAAGAGAGTAATGACTATCATTCATTGGGTTGTTAGTTAGTTGAGTAGTGAATAAGGTTATCCGGTGAAACAAGGTTTAACACAGAGAGCGCAGAGGGAAAATACACAGAGGGCACAGAGAAAGCTCTCTGCGCTCTCTGTGTATTTTCCCTCTGCGCTCTCTGTGTTAAAAAGAAAACTTTAAATAAAAGCTGCTAGAGTAATAAAACAAATTACCATGAAAATCATCTTACATTTAGCATCTGTTGATAGCTGAGGGCTGATAGCCTTACTTATACCAGAGTAATAGTAAATAATTGAATTTATGAAAGAACCTACACGATTGTTTGATTGTATTCAGTACCATCTTGAAAGAACCCCGATAGAAGACATGCTGGCCGCTAAAGAAAATGGACGATGGAGAAAATACAGCACACGGGAAGTAAGTGAAATAGTGAACGGCTTAAGTGCCGGGTTATTGAATCTTGGATATAGCTGTGGCGATATGACCGATGAGGGAAGAGATAAAATAGCAGTATTATCAAAGAATCGTCCTGAATGGATCTTACTCGATCTTGCGGTTCAGCAGATTGGCGCGGTACTTACTCCGGTTTATCCTACCATAAGTACTAATGAATTGGAATTTGTGCTGAGTGATGCCCGGGTAAAAGCAATATTTGTAAATGATGAAGATCTTTATTATAAAGTTTTAAGCATTAAGGAAAGACTTCCTTCACTTCAACATGTTTATACGTTTGAGCATGTTCAGGAGGCAAGCCACTGGAAAGAAGTGTTGCAGGAAAGCTCAACTGAAGCCCTGAGCAAAGTGAAGCTCATTGCCGGGGCTGTTCAGTCTAAAGATCTTGCAACTATCATATATACTTCCGGCACTACCGGCATACCAAAAGGGGTAATGCTCAGCCACCAGAATATTTTAAGTAATGTGATAGCATCGATTCCCTGTTTCCCCCCTGTTGAAAATTCCCGGGCGTTGAGCTTTCTTCCGCTCAATCATATTTTTGAACGAATGGTTACTTACATCTATTTAATGAAGGGCACTTCTATTTATTATGCCGAAGGATTAGAAACTATTGCTGAAAATCTAAGAGAAGTAAAACCACATCTTTTTACAACAGTACCACGGTTGCTGGAAAAGATATATGACAGAATCATGTTGAAAGGAATGGAGCTTACCGGTATGAAAAAGAAACTTTTTTTCTGGGCACATGATCTGGCAAACAAATACGAAATCAATAAGAATCAGGGTATCAGCTATAACATGCAACTGGCTATGGCCAATAAACTTATTTTTAGTAAGTGGCGTGAAGGTTTAGGTAATGAATTAAGATGTATTATTTCAGGAGGGGCGGCATGCCAGGTTCGGCTGATCCGGATTTTTACCGCCGCGAAGATTCCTATAATGGAAGGTTACGGGTTAACAGAAACATCGCCGGTAATCAGTGTAAACAGGTATGAAGAAAAAGGAAGGATGTTCGGAACCGTAGGCCCTTTGCTTGCAAACGTGGAAGTAAAAATAGCTGAAGACGGTGAGATCCTTTGTAAAGGTCCTAATGTAATGATGGGTTATTATAAACGTCCTGAATTAACAGTTGATAGTATTAAAGATGGTTGGTATTATACCGGTGACATTGGTATGATGGTTAAAAATGAATTTCTGAAGATCACTGATCGTAAAAAGGAATTATTCAAAACAAGTGGCGGTAAATATGTGGCACCGCTGCCTATAGAAAACAAGTTAAAAGAATCAGTTTTTGTAGAACAGGTTATGGTAGTAGGTGCTGAAAAAAAATATGTGGGTGCCCTGATAGTTCCATCTTTTTCTAACCTGAAGGACTGGCTTCGCCAGAAAAAAATTCCTTATACTTCAAATGAAGATATCATACTTCATCGTGAAGTATTGGAGCTATATAAAGAGCTGGTAGAAAGCTTTAATAAATTTTTTAATCATGTGGAACAGATTAAGCGCTTTGAGTTACTCCCTAATGAGTGGAGTGTAGAAAGTGGTGAAATGACACCTAAGCTAAGCCTGAAGCGTAAAGTAGTATTAGAGAAATACAGGGATTCCATTGATAGGATTTATGAGCATGGCAAGTGAGGTTAATGATTAATGGTTAATTATTAACGGTTAATTCATGATAGTTGAGGAGATATATAGGAGTATTATTAAAAGACGAAACTACAGTTACCATTCAATGTCTTTGAGTTAACAAGGTTGAAGTGTTCTTTTATATGTGAAATTACAATTTGATTAAAAGTCTTAGAGGCCCTTGTGAGATTTCCTTTGTGTTCCTTGTGGTTAAAAGACTTTTGGATCATAGACCGCATTTAACCACAAGGAACACAAAGGAAATCTCACAAGGAGCATAAGGGATGCCTGCTACATACGAAATCCTTAAGTCAACGACATTGAATTGTTAATGGTTGATTATTGACGGTTAATTCATGATAGTTGATGAGATATATCCAGAAAAATAATAAAGACGAAACTTCCCGTTAACAATTAACAATTAACCATTAATAATTAACTCATGCCTGGCTGGGCTTCCCGTCTTTTCTAAAGTTAAGCGTGAATTTCGTTCCCTTACCAACCTTGCTTTTCACCAAAATGATTCCTTTTAACTGGTCAACTAAGAATTTTACAATACTTAAACCCAGGCCTGTAGACAGTTCACCGTCTGTGGGCTGTGAGGAAATGTTTTGAAATTTACCATACAACAATGGAATTTCATGTTCTTTAATACCTACTCCTTCGTCTTCTATTTCAATTATTGTGTCAATTCCCCTGGAATAAATTTTAATAAACACACTCTTGCCACGAGGTGTATATTTAATAGCATTGGATAAAAGATTCTCTATTATCTGGATATAACACTCATTATCCATCATAACAATATTCTTTTTGCCTCCGGTAAACAGAACTGGAATTTTTTTTCTTTGAGCAATATCATCATACCTTGAAATTATGCTCCTGGTAAGCTTTACCAGGTCAACCGGCGCCAATATCGGTTTAATAGATCCTTTTTCAATCCTGTTTACATTGAGGTAATTTTTAATAAGTTCGTTCATCTGAAGGGAAGCCTCATGAATGGTTTGATAAGTTTCCATCTCTTTTTCCGGAGATTTTCTAAAATCATTATTTATTAATATTTTGCTTAAAAGCATAATAACGGCAAGAGGGCTTTGTAAATCGTGGTAAGCTATTCCTATAAATCTGTCTTTTGTATCATTAAGTTGTAGCATTTCTTCGTTAGCCTTTTGCATATCCAGCAGTTTATTCTTAAGCTCCTTCCTGGTACGTAGTATCATTTGGTCCAGGATTTTTTGACCAGTCACATCAAAGACCGTAGAACGGTTTGAACAGAAATTCCCAAATGTATCAAAAATGTCTACCGAATCAACAATAACCGGCATTACAGACTTATCTTTTCGAACGAAATTGAATTTATTTTTGATGTTTCCCGGCTTTTTGAATATCAGGGAGTTTTTTCGGAAATTAATGATATCATGCGGACTAAGTATATCCGTTATTTTCTTTTTATCAATAATTTCTTCTCTTGTATAACCCAGCCATTTAAGAAGTGTATCATTTATTTTTATGAAAATATTATTTTCATTCAGGGAATGGTAACCGCAGGGAGATTCGTTGTAGATAGATTTATACTCATCTAATTCAAGCTGACACTGATTTCTTTCCTCTTCAACTAATGAAATTATTTCATGAAGTTCAAAATATTTGGATTTATAGTCACTTTCATGAGTATCTATAACACTATTATACACTGCTTTTTTCATTAATTGGATTTCTTGCTACAAAGATAAGTTGTAGAAAGTTATTATAAATTTCGTACAATACCAACTTCCTTAAATAAAGTACGGAAGACAATATAAGCCATAGATTACCTGTATGAAATATAACTAAATATTATTATTGGTGAAAGAGGTAAATTAATCTTAAGCAGCTTTAATCATAAAAGAAATGTAAATGGTAAAAAATATTTAAAACAAGAATTTTTATTAATTACTTGTGTCATATCAATTTATAGTATACTACTGTTATGTCAACCTTGAATCCTCGCTTTTGCTATCAGCCGTCAGCTATCAGCTATCAGGAAGAAATACATTATACATTAGCGTTCTGATAGCTGACGGCTGATAGCAATTATAAGATATTTTATGCTTGAAAATAATAGTACTTATCATTCAATAACTTTTGTTCCATCCTCAATCTGAGTAATATAAACTTCAGTTGTTTTGTGAAATTGTTTTTGGTATTTTTCTTTTATAAAGTGTATAAAGTTGTCAACGGTACTTTGTTCTACCAGGTTGATGGTGCATCCTCCAAAGCCGCCACCCATCATTCTTGTTCCTGTTACACCTTTAAATGTGTATGCATTTTCAGCCAAAAAATCAAGTTCTGCACAACTAACTTCATATAATTTGCTAAGGCCCTCATGTGTCTTGTACATTAGTTTTCCAAAGCCTTTAAGATCACCTTTTTCAATCAATGTGCAGCCTAAAAGCAGGCGTTCGTTTTCACTTATAACATATAAACATCTTCTATAAACCACTTCAGTTAAATTGTGCTTATTTGATTCCAGTACTTCTAAGGAGATATCACGTAAAGAGGTTATTTCAGTATTTTCATGCAGCTTTATAATTCTTATTCCTTCTTCACATTGATGCCTGCGAACATTGTATTCAGATTCTGCCAGCGAATGTTTAACCATAGAATTTACCATTACAATTTTGTGATCCGGAAAATTAAAAGGTATATATTCAAACTTCATGCTTCGGCAATCTAATTTCACTACATGGCCTGCTTTGCCATAAAGGCTGGCGAATTGATCCATGATGCCCACCTTAACACCGGTAAAAACATGTTCTGTTTTTTGTCCGATATAAGCAAGTTGCATCCTGTCTAAGCCCAGGTTAAATAATTCATTTAACGCAAATCCTAAGGCGCAGCACAATGCGGCTGATGAACTCATTCCTGCACCAACCGGCACATTGCCGTCTATTAATACATCTACTCCCTCTAACTCACAACCCATTTGCTGCAAATAATATGCAACACCTAATAAATATGAAGTCCAGCCTGAGGATTTTTGTGCAACAATGCTATCCAGCTGAAAAGAAAAGGATTCATTAAATTCATGAGCAAATGCATTTACGGAATTAGAATGATTTTTTGCTATGGCAACAAACATTTTTTTGTCAATTGCTGCCGGTAATACAAAACCTTCATTGTAATCCGTATGCTCGCCAATCAGGTTAACCCGTCCGGGAGAGGCTACTAATAAAGCTGGTTTTTTATACAATTCTTCGAATCGTTTGCTAACAGCGTTCATGAATAATTGTTGAAAAACAAATGTAACAGAATGTAATCAGGAAAACCTATTTTAGTTTAAGTAAATTATATGTATGTCTTTTGCTATTTATAAGCAACAAACAAATGGCTTTGATACAATTGTGCTGGTAGATAACATTGGATTATCACGGGTAAGTATTCTTCCTGAAACAGGAGCTATATTACATTCTTTTGAAGTACAAACAGATAACGGACCTTTTAATATAATTGATAATTATGCGAATCCATTAATTCTACTTAATGAATTAAATGAAAGTTTCAAAAGCTGTAAGTTATCTCCTTTTGCATGCCGTATTCCCGAAGGCAAATATTTTCATAATGAACAGGTCTATACACTTCAGCATATAGCCGGAGACGGGTCTTCCATTCATGGGTTACTGTACAACAAACCGTTTAAAGTAATGGATGAATTTTGTAATGATAACCAGGCAGTCGTACAATTAAAATATAGTTATAAAAAAGATGATGCAGGTTATCCGTTTGAATATCGTTGTGAAGTGCGGTATACGCTGTTGCCTGGCAACTTGCTAGAAATCCAAACTACCATCATTAATTTACATGATGAAACGATACCGTTAGCAGATGGATGGCATCCTTATTTTAAATTGGGAGGTGCCACAGATGAATGGATGTTGCGGATTAATGCTTCATCTATGCTTGAGTATAATGAAGACCTGGTACCTACAGGAAAATTGCTGCCTTATAAAAGCTTTATAGAAGAACAATCTCTTCGTGGAGTGGTACTTGATAATTCTTTCCTTTTAAACAAAGCTGCTGATTATGCAGCCTGTACCTTGTATAATCCTTCTAATAATTTGTCGGTAAGTTTTTTCCCAGGTGAAACATACCCATATCTTCATATTTATACGCCACCCGGCAGAAGTAGTATAGCTATTGAAAACCTTAGCGGTGCGCCTGACTGCTTTAATAATAAAATAGGTTTGATACAGTTGCCGCCCGGCCATAGCAAAACATTCACAGTTTACTATAAAACTAATATGGAATAAATCTGTTACTTTGTATACCTTCTGCAGTATAGAGAACAGGTATTTAGACCTAGTGTTATGTTAAGTGTAAATTGACAATTTGCTATCAGCTATCAGGTATCAGGAGGAATTTAATACACATTGATCTGCTGATAGCTGATGGCTAAAAGCAGAACGCGTCAATTTATGGTAACTTAACACCAGTATTTATTCATTTCCTTATTGCGAAAAATGTTAATCATTAAATTATAACATACATGAAAGTTTTTAAATTATTGTTTCTTGGTTTTTTTTCCTGTTGCCTTATGGGTTGCTTTGAAATGAATGAAGAAATTGCAATTAATAATAATGGTAGCGGAGATTACACAGTGAATATGGATATGGGAAAGATGTTGGAAATGATGCAGGCATTTATACCTCCTGACCAGGCGAAGGAAATGGAAAAACCCAGGGATACCACTATTCAAATGAAAGATTTGTTAGATACAGCTACTAATTTGTCACCAGATAAAAAAGCCTTGTTACGTGACGGCTCTTTACACATGCAGATGAATATGGCTGATAAGGTTTTTAAATTAAACATGAAATATCCATTTAAGAATTCAACTGATCTTTCAAAACTATATGGAAGTCTGGGAGAGGCGGGAGCCGGTATGGGTAGTTTGTTGAATAATTTAAATACCGGTGCTGCTCCGTCTACCGGTCGCGGTCAGCCTGAAATGAAAATGATAAGTTCATATTTTGATCTTGACACCAAAAAGAATGGTGTTTCCAGAAAACTTAATAAAGATAAGTATGCTAAACTTGCTGATGATGCCATGATGCAGCAAATGAAACAAATGGGTGAAATGGGCGGTGGTGCTGCTATGGGTGATGTTAAAATGAATACTGTTATTAAGCTGCCGGCGCCGGCTAAAAATGTTACCGGCAGTAAAGCAGAACTTTCTTCTGATAAAAAGATATTAATCCTTAAAAATAATCTGATGGATATTTTTTCTCATCCTGAAGTGTTTGAATTTTCCGTGGAATATTGATTGTAGGTATGAGGTATGGGGTATGAGGTAAGAATAATTATCTCTTACCTTTAATCAACTTGTTTTGGTTAATTTTATTCTTATTAACGTACAAATACTTTTTAAATTAAACTTGATTTAAATTTGATTGCTCTATGTTAACTTCTTGTATTTACCTCATACCTCATACCCCTTACCTGATGACGGCATTAAGCCGTCAGCTACCTAACTCTCCCCATCATGCAAACTGATCTCTTAATAATAGGTTCGGGTATTGCAGGACTTACTTACGCTTTAAAAGTGGCTAATAAATTTCCTGATAAAAAAGTAACTGTTATCACAAAGGCTCAAACGGATGAAACAAATACTAAATATGCCCAGGGTGGAATAGCCGGTGTTACCGATTTTGAAAAGGACAGTTTTGTAAAGCATATAAATGATACAGTGGTAGCCGGTGATGGCTTATGCAACGAAAATATCGTTGATATTGTTGTAAAGGAAGGTGTCGACAGAATTCAGGAACTGATAGAGTGGGGAGCAAGGTTTGATAAAGATTCCGGTGGCGACTATTCGCTGGGAAGGGAAGGCGGACACAGTGAATTTCGCATTCTCCACCATAAGGATGTTACGGGAATGGAAATGGAACGGGCCCTGGTAGATAGGGTTACCAGCCAAAAAAATATTGAAATCATAAAACATTGCTTTGTACTTGACCTGATTACCCAACATCATCTTGGTTTTCTGGTTACAAAAGCTACGCCTGATATTGAATGTTATGGAGTATATGCTTTCAATCTTAATAACAACCAGATAGATACAATTACCGCTAAAATAACTTTGCTTGCTACCGGGGGTAATGGCCAGGTTTACAGAACTACTACTAATCCTTCTATTGCTACCGGTGATGGTGTGGCCATGGCTTACCGGGCTAAGGCAAGAATAGAGAATATGGAATTCATCCAGTTTCATCCAACAGCTTTGTATGAAGCCGGCGTGGGCGGACAAGCCTTTTTAATTACTGAAGCGGTAAGAGGCGACGGAGGTATTCTTTGTGATAAAAGCGGTGAGCCATTCATGAATCGTTATGATGAAAGAAAAGACCTCGCTCCCCGTGATATTGTGGCCCGCGCTATAGATAGCGAAATGAAGATTAACGGTACTGAACATGTGTACCTTGATTGCCGGCATATGGATATAGAAAAGTTCATCCATCACTTCCCGAATATTTATGAGAAATGTTTATCTGAAGGCATTAATGTATCAACGGATTTTATTCCCGTTGCACCAGCGGCACATTATAGTTGTGGTGGTATTAAAACAGATGAATGGGGAAGAACATCTATCAATAATTTGTATGCTGCAGGCGAATGTGCTTCAACAGGATTACACGGTGCTAACAGGTTGGCCAGTAACTCACTTCTTGAAGCAATGGTATTTGGCCATCGCTGTTATGAAGATGCCATTCAAAAGATTGAAACTATTTCTTTTAAGGAAAATATTCCTGATTGGAACGCTTATGGTACCAATGCTCCTAAGGAAATGATTCTTATCACTCAAAGTTTGAAAGAGCTTCAGCTATTGATGAGTGATTATGTTGGAATTGTAAGAACTAATGTACGCTTACTGCGAGCCCTGAAGCGTCTGGATTTGTTACACGAAGAAACAGAACAGCTATATGAAGCTTCCACCGTGTCTCCTCAATTATGCGAATTGCGTAATCTCATTACAGTAGGCTATCTTATTGTGAAAGGAGCTTCTTTCAGAAAAGAAAGCCGTGGCCTGCACTTTAATACAGATTATCCGGCTAAAAGTGCCCTTGTACAAAATACTGTTTTATAATTCAGCTGTCAGCAATCAGCTTTCAGCTCAGTGCATCCTGAAGATTCGCAGTTGCTGTGGCTTTATAATTATTTACCTAAACCGCCACCATTGTATCTTTACCCCGTTAAATAGTAAAAATGTATTATTTCGTTTATGGTATCTTCTATATAATTTCCCTGCTTCCTATCCGTGTTTTATATGTTTTGGCTGATGCAGTATATGTTCTGATTTATTATGTTATAGGCTACCGCAGAAAGGTAGTAATGAGTAACCTTGCAATCGCATTCCCTGAAAAAACAAAAGCTGAAAAAGAAATAATTGCTAAAAAGTTCTATCACAATTTCGTTGACAGCTTTATTGAAACTATTAAAATGATTTCCGCAAGCGATGCATATATCTTAAAACGTTTTACCGGTAATTGGCATTTAGTAAATAATTTGCTTACATCAGGAACAAGCTGTTATATCCTGTTAGGACATACTTTTAACTGGGAATGGGGTAATCTTACAGTAGGATTGAATTTAGAATGCAATTTATTGGTAGTGTATATGCCGATCAGCAATAAAATTTTTGACAGGCTTTTTTTAAAACTTCGTACCAGGGGAAAAACCAGGATGCTATCAGCGCACAATATGCGAAAAGACCTGATGCCTTACAGAAACATTCAATATGCTTTAGGGTTAGCCGCAGATCAGAATCCCGGTAATCCGGGATATGCTTACTGGCTTAATTTTTTTACTAAGGCTGCACCTTTTGTAACAGGCCCTGAAAAGGGAGCCTATTCCAGGAATCTGCCTGTTTTTTTCTGCTATATTGAAAAATTACGACGTGGTTATTATAATATAGTTCTTTCAATGGGTGAACAGTATCCTAAATCATTACCCGAGGGAGCGTTGACAATCAGGTTTGTTAATTATCTTGAAGAAGTCATCCGTATGCATCCGGACATGTGGCTTTGGAGCCATAACCGCTGGAAGCATGAATGGAAAGAAGATTATAAGAAGCTGTGGATTGATTCAGAGACTCCGAAGGTATGAGGTATGAGGTAGTTGACGGCTTAACGCCGTCATCAGGTATGAGGTATGAAGTTTATAAATTGTTCATTTAAATTGAACTATATTCATAAACGCATCACGAACTTTTTCCCAATTCGTCCATAAGTATCTATCATACCTCATACCCCAAAGCTCATACCTTTCTTTAATTGAGCAAACTTGCATCCTTTACCACCTCTATATTCTTCTGTTCTTTTATTTTATCCCATCCTCCGGAAACATTTCTGAGATTGTGAAATCCCTGCCTTTTTAGCAATGAGGAAGCGATTACACTCCTGTAGCCACCGCCGCAATGAACATAAATATTTTGATTTTCTTCAAGGTTTGCCATGCTGCCAGGGTCAGCCAGATCGTTCAATGGAATGTTTACTGCATCTTTTAAATGACCGTCTGCAAACTCGGCTTCCCTTCTAACATCCAGCACTACCAGCTTATCATCAAAAGGTAGATCCATTATTAGTTCGTCAGCTTCCACATCAATTATCAAATCAAATTGTTCGCCTGCATCAAGCCATTCCTGGTACCCGCCACTTAAGTATCCTTCCACCTTTTCAAAACCAACCCTGGCCAGCCTTACCAATGTTTCTTTTTCTTTTCCAGGATCAGTAATTAATATAATTGGCTGGTCGAATGGTAAGAGGTTGCCTGCCCATTCTGCAAACCTGCCTGTTAGCCCAATATTTATAGAACCAGGAACAAAACCTTTTGTAAATTTTGAAGGTTCACGGGTATCTAAAACAACAGCATCATTTTCCAGCATCTTTTTAAACTGAGGTACAGTCAAAGCCTGTAATCCTTTTTCCAGCACTTCATCCATGCTCTCGTAACCTTCTTTATTTATCTTAGCGTTTATCGGAAAATATTGAGGAGCCTCCTGCAAACCTTTTGTAACGGCTTCAATAAAGTTCTCTCTTGTCTGAGGTTGCAGCGCATAGTTATCCTGCTTTTGTTCTTTGATAGTACTAAACTGGCCGGGGCCTAGGTTTTTACCACAACTGCTTCCCGGACCATGTGCAGGATACACTATAACATCATCTTCGAGGGGTATAATTTTATTTTGCAAAGAATCATACATCATTGAGGCAAGCTCTTCTTTACCCAGATTGCCGCTGCTTAAATCAGGTCTTCCTACTTCATTTATAAGCAGGGTGTCACCGGTAAAAACTGCCACCTGTTTATTGTTTTCATCCATTAATAAATAACAGGTAGATTCAAGCGTATGACCAGGGGTATGCAATACTTCGATGGAAATTTTACCAAATTTAAAAGTCTCACCATCTTTTGCAAGGTGAATTGGAAAAGCTGTTTCTGTATTAGGCCCGTAAACTATTGGAGCATTTGTGGCTTTTGCCAGGTCGAGGTGGCCGCTAATGAAATCGGCATGAAAATGAGTTTCGAAGATATATTTTATGCTGGCTTTTCTTTCAGCTGCAAGACTGATATAAACATCTATATCACGTAAAGGATCTATAATAACTGCTTCAGCCTCGCTTTCAATATAATAAGCCGCTTCACTTAAACAATTCGTATAAAGTTGCTTTATAAACATACTTTCCATTTACATCAAAGGTATGTATTAAAACAAAAGTGAAGCTGGTTTAACCACGTCTTCACTTTTAATATATTATACTTTTGAATTTTAAAATCAGTTGAGTAATTCAACTATGCACTTTCCGATCTCGGCTATCCGTGGATGATTAAGTAAGTAATATATGAATTTGCCATCCCGCTCTGTTTTTACAATACCGGTGCGGCGTAAAATAGCAAGATGCTGAGAAGCAACCGATTGCTCAAGCCTTAGCTGAACATAAATTTCAGTAACAGTTAGTTTGCCCTGCTCTTCAAGTAATTTCAATATATTCTGACGCAACTTATGATTTAAGGCACGAAGTATTAATGAGGATTTTTTAACAAGAAGAAAATCAATTCTTATTACGTTTCCTTCATTTACTTTAACCGTTAAATAATTGTTAGACATATTCATCTTACAACAAGAAGGTTTTGGAGGTCGATAAAATTAAATACTTACGAATCAAAGAGATGGCACCGGCTATACGCTAACAAAGTTATTACGATTTGGTAATAAAAAGTGTGTTGTAGTCTTTAAGATAGAAGGGCTCTGTATGTGAAACCGAACTAAACTCACATTTAATAAATTTTCTATATGTAATTATCAATAAATGAGAAGCATTAAATATTAAATTTTTGAAGATGGTATTTTTTTCATAAATAATTTTTTCAAATTTATTTTTCCCATTACCAAAAAAAAGGATCTTTTTATCTTTTAAGTAGGTTGAAAAAGAATGTTTATCCAGGATCATTGCACATGGTGAAATTAGAGGGAAAAGTTTTTTATCATATAAAGCTGTAAAAACCTCCATGCGTCTGGCATCAATCATAGGACAAATATAATCGGTTTCTTCTTCCAGTGCCATACTCCCCATAGCCTCTAATGTATTAACAGCTATGAGCGGAATATTCAGTGCAAAACACAGCCCTTTTGCAGTTGCCATAGCCACCCGCAACCCGGTATATGACCCCGGACCAGCAGTTATTCCAATAGCCATCAAATCAGTTACTTTATTACCGGATTTATTCAATGCTTCCGTGATAGCCGGATGAAGCCATGCTGCATGTTCTTTTTGATTACCGTTTGATGACTTAAATAAACATCTCTCATCATCTGCAAGGCAAATGCTGGCATTTTCGGTAGAAGTATCAATATTGAGTATAAGAGACATGGCTGGATATTCTTTATACGAACAAAAATTTAAAACAGCATTAAATAAAAACATAACATTTAAAAGTCAGATACAATCATGATTAACTTATATTATTTTTGAAATATGGAAAAGAAGATTATCAAAACAACTAATGCGCCAGATCCAATCGGACCCTATAATCAGGCAGTTTTGCTGGACAATCTGTTATTCATTTCAGGTCAGGTAGCCATTAATCCTGCAAACGGCAATGTAGAAAATTCTGATATTATTGAAGAGACCAATCTTGTAATGCAAAATCTAAAAGCTATTTTGTCAGAAGCAGGTATGGACTTCAGCAATACTGTTAAAACAACTATTTTTTTAAGTGATATGTCATTATTTGCAAGTGTAAACGAAGTATATAGTAAATATTTTACCACAGATTTCCCTTCACGTGAAACAGTAGCTGTAAAAGGACTTCCTAAGAACGTAAATGTTGAAATAAGCATGATAGCAGGGAGGTAATTGTTAATGGTTAATTGTTAACGGTTAGTTGCTGAATAGTAAAGATTATTAATAGGTAACTCACCTTACGCAGTGAATTTGTTAAAAATTTGCTTTTGGTTGTAAAGGTGTGGATAATTTCTTTAGTTCATTGTTGGCTGCAACCAGGGCTGCCTGATAAATTTTTGCTTTCATAGCGAAATG
>JAABUS010000452.1_pt1 | contig 104477 bp, 72 predicted proteins | sample 5560161 | NCBI WGS metagenome assembly JAABUS01 (sample SAMN10711885, study PRJNA513376) | rock metagenome | isolation source: Antarctica rocks | place: Antarctica: Victoria Land, Trio Nunatak nord | collected 2016-01-04
AAAGCCGGAAAGGAAAGAGTAGAACAGATAGGAATGAAAAGTAGACTTAACCGCCTTTACCTCGGACTACGGGGACTGTGCCTCCTCGTTCTTTTTGGTCGAGGGTCTTCTTCCTCGTCTTCGCTTGGTTGGTCATGGGTTGGGACAACACGCCTTTCTGATGTCTCTCTCGCAGGCTCGAAAGTAGTAGGAATATACTGAAGGCTGCCATGCCTGGACTGGTTCATATCGTCCGGGTTCTAAACCTACCAGCAGCGATGGTTTAGCGTCAAATCTCTGCGGCACAGCGTGCATCGGAAGGTTATCAGCGGTGACGTCTCTCTTGTAAATGGCTGCGGCTGCGTGCGCTGACTTGGAAGTTGAGACCTATAGCTTGGATCCACGTAGCCGAGCTCCCCACTCTGCGGTGGTCGTATACCCGGTGTTTGTGCTCCGTAAGCTGGTGAGGTGTAATATCTGGCTTCGTAAGCTTGCCGATCAAGAGGAAACGGTAATGGTGGCGTATTTGACCGGCTTGTGGATTGGTGGGTTTGGAATACATTTTCTCCTGGATATAATTCACGTCGACGTCGTTTTTGCCGAGGCTGTGGAGACCCTGGAGGACTCAATCGTGCGTACTGGTCAACATCGCGTGGTGCATAACTCAGCGTTGAATCTTGGATTTCTGACGCGGTGGTCAGCTCCCGGAACGAAGCTACCAGATTCTCTGCTCCATAACCAGAAGCCGGTCTTGAAGCAGGTCTATCTGACTCAGTAACCCGCAAATTTGGACTTGGACCGGGCTGGCTTCTTGTGACTGATTCCGCAGGTGCTTGCTTTAGATAAGCAGAACAGAAAACGCACTTGTTATGGCCACAACTGCAGGCATTAGTGCCGATAGCAATACCCTTCTGTTTGCATTTATGACATTTCCATGTTTCTGGTTCCTGTTTTGTTAGATGCCGACAGCCGCCTTTCATGCATCTCTTGTGGCGGCAATCTTTGCATTCTGTCTTCTTAGGATTCATTAGGCTCTTGCATATGTGACACTCCCATCGCGCTGTCATTTTTTACAGCTGGCCAAGTGTGGATTGGCCAGTTAGGGCTTCGGAAAGAGTATAGGGATAAAGACCTACAGAAATCTCGATCCCGATAGCCACTGGGTGGAGTTTCTATCGGCGGATTGTTCCGGGGGGTGGTCGAGACCTCCGCGTTGTCAATTCCGCTAGGTAGGGATTAAGGGGGGGCCGGCGGAAGTAGGGGGCGGAGGATCTTCAGGAACCTCGATCTCGATAGCTAGGGTGTGAAGTTTCTGTATGTGGACTATTCCTAGATGGCGTTTAAACCCTCCCGTTACCGATTCCGCTAGGTAGCGGCTAGGAGGAGAAAAAGGGTGGTGGTGGTCGTAAGGCCTCAGGAAGATCGATCCCGATAGCCAGGGGGTGGAGCTTCCACTTCCGAATTGTTCAAAAGATCCGTAAAACCCTTCCCGTCGCCGATTCCGCCAGGTAGAGGTTAAGGGGGTGTTGCGCGGGGAATAGGTTGGTTTTGTAGCGCCAAAGGGGATGTTGGGTGGGGTTGTATTGGCGGAGAGATGTGGTTTGCGATGTTCTGCTGTGAGAGAAGCCAGGGGATATATATATACCCGTTGGAGGACAGTGAAAAAAGCGCTCGAGAGACGCGGGATAGGGTGAAGAAGTAATGAAGATTGAGCGTGATGCGAAGGTCGACGAGCGCAATGAATGAAAACTCACCCCACGCGAAAGTTGGGATAGCGCAAAATGGTGGTAAGTAGTAACCTTTGGGTTACGGGAGCATGAATGAAGGTTGATTGATGCTGCGAATGAATATGTTGTTTTAAGAGCTCAAAACTCTCAGAAGGTAACCTGGAACCGCGGACTTGTCCGTATCCTCTCACCGTACTTGAAGAAAATCCATGGAATCGGACACATTGCCAGAGCTATAAACGCCAGTAATGAGTTCCCCCAGCCAAGCCCCAACGTCGTGTACATCTTCTGGCCGGCTAGCGGAAGTAGGGCGCCAGCGAGCGATCTGAGCAATGCGTTGGCTGCGAGGGCCGAGGCGGCGTGTATGGCAAAGGCGTCGACGAGGTAGGTTGAGATTGGCATGAACGTGGCCAATATGCCAACACCGACTGGAATCATTAGCAAAAGCAGAATGTCCTTGGATTTGGGAGAATTTACCGAATCCAGTACCAATGATGGGCGCAATCCAAAAGGTATGCTTGTCAGCTGTCCAGCCGTATATGAACAACCCAATTGGGACACAGAAAGCTCCAGGTATCATTGGCGGCAAGCGATACTCGGGCTTCATCACACCGTCTTTGGACATGCGTTTGAGGATACGGTCACTAGCACCACCAAAAAGAAGCAAGCCGACAAACATTCCTAACCCAATACCCAAGTATGTTAAGCCAACTGCCCCTTGAGAGAAGTGGTACTCCTTTTCAAAGACCTCGGTGATAGTGGTGAAAAGGAGGTACAGGTAACCATACACGACAGCCATGAATGTGGACAGAGCCAGCACGATGGGAGAAAACACCAACATCTTCATAGGTCGGAAGATGGCGATCTTGAACAGAGCTCCAGGTGTGAGGTCGGGAGCTAATTTGGATCTAAGGTTCTGATTGCCTGTTTGTTTCCTCAACCGTTTAGTCTTGCGCTCCAGAAGCGTCGGAGGATAGGTCTCGCGCAGTAAGACGAAGGCTACAAGGGTGATGGCGCCAGCCTAGCCTGTCAGCATATGTATATCTCATCTCATGTGGAAAGCCCTGTGCTCACCACGATGGCAATCAACCAAAACACCCATCGCCATCCTTTTGCCTGTGACAGGAAGCCGCCTGCGACTGGACCAACCACTGGGCCTAGGAGAGGACCCATAGCCCATAGAGCCATCATCGCACCTCTTTTCTCTTGTATGATCATATCTGCTATCGAGCCGCCGCCTAAAGTCAAAGGGGCAGATCCAAAGACCCCTTCGAGAAACCGAAAACCGATAAGCATGTTCAGATTGCTGCTGACGGCGCAGGCAATAGTAAAGATGACGAAGCTGACGTTGCATACGTGATAAACAGGAAGACGACCGTATAGCTCTGATAGTGGGGCGACGAGAAAAGGACCGAAGGCGTAGCCTAGAATGTAGACTGACACAACGAATGAGGCAAGCTGAATGTTTGTGGACTTGAATTCCGTCATCACTTCCGGGACGCCTGGAGCGAACATCGAGGATGCTAGAGGTCTGTCGCAAGCAGTCAGCTATCTGGGGCAAGCAGGTAGAGTTGGGATACTTGCGTGATGAAGGTAACCATGGAGATGATGGCGACATTACCCAGCTTCAGAGCTTCCGACCAATTGAGAGGGTTCTCGGGATCGTCTGGCCCATCCCACGAGACTATATTAGGATCCTGTGGCTCATTCACTTGTACCTCTGCTTCGGTCTGGCTGGTGGAGGAGCTCTTGTGTCCAGCCTCCAAGTCATGCACTCTACCTAAACGCTTCTCTGAATCTTGATCCTTATGTGCATTCAGTTCAGACTCATTCTGGTTCGAGGGCGTCCTCTCATTAGACCCGTTTGCTTCGGCGATCTTATCGTTGCTGTATTCATGCGCAGATGATTCCGGTACTAGCTCATCCTTGTCTATGAGGCTCTTCCCTTTATGTTCACTCGCAGGGTGCGCGATTGTTGATTGATGCGCAGGTGCCCTCGAACTTGATATGCCAGGATTCACAGGCGTCTGGTCATCGGTTGGTATGTCGGCATCGTGACCCTCGAGGAAGGCTAGCTCTTGACGTCGCTTCTCGGGGTCAATTGGTGATGGTAGCGGAGGGATGGCCAACTCTGCCATGATGGGGATCTAAGCAGTCCCGCCATTGTCAGCTCTAGATCAAGGGCCATGGTGAACAGCGCTGTAGTAGATGAGACAAAGTCATGTAACGGTAAAGATAAGTAGGCACCTTCTGACTCCTTGGTGTCGGTCGTGGGTACCTAGTACCTTATTCCGCTACCGTTGAACGCGGCCCCCGGATCCCGCGCGCTAGAAGCAGCCAGGACTGCGTGGGCTTCACAGAAATAAGAACGGTGGTTCGATTGATAACAACAGCGACATCTTCGTCGAGGTTGACAGTGGGAGGAATCCGCAGTCTTTGGATGGTTGTAGTCTGAGAACCCGACACCAAGGACTTCTTTTCCGATTGTCGCAGCGATTCCTACCGTACCATTGCCCTGCACAACATCTTGCCCTGCACGTTCCCGGGATCTTCGCCTTCCTAGTTCCGATTTTATGCAGATTAACTAGAATAACGCAGGGCACATCTCTTGCACAACTAGGCCGAGCACCCCGAAACAGTTTATTCACTCTAACCATCAACTCGATACTCCCTAAAATACACATCACCTTGACAATCCACAGGATGCTACTCTTCTCTTACCACAACCCTGTTACTACCGCAGGAAAGGACGTCGTTCTAGGTGCTCGAACGTCTCGAGAAAGTCTCATCTGCATGGATCTTCGGAGATGACCAATTAATTCTCCACCAAAACTCTACCTTACGAATACCGAATACCCTGGACTTTCTCTATTGTCTCAAGAATGGCCCCTCGCGCTCCCGGCGGCTGGAAAGCGGGTCAAGAAGAGTAGCCACCATGTATCTTGCTAAGCTAGAACGACGGAAGAAAGGTCTCAGCATTGATCTAAGAAGAGATTTGTTTCAGGGGACCCGCGGGAGCTCGATAAAAGCTTACTCTCTTACTGCAATTAGCGACATCTTCATTTCTTCTCTCCAACTATTCTTGCTAAGGCATCATCGCAAATCTATCATATTCAACACAGGTGCAACCGAATTGTAGGACCGTGGCTGCATTTCTCGTCAAGAAGTTTCTCGTCAGTACCGTGCCTTGATAGTAACGTTCTACCCAAGTACTCGACACCGTTAGATCTATAGTAATCCCGGAAGGATAGAAGTGACGGACGCCGACTACGAAGGCTGTCTCTATCGGAACCGGTTGGCGCTTGGTGGCATGGCTTCTCTTAAGAAGCGATGGTCACTTCGAAGCCTGAGATAGTCACAAAATGAGAATGCAAAAGAGAAGGCACCAATAGGTAACTTTGAACGAGTCCACGTCATTGAAAGTCTCATTATCTATCTCAATTCCCTTGGACCTTAGATGATTGAACTCTTCTACTTCGGCACCGGAGCGTCATTCCCTGTCGTTGAAAGCTGCAACATGCGCGGACTTATTCCTTCTTCTGATGAGTACATTTACGATGAGTTGGCCAAAGCCTCCCGCTGGAGCCAAGACCAGGATCGAACTAAGAGTTGTGAAGGTATTGTCGGGGTCCTTGTAAGAACGAACTTCCACTCGAAGTTTCAGTAAAGTAAGGGAAGCGTCATTCCAATGGATGGTCTCTCCTAAGAGAACGAGACGGTAGGTAACCTTGATTTAGCTATTGTTACCCATCAATTCTGAAGATGTATAAAACCATAACAGTTTCACGCAAACAGAGTAGTCAACAAATTCGGGAACCAGAGCACGTACGGGGGTAGCAAGACGCCTCGGTTTCGACAAAATTGACTGAGCGGCTGTTATCTTTGCGGACTCCCACCGATTCATAATCAAGTCCTAGACCTCCTCTCAAGGTAACGGCTGCATGTTCTGGCCGAGTCGTCCCTATTGGGTTTTAGCATATTCGAAAATTAGATACGTACTTTCTGATCCGAACAGCCGGCTTCATCGCCTTACCTTCCCCGGGTTCAGCGATCCTCCTCTTAAGCCTGATCTTCCCCGAACTCTTCGGTCTGGCGGCGCGACCCAGATATCAGAGGCTTTCCTTCGCTGCACTTATTTAGATTCCGGCCTCCATCTCAGGTTTGGTATCAGAGACCTTTCTATTTCGGATTATTTAACATAGGGTTCTCCTCTTCACTAGTCAGTCGCCATCAATGACTGATAAACTTCTCTCTACCGAAGCGCCGATGGATGTGTGGTGGTCTGCCCGTCAACCACTTTCGGAGGGGTTTGAGAATGTCTAGGATCGTACATCTGCTCTTTGTCTCAACCCTTTGTTACTCGACACCTCCTTCGGATATTCCTTTACCCATACCAGAGGCTGTATCCCTATCTCATCTTGACAATATTTGGTTTATTCCGCCCTCGCCTATGCTTCATGAATTATTCCTTTCGGTAATTTGACGCGCTTGACGCGAGGTCTACTCCATACCTTAACCTCCTTGAAACACAATCACTCTTCGACTTATCGCAGTTTCATGGACTTCGACTTCTAAAATGTCTTTACTATCAACCTACTGTCTTGTAACTCAGGCAAAGTAGTTGAGATATCATGAGAGATCTATGTGATTTAATGCTGTTGGTGTACCATCATAACACAAGGGTTGCTAAGTCATCAACACCAATATTCAAACACCAAAGGCGTCCTCTTAACAAATTAGATCTATCTACGACTATTGCATGATCCTTTAACACCAGCCTTTCGCCCTTTGCTCAATTCATACATGGCCATATGTTATAAATCGTGTCCAATAGTCGGAGTCTTTGAGCATAATACCTCTGCTCTATTCTCAACATCAAACCTGATCAACCGCTACCATGGCCAAACCCAGTCTCCGCCTTATTCACGCGACCAACAGCCCCGAAGAACTTCTCTTCCGAGCCAACGCCTATCTCAGCAAAGGCGCGCCAAAAAAAGCGCTCCAACTTTACACCAAGGTTCTCTACGAGACCTCTCCTGGTCACATCTGCGCTTTCCTGAACCGTGCGTTAGCCTACATGAGGCTTGGATATCCAGCGTTAGCAGTAGTCGACGCGTATCGAGCTGGAATAGCAGCTAATGAGATGCGATCTATCAATGTCGATATTCGAGACCCTGAACTGAAGAGGGTCGCCGCAACCAGACTTGCAAGGATCGGCAAATACTTTCGCACAGAAATACTGCACGTCAATGGTAGTGCCTCTTGGACATTGCCCGAGGTTTCTAAGATTGGAAAAGGCTGGGAGACCTTACCACTCGCCAGCATTGTCATCAACAACGGTGAAGCAAAGATCAACACGAATGATCGCGCAGAACTGTGTCACGCCTTGGAAATGCGAGCAATCTTCCGGATGAGCGCTGCCCTTATGTATTGTGGTGGTGGTGCTATATCCGATGGTCTGGGCTTGATTTCGGATGCTCTGATGAGATGTGATCCTACATCAGTTGAGATATCCTGTTTCAATACCCTTGGCGGAGAAGCCATGAAATGTATTGAGTACATCATGGAAGAAGAGGAAGTGAGGAGAAAGAAATCACTGGGAAAGATGACTGGTGGGGATGACATAGCCTCGACATCGCAGCCTCCGCTAAAGGAATTGGTGAAAACAAAAGTGACAATGGTACGACGAGAGGTCTATCCATGGAAGAAATTGGGAGCTTCTCCCAGTGTCACCGATGAGCTTGGCGAAATGGTTCGGCAACATACATCGAATCTTGTCGTGCCGTGTACCACTAGGCCTACCCAGGAGGGTTTGACTCCAGCTGTCGAACTACGCGCGCGTCGAGACATTTATCCTGGTGAGGAGATGCTATCGGAGACGAATTGCTGGCATGTCACTACTAGTATCTCAAAGGTTGTCTGTCAATGCCAAGTATCACATGAAGTAACAGAAAAGAGCATTTACTACTGTAGTACATGTGCTGCAGCCTTGAAACCAGCATCGACTGACCACAACGCCAGTTGTAGCCTCTTCCTCACAGTCTCAACGTTGTCCGCAAGCGATTCGACAAACTCTTCACCCGAAAACGACACAACCAGCGCGACCAGCGCGACCAGCGCGACCAGCGCGACCAGCTCCCCACCGCCCTCCTTACCTTCAACCGCTTCACCACACTATGGACTGGCCTCACCCCTAAGCCCAGCAGAAGAAACGCCACGCTTCAACCAAGAGTTCTTCGAAAAGCGTGGCGCTCCTATACTACACTGTTCTCCTGTATGCCGCGAGTTGGCAGAACCCTTTGCCGAGATGTGTCTCAGAACTAACATCCAGCGCAAGATATGCGAATCCTTTCCCAAACACACAGAGGACCCCCTCGCAAACGTCCACCCCCTCCATCCACGCAGCCTGTATAACCATCCCAATGCCCAATGCATCTACGACCTTCTCCTTGTGCGTACACTCATTACCGCTCTAAATACCAACACCAATCCTCTTTGTCTACCCAGCACCAAGACATGGAACGGCGCCTTCAATATCCCTCAGCCAAAAGACCATGCACATAATTTTGGAAATGCCAGGAGATCTCTCCCGTGGTCTTTCACCGCTAACGTGGTGCGCCCGATCCAGTACATAAACCAGCTTTTCCAGTTCTCTTCCAAAGGCCCTAGGGATCCTTTCGAGTATCTGGAGATGTGTGATGGATGGGTTCTTAATACACTTTTGGCAAAGATTATGCAGGAGACGAGAATTGCGACGGGGCCGGTGCTTGAGAAGGTGTTGGATGGGGATGAAATGGGGGCGTGGTTGAGGAGTGTGAGAACAAATTACCAAAGCTCCGCAGGGTCTGCCATGAGCACCAATAACGAAAGCGATGGCATTGACAGCAAGGACGCATGCGAGAATGTCTGGGTTGGCAGTATCCACCCTCTTTTCAATATGATACGAGTAGCGGACGCTTCCATAGGCGAGAAAGCAAATGTCATTGTAAAGGAGGCAGAAGGAATCACGTGTGTGGCAACTGGCTTTGCGAGGGAAGGCGAATCGTGCATCAAGGCTGGCGAGGTCATTCTGAGGCCTGCGGATAATTTGGCGGGGTGGAAAGAGCATTTGTTGGAGGGGCAGTCGACAACGCGCGGCAGTGAATTGAATAACAATTCACCTAAAGAATCCTCTGGCCCAAGACCTGGCAATTCAGACTTCTCAACCTCCCAACAGCAACAAAGCCAGCAGAAACTAAAGACGGACAGCATCATCAAACCCACTCACATATCCCACATCACTCACAGCAGACTCGATCTCCTCAACGACACCTCAAGCAAAGGCAACCCCGTAAGCGGTGACGCCAGTAACCACCGCCAACACCAAGATGTCGGAGCAAACACCATAAAAGACGGAGATCGAGCAGCTGAACAGCATGGGGATGAGATGGAGGTTGATGGGCATGAGGCGGGCTCGGAAATGGAAGTGGATGTTAATGAGGTTGGGTATGAATCTGAGATGGAGATGGAGAGGATGTAGGCAGGAGGGACGGAGGATAGGAGATGAGGGATGATAAGGGAGGAGGGAGGGGTACGGAGCTAAAGGGGCGGGCGGGTTGGCGCTCAGGCAGAAACTTAACTCAAACTACGCCCTCCTAGGAACCTATACCAAAGCTAAAACCCACATGACTTGCTAGAAGCCTCTCTCCAGTTGCCAAACCCCCCACGAAGCCTGCCTAACAATCCCAAACCATCTAATCTTCACAAACTACACAACCCAAGCTTGAAGCCACCACACATACACACCCCCCTCCTACCCTTTCTTTCCTCAAACAGGTAACCACGTCCCTCCCTACTCAGTAAAAAACCCCTTATTCCCCAAAAAACAAAACTTTCCAAAACCCGCCATCCCGTCTTTTATAGAAAAATAAACTAATCTAACAGCTACTGGAGTACCCTTCTGGAGGAATGCCGTGATAGTTGGGGATTAGGCGTGCGTGCGGCATGGATGGTTAGGGAGGTAGGGTGGAGGGATATAGGGGAAGCTAGGTATAGTGTATGGTCGAGCGAGGAGTTGGCTTGGCGTGGCTGAGTTGCTGTTTACTAGGTTGGTGCTGAGAGGGTTTCTGGTGATGGTTTTTCGGTTTGATGTGGACGCCATGGCAGATGGGGGTGGTTTGTTCAATAGGTCGTTGGGATCGTGTTGGTGTCAAGCTATGTATCCAAAAGCAGCAATATCTAGCATATAACGCTTCATCCCTGCACTTCTCAACCCCAACCCTCGGCCACCACCCACCCACCGACCCCTTCCGTTTGCCCCCACGATCTCGTCCGCTCAGCTTCGGGACGAAGGTGTCGGCGAGAGCCAAGCCCAAGTCACACGGACTCTACCAGAAGCTGGATCGGCCAGCTTGTCGAAAGCGCTGGGGCTGAGGTCGATGTCTGTGGCTTTGCATCCGACGCCTACACTAATCGTCAGCGTCTATACGAGGAGGTGTACGAATCATGGAGGATATTACATCGATCCACGACCTTGAGATCCACGCTCCGATTCCCATTCACCTGCGGATTGAACCGCGTAGCTCGGATCTTAAGACCGCAAAGCGGATTGGCGTTCGGATTCGAGCCCTTGGACGCTGCGTCGAAGAGGATATGGCTGACGGCGCAGATGTCGTCGCTGTCGGAGGAGGTGATGCCGCAGGCGCCGAGGGCGGGGGAGTAGTATGTGAGGTCGCCGGTGAAGGTTTTGGCGTTGGTTGGGAGGGGGAGGTCTTCGTTACTGGGGGCTGGGTGAGCGAAAGTGGTTGGTTAGAGGAATGAGGGACGTACCCAGAGTGGCTATCTAGGCCTACGCCGAGTCCTATGGCTAGGATGACGAGGATGATAGCAGCTGCGAGGGCGCTCAGGAAGTATCGCCTGCGGAGACCGAGGTAGGTTCGGTGGGGAGGTATGGTCTTGTCTAGGAGCTCGACGGCGGTAGTTTTGAAACCCCTCGAATGTTGCTTGTCCGTGTAGATTTCCTCCATTGGTGGTATAGAGGCTTGATTGTGATAGTTGCGTGGAACCTCCCAGTCTGGCTGCTGGCTTCCTGGTGGCATGACCGGATGCTCATCTCTAGAAGCAGCCATGACCAGGTTGCGTTATCCTCGTGCGGAGGAGTTGCTCGTACTGTGACTTGTCATTTCGAGGAAACGAGGGACAGTAGCACCGTGTTTGGAACCCGGTCACCTCGACCTAGACATTGTCGCAGGCTTACCGCCAGGGCTCTTCTGTGAGCACTGGAGGAGCTTCAACGTTTATTGAGCCAATCAAAACCGTTGCAATCTTGGATTACGGCATCAGTCACGTGCCTTGAGCCTCGGCGCCACTAACGCCTCGATCGATAGTTTAGTGCATTTGCCTCCAACAACATCCCGCAACTCTTTGGTCACATCCAAGAACCATTCAACTTCTTCGAACAATCCTTACTGATTGAAACTGAAACTGGGACATCATATCCAGTATTCCTGGCTGTGTCTATTCTAACCAACACCCTCTGATCACTCTCTACAATGGCCGCCCTACGAGCCTCTACATCCCGCCTTCTGGCGTCATCACGTCCCCTCTTCCGCTCCTCCATCGTTCAACGATCCTATGCCACTGTTGAGCCAATCTCCAAGTTCGCTGAAGCCACATCCGCCTCTCAAACTCCACTCTCACCCAAGCACACCTCTACCATTGAAGAGCCTCTGAAAGACCCAGAGGCTAGAATCAAGACGTTCCACATCTATCGATGGTCACCAGATACGCCCAAAGAAAAGCCAAAGATGCAGTCTTACACATTGGACTTGAACAAGACGGGCCCGATGATGCTGGATGCGTTGATTCGGATCAAGAACGAGGTCGACCCCACATTGACATTCCGCCGAAGTTGTAGAGAGGGAATATGTGGCAGCTGTGCAATGAACATTGACGGAGTTAATACGCTGGCCTGCCTTTGTAGGCCACCATCAACCCTTTCTCATTATCTAGTCTAATGAACCAAAAACAGGCCGCATCCCCACTGAAACTTCCCACGAAGCCCGCATCTACCCCCTTCCCCACACCTACGTCGTCAAAGACCTCGTCCCCGATCTTACCCATTTCTACAAACAATACAAATCCATCAAGCCCTACCTCCAACGAGATACCAAATCCGCCGACGGCCTCGAAAACCGTCAAACTCCCGAAGAGCGCAAAAAACTCGACGGCCTCTACGAATGCATCCTTTGCGCCTGCTGCTCCACGTCCTGCCCCTCGTACTGGTGGAATTCCGAGGAATACTTGGGGCCGGCAGTACTGCTGCAATCGTACCGGTGGCTGGTTGATTCGAGAGATGAGCGCACAGAGGCGAGGAAGGCGGCGTTGGATAACTCGATGAGCTTGTACCGGTGCCATACGATCTTGAACTGCTCCAGGACATGTCCGAAGGGGCTGAATCCTGGTAGGGCGATTCAGGAGATTAAGAAGGCGATGGCGTTTTCTTAGTCGTGGATAAACGGTTGGTGGAAGTCAATGTGCGCAGTAGGGTGTGCGCTGTGAAGGGAGTCTGACCTTTTCTTCACGCATTTTGTTTCAGAGTGTATATAGCAATTCCAACAATTCAATCCGTCAAAACCCCTTCCTCTCTCACCCTATCCACAAATACTCTATTCTATCCACTCCACCCCAACAACCACTACATCACTCATCTCAAAACATCCCCCATACCCTCCTACTTCCTTAAACCCCCCTGCCCAAAACCCTTCTCCTCACACCCCACCCCCCTAAAATCTCTTTCCCCCTTCCACCCTTTTCTCCCCTATCCCTCCCCACCCCCCTCCTATCAATCCAATCCGCCCCACCGCCCCACCGCCCCACCGCCCCACCGCCCCACCACTTACCCCCATCTCCATCTCAACCCTCCCGATTCCTCAAACCAACCCCTTGATTCCCCGCCCGCCACTTAGACCACCCAGCTTTAATATACCTGATCCACACCTAAGTCCGCATCTCGCATCTCGCATCTCGCTCTTCTCGGAGCTCCGCGATCCGCTCGAGGGAGGGAGGGGGGGGGGTGGGTTTGCGTTCGATGTGTGTGCGGTGTTATGGTGGTGGTGGAGGGTGGTTTCGTTTGGTTTGGGTTGGGTGTGAGGAGAGTGGAAGGGGAGGGGGGAGGGGGGAGAGGGGAGAGGGGAGAGGGGAGAGGGGAGAGGGGAGAGGGGAGGGGAAGGGAATAGGGTTAGCGGAAGAAGATATCGAGGTCTGTAGTTGAGGTGGTTGACGCGTTATATAACCTAGGTAGTATTAAATCTTACACAGACCATGCTATCATCCAATTCGAAGCTTCTCGGCGCTTCGTCTATAAGTCGGCCACTCCTTGGCAACTGTTCTCAATTGGTGCTACGTTGCGTTATCGTTTGGATTGTCATTCTAGCCGTATTCTTGAGGGGGGGGAGGGGGGGGGGGTTGATCAAGTTTTTCTTCTACTTCTTATTTCTTATTTCTTATTTCTTCTTCTTTATGAATCGGGATTTGGATTGATTAATTAACAAACATCGTCATGGTCGGTGATTGGTTTTTCATATGCCCCCTTTTCCTAACCCGTTCACCGTGTCTGTTAGTAGGTAGGTTCGAAGTACTGTATGTAGGTGGAGGACTTTTATGAGATATAGAAGGGGGATTAGTGTGTTCTCGGGGCATTGAAAGGGGGGGAATGCGAGGTTGGAATACGAATTCTCTACCGCTTCCTCGTTCTCTGCCTGTATTCAGGAATCGTTATTAGCTTCGGTATTCCCTACCCCTGCTCTTACTCTTGCTCCACCTCCGCTAGCAGGTGTTACAACGTCAAAGGTTAGATTGCATGGATTTCTCATACCCTTGTCCTTTGCCGTCTTCTTGCTCCAACTCACTTGCTCCTTCTTCGACAGGGCGCGGGACGAAAGGCATGGCGGTGGCGTGAGGGATCATGACGAGAAGGGCGTGAGCGAGGTCAGAAGGTTCAGGGCCGATGTTTCCTTCTACTTAAAATAGGGGATTACAGGATAAGAACTGGAAATGGGTTGGTAAGGGGCAAAGCTTGCATTTCTATAATGGTCACTATAGGAGCTGAAGAAAAAACCGAAATTTGACTAGAACCGAAAAGTATCATGCCCCCCATGTCATTCACATACTCCTACGCCATTACCGCCATGAGACAAAGATGAATAAAAGCACTTTTGGGCCCCCTTGTTATCTAGACCTTAAGAAATACCGTCTCGAACCAAGGAAATAAAAGCACTTTTCTGCCCTGCCAGCCCCGGCATCACCAAAACTCCAACAGATACCGTCTCGAACCAAGGAAATTAAAGCACTTTTGCACCCTCATCATCACCGAAATTCCTGCAGACATTATTTCGAATCACGGGAAGATAAAGGCATTTCTGAGTCCCGGAACAAGGAACGCAAGTGTACGGGCGTGGGTTGCTGTGATTGCACTTTTTGTCGCAATTTCTGGGGGGTTTGTTCGGAAGCTGTAGGAGCTGCGCGAAGAAGGAGTAGCGGTTACTTTTTCTTACCGTCCTTTTTAGCTCGCTTCTCTCCAATATCTCCTGTAGCGTTGGCCTCGTCGCGCTCACGTTCGTCTGCCTCCCGCTTTCGTATATCTGCCTTCGTCTTATTCCGCTTACGCACACGATCTTTCTCCAGATAATCGTCTTTTCCCTCGTCTTTCATTGCCGCTCTATATCCTTGCTGATAAAGACGGTCCTGCTCTTTCTGCTCCACGGTCTTATTATCACGCCTACGCTTATTTTCTAGCATCCTGTCTTCTTCACGCTGCGGGTATCCTGTTCGTTGCGAAGCTAGTGTTGAAGATGTCTCCGGCCATGGTTGCGGGCTTAGGTTGGGATGTTGAGGCCTGACTTCCGGTGGAGCCCACCCTAATTCTCCATAACGCGGTGCACGTGGTAAAGTATTGGGTAGCATGGGTTCCCCATAAACCGGTGGTGGAGCTCGATAAGCGGAAGATGGGTAAAGGGTAGCCTGGTTAGATGCTTGAGCATGGTGGTGCGTGCGTTGCTGTCTATTTGGCGGCGTCGGAACGTTTGTACTTTCAATCGGGTGCGGAGTTGGTGTAGTAAATGGCATAGCTATCCCACGAGGTGGCTGCCTAGGTGGACTGGCTGTTGAAGAAGCGGACGATGAAGCAGATCCACTTAAATACTTGGACTCTCCAGAACCAGTTGGCATACTGATCCCGGCCGGTTTTGATCTCCGAGAAGTGCCAGTTGAATATGCGGACGATGCACTGGGCCGAGTGTCATGCCTGGGTCCGCCAGAAGTAGCTGTCATTTCTAGACTTCTCATTCCTTCCGTTACTTGTCCCACGCAGGCGCAGTGCATTGTTCTTGCATCATTCATGCTATAGCACAAAGGACATAACCAATCCCCCGGCGTGTCCGTCATTGTAGGACGATGGTCGAATTCGGGAGTTACTGATTGAGAGGGGGTGTTAAGGCGCTTGGGTTATCCACTCCGCAAATGAATATGAGGGAGATGCTAAGGCTTGCCAGCTGTACCTCCCGTCAGCAAGCGTTACAGAATGGAGGTAGAGACTTCCGACCTGTCTGTTCCGCCAGCGAGGACTGGTCCTCGAGCATCTAGGCCCCGTGGCTAGCGGCTCGCTGCCCGGGGCTATGAGGAGGATCGAGGAGCTTCCGTATTCGCGAGAAGCTTTGTTTGAGATTGGAATAGACAACGGCCGCTCGGGGATCTGGTGGTTTGTGACGCGTAATGAAACTTTGATGTATTTTTATAATGGAGAAAGCCGATTGTACGTTCTGTTGTGGTGAGAGAAAGGAATAGCGAGCGAAGGTACCCATTATATACCCATCGCCATGATGTTCCCAGCATTACAATATTGACATTGATTAACAAATTATCGTAATGAAGAGTAGGATGAAGCAGAAATTAATAAAGACACCCAATGAGAAGTAACCTTAAAGGCATTGATGCAGCAAGTCTTGTTGGGAATTGACTTCATTGCGCTGTAGAAGAGGAGATATTCGCTTTCGCCATCACAGTGGCTCTCTATTGAGGTTTCCGTAGTTCTTCACTATCACTCCGCCCCCTCACGATCGCTTCTTATTGGCTACATTTGACTCTTTGCATCAAGTCAATATTGGGAATAGTGAAGTACTCGAGAAGCCAAAAGCTTGTCGAAGAAGTGGAGAAAACCCAACAGAAAGCGATCGTGAAGGGGCGGCGCGACAGCAGAAAGAAAACCGAGGAAATATCAATTACTTCTTCATAGCTACCGCTCTCGGTTGTTCTTGTAGCTTCTTTGAGAAGCTGATAGCGTTATCGATAGACTGAATCGCATGGTGAAGTACTCGTATCTTATAAAGCAATATTCCCTCATTAATTAGGAAAAATGTCGACCTGTTGGCACTTCTCCGTATTCATTGCATCCAGTACCACTTACCTAGCAGCAAATGACCCCAACACATTCGCACCCCATACCCAGGAGCCCCAAACAAGGAAGCCACCTCACAATAACAAACCACTGCGACAATGAACCAAACGCGACGTAGCTCTCCAAAACACTCTTCACCCAACTTGAATACAGGCAGGAACAACACAGACTGGTGAGATGCGGCGTCATACTGTATCCGTTAGCAAAATCCCTTGTGGCTGCAGTATAAAGTAAGGTAGGTAAGGTAGGAAGCGATCTCGAAGGATGAGAATTGAGAGTGTAGGCTAAGACTTCACTAGCGTAAATCAGCCCTATGGCGCCGAGAACCAGAGGCTTTCCGGGTGTGAGATACAAAGGTCAGACCAACTTTTCTTGTTGGTCTGGAGGTTGCAACCGAAAAGTAGTGCACATACTGTTGCGCTGGCCACCCGAGATCAAGTAAGACGGGAGCGAGGGCGAGGGCGAGGGCGGCGAGGCTGTGTGCGGCTGCGTGGATGATTTGGATGGCGGAGGAGTATGTGGGGGATTTAAGTGCATCTGTGTGTAGAGGGAGAGGGATGAGATATGATGCTCTTAGAAAAGAGCCTGAGAATTGGTAATGCGAGCTATAGGATGCGCTACCTCATCCCTCGTCGCCTGAAGTAGGCACTAAGTATGCTGCTAAACTAAAGTACAAAAAACGCGATCGTGATAGTAAAACTAGATGAATGTGACATCTCGCGCATAGAGGTACCTGACATCCCTCGGTTGTTGGAATAGTAAGAGGTATTCATACAGACTGCGGACTCCAAGATGGTTACACATAAGCCAAGAGGTTTCCTTGTGAAGAAGCTTTGTTTCGTCTGGCTGAAATATGCCCTCCGGAAGTCTGCGAATTAGATTACTTCGCTGTTGCTGTGGTAGAACTAGTTGTGAAAGTGTTGGAAACTGGGTATCCGTACAAGGCCTTCTTCAGAATCCCTCGTGGGTCGTCTCCTGGGATTATTACCCTCCCCCTTGAATACTCCACCTTCATCTCCTCGCTTAGAAAAACGCCATACGCCCTCACTTCCTGCTGCCGGCCATCTCACTAGCCTCCTCTTCCTCGTCCTCCTCTACCAAGGCCGGTGTTCTCCTCTCATTCCTCCTCTTCGGTCTCCTCATCCGACTCCGCGAGACATTACTCGCACTATCATCCGGGACAATCTCGCTCATGCCATCATCAATCCCATCGTCCGTCTCGCTATCCCACCCGGCTCCCCCTCCGAACCCACTTGCCGGCGTACCCAGTCTAGCATCAAGATTACAACTCCCTCTACGGGCTTGACCCGCTATTGATAGCCCAGCGCCGCGTTCCCGAAGCTGGCGGCGGACGGTTTCGGCTTTGCAGTGTAGAGCCTCGAAGGCGTCTTCGAGGGCTTCCATGCCAAGGTAGATTTCACGTTCCACTTCGGCAAGGACGGCGATTTCGGTTTCTTCGTCCATGGCTACTGGTGCGCCTATAGCGGCAGGGGTAGGCCCGCGAGAAAAAGGAGTGGTACCTCGGGAGAAGGGAGTGGTTCCTCGCGAGGGGACGGTTGTTGGGGTAGGCTCTCGGGAGGCTTGGCGAGAGATTGGATGGGTGGGGGCAGTATCATCGGCGCCGCTACGAAGGAAACCATCAAAGCGGCCGGACGTAAGGATTTCCCATTCACCATTGCTGACGGCGGCGAGGGTAGCAAGGATGTTGTGGAGGGACGTGTTGGTTAGGAGATACATTGCCGATTCAGGATCTCGGGGAACATTTGCTAATCGATACAGGCGTTGAATGGCAAGACCGGTTTTCTCGAGCAATTCGGATTTTGGTGCGATAAGCGGGGTGGATGCACGAGAAGCAGGTCTACTGGGTGCGACACCGAGTAAGTGTGAGAAAAATGGCCGTTGCTCTGGCAGAAGCCGAGTGAGCATCGCGAAGATGAGTGTCTCATCGTCAATGTCTTGCGGAGGACTGGCCGGATTATCTGGTTGACATGCAAGCCAACGGTCAACCGACTGCTTGGTTTTCTTTGATTGTCGAACGTAGTGGTCACGATACTCCTCTGGTACGTCAATGTCCAACTTCTGCATTGGCGGCTTATGCTCCTCAACCGAAATGCCGAGTCCGAGTTGGGAAGAGTCGAGGGTAAAGGCTGGCCATGGTGGTAGTTCTTGCCGCCCACATACATACTCCAGGATCTCACCCCAACTGACACCCCTCTCATCCTCGGCCTCGCTTGTAACAGGTTTCGATTCGCACACGATGCATGTGCATGTTTCTGATGATATGTCCCGGGCAAATACTGCCTCCAGTCGGTCAAGTAAGCGACGGGCAATAGAGCGATAACCAGTAGCTACTGCAAGCGATCCATTTCGTGAGATGACATTGGTGTAGTCGTCTAGTAGATGGTTGAAAGGGGCGAAGAACCTGTCGACTTGTAATGCTATTGGTGGAGGAATATTCTGCGACGGCTGGATTGGTTGTCCTGCGCCTAACAACGTTCTCGGAATGTTCTGTGACAGACCTCCGTTGAGCATCAAGTAGTCGACCTTTGGTGCTGCATAGGGTAGCATCGGAGGTGGTGGAGGAGGTGGCGGCATTGGAGATTCCTGATAAGGCCCGGTGTAGCCCGTCATTCCATCACTTACAAAGGCCGGTGTTTCTTTCCTGCTAGGTGGGAATTGTGGCTCTACAAGCGTTGGTGTTCTAGGTGAAGAGTCCGGGTCTGTAGTGGAATCGCCATCGGCATGAGAAAGAGCTGGTTGCTGCAAGTTTGGTTGATTTGGCGCAATGGAGGTAGCGTCGGAATCGATGGTAGATGTAGTGGGAGTTTCCGTCTCGATCATAGAGGACTGTTCAGATGAGGCTGATTTTTGGAGGTCTGTCGTTGAAAAACTGTCCTCGACAGTTACTGGCTTTGGCTTCAACTTGGAAGACGTGCTGGGCTTGGAGCGTTTCGAAGAGGGTGTGGACCTGTCTTCGTCCTTTACAGAATCCCGCTGGCTGGTCTTCGACTTCGAACTTTGTGAGTGGCGATCCGATTTTCTATCGCTTACTATCTCAGAACCTCCTCTCCCTAGCCTCCTCTTCAACTCTTCGGCAGCCTTTTGTAGATCGGTTTTCTTGCGATCGCTCTTGGGTCTGTCAAGCTTCGTCGCATGGATCTTGGGCCTTTGCTCCATTGTAGTCTCAGGTGGACTGGGAGGGGCCTCCACAGTAGTCACAGGTGCACTTCCATCGCTATGTATAACCTTACTCCTGTCGAGATCTGTCGGATCTGGGGTGTAGTAGCTCACTGGTCTAGGGTTGGCGACATTTTCTCGGCTCCCGATAGCTTCCTTGCTATGTGCTTTTGAGAAAGATGGATATGGTAGACTTGTCTTACTTCCGTTCGGTGAACTAGAGGAAACTCGTCGTTCCAATTCAGGTATAGGAAGTGAAGACTTGCGTATAGCTAGGGGGGGCGGACTGTGGCTGCAGCTGCGCTCTGGAGTCGCCATCGTTTTAACCTGGTCCTTTGACGACGACTTTCGAGATGATCTTGAGGATCTGTGGCGTGGTTTGTCCTTTGATCTTGGGGTGTCTCCATCACGATCTCTCTCCTTCTCGCGGACTTTCGAAGGCATATTGGAAGCGCTGAGTTGGTTGGACGGGCGGGTAAGGTGAGGTGGGGTGGTTAGAGCTCTCTCACCTGCGAAGGATCGATATTAGGGTAACAAAAGCAAGAAATTGAGCAGCTCTAAAGTGGTGCTATTGAGGGTACACTTCTGTACAAGAGCATAGTCATCCTCAAGGTTAAGCTCACTGCTGTCGCAGAGCTGTCTGGCTCAGAGTCGGAAGTGAACGAAGCGTGCCAGCCGATAAGCTATTAAACTTTAATTCTGTGAAGGCCTTCCGACACGTGGGAAACGTAAGGACTCAAGGAGAGAACAAATAATATATATTCATAGAATTGAAAGGCTTTGCAAGGGGATTTACAGTGGGTGCATGAGTTGTCGTATGTTGGATCTATGGCGCTAATTTTGCGCTTTCGACTTTACGCGATCACCGTAATTCCCTTTCATCTATCAACTCCGCACTGGTCATTGCTTCTAGATATCACCCTCTCAGAAGTCGGCTTCGAATACGCTGGTCTACAGTCTGGCACAGCACTACTGCTACAGAAGCCGACAGTTCAGTAGTACTTCTGATACACTCTCAGTGAGCTAAGGCTAATGTCATCCGAAGTGGAGGAATATATAACTCAAGAGCAATGAGGTCGTTCCTCTTGTATTCCTCCAAGTACACCCGATTCTAGAGGCACTACTGCAGTTAGGATATGGAACGTCCCTCTTTGAATGAAATGTCTACCCCGTAGTGCCCCACAATCTTTATGTATGCAATTATGCAGGTGAGCCTTGGGCACCTGCGCAGCTATTGGTGTATTATTCTTATTGGTCGTTTTCATAAGACTTGCACTACGTAGTATGTCTCCACCACATTGATACCAGGTTTATCCAATGCAGATTCTCGTACATCTAACGTCTGAAAGGAGTGTTGTATGCTGCACGCCCCGAAGTTACTTCTAGTTGCGTGGTTAGCATGGGGGTTGGCCATGGCCGCTGAGGCCATCAAGTTGGCCACGTTGACACCCCAGACCCGCTAGCCTGGTCATTGGAAGATAGCTTCGCCTATCGAGCTTGTTCGCGGTGTAGGGCAGAACCATGTAGTGTTCCTAGGGATGACTTTCTACCAGTTGCTCGTGTGGTAGAGCGGTAAGAAGCACCACCCTGGTTCTGGCCATAGCGGTTACCACGATCATACATAGTCCCCTAGAAGAGGCCTAGAGAACGCATCCCACGTGGGGAGCTAGAAGCTGGAGCCTGTTGGCAAGATTCCTTCAGAACGCCACTACAAGAACAACGTCTATATCCAAAGCCAAAATCCCAAAAATAAGGCACAAATTGAATTGCTATAGAGTGAAGGATCTGGGTGTATCAGGGCCAAATATTCCAGTGGTAGAAGTCCAACGGGTTTTGACAGTAAGCCAAGGATCTTGCGTTGTAAAACCCAAGCCGGTGATAAATATATACCTAGCCGGGAAGTTTGTACTTAGAACTTTTCTATCTCAGAAGAAAACAGATCCAGCTGTGCTTGTCTTAGAAAGAAATGTCGAGGATATAAGGACGAAGTATCCAATGGAACAGATTTAATGAGGAAAGACTTAGATATATATCCGGGGCGAGCCGACAAAAGAAGAAGGTCAGCACGAATAGATGTGCAGGGACAGGTGTCAGATCGGATGTGTTGAACGGGGAGATATAAGTCAATAGAATTAGTATGACCACCCAGTACTTCTGATTGGCCGAAGGCCATGACACCACACTAGTTATATACCAACACCCCGGAGGAGTTTTGACACCGCAGCTCTCCAGCTTTTGAGACGTAGGCACCGGCCGTAGAGGATTGTCCAGGTACGCCTAGGGTCCCACACGTACACAGTAAGTGGAGGTCTGGTAGGTACAGCGATTACATGGTGTTGAATCGTTAGCGTTGTCCTCCTGCGTCATTTTGATGGACCACCAGAGAAAAGGACTGCAGCACCACCGATGGTCCCTACACACGGATCTGGAATGCATGCTTTTAGTATGTCAGCAGCTCCTTCTTTGACCGTCTTCCAGCTGGTCGTACCAACACTTGTTGCATCAACCGCCCTTGAATGGAGGCTCATGAGAGCGAAGTTGCAGATTTCTGAAGCCCAATGCCAGAGTCAGCTGGGAGCGTCCTGCGTTACCAAACAGTGTAAAGCGTCGTGTTGGCTGACTGTACTTCATTACTGGGGTATCTGTATCACAGGATCACGGAAACTTTCTGAACGCCCGGCCACCCATGATTGGCGTCTTGTCATAATTGTTGCTCGACAAAGTGGCGCAGGTTACATTTCCTGCCGATGGAAGGGCCGAGAGGAGGCTATAGCAGTCTCCAAACAAGGGTTTGTCGTAACGGTCTCTGTTGCACTTAATATCGGCGGACTTGATGGCGCGGATAAAGGGAAAGAATTTTGATGGCGTTAGTCGACATCACATAAGAAAGGTCATGGCTTTAAGACCTCCTAGAGGAAGTGACTCGGTGCCTAGGAGCTAATACTTCCCCCCTCGATTGATTGACCACTCAGCTTTAATGACGACAGCTAGGCATCGAATTATTCGATTTACGAGCTTTGAAGTAAGCTGAAGGGTGCGGAAACGTCGTTAGTACGAATCACTGGTTTAGATAACGGTTCGTCCTGTATCTTGCTTCCAGCCAGAAATTTCACCGATATTTACCACTGTCACGATATAATTTCAAGAGCTCTCAATGCTGCTTTTGTACATCCGGAGTACACATCAATGAAGCGTCGCATACGTCGTTGTTGGACAGACTGAGTCATCTTGCAGTATGTTTCACCCATGAAAGACGCACTTCGTTTATGAATACGAACGCGTACTATTCGGATATGCCATCTCTTTCACGAAGTTCCTCGACTACGTGTTCAAGCAGTACTTTCATGACGAGTGGCGGCACGGCGTTCCCAATATGTCTTTTAATTTCAAACTGACCAAATACATGAGTTAGCGGAAATCCTTGAAGACAGGCCAATTCTCGGAGAGTACGGGGTCTCTTCCCACTGTAGTGCCAGACTCTTGAGTCGGTGAGTATTGTAGACGCCAGCGGCTTGTTTCCATCGTACGCTTCTCGATTTCTTGTGACCCTGGGGTTCTGGGGCATCATATGGTTCGCACATCCATCCGGGATATTATCAATTGTGTCCTTGACTGTTGTTAATGGCCTGAGATCAGACTTGGTCCCGTGAGTAGGTGAAGGAAAAGACGGCAGAGCTTCTCCAGGACTTTACATCGCTGTTAGGCAAGACGAATCACGTAGCAATGTCTACACACCTTGAAGCGAGAATGATAAGACGCGTCCGCTCTTGAGGGAGCTCATACTCCTCAAATTTCAGCACTTTCCAGCGGATACTAAATCCAAGACGGGTGAACTGCCGTATGACTTCATGGTAATGTTCTTGGTTTTTTTTGATTACGAGGATTCCGGGTGTTTGCTCAAGCGTGACAATTCTAGGCCTAGCCACTGATAAGATACTACCTAACGTCATGGAAGTAGCGATGTTGGTTTTGTTTTTATCCGTGTTAGGCGTAGTGTTGGCCGAGGAGAACACCTGGCAAGGAGGAGATAGATGCAAAATATCCACTTCGAAGCGACCATCGTGCTTTTTGATGAAGTCCGTCGCACTTAGCAGAACAGCCGCATGCGGAAAATTGGCTCTGTAAGCCTCGAATGCGTGGAAGCTCGAATCAAAGCCCCATTGAACTGCAAGGTTTGCCATTGCCGCACCGCGGGATGCACCACCCGCGCCACAGAAGGCATCTCCAAACGTATAAGTACTGCTGAAGCATTTTTTGGTGGCTTGGGGGGGGCGAGCTGGGTCTTTGCTTCATGTTGCTTAACCTCAACTTATCAAGGCTAAGCCTGGGTAAGTCCTCATCATGGCTGTCAATGTTTTCGTTGCTCGACCTCGGCAAACCTGCTCGTTTCCTACTTTGCCTACGCCAATGTTCGCTGAGAGTGTTGTCGTCAATCTGGTACTTTGCTTCTTCATCGCACTCTTCCTTTCTGATTCGAATAATTGCTGCCCACTCATTGTCAGGAGAGTAGAACTGGACATTAGCCGACAGTCTTGCACTTCTATCTTTTTTAATACGGCAAATATATTTCCATCTACAGATCAACGAAGGTTGATCCTGTACAGGACCTAATTCAGACCGGAAATGCTTTGTTCTAACACTCTGAGAAGGATCATTCTGATTTGTTAACATTAGTCGTCGACTTCGAACGAGCTCTGATCGTGGTATCTCTTCTACACATTGCTTGCTCAGGTCTTGAAGTTCTCCGTCCCTAGTGTGCATGATCCAGCAAACGTCGTTGGGCGATTCCCAGGACAAACCCCTTATTTTCGTCGTAGAGCAGAATCTCCACCCTTTGATGCTGTTCTCTCCCTCCAGTATGCCAGTTATCCGCAGAAAATCTCCATCTTTAAGTTCCACAGTGTCCCCAGTCTTCAAATTCCGGGCCTGGGTTTCATCGTTTACGGTTTCCCCATAAGAAGTAGCGGCTTTAGGTCTCGACCTGGCGGATTTTCATCGAACTTGGAACGCGTTGCAGACACCTATCTCATCGCCTGTAGAGCATCTCACCTGGGGTCTCTCCCTAAGATCTAGCAACCTGAAAGCTATTCGGTGACGAGTGACATTGAGCCCTAAGAGCTTGAGTATTCTATGCAGCTATCTTGGCTGTGTCATCAGCAGAACGTAAAGAAACCAGCCTAAAGTCAGGTTCCCAAGCCCGCTATTTAGGCTGTCTGCTTACGTGGCGTTCTAGACAAGCCTGGTCCTCCCTACCCCTTGCATGTACATAATGTACATGCAAACGCAAGTCAATTATGCGATGGTACCACTTGCCTGCGGAGAGTCGATAATCAGAAGAAGGATTCTTTCAGGTATGATTGACCAATGTTCCCGGGCGCAATGTGTTATAAGTCGCTCTCTGTTTCTTGCTGTTGTCTAGCACTACTGAGTAAGTCTGAGTTGGTCACTTTCGTTATATTAATACTAGTGTGGTATCAAAGTCTTAGACGAGACTTTACGTACTGTGGTAACTGGTCATACCTATCCCACCACGACCATTTATTTTCGCACTTTAGTCCTCAGAGTGAAGCCTGGCCTTATCTCGAGGGCTTCGAAGCTTCAACTTAAGACCAAAATACTTTGCGTCTTTTCCCAGCTGTCACATCTTCTTGACAGAAGTGGCTTCAAACTCTCTAATCCTCTCACGAAAGCTGCTACACCTGAGACAAAGAGCAAACCATCACCCACTAGCGACTCGAGGCTTGAGAGTCTACCTACGGATCGTACAACATATAGCGAGCTTCCTCACTTCAGACTCGGCAATATCTTTAACACTCTGTAAAAAATCTCTATTACTGGTTGTGGGTAATGGATCCTGGGAGAGTTTGCGGGTCGAGCGAGCCTGGACACAAGAAAAGCTTCTTACTCTCTTTGCAGAGAGATCTTGCTAGCTTCGTGTTCTGTTACCAAAGCGAGAGAATCCATCGGGCCAACCTGCAAAAAATGCGTTCTTCATGGAAATATAACCTGGAGCATCCCTGCACCCGAGCCGACGACTATGTTTCGTTCATACCTCGATTTGGCTTGAGATTCCAATATCTTTAGATAATTATGAAGCTCTACTCTTTAGGCCAACAGGACAGAAATTATCTGAAATCTTTGTTCTACGCCCATACCTCTAATTTCGAGCATCCGGTCCCCCGGTTTTGCAGTTCTGCGCGGATCACCGAAAACAAGCCCATCCTAAAACTTGATTGGCGAATTGCGCTGTGTCCTAATCATGGGTTTAAAGAAGTCATGAGTTACTGTCCTGCGATCTGCCCGCATTGGAAAAGCTTGCTGGACGACGACCCTTTATCGCGCAACATGGACTGCCGGCTGTCTCACGGACAAGGCCACTGCTGTGCCGAATGCGGTGGGCTAAGACAATGCCGATAATGCTTTACTGAGTTTATGATGAACTATTTGGAATCTAGCTGGGTGAGCGGAGGGAGGCAATTCAACATTACGGCGTGGAAGGATTTTGGTCCATGTGATACGCCTTTTGACCCTCAGTGGCGCTATCCAAATATACCTATCCATGGTCTTACTTTGGACTCCTAAACCAAGGTTGATTTCTTGCCCGGAAGCATTCGACACGCATTCGAAACAATGCGAAATTGATGGTAGCTCAATCGAACGGTCGTCAGAGCACATATCCCTATGCAGGTTGGTAGTGGTGAGTTTCCATAACTAACACGTACTTCTTAAGACCCCTTCTATTTTGTGCTGATGCACTATTCATTCACAGGCATGTAGTCTACAAGCTTAAGCAACATCTGCGAGTCTTCGGAGAACTTCGTATCGCTACCGATTTTCTTTTGTGGAACAAAATTATTCGCACCAAAATTGGGCTCTGCTCAACGTTGACTTCCTAACCGGCCCGTCTAGAGTGGGAACCGATATCAGATTCAAAACTAGAATTCATGACCCTTCGATCTGGCGAATGATGGGCAAGTGAAGACACATAGATGTATTTCCGGCTTTGAAGGAATCTAGCTGAGGTGCTTCCGCAGTGCGGAGGAGAATTGGACGGAGGGCTTACCGCTGAGCTACAAAAGGCTGATCAGTGGTGGGGATAGAGTGAGTCCTATTCATAAATCCACTAGTAGTTACCCACATGTGGTGAACCCACTCAACTGAAGGTACCTTTTGTAAGAGTTGTTGATTCTAAGGTAATCTAGGTACCTTACCTTACGACGCTTGCCTACAGTGTGAACTGATGCATGTGTAAATCTCAGTTCTTTTATAGAGATCACATCATTTCTTTCTGCATGATCCAGAGCTGTTGCTTCAAATATGCTATGAGAGAGTTCTCGATTTAAAAAACTACTTTGAAAATTTATTTCTGACTGGAAAGATCTTACGCAACGCGCTCTTAGATCGAAACCGAGGTCTGAACGGCGAGCTATATATGAAGAGATTCTCTTGAATTCTGTAAACAGTAACAAGACTGTAACGAATCTCTTCGACGATAGCGAGGGAACTTCAGTGAAGTAGCAGAAGGCGTAGTATCTTCGACCGCAGGGTCAAAGCGAGTGCATCAGGCATAACTAATAAATCTATAATCGAAAAACTCTGAATAGCTTCGTTTTTGACCTGTGGTTTTCAACTGAATTTAACCTCGAGGTAATCAGAATGTTGAGGTTCAGTAGTAAATTTGATGAGGGGCGCTAATGCCAAGAATCTGCATACGCTAATAATCGAAAATCGATAGAAGGGTTCATCTAGCACTCTGCTAAACCTAGCAGTCGTCCAGCCCTATAGGGCTGAAAACCCACATTTCATATTCTATTGATATAATTCTTCAACAATTCAGCAAAATAATGACAGTCACCCTTCTCATCTTTCTCACTCTCTCTATGATCTTCATACCTTCTGAAGATATTGAACTTTCACAGAAAGAGCGCATAACGCTTGCTCAAGCTCGTTGAAATGAGATTACAGCAGTCAATCAAAATTCTTTCATAACAAAAATCGCTCGTTAACATGACATATCAAAAAGTACTCTTACGAATCAAATCAATGATCAAAAGACTGCTTCTGTATGCAATCAGCATTTTCAAAGACTTAGCTCTGAAGAAGAAGTCACTATATGTGACTGAATTCTACATCTTCAGACTTGAGACTGATCTTCTCATGTGAAGCAAGTACATTCAATAGCTGCAGAGCTATTAGTAAAAAAGAGAAATGATAAGTCAATTGAAATCAATTGATCTCAGAAGTTTCTAAAATGTCATTTGCAAATCAAAACAGCATACATTTCTTCGCTTGATAAAGAGCATGCTATGACTCAGAATTTTAATATTCTAGCTGACTGATTCAATCTCTTTCAGAGTTTAAAAGAAGAGCATGAAATAAAGATAGAAGATATCTACAACATGAATGAAAAAAGATTCATGCAAGAAGTTATTGCTAAGCTTTAAGTCATGATTTTCAAGTATGAAAAAAAGACTCATATGATTCAATGTGACAATCGAAAGTAAGTCTCATTGATTGAATATATATCTATGAATGAAAAAGTCTTGAAGTCGTGAATTATCTTCAAAGCAAAAGTACATCAGAAGATCTGATATGAAGTACTTAAAGAAGATCATATTGCTGTGAGCAAAAATGATTGAATCAACAACGAATTGAGTCTAGTTTGAATTCAATAATGCTTTGATTTAAAAACTAAAATCTGTCAGAAAGATGAATATCAAATGTTATTAATTGATGATCATACTTCTTATATTGCTACTCAGATGATTGATTATTGCATCAGTCAGAAAATCATTCTACTTTGTCTTTTGACTTACATCATTCATTTACTTTAATCACTCGATGTTGAAGTCTTTGCTTCATTGACTACTACATACAAAACTCATGTTCAGTGAATTACTCAACTTGAAATCAGCTACTCAATCAATAAAACGAACTTTCTAAAAATATATCAACAGACTCAACATGAAGCAATTACATCACTGAATATCAGAAAGTCATGAACAGTTACGAAGCTTCTTTTGTTCAGCTCAGCATTAGTACTTCAGCACTTTTCTTCTAAGAAATTGAATCAATCACAGCAGTACAACATAGTCATTTATTCAATTACATTTATCAAGACTACAGTCACATACATTGATTTTAAAGATAACTTAGAAGTCGTTTTAACATCTGCAAATACTTCTCAAGTACAGCAGCTTATTAAACAAGCAGTAAAAGAAATGATTTCTAGTCAGATTCTTCAAAAGATGAGTAAAGCAACAATATGAGCAATGATGAAATCTACTATTCAGAACGTTACTAATTAGAAACTTCTTGAACTCAATAGAAGAAAGAAGCAAAAGAGCAATTGAATTGAGAATATTTATGATACTGCAAAAGTCATGAATTAAGAGATTGTTGATGAAAGAAAAGAGAATCAATGAGCAAAGATATGACAAAAGAAGATTAATTCTTTATTACATTTAAATTCTGAACTCTTTACTTCAAAATCTTCTTCTACTTGAAAATGAGCTGTCGTGATCTCAGCTCAACAAATAAAGATGTGAAATAGAAAGATCAATGATTTATTACATTTAGATTTTGAGCTCTTTACTGCTTCAACATCAATGACAGCAAGCTTCAGACAAAAGAAGAAGAAGCAGCTGATAGTTAAGCTACAAGTCAGACAGTTGAAGCAGAAGCAGAAGCAGAAGCAGAAGCAGAAGCAGAAGCAGAAGCAGAAGCAGAAGCAGAAGCAGAAGTAGAATCAGAAGCAGAAGCAGAAGCAAAGAAACAACGTAATATTTACAACTGATCAATCAGAGTAAAACATGCATATCAGAAAAGTCTCAAAAAGATCATATTAGCTACATAGTTCATCATTTGAAGCAATAAAAAATGAAAAGTAGATTTTCAGCTTTATAAAGCTGAATGACTGCTAGGTTTAAACGAGTGCTAGATGAATTTTTCTACGACAAAATTGCTTATTAATTGAACTTCTGAATTTACAAAGCAAATCATATATACATCAGAATTGCAGAATGAATGTTTGTGAAAGATAAAAGTATACTGATAAACTATCTGATTATCTGATATTACAACAAACCTGTTTGAAATATGTATTAAATTTGATTTAATTTTGATGAAAGTTAATATTTGTGATATCGCTTTTGTTGCTACTCAATGAGACTAAGATTCATTATCATGAAGATAAACATTTATACAGTATTGAAGCAAGAGTGTAGTCTGATCGTTGATTGTTAAGAGTTTCATCATGTGATTCAACATCAAAACTTTTTTGATTTTGCATTATGTTTTTTCGCTGCGTTGACTCATGCAAGTCGTTTTTTCTCATTTAAACTGTCATCATTTCTTTTTCTTTTGCTTCAACTATTATTCAGATTTTTATGATTCATTAAAATCGTTGTATATACATCAAATGATTGAAAATTATCTGATCAACAATTGAAATTTTCTTATTTATTTATTTATTTATTCATACATATTTGCATCTGTCATTATCTTCATTGTATATATATATATCAATCTTTATCTCTTTTTATGATTCTTTTTCATGTTTCAATGCATCTGTACACGTTGTGCTCATAATTATTTGCTTGATCAATTTATTGAATCTAATTCTGTGTATATATTAACTCTTTGTTTATCTTGTTGTGTGCATTCTGTGTAGACTTGAACTGTTATTGACTAATAATATACAGACAAAGAAATGATGATGATGATTATTACAGAATATTGATTTTAATGTTGTTCTTAATCTCATGCATCAATCAAAACAAACTCACATCATTTCTGCACTATCGACGCGTTTTCTTTCATCATCTTTATTACAATTGTTATCTTCTTTATCTTTTTCATTTATTCATTTCATTCAATCTCGTCTCTCTTTCACTGTCTTTTTATTATTGCATATAACTTCTTTGTTGATCTTTATAAATTTCTTAGACTTTGTACAGTTCAATCTGTCATCAAGTTAAAGTTAAGTTGAGTTGAAAAAAGTTAACTCAACTTAATTCTGAGTTTAAATTGAGATTGAGTTGACTTTTTTCAACTCAAGCTCAATTCAAAATCAAGTTGAGTTGCTTGAACTTAATTTCTAAAAATAGTATACTTACTCATATGCATAGAATTTTCATGCAAACTAAATTTGAACTCAATTTCTAAAAATAGAATAATTACTTGTATGCATGAGATTTTCGCGCAAACTGAATTTTCGCGCACTTTAATTTAAAAAGATTAGCAACAAATAGTATCAACTTTGATGTGCTAAAATGACATCAATATAAATAGTTTTAATTAGCATATGCAAAAATCTCGTTTACGCTGAAATCTCATGTGTACAAGTAGTTAATCAATTGACTTTACATTTAAGAGAAAAAAACTAAAGTTCTTGACAGAAGTGATAAAAATTAACTTGAATTATGCGCGAAAGCAATAGTATTACTAACAGTGTAACAGTGCAAAAATTGTATTTACTATTTATTTATCTTGTGACAGCATTGCATTTTAATTGCATAGTAACATGATTATTTACTTCGTCATGTAATTTAAACAAGCTTCAAATGTAAACTTTTCACTTGTAAGATGAAAAATTAATCTTATATTCTTCATTTGAATGATTATATACTTTGCATGAATTGCACAAAGATTGATGTCTGTTAAATAATCAGTATTTAAATTGCAAAATTGATTGCAAAATTGATCATGAAACTAATCTTTGTACATCATAACAAGTCATGCTTCTGTCATCTTTTGCAATATCTTTATAGCTTTTGATTAAAAGCGAAGATTAACTTTAATCAATTCATGACACACTTCTTGAATTACATGCTGAAACAACAGCTTTGAAATAAGTAAGTTGATTGTTCTTTGATATCAATGAATTTCATGAAGTGTTACAGTTTCTTTGCAATATTTTCGCATTTTCTTAAGCTTGATAAAATTACTTTTTATGATGACATTGATAACATAAGTTGACTCAATGAATCAAACATTTTAACATATGATCAGCGTCTTTGAAATCACTTTTGCAATCATTTTTGCAATTTAGTAAGACTTAAAACTTACTTTGATGAGCTTTATCTTTCTATCATCAGTTTTTGACTTCACTATTAACTGTTTTCAAGACATCTTTTTGACAAATTGCTTGTTATGAGATTTTTTACTGAATAATAATAAGAATGATGATGATGAGAATGATAATGATGAGCTTGACAATGATGATTCTGAGTTGCTTGATAATCACAATCTATTATTTAACTCATGATTGAAATTTGATCTTGTAAACTTGAATTTAAAATTCGCTGCAATATTATTTCTACTTTGCAATCAGTTTTACAATCAATTCAAGAGTAATAAGAAATGAAATATATACATAAATTCATGCAAGTTGAAGAATTCATTTAAATTCAAAATTGATTTCAAAATCTCGTCAGTTGCAAAATCAAAGATGTTGAGTAGCATTTTGTTATTAGAATTAAGCTCATTGTTTTTATATTGTAATCAGTTTTGCAATCTTTTATAAACTTGTGAGATTGATACATAATTTACTAAGCTATTGCTGTCATGATTCTAGTCTTGTCAGACTCAGTCTTTTAATCTTGTCAGATTTATTCTTGTCATGATTCTAGTCTTGTTAAATCTATTCTCACTTCATCATCTTGACTAGTTTCTATTGAGTCTAGCGTTAACTGAGAAATACACATATGTAGTCAGCTTCTTTTCTGTAGCTATCTTTCTTTCTTAGCATTTATCTTCTAGTTAAATGACATCTTTATTCAAACTAGATAAAATTCTATTGAAAGAAAATTACTTTGAAAAGTCGTTTTTAATTGATGCTCATCTCATCTTGCAGAATCAATTCTTTAATCTTTGTTCGCTAATAAACAGTGATTCAGTCGCTCATACGCTCATACACGCTAATTTAGTCAATAAAGTATGCAAGAAACTAGAAATTTAATCTATACTTCTGACAAAAGAGAAGCTAATAAGAGATTATGATGAGAAGATATTTAAGAAGATCATCACTCATAAAATTCTATTCAATTTCATCATTGAAAGTCATAAGAAATTGACTGTATCAATGTTGATAGCTGATATTGATCATCATGAAGTCATATTGAGTAAGCTCTGAATGAACAAAAACGAAATATTACTGAATATGTGAAACAACGTCATTGTTTTTTTGAATCAATTAAATACTTTTATTTCGATTTTTTCGATTTCTCTTAATTCAAAGCACTCAAGTTGATCGCGATCAACTTCGTCTTCTTCAATTACTCAGACTAAGATCTTTATGATGCTCAAACGACTCGTTTCAATCACTGCTCAGAAAGAGTTATTCTCAATTTAAAGTATAAACGCAGCTTCATTCAAAACATTGTTGAATCATTCAAAGAAGAATCAGACTGAAGTCTTTGCTTTAATCATGACAGACATCAATAGAAAAATCGCGTACAATACTCAGTGCAATTTAAATGCTTTAAACGTCTCTTTAATCAATGAAATAACTCAGAATTTGAAAGATATTAAAGCGAAGCTGTCATCAAAATATGATGAGTTTTTAAATGTTTTTGATCAAGCTCAATTGAATAAACTATTCTCTCATCGCTTCTATGATCATAAAATCAAGCTCATCAATGATTCAACATCTTTTCACTGCTAAGTCTATCAAATGTCTTCTGTCAAACTTCTGAAGATAAAGAAGTACTTAAACGAGAATCTGTCGAAGAAATTCATCACTTCTAGTCAGACTCTCTATTTCTTTCTCGTTTTATTTATTCTCAAAGCAAATGAAGATCTTCGATTTTGCGTGAACTATCAAAAGCTAAATGTCATTTTCAAAAGAAATAAATATTCTTTATTGCTGATAAATGAGATCATTGATAAAATAGTGAATTGCAAGCATCTGACTAGATTGAACATCATATCAGCGTTCAACAAACTTCAAATGCATCTCAATAACAAGAATTACATCACTTTTATCACTGCTTTAGAAGCATATAAATACAAGATGTTATTATTCAAACTGATTAATGAATTGATCTTCTTTCAACAATATATGAATGACATTTTATGAAACTTTCTGAACGACTTTTGTCAAGTCTATCTAGATGACATTCTCATTTATAGCAAAACGAAAAATAAACATAGAGATCACGTCAAACTAGTATTGAGTTGACTACGCGAAGCTGAACTGCAGTTGAATATTCAAAAGTATGAATTCAATGTAGAAAAGACTGTCTTTCTAGAAGTCATCGTATCAGAACTAGATCTTTGTATGAATCTCAGCAAAGTGATAGTCATAGTCAGCTGAATCACTTCAATCAATTTAAAAGAAATTTAGAACTTCGTGAGATTTGTTAACTTCTATTGTTGTTTCATTAAGAACTTTTCGAAGCTAGTCAAATCATTCACTCAGCTGACTAGAAAAAACACGTCTTTTGTTTGAAACAATGTCTGTTATTAAGTCTTTGACAATCTAAAGAAACAAGTCAGCTCAATCTCAGTACTTCGTCACTTTGATCTCAAACGACAAGCTATTCTGAAGATTAATGCTTTGAACTATGTAAAAGATGAAATACTATCTCAGTACAATGACGAGAAAGTTCTTTATTTGATGATCTTCTACAGCAAAAGCATGATTCTCGCTGAAATCAATTATCACATCTATGACAAGAAATTGCTAGTCATTATTTGATGTTTCAAACACTGACGACTTGAGCTGAAATGCATTAAACTACTCATTCAGATGTTCATTGATCATCAGACTTTGAAGATCTTCATGAAAAATAAACAGTTGAGTCGATGACAAGTCAACTATCTGAACATTCTATTGAAGTTCAACTTTCAGATCATTTTTAAATCAGACAAAATGAACATTAAGATCAATGCTTTAATTAGAATGTTTTTAACAAACGTCTCTGAATCAGCTCAGCGTCTTGAAGATTGTTTTCAGACTATTCTGATTCTCGATAGAGTTGATGTTCTATCTGTTGAATCAAAAGCAAATCTCTATCATTGAGTATATATGATCAATCAAACTGATGAGTTCTGCAGCGAATATAGACAAGCTATGAACAAAAACAAGCTCAAATTTCATATCACTAAATTGAAAGACTGTGAAATCATTGATAATGTTTTATTTAGAAAAGATTTACTGTGAGTCTTTAAGAACATGCACACGAAATTACTACAAGAAGTGCATGATCAATCTTTAATCTTTCACTTTGACAATAAACAAATCATTGATTTAGTTCAGCGTTTCTACTATTGATCAGATCATTAAGTTACTATTCAATGATACATTTGAAACTGTCATGCTTATCAGCGAAGCAAAGTCTCTAGAAATAACATCAATAAACTTCATCATTCTCTCTTGATTTCACAGAAACGCTGAAAAGATATAACTATAAACTTCATCACTGAACTATCTCTGTCAGAAAACTATAACGTCATTTGCATAATCATATGTCATCTCATCAAAGAACGTCACTATGTTTCATGTCATTGAAGAGACGATGACATCTCAGTTGTAGAAATGATTTGAATCATGCTGTGAAACGTTTATCAACTGCATGATCTACTCAGTTCTATTGTTTCAAACAGAGACTTTCAATTTATATCAACTATGTGAAAAAGTCTTTGCAAGTGACTGAGAATCACAGCTAGTTTATTCACTGTCTATCATTCAAAGATCAATGATCAGACGAAACGAGTCAATCAAGATGTTGAATGTGAACTTAGAATTTACTGCAATTACATGCAGAACGACTGAGTCAAATGAATATCTATGATGAAATTCAGCGACAATTTCAATATTTTCTTAATCATCTCAATGACTTTTTTCTACTTCAATAAAGATTTTCACTCTTGAATGAGTTTCGATTCAGATACAACTGACTATAAAATCATTTGTGAACGACTGAAGACTAGAAAAGCAAATGATATTGTCATTTAAATGAAAGAGTTACTGAGCTTTGATCATCAACAATTGAAAAAGACGAAGTTGATCATTGAAGCACAGATGAATAAACATAGACGAAACGTCATTTATGAGATAAATGACTAAATTTGACTATTCTTCAGAAACGTCAAAATCATGAGATCATGCAAAGATTTGAAAGATAAACAACTAGAATTGTATCAGATCACTATCAAAGCGAAAGTCTTTTATCATCTTCATTTATCAATCAGCATGAAGCATCTGCATTTGATGTTCAGCTCAAAGCTACTGCAATTGTATTCAGAAGATCTTTTATCAGAACAGCATGTAGAATCTTTCAGACTCATCATTATTGATGATGATGATGATGAACATTGAAAGATAAATGACATTCTGAACTTCAGATGCTATCAAGATCAAATACAGTACAAGATAAAATGAAAAAATCTAGATAAAGACAATGAATGATACTATGTTGATAAAGATGAATTTAATGACTTCAAGAAAGTTTTGAACGAATTTCATGCACTATACTCAAGAAAGTCACGCTAGTATCGAAATAACTCAATAAGAAAGCAAGCAAAATGAGTTACATTCATGCAAACATGAATTTTCAAAAAGAAGAATAATGTTACAAGTGTATTAAGACTGAACAAGATTGAAGCTTTAATCAATTTGCAGTGAACGCTAGTGAGTTCTCTGCGTAATGATTAGAACTAATCAGCGAGCTAGTCAGATTTGATTCAGATATAACTCAGATATGACTTAACACTCTTTTTCTTTCTCAATACTCTTTTCTTTCATCAACATCTTGTTTATCTACATCACATTCTTTTCATGTCACAAACACATTTCTTTTGAGTCTAGTGCAATCTCTGAACATTACATAAATAGAAGCTTTTGTATCAATCTTCTTCTGTATTCTTAATATTCAGTTATAACTATTTTTAAAGATCAAGCACTATCAATTCTGATCTTTATTGATTGTATCATTTAAACATGATTCTGACAAATGTATAGATTGCTCTCATTGAAGTTCTGAATGTTCAAATCAAGCAGTATTGTTTCATGTAGTTGCATTAATTTATTATCAAAGAAAATTCTTATAAACTTTCAAGAATGAATATTCTTGATTTTATTTAAACATTTTACGAAACTGTGATAAATCACGTTTAACATACATTTAATGTTCATTATAATTTAAGTTTCAAAAAGATTGAAACATTCTGACTTGATCTTGACTACAAGAATAAATAATGTTATGATTGAATTCAAGTTCTTTAACATTGTCAACGCGTTCAGTTCAACAAACAGTTGACTGATTAAATTAATTCATTAAGTTTCATACTTTTCAATTGTTTTCTTTTCTTAAGTGATTAATAAATGAAAGAAATTTATTGAGTTAAGTCTTTTTTCAAGATGTCAATAATGAAAATGTTGTTAAAAGCAAAAGAAGCTTCTGAAAAAAAAGCTTTTAAAAAGATAAATCATGAGTTTAAACAATTTAATTTTACATGATCTTTAGATTTGCATTTAATGCACACTTTCTCACTGACTTTGCAATATTTTTTCTTTCAAAAGATTGTTTCTTTTAATTTTGATTCTCATTGCTCTTGTTAATCATTAAAGTATTTTTCTTTTTCTTGACTATTAATTTTTTGCAAGAAACTTAACAAACTTTTCTTGTATGATCAATTTTCAAGAAATGAGTTTATTTTCAACTGTTAACTCTGCTGAACATAGTTCAAAGCATGCTATATATCAATGTACTTCATTAATTCTTGATAAAACATTTTACTTCATTAAGTGAAAGTTAATATGATTAGCTTGATCTTGTTCAAGAAAAGTAGCTCACTCAGAAATCTGAACAATAGTACTTTCTCAGATTTCATGATTTCAACACAATTTTGAAAATGTATCTTGTTGAGTTTCAGAAAGAACAATATGTATTAAAAGAATAAAGCAAACAGTATCACATATGATGAAATTTATCTAGATTGTAAAGAGAAGTTACAGACTGCTCTATTTATATACTGTCATGCATGACAAAGTTGCAATACACAACTTTATTTCTGATGCTAGTCTAGAAAGAGCTGCTAGAAACAAGTCTGACTGAATTCAAACTGAATTCAGAGTTATCATAATAAGCTGCTAGAAACAAGTCTGTCATTGCACTTCTCAACACTTTCACTTGATGCTTGCAAGTTTCTCAACTTTCACTGCTTTTCAATCTCAGTTGTTTTATAAATTTCTTGAAGTTCTGTTGAGATAGTGACTTGATCAATTCGTCTGCTATCATATCTTGACTAAAGATGAAGTTCATTGAAATCTGATTCTTCTTGTGCAGATTTCAAATGTGATGATAAGTGATGTCAATGTGCTTTGATCTTTTGTGAATATGAGCATTCTTAATCAGCATAAGAGATGCTTAATTATCTTTCTTGAGCTGTGTAAATGAGACAGATTAATGAGTAATCTTCTCAAGAATATCAACGTAATTATGACTGATGCTCAGATACTTTGTCAGATTCATGTTTTTAAGCACTTAATTAATTCATAAATCTTTCTTGATGCAAATTGATAAAGTCATGTACTCTGTCTTAATGATCAATGTGATAACAAACTTCTGCTTTTAACTCATTCAGAAGATTGATTCTTCATTAAGCATGTAGATGTAAACAAGAATCAACTTGTGATTTAGTCTGTTTGAGATGTAGTCTGAGTCAGAGTATTCTACTAACTTCATGCTTTCACTGACTTCATACATGATGTTTAGATTAATGATAAAACAAACGTATTACATCAACTTCTTCAAAGCATATTCATGATGTTCTACAGAATTACTGAGATATTGATTTAGTTGATTAAGAGCAAAAGCGATGTTAAAACGAGTGTAAATTACAACATATATGAAACTTTCAATGATTTATTGATATTCATGCTGATTGATTCTCACATCTTCAAATTTAGCTGAATGAAAAGCATTATATTTATTCATTGAAAGATTTGTTATCTTGTGCTTATCTTGTCTCATGTTGAGTCTTTCAAGAACATCATGAAGATAATGAGTTTAATTTATTCGTAAAATTCATGTCTTTCTGTTGCAAGTAATTTGAATGTCAAGAATTTTCTTCATTTTTCTTAAATTCTTGACTTTGAAAACACATTGAAACTCATGCTTAAATCATTTAATGTTGCTCAATGATTTAAAGATGATGACTATGTCATCAACATATAATAGCAACATGATTTCTTTTGACTCATGAATTAAAAGACATAAGTCTGCAATGCATTGAACAAAGTTGAGTTCAGACAGCATTGTTACACAATGATCATGTCAATCTTGTGCAGCTTACTTGAAATCATAAAAACTTTAAAGAACTTTCAGAGCACAGTTGAGTCTGACTTTCTGTTACGAAGCGTGTCGACATTGAATAGAGTCTAGTCAATAGACTCTAGAGATTTCAATATGTGAACAAGAAACAGCGATGTTTCGAATCAAAATATGCTGAAACATTTCATCTATTTGAGCTTTAGCAAATCGACTACTTCGTCTCTTTGTTCGCTCTACTATAGATACAGCTCGAAACTGTCTTCTTTCTTCTGTATTCTTAGTTTTCTAGTTAGAGCTATCTCTATTGATCAAACATTCTATTCAGCTACGCACTATCTCGCTGCAGTGTGATTAGATTCTAGACATGATCTCAACATTAAACTAAGAATTCGTTTATCACACGATATCGATTTCATTACTCATTCAAGCTACTCGACGAACAACGAAACGAGTATAAAGAAATTTGTTTACCTGATGATCGATGACATCGAAAGACAGAACAACATCAGAGAATCAATAGAATCAACGAAAACATATGATCATTGAATTGCTAGAGAATCTACCGCTCATTCAGTAGCATCGATTCACTCGATTAATAGAATTGACGATAAAGAATCTTCGTAAATTGCTTGAGAATCAACTCATTCTCGTGAAGCAGACGAGTGAAAATAAGCTGTTCAACTTTCTCTCAAAAAGCTCATGAATCAGTCGAGTCAAAATAATCTGTGTCATCAAATTCGATTCGACTCGATTTGAATCAAGGTCAATTTAGTGAGTCTGCTACAAAGACACGATTCAAAATCGATCTCTTTGATGAGCTAGTCGATTTTCTTCTAGTGAGTCTGCTACAAAGACGCTGTCAATGCGATGATTTATCTACTCACATCGCTCTATTTATCAGTGAATCGATCTACCTTGTGTTTCTACGTCAAATAGTGAGTCTGCTACAATGATCATTCTTCTCTCTCATAGTGAGTCTGCTACAATAGACATTTCAATGATCTGAAAGATCAATAGAAAGATTGATAGAAAGACGAGCGTCGAGCTCTACGTCAGTGCTATGAACTACATTACAAGTCATAAAGACATGACTTTTAAAGAGAAGAAAGTAATGTTACGAAGCGTGTCAACATTGAATAGAATCTAGTCAATAGACTCTAGAGATTTCGATATGTGAACAAGAAACAGCGATGTTTCGAATCAAAATATGCTGAAACATTTCATTTATTTGAGCTTTAGCAAATCGACTACTTCGCTTCTTTGTTCATTCTACTATAGATACAGCTCGAAACTGTTTTCTTTCTTCTGTATTCTTAGTTTTCTAGTTAGAGCTACCTCTATTGATCAAACATTTTATTCAGCTACGCACTATCTCGCTGCAGTGTGATTAAATTCTAGACATGATCTCAACACTTTCACTTCTGATGAAAAAAACATGTAAATGATTTCTTTGAGAAATAATTCAGTAAACGCATTGTTTACATCAATTTAATGAAGTTCAAGATTCTTCATTATTGCAATAATTAAAAAGACTTGCAGAGTGTCAAACTTAATGATTGATGTGAAAGTATTTTCATAGTTAACTTCATGAATTTAAGAGAAATCTCTGACTATCAGTCTTGTCTTCAATTTATCAAAAGAATCATCAATGTGCATCTTTAACTTAAAGACTCATTTGCTTGTCATGATGTTAATTTTTTTGAGCGACACTTCTTTTTATCAGATCTCATTAATGATTAGCATCACAAGTTCTGCGTTGATTGCTTCTTTTTAAAGTTTCTTTCAAATTAAGTTCTGCATTGCATCTTTGTAAATGTTTAACATGAGAATTCTTATTGCTTTAAAAGAGTCAGATTCATCGACATTGAATAATGCTTATGACATGCTTATGTCAGAATCACTCTCATTATCATTAACTTTCTTTGTAACAAATTAAATCATCATAGTTTACAAGATCTTAAATGTGCATTCTTTCAATTGTTGATCTTCGCTGTCTCTTTTTCTCTTTAAGATGATTACATGCAAAAATGTTTAAGCTGTTGATTTAAACATGCTTGATGCAAAGACTTTTTGAGTGATTTGAACATTCATATAAGCTTCATGCTCATCTGATGTATGTGACGTGATCTTAGAATTGAGTGCATTCAAGTTGATCATGATAATCTTCAATGCATCAATTAATTCAGATGAAACATTAATCATGAAAGTATCAAATTTTAAAACATTAGTTGAAACATTATTCTTTGATAATCTTTTCACAAATTTTCGCTTTGAAAGAACATTGAATGTCTGCTTGCAAAGTTGCAAGTTTATGTTTTCATTCTTTTCATCTTTAATGAATTTGACAGTGTGATTCTTGATGACTTGATTAAGATTTGAGATTCAGAGATGATATTGCTTGTCAATATTTTTCACATATCTTATGAAAACATCAAGTTTATCTCTGTTCATGAATTTGTTTCATTTATCTTCAATTGACAATGACTTAAGATCAATGTATGAATAACATTTGCATTCTCATACTCATACATGATCAATTGAGAACTTGATTTCAATGAATGTTTTCTTTGAAATCATGAAAGCTTTATTAATTAAGAATTTCATGATGATTCAATTTTGCAAATAAACATTTATCTTTGCAGCTTTTGTTTAAAACTTAATAAAAAGTTCAGCATTCTTAATCATGATTTGCATCAAGTTTTCTATGATGTATATAATTCTTTTAACTACTTTATTTTGAATCAACATGTGTAAGATAATGTATTGAAAAACAATGTCAACTGATGAACATTAATCATTCAAGATGACTTTAAGTTTCATGATGTTATCACTGCATATTAAAAGAAGTTCAACATTGTTGTGAAGCTTTACACTGAGTTTTCATTTTTGCAAAGCATCTGATGCATTGAATTGTTGCTTCAAAGAAATGCATCAAGTTTTTCTGAAGTGATTGTCAACTATCTTTAAAAAGTACGACTCATTATTGAGAAATAATGATAATGATTCACAGATGTTTATGAAAATGAAAGTCAAGATACTTATCTTTCAATCATTGATATTATGTTCTCATTTGTTAATGAACTTGATGAGCGCACATATTTTACACACATTCTCATGACTGTCGTTGATGAAAATAGATTTTTTCAAAGTGATGATCTTATGAAGTTAATGAAGCTTTGCTGATTCAAAATGAGTGAAATAATGATGTTACAACTTATAAAACTTGAAGCTTTTGTCATTTGTGAAACTAAGTTGATCATGATTAACTTCAATCTTATTCTCATGATGAATTACATTAATGTGAAATGCAAAATGATCTAGATTCATTAAATTATTGAGATTCATTGAACTGTGCATTGCTGAAAATGCTGATGAAACATCATGCTGCATAATTGATAATAATGCAAATTCATCAAGATTATTTGTAATTCTTTCTGCTATGTAAATGTTTTTGCATTTTAAAGTTTCAATCATTTGCTTTCTTTACTTGTTATACATGTATAAATCTTTATCATCAAAACTCTTTTGCAAATCTTTCTTATACATTCTTCTTTCAAAAAGAAGATTCATCTCAAGTTTAGAAATATAAAGAACAGAAGACAGTTTAACTGAGTTTTCATAATGATCTCACATGACTGTTATATCACAGTGATTGATATACAATTTTTTCTCTTCAACTTTGATGATGCATCTTTTAATGCAAATTAAAGAATTATTAAAAAGTCAAAGTTAATCAATTATGTGTAAAAAGACATCAGAATCTGTAACTCAGTTGAATTCAGAAATCTTACTGACAATGTTCTTTGATACAGTTGCAATATTCTTACTCTTTTTATTCTCATCTTTCTCATTGTTATCAGAGATTTCAAAATCATTGTTTTTCACATTGTAAACTCTGTGTTTCTTGTGCTTACTCTTTAGAAGCTTAGTGAAAGTTTGAAAATCATCAACATTCTTATGCTTTGTTTTATTTTTATCTTTGCATTTCTTTACAAGCTTTTGAGTTGCAAACAGATGAAAGCAATTGACTAAATGATGTTCATCTTCGCAGAGAAAATATTTTAAAGATCATTGTGATTGATGATGATGCAATTGATCACTGTTGAAGTTTGAAAGACTTTTGCAATGATGATTGATTTTGCGTTTGTTCTGCTTATGATCAGTATGCTTGCATTTATTTTCTTGCTTAACTCATAGCATAATCTTTGTTATTTTTAATTATGCTTTCTTCTTTTGTAACTTTTGAAGTTTCTTCTTGACATTTAACTTATTCTGCGCATCAATGATATCTTGAATGACTGTATATTCATCTGACAGCAATTGAAGTAAGACTTAAAAGCAACGTTCTGACTTGAATAAATTACTTATGTCTTTCTGTATTACAATGATCTTTTGAGTCAACTTGACGAGATATATTCATGTTTTTTCAATGAAGATATTCATCAACATTCTGTAGTTGATGAAGTTCATCAGATATTGTCTCTCAATGATTTGTAACTTTTCTTTGTATTTATAGCTCAGAGCATCTCAAATCTTTTTTGCTGATATCTTGTCTGCAATGTGTCTTGATCATTGATGATGATGCAAATAATCAGTCAGTAATGAATTTTCATGTCAATCTTTTGACTTTTAAAGTCGAAAGATTGAATTTCATTAATGATGTTGATGATGTTGTTGAATATGTTTAAGTCATACTTGTCTTCAATAATAAATCACAAGTCTTTCTCAATAAATCATCTCTTCATGAGAGAAAATCATTGATTGCAGTTCTTGTGAGTAAGAATAAGAACAGATCATCGTTTGATGAAAAAGTCGTTGAAGTTCATGATGTGTAATGTAGACTCAGCTTGTTGTTAGAATAAAAAAAAATAAAGATATTAAATAAATTGATGAGTGAAGTGAAAAGAATTTAATCTCATCAGTAATAATGAAAGTTTATGCATTTTTCAACGTGATCAAATGTGTCTATTTATTCACTTTCTTGAGAACTCATAGTAGACTATCAATTTGATGTGAGTGCTTATTTATCTGCTTGTGAGATGCGTAGTAAGCTGTTGAATTTCACTGAACTTCTTTAAGTCAATGTACTTATTTGTCTTCTTGTGAAACATGTAGTAAGTGATCACTGATTGCTCATTTGAATAAATCTTATATTGAGTTGCTGAACATTAAATGCTTAAAGTGTTTTGATTTAATTACGTTAAAAGCTTCTTGCTAATTGAACTTATAATTTATTAAAAGAGTAGAATGAACAGTATTACATATGATGAAATCTATCTAGATTGTGAAGAGAAGTCACAGACTGCTTTATCTATATACTGTCATGCATGACAAAGTCACAATATACAACTTTACTTCTAACGCTAGTTTAAAGAAAGCTGCTAGAAACAAGTCTGACTGAATTCAGACTGAATTTAAAGCTATTGCAATAAGCTGCTAGAAACAAGTCTGTCATTGCACTTCTTAACAATATGCATGTTTGATCGCTTTTTTTTATAATAATATTTCATAAATTATTTGCTTAATTTTGAAGTGACTTTGCATCAAGCAAGCATTGCTGAAGAGTTTTAAGAAACTTTGCTCATGTGATTCTATGATCTCTCTTTTCGACAGTTTTCTCAATCTGTTGAAGATAATGCATCATCATGATCTTTACATATTTCATGACATAATCAAGCTTGTCATCATTTTTGATGTAGTTCATCTTAATGAAGTTCAACTTTAGTTTTCTGAGAAACAACTTCAAATTCTTATTGTTGAAATCATGTCTAGAATCTAATCACACTGCAGCGAGATAGTGCGTAGCTGAATAGAATGTTTGATCAATAAAGATAGCTATAACTAGAATATTAAGAATACAGAAGAAATCAAAGAGAGTTTCGAGCTGTATCTATAGTAGAGCAAAACAAAGAGAATGAAGCAGATTTGCTCAAGTATCGAAAGCGCTAGAATAGAGTGTTGAGACTAGAGATTCAACATGAGTCAAAATCTCTAGAGCTTGTTGACTAGAAAATTCTATTCAATCTCGACACACTCGTAACACTTATTTACAATGAATTTGAACTTCTTTTCTTTTAAGAACTTATTTGAAAAGATGATTTTAAAGATGATTATTTTCTTTTTAGAAAAATCATCATCAATGAAAGAATTCTTTATGACTTTAATGATGATTTTTTTACGAAACTTCAATTCAAAATGATTAAATGCACAACTTTATCATATTAAGAAGTAATCAAAGTTCAATGTGCAAGATGCTTGATTCAAATCTTTTAACAAAGTAATGTTTTCAATAAACAACATTTCACATTAAATGTACATTTTCAAATAATTTTGTTATCTTTGCAAGATCTTCATGTTGTCAATAATGTTTTGAATTTCGTCAAGAATGATGAATGAAAGTTCATACTCAACAACTTTCATTCTTGTTTGAAGCAGCATGCATTATCTCTCTTTTCTTTTTACATCAATGCAAGCACTTTTGATGTTTTCATTCAATGCTGCATGATGATGAGTCTTTAATAGATTCTTCAAATCAATGCTTGCAAAATCAGAAAATGATTGAGTTGATGAAGTCATGATATTAATGATGATTGCTTGATGTTATGCAAAATTCTTCATTAAGTTCAATTGAAACTTCTCTTTATTATCACAAGAAATTTGATCAAGCAGAGTAAATATGAACTTTGTAAAGATGACAAGAGTAAATGAGATAATGCTCTCAAAAGACATGTAAATATTGCTTTCAAGAAATGAGATCATAACATCAAGAAAAGTCGTATTTTAATTGTGATGCTTGAAAAGTACGTTTACAACGTTAGTGATGATGATTGCTTAAGTCAGAAACGCAGAAGCTTCAAGAATGAGAAGAAATTGAGATTCATTATAAAGATTAAGTGTCATATTTGAAAGATTGCTGTTCAAGTCAATGACTTTTTTTTGATCATATGAACTATTGTCTCTGCAATAAAGTAGAGTGTTAAAATTGTGAGTAGCTCAAGAAATGCACAGTCACACTAAAGAATATGCACGTAGATAATATGATCAAATTTGATAATAACTTAGTAATATTTATTCGTATAAAAAGTTAATATTAAACTATGAAATACAGAAGTGAACTTTTCTTTATATACTCAGAATGCTAAGCTCAAGCATCATCAATGAGACAAGCGAGATTACATACAACTCATGCAAGATTTCTTGAAGATTGTATGTGACTTGAATTCTTATCATTGATGAAATGTTAAGATTTGTATGTAACTTAAATTCTTATAGATTCAATGTTTCTAAAAATCAATAGTAAAGTCTTTTGTAGACTCAATGTTTTTGAGAATTGATAGTAAAGTCTTTCATAGACTCAATGCTTCAATTTTCATAAACTCAGATTCTTGTTTAAAAGCTCAATGATAGTGTTGAAGAATAATTCTTATGTTTATTCTTTATTCTTTAAAGAACTTTGACTTTCATAAATCTGAATTCTGACAAAAGCTGTAGAAAGCAAAGCTTTGCAGTTACTGTTAACTGTCTTGAAGCTTTCACATAAGAACTGTACAATTCAATACAGTACTAGAAAAGAAAAATAAACACTTGCACAAAGCTGCAAGCTCAGATAAACATCAGTACATAGTGATACATAGAAGCGAAAATCTGTACAGAAATATCATTACATGTTTATACAGATAAATCTGTAAGAACTTATTGAAACAATTATTGCAAAAGTTATGTTTGAAAGATGCAATAAAAACAAACTTATGTTCAGAATCAATCTCATAATTCATTGCAGCAATCTTAAATTCACTGCAAATAATTGTATTGAACAATACATTACAGTAAATACTTTTTCATACATGCTATTTACTACTTACTAAGCATAAAGGCAATTTTCATCGAAAATGACGATTTTCTCGTCTATATAGTACTGAAGCAAGAGTTCATTCTGATCATTTAATGTCAAGTGTTACATCAAATAACTTAACATCAAAACTTTTCAATCTCGCACTATGTTTTTAACTGTGTTGACTCATGCAAGTTGTTTTCTTTCGTTTAAACTAAAAGTCGTTGTATATACATCAGATGATCGAAAATCATCTGATCAATGATTGAAATTTTCTTTCTTATCTGTTTACTTGATCTTCATTGTACATGTATATATAAATCTTTATCTCTTTTTATGATTCTTTTTCATGTCTCAACGCATCTGTACTCACTGTGCTCACAATTATTTCATTCTTGAATTTTTTATTTCTAATTCAATGTATGTTTTGAATCTTTGTTCATCTTTATTTATCAATTTACCTGTTTATTTGTACATACTGTATGCTTTATACATGCTTCATAGCACATGCTAATTAGTTCAATAGAAAGCACTCTTCATGACTCAATATCAAATGCTTTATCAAACTCTTTATTAAACGTTCATCAAACTTTCTATCAAACTCTCTATCAAACATGCTAATTAGCTTAATAGAAAGCACTTTTCATGACTTGATATCAAATGCTTCATTAAACTCTTTATTAAACTCTTTATTGAACACTCTATCAAACTCTTTATCAAACGCTTTATCAAACACTGTATCAAACGCTTTATCAAACTTTTTATCGAACTCTTTATCAAACTTTCTATTGAACGCTTTATCAAACTTTCTATCAAACGCTTTATCAAACGCTTTATCAAACACTCTATTCAACTCTCTATTAAACTCTCTATCAAACGTGCTAATTAGTTCAATAGAAAGTACTTTTCATGACTTGATATTAAATGCTTTATCAAACTCTTTATCAAATGCTTTATCAAACGTTATATCAAATGCTTTATCAAACGTTCTATCAAACTTTCTATCAAACTCTCTATCAAACATGCTAATTAGCTCAATAAAAAACACTCTTCATGACTCAATATTGAATTTTCTATCAAACTCTTTATCAAACTCTTTATCAAATTTTCTATCAAACGCTTTATTGAATTTTCTATCAAACTCTCTATCAAACTCTCTATCAAACTCTCTATCAAACTCTCTATCAAACTCTTTATCAAATGCTTTGTCAAACTTTCTATTAAACGTTCTATCAAACTTTCTATCAAACGCTTTATCAAACTCTTTATCAAACGCTTTATTAAACTCTTTATCAAACTCTCTATCAAACTCTTTATCAAACTCTCTATCAAACTCTTTATTAAACTCTTTATCAAACTCTTTATCAAATTTCTATCAAATGCTTTATTGAATTTTCTACTAAACTTCTTATTGAGCTGTCTATTAAACTCTTTACATGCTTCAAGATACGCGTTGATTGAATGCATAATACACATTAAACAATGCTTTAAGCAATGCTTTCTACATGACTTCTATCTCATTAGCTTCTTTATTGCTTTTTCTATTTACACTCTCATTTGCTTTCTTATTGCAAAGCTTCATTGAGTTCTTCGTTTTATTTATTTTGCATAGAAGAAAGAATTATATCAATCATTGTTATGAAAAAGAGCTTGAAATAATGATAACGAGTTCTTTACTTCTCATTGACTTTCTCATTGACTTTCTCATTAACTTTCTCATTGACTTTCAATAGATCACATATGAAGCACTGAGTAAATTACATACGAAGCACTGAATATATCACATATGAAGCATTAAATATATTGCATATGAAGTACTGAGTGTTAGAACACAACTTGAGTTGAAATGAAAACTACGTCAAGATAAGACGTAGAACACAGCACAATGAACTCTGAGCTAGTAAGATCATGATCACGTGCTAATGATTCAGTATATGAAATAATTGAAATTATGAAGCGATTCTCATGATTCAGAATCTGAGTCAACGAAATCACTCAATGATTCAGATAATTGCACGAATCTTCTATGTTTATATAATGAAGAATCATTTCTTAGATAGAAGCTTCGTGCTCAACTCATGTAAGCAATCAATACATATTATTGTCTCAGCTATCTTCAGATCTTAAGTCTAGTAATAATGATTACTGTTTGATCTCTGTATATATCTTGTGTTATTAAAGAAACAATCATTACACTTTGAGCATCACTCTTTCATAAAATATCAAAGATGTTCATTTCTTTCAATTATGTCTAGTCAGTCAGAATAAGTCATGCTCAGTCAAGAAGTAAGCATCTTCAGCGCAGATAAGATCAAGATCTCAACATTGAACTTGTATCATGATAATCAAGACAAACTTGAAGCATATTTAGTACAGATAAAGCTATACATCAAACAATACTCATCTCAGTTCAAGTTCATCAAGAACAAAGTACTCTTTGCATTCATTTATTTAATAAATAATGCATTTACATGATTTCATCACTATCTAACGAATTATTTGCAGAAGAAATCAGAGAAACAAGAAGAGAAAATCAACATGATATTTCGTGACTCTCAGATGTTCAAGAAACGTTTAAGAAGAGTATTTGAAGACATTGATAAGAAATGTACAGCAGAACGACAGCTGTACAATCTGCAACAGAAAATCTTCACAATAACTTATTCAATCAACTTTCAGCATATTGCAATGAATATGAAATAAAATGATGCAGCTCTCATCAGTCAGTTCTATCAGAAATTGCAAAAGAAAGTCAAGAATGAAATTACTAAAATTGATAAACTCAACAATTTGCAGAAAATGATATTCAGAGTGATAATCATTGATAACAGACAGTACGAGAAACATTTGAAAAAAAGTAAAGAATTGACTATGTCAATAGTATTGAGTTGAAAGTTCAAGAAGAAACGATGACAGTCATACTATGATTCTCAATCTATGAAGCTAAATGCAATTCAAAAGATATTGATGAATGCTTGCAATAAAACAGTTCAACAGAGCAAGACATGTTACACATGTGAGAAGTTAAATCACTACTTCAAGATTTGTACTCAGAACAAGTACAAGAACAAGTCAAAACTTTATGATAAATAAGACAAATCTTTTGCAGCAACAAAAAAAATCAAGAAGAACACTCATGATAGAATGTTCTGAACAGAATGCTATGATGATTAGTGTTGCATGCATCTGAGCAATAAGAAAGATTCTGAATAATACTTGAAACTTTCACAAAAGAATTATTTCTACGCAGCAACTCATCATCAATCGAAAGTGCATGATGAGAATAGTGATGAAAGTTCGTTCATTATGATTGCAGAATCAAAGATTCTCAACAGCGAAGCATATGACTTAAATAGATTGAACAACATCAAAGAAGTTATTCATCAAGCAGTTAAAGAAGAAAGTTGACTTAGCGAAACTCTATGAACATTCACTATCGCAGCAGAAGATGCTCTTAAGCAAGAAGAAGATCATCTTGAAGTAAAGAAAGATTTCAGAAAGCTTACAAGTTAAGCGAACTTTATAAGCATGTACAATAAATTGTACACTCTCTTTAAACAGAAAGAGAAAGATTTTTCACAGCGAATGCAACAGATCAAGAATGATATACATCAAGCTATTTATGACACTATGCAAGATGAGTCAATTGCATCGCGCAAAGATATTCAATATTGTGACATAATCATGAAGAAGTCACTTACAAAAGTCAAGTTCATTAAGCAAGAAGAATATGTACTTTTCAATAAAGATTACATATTCAGAGAACTTAGACAGATGATAAAAGTCATCAGAAAGAGATTTGATCTGTGTGATTCAAAGAAATATTTATTTAAGAAGATCAATTTAAATTGATTTCAGTACATAAAACAAGTACTAAAGAAGTGAGCTTCTAGTTCAAAAAACTAGTAAACTCTTTAATTAACAGATTATTGAAGAAGTCTAGTCAAAGATTGAAAATCAAAAGCACATTTATTTTCATTAACAACTCATTGCAGTTATGAGTCTGAATCAAAGTTAATGATCACGCAGCACGACTATTTATAAACAGTGACTGCATCAAGAATTAAATATTTTCAGAATTTGTTAGAAAAGCGCAAATATTTATGCAGAAGAAGAAAGAATCTTACAATTTGCAAAACTTTAATAAAACATTCATGAAGTACAATAACGAATTAATAAATCAAAAGACTCAACTCATTTATTTGAGACTTGAATGTCATTGAAAGAAGTTACATTTAGATGTTACAAAGTAGTCAGACAGCAATATAGTTCTAGACATATCATGACTTTGTATAATTAATTCAATGATTGATTGAGTCAATGAGATAATCACTTTTCTTCATACAGAAACGATGCAATTACACTTGATATTAAAGTCATCAGAAAGTGTGAAGATATTTGTCATAATAAGCGAAGAAATGCGCGAAGAGTTTAAAGAAATCAATGATGCACAGATGTTATGAAGCAGAGAGATTCAGAGTGATCACTTTAAGAATTTCGTTATTGCTATTATTTTTAAAGAATATCAGAAATATAAAATTCTGTTTAAGAAAGAAAGTGATCAGAAGACATTACTTAAACATCAATCATGAAATCATGAGATTAAGCTCGTTGACGACAAGAAACTCACGAAACAGTTCATTTATTCATTGTCAGCAGAAAAGCTCAATGCTTTGTGACAATATTTGAAAGAGAACATGCAAAAAAAATTCATTAAAGAATTGCAATCATCAGCAAAATACTCAATTTTGTTTATTTTGAAATTGAATAAAAGTTTAAGACTATGTGTTGATTACAGAGCATTGAATAACATCATGATTAAAAACAGCTATTTATTATCACTTATAGCAGAACTGCAAAATAAATTGCAAAGTGCACAGTGATTTACAAAATTTGATATACTTAAAGCATTCAATTGAATATGAATTAAAAAAGAAGATGAGTGAAAGACAGTCTTTTGCACTTGACTAGAATATTACAAGTATTTGATCATGTCTTTTGACTTAATCAATGCTTCAATCACATTTCAGATCTTTATGAATAATGTATTACAACATTATTTGAATCAATTTGTCATAGTATATCTAAACGATATACTAGTATACTCAAAGATGAAGAAAGAACATATGCAATATGTTAAGAAAGTTCTACAGACTTTGAAGAAAGTTGATCTACACATTAAGCTAGAGAAAAGTGAATTTCATGTTCAGAGTGTACAGTTTTTGAGATTCATAATCATGTCTCAAAGTTTAAGAATGAACTTAAAGAAGATAAAAGTTATTACAACTTAATCAACATCAAAGTTGAAGATTAAAGTTCAATTCTTTCTAAAATTCACGAACTTTTATAAATGCTTTATAAAGAAATACTTCAGAATCATCTTGTCATTTACAAATCTTACGAGAAAGAATATATCATTCATGTAAACTGAGAAAGCAGAAGAAGCTTTTAAAAAGCTGAAGAAATTGTTCATCTCTCAGTCAGTACTGATCATGTTTGAATCAGAAAAACTTATTACGCTCAAGATGAATGTATCAAACGAAACTATTAAAGCATGTATCAATCAATCAAATGATAAGAGACATCTGCATATTATTGCGTTTTATAATCAAAAGCTTACAGACGTTGAATTGAACTATAAGATACACAACAAGAAGCTATTAGCTATTGTCAACTTTTTCAAACAATGAAGAGTGTATCTGAAAGAATCTAGACATCAGATTCAAGTATATACAAATCATAAGAATCTGTTATACTTTATGATCATGAAAGTTCTAAATCGAAGACAGATTAAATAATTGAAAGAGTTGTCATTATACAACTTTCAAATTAAATATTAAAAGAGATCTGAAAACTTGAAGATTGATGTTTTGAGTAAAAAAGCAGATCACATGACAGATAAATCACAGATAAATCAGACTATCTTGCAAGAGAACTCAGATGATTTGATTGTTTACAATAGACAAAACGCAGCTACTTTATGAATCAACAACAAAGATTTTAAGAAATGAGTAAAGCTAAAGCTAGCGAAGAACTCAGTCACGCAAGATATTATAGAAAATATTGAGAACAACGCAAACTTTGAAGTCATCAATGAAATACTAACATTTCAAGATCTGATCTATGTTTCAACAAAATGCAGACAGAAAATGATAAATGATCATTATAAGTTAATGATACATAAACATCAAGATTTGAATAAAATCATTGAAAGAATATCTAGAATCTACTATTTTTCAAAGATGAAAAAACAGATAGAAGATATTATCAGAAAGTGCAATATGTATATTTATATGAAACACAATTAACACAAACTCTATGAACTTTTGAAAAGTCTCAGCACATCAGATCATGCGTGAAAGAGCATAGCTTTGAACTTCATAATCAAGCTATTTAAGTCGAAAGAAAGAGTCATCAAAACAATCTATGATTTTATCTTGATTATAATGAACAGATTAATCAAGTACAAATACTTCTTGTCATACAAGAAAGCAACATTCGCGAAAGATTTAATTTACACATTCTTGAGAATGATTGTAGCAAATCATGAATTATCAGATGAGATAATTTCAAATAGAGACAAGCTTTTCACATTGAAATTCTGAAAATTCTTGATGAATCAACTAGAAATTCATCATAAGCTGTCAACAGCTTATCATTCACAAATGAATGAATAAATGAAAAGAATAAATCAAACACTGAAACAGTATCTCAGATGTTATATTAACTATAGACAGAATGATTGAATACAGTTACTATCAGTAATACAGTTGACTTTCAATAGCACAACAACAGAAGTAATCAGCATGTCATCATTCTTTGCAAACTACAAGTTCAAGTCAAAAACTTTTAAGAAATCACGTGAATTTGCACAATTAACTCAAAAAGCTACGCTACAGATAAAACAATTGCAGTTGCTACAGAAAGAATTACAAAAGAACATACAGTTTCTCAGCAAGCGCATGATTCTGTATGCAAATAAGAAAAGAGATAGAAAATCTACTTTTAAAGAAAGAAACAAAGCATATTTACTAAGATGAAACATCAAAATGAAAAGATCAAGTAATAAACTGAATTATACAAAGCTAAAATCTTATAAAATTCTAGAAATCAAAGAATTAATTAACTACAAGTTAAATTTATCAGCATTTATGAAAATACATTTGATATTTCATATCTGTTTTTTGAAGTCTGCAGATTCAAATACATTAATTTAAACAAAGTTTTCAGAAATTGATTCAAAGAGTCAGAACATTGAATACGAAGTAAAAAATATACTAGATCAGTAAGACATCAAAGATCAGTCTCATTGATTGATTAAGTAAAAAAATTATGATCATATCAAGAACACTTGAGAATCAGAGAAAAATCTCAAGAACTGTCAAAAACTTCTGTGATAGTTTCAGCAAAGAAACTCAACAATCAGTTGAAATCAGAAGAGATTTTGAGCTGTTTGAAATCAACGTTAAGAAGAAAATCACTAATAGATGATTCATTTAATTGACAACATTTCTTCTTCTTGAGTTTTTTGATATTCTTGAACTCTTGTTGCATCATATTTTTTCAGTGAAACTTAATTAATTCTTGTTACTTTTACAGATGAGCTGCTTTAGTCAAAGTCTCATTCAGCTCAGCATAAAGATGAGTTCATTTCTTACAAACTCACTCTTATTCAATCTCTGAGATGATCAGATCGCATTTACGATCTAAATGCATACACTCGACACAATGATCAAAGTCAGTGTTAACACGACACTTCACGAAATGATTGAAACAGTGATTGCAGAGACGCATAACTGAACTATCGTTGTCACGAAGTTTCTTTGAAAGATGACAACACTTTGCGATGAAACTCAATGATTTGAATACTTAATTTAAATACATAGAAATGATGATTTCTGAGAACAGAAATCTTGAAGAAAATCTAGTGTTAAAACATGATTTGAATTGAGATAGAAACTACGTCAAGATAAGATGTAGAACACAGCATGATGAACTTTGAGCTAGTAAAATCATGATCACATGCTAATTATTTAATATATGAAATTATTGAAATCATGAAGCGACTTTCATGATTTAGAGTTTAAGTCAACGAAGTCACTTAGCAATTCAGATGATTGCACAAATCTTTTATATTTATATAATGAAGAGTCATTTCTTAGATAGAAGTTTCGTGCTCAACTCATGTAAGCAGTCAATACATATTATTGTCTCAGCTATCTTCAGATCTCAAGTTTAGTAATAGTGATTACTGTTTGATCTTTGTATATATTTTGTGTTGTTAAAGAAACAATTGTTACACTGAGTACATCACATATGAAGCATTGAATATATTACATATGAAGCATTGAATATATTACATATAAAGCACTGAATATATTGCATATGAAGCACTGAGTACGTCACATATAAAGCACTGAGTACATTACATATGAAGCACTGAATATATCACATATGAAGCACTGAATAGATCACATATGAAGCACTAAATATATTGCATGTGAAGCATTGAATGTTACAAGCGTATCAAGACTGAAGCTTTAATCAATTTGTAATGAACACTAGTGAGTTCTCTACGTAATGATTAAAGCTAAACAGCGAGCTAGTCAGATTTGACTCAAATATGACTTAACATTTTTTTTCTTTCTTAACACTCTTTTCTTTCATCAACATTTTGTTCATTTACATCACATTCTTCTTATGTCACAAACACATTTCTTTCAAGTCTAACACACTCTTTGAACATTATATAAATAGAAGCTTTTATATCAATCTTCTTCTGTATTCTTAATATTCAGTTATAGCTATTTCTAAAGATTAAGCACTATCAACTCTGATCTTCATTGATTGTATCATTTAAACATGATTTTGACATTATATTAAGAATTCATTAATCACATGATACTGATCTCATTATTCATTCAATATACTCATCTAAACAGAACGAGTCTAAAGAAATTCATTTATCTGATGATCAATGATAATCAAAAGATAAAACAACACTAAAGAGTTGAATAAAATTAATGACAAGACTGTTTGAATTGCTAAACTACTTATCACTCATTAAGTATGCAAAGTTCACTTAATTACAAGAATCATGACAAAGAATTTTTGTGAATTGCTCAAGAATCAAATCAATCAATAAATTCAACAATAAAAAATCTTCGTTGTTTATTAAAGAATCAATCAAATCAATCAACAAACAAATCTCATCTTCTTTGTTGAAGATTAAACATCATTTTATACGTTTTTCTTCTTCAATCATCAAGCATCATCACTCATTCAATTCTTCTTTTTCAAACAAATTTTATCATGTTTAGTCATTCATTTACTGAAGAGCATTTTGAAAAATTTCAAAATCATTTCTTTCAGATCTTTGATGCTGATTCATCAAAATCACGAACGAAATCATTAAGTGCTGCATCATTCATTCATGAAGATAATGAATTATTCATTGAAACAATGATATTTTTCATGTTTTACAAAATTTGAAAGACTTGAAGTCTAGCTCTTGATGAAGAAACAGATCAACTCTATGAGTTAAATAAACAATAAGAAGATAAAATCAAAAAGTTGAAAACTAGACTTTAAGCTAAAGAAAACACTTCTTTTGATTTCATCTACTTTAAGCGTTTTAGATTTCAAAAAATATCTGATTCTTTGCTGTTTACTGATGAAAAGAACTTTACTTAAGAGAATTGATACGAAAAAATTCAGAACAAACTAGAGATCAACGTTGATCTCTTTTCTAATGAACAAGTCAAATTAAACTATATACATTCTAGATTATTTGATAACGCAGCTGAGATCATTCAGACTAGACGTGAACGTGACTGTGTCAATTTCTATAAAATTATCAAAGATCTTTTGAAAGAGTTAACTCAGTTGTTTAATGATTTGAATAAAGAAGTCAACTTTCAAAAAGAATACTACAACTTAATTCAAGAATTCAAGAAATTCAATGAATTTTATACTCAGTTTCAACGTCTATCTTTTTATCTAGACTATCACAAGAAGCAATTAATTGCTGATCTAAAAGATAAAATTCAGTCTTGTCTTCAATTCATTTGAATAAATCAACTAGTTCAATCTGATTTTCTAAAAGAAATTCATTTCTATCTGATTCATTTGAATAATGATCAGCGAGTTATTCAAGAAATCAAGAACAAGATCAAACGCGTTAATGATTTTTCTAAGACTATCTTTCATAAAGTGACTATTATCACTTAATCAGTTGATCATTCAAAGTCTAATCAGCTAATGTCGTGCAACGCGATTTTAACTAACGTCAAAGAAGCAAACATTCTAGTCAAAAGCTATTTTATATGTCATAAATCAGATCATAGCTTTAAAGAATGTTTTGATCAATCTACTAAAATTAATGCAGTGAACAAGAAATATGATCGCTTCGATTTCGATTCAAATTTCAATTCAAAAAACTAGTCATCTTTTCAAAAATCATCAAAGAAATAAAGATTATATCTTTGTGTAAACTAGATGAAATTCTATTGAAAGAAAATTACTTTGAAAAGTTGTTTCTAATTGATACTTATCTTATTTCTCAGAATCAATCTTTCAATCTTTGTTCTTTAATAAACAATGATTTCATCGTTTACATGATCATACATTCTAATCTTATCAATAAAGTATGCAAGAAACTGAGAATTTAATTTATATCATTGACAAAGAAAAAGTTAATAAAAGATTATGATGAAAAGATATTTAAAAAGATTATCACTCATAAAATTCTACTCAATCTCATCATCAAAAGTCATAAGAAATTGACTATATCAATACTGATAGCTGATATTAATCATTATAAAGTTATATTAAGTAAGTTTTAAATGAATAAAAACGAAATATTATTGAATATGCAAAATGATGTCATTGTTTTTTTGAATCAATTGAATACTTTTATTTCGATTTTTTCAATTTCTCTCAATTCAAAGCACTTAAGTTGATCATGATCATCTTCATTCTTTTCAATCACTCAGACTAAGATTTTTATGATGTTCAAATAATCTGTTTGAGAAGAGTCATTCTTGATTCAAAGCATAAACACAGCTTTGTTCAAAACATTGTTGAATTGTTAAAGAAGAACAAGATCAAAGTCTTTGCTTTATTCATGATGAACATCAATAGAAAAATCACGTACAATACTCAGTGTGATTTGAACGCTCTAGACGTCTTTTCAATCAATGAAACGACTCAAAATTTGAAAAATATTAAAGCAAAGCTGTTATTGAAATATCATGAGTTTCTAGATGTTTTTGATTGAACTCAATTGAATAAACTATCTTTTCATTGCTTTTATGATCATAAAATTGAACTAATCAGTAATTCAATGTTCTTTCACTGTCAAGTCTATTAAATGTTCTTTGTCAAACTTCTAAAAGTAAAGAAGTACTTAAATGAGAATTTGTCAAAGAGATTCATCACTTCTAGTCAGACTCTCTATTTTTTTTTCGTTTTATTCATTCTTAAAGCAAATAAAGATCTTTGATTTTGCATGAATTATCAAAAGCTAAATGTCATTTTCAAAAGAAATAAATATTCTTTATCGTTGATAAACGAGATTATTGATAAAATAGTGAATTGCAAGCATCTGACTAGACTAATCACGTCAAGTCAAGTACTTGAGTTCAAGTTAAGTTGAAAGATTTTTGAATTCAAGTCACGTCAAGTTGAAAAGTTGAACTCAAGAACTCGAATCGAGTTGAAAAGCTTGACTCAACAACTCAACTTGAAAACTTGATTTGACTCAACAAGATATTAGATAAATGTAAATAGCTTGATTGAACAGTCTTCATGAGTTCTCTTCATGAGTTCTCTTCATGATTTTCTATCATGTTTTCTCGTCATGACTTTCTATCAAAGTCAAATGATCTTCATGTTTTCTCAGCATGACTTGAAGCTTTCTATCAAATGATCTTCATGTTTCTCTTCATGTTTTTCTTCATGATTTCTCTTTATGATTCTTCTTCATGATTCTTCTTCATGACTTCTCATCAAATAATCTTCATGTTTTCTCATCATGACTCTTTATTATGACTTTCTATCATGACTTTTCATCATGACTTTCTATCATGACTTTCTATCATGACTCTTCTTCATGATTCTCTATCATATAGTCTTCATGTTTCTCGTCATGACTTTCTATCAAAAAGATAATGCAAAAAGATAATGCAAAAGCAAAAAACCGAAAAAATTTCTATATTTAGTTCTCTTGACATCAAGCTCAAATTCTTGACGAGTCAAGTTGAGTTGACTCAGTTCTCAGTTGAATCAAGTCACGTTGAATTGAAAATATGAGCAACTCAACTTGAATCAAGTTGAAAATGTGAGTAACTCGACTTGATGTTGATTCAAGTTTAAAATGTCAACTTGAAACTTAACTTGATAATCAGTCTACATCTGTCTAGATTGAACATCATATCAGCATTCAACAAACTTTAAATGCATTTTAATAATGAGAATTACATCACTTTTATCACTGCTTTAAAAGCATATAAATACAAGATGTTATCATTCAAACTGACTAATGAATTAATCTTCTTTCAGCAATATATGAATGACATTTTATGAAACTTTCTGAACGACTTTTGTCAAGTCTATCTAAATGACATTCTCATCTATAGTAAAATAAGAAAAAGCATAAAGATCACATCAAACTAGTATTAGATTAACTACGCGAAGCTGAACTGCAGATGAATATTCAAAAGTGCAAATTCAATGTAAAAGAGATTATCTTTCTAGAAATCATCATATCAGAACTAAATCTTCATATGAATTTCAGCAAAGTAACAATCATAATCAGCTGAATCACTTCAATCAATCTAAAAGAAATTCAAAGCTTCATGAAATTTGTTAACTTTTATCATCATTTTATTAAGAACTTCTTGAAACTAGTCAAATCATTCATTCAGCTGACTAGAAAGAACACGTCTTTTGTTTAAAACGAAATCTATGTTCAAGTCTTTAACTGTCATGATGTCAGATCATCAATTTGATTTAGAACATAAATCATCAATATTTTAAATAATTTCAATTCATTGAATCTGTTTTGCAGTTCAATGAATCAAGTCATTAATTTAGTCATCATCATTTTAATTTAGTTTCAACAATTCTGTTTTAATCATTTCAGTTATTTTGCAATCTTAAGTCAATAAAACTACTCTCTAGTCTTGATTCTGCTCAATTCATGTATATAAAAGTTGAATTCTCATTCTCTTCTTTCACTCTTTGTCTTTCGTTTTGTACATTATTTGATGTATTGTTCTGTATCTAGTTCAAGTAATATAATAATCAATTCTCTATATTAATAGAATTTATTATTTAGTCTAGTCTTTAACATTATGAAAGATCTACACTTTCTGCAACGTTTTCATACGTTGAAATTTCATCTAGTTATTCTTTCGCTCAAATGAAGTCACTTCATAATCTTTTGATTGATGATGAGTGTGCTGTCAAACAGTTCGCTTAAAGTGTGATTGAAAATTCAATCAAGATCTTTCGCGCAATGTGTAAGCTTCAAAATCAAGTTCAACAACATGATGTTATCATCTTGTTTTCATTCATCATTTTCAGTTCTTTAATTTATATAAAGTTGAATTCTCAGTTTCTTACAATGATAGTTCAAATCATTGCATAAATTTGAAACAATTAATCTTCTTTCATCATTCATTCTTCTGCAAACTTTGTTGCTGTTTTCATTACTTTTAAATTTGAGAAGCTTTTTGACAAATTTGAATATGAGAGAAACAAAGATTGATTGAATGCATGAAAGCAAAGTCTGATACAGCGCATGAACGTGAATGATGATCATTATTTCTCTCATCGAGTCAAGATCATTTATGTTGAGTCATGATTCATTATAGATAAGAAGATTCACAATTTAATGAGTCAATATCAAATCAATGATCTTTGTATTATTTTTATCTTTGCAGATTAATGACATAAGTTGCATCATTGCTACAATAATTCTTTTGAGACAGAAGATGTTCATTTATATTTTCGTGAAATTCTGAAGCAAGACATAAATAACTTTGTTGATTATTACAATCTCTTTTATCAAAAGAAAAAAGATTCTTTGATGAAAGATTTTTCATTGATTGATTGTCTGAAGCGTTGTCGTGAGACTGCTTGCATCATTTTCATGAAATAGTTAGTAAGAGAAAAGAGATTGAGATTTAAGTCAATGATAAAAGAGTCGAGAGACGTTTCTCAAATGTACATATAGATGTCATTGCAACTTGTAGATAAAGACAGAAAGATACACATTTTACAATATCTTTCTACTAGCATGATCATTGCATATGTTCAATGTTTGCTTTCTTTGTTGCTTTAATATAATTTTCTATATTACATCTGTATTCTATTTCTTGACATTGAAGCTTAACGTGAAAATATAATTTTTATGATACTTTGAGTAGAACAGCTGACTGAACAGTAAAGAGCAACATGACATTTCTACAGTGATCAGAGAATTTATAAAAGATTTGAAGTGAGAATTGATTTGACTCTGAAATACGAGAAATTGATATAACGACTTCATTTCGCTTAAAGATATTGACGAAAGCTATTCAAGTCACAAAGTTTTCACAGTTAAAACTAGAAGAGACGCGTATCTTCAGCTGATGAAAACTGTCTCTCTTTGAGTGAAAATGCAACAGCGAAGAAGAAAGAAACTGACTTTCGCGAATGATTGACACTCAAAAGAAATATTCTGATCAGAAGAAAAGTTCATCTGATTTCAAGACTTGCAAGAAACAAACAGTGAAAGCGAGAATCAAAGAATGAATTCAAAGCAATGTAAACAGAAGTATGAGAAATGACGTCAGTTTCAGCAGTGAATCATGTTTCAGCAAAAGTATAAGATTGAGCATTGTTTATCAAAGAAAAAAAGAAAAAAGAAAAGCATCTTAATCAGTTGTAACAACTGCAAAAGAAAGAAAGAAGAATTTTGATGAGTTAAGAAATAAAAATAAAATAATGAGATCTTTTTGACTGCTTTATTATTTTTGCTATTCTGTATTTCATTCTCACAGCTCTCAATATCAACTCACAGCAACAAAATGACAAGTTCATTGAAAACATCTGTTGTAAACATGAGTGCTACACTCATTAGCTCTCAAGTCAGCTCAGAAATAAACATGATCACAATGTTGTTTCTGAAACATCTGACATTCATGTCATCATTTGAAACTTCGAAAGTCTCGTATTTTGAAGAAAAGAACATGATTGATTTTCTAGAAAGATATAAAGACTTCTGTAATGATTATAAGCTGAATCAGATCAATTGATTTTGCAAGCTGTCAAGATACTGCAACAAGATCATTGATGATAACATTAAGATCATGATTGAATATATTGACTTTAACTGACAAGAATTGAAGAAGACAATGAAGAAGAAGTATGAGAAAGATGATACTAATCAACAGCTGAATTCGTGAATTTTTCTGAAAATCTTCAAGAATAAATCTTGTATCATGAAGAATGATCTGAAGCTGTACAGTCGACAATACAAAAGCATATTGCATTCGTTGATAAAACATAAGCAAATGAATGAGTATATTAGATGTTGCTGATTTGTCAAGAGTCTTTCATTTATACTAAGTGAAAAGATCATATGAAAGTATGCACTCAATTTTGAAGATTTCAGTTTCATGAACTTCAAGAAAGCTAGTGACGCGATAGTGATCTACTGCAACTTTGTCAAAGCACTGTTGAAATTCTTGATCATGATTAAGAATTTTGATGATTTCAGCAAGCTTGTGAATGAATATCAAATCAAGTGATTAACAATGTCAGATAAGTTCTTCGATTCTTTAATAGTAGCATAGCTCAGCAATATAATAATGAATAAGATGATAAATAAGTTTGAAACAATGATGCTTTTTTGCAAACAGCAACAAAGAAGATTGAATCTTTCATGCAAAACATGACAGCATCTGTCTCAATGCTCAACATTTATATCTCATGCAAACTCATCACATTTGCTCATTCAACAATGTTGATGTCATCATCATTTTTACTTTCAAGAAGTAAACGAGCATCTTTGATGTTTAAAATGAAAGAATGCTTCTTTTATAAAGAAATAAAATGTCAGAAGATCAGATGTCATCAACTGAATATTTATAAGATAGAAGAGAAGATACATGTGAATGAAATAAACAGACTCTGAATGAAATTTATTGAAAGAAATGACAGATTAACATCTTTTGCATTGAGTCGTTCTCAAAAAGAGCTGATTGACAATGCTTTGAAGAAACAAAATCAGCAAATGAGAGCAGAAAATGTTAATATCATCAGATTGATAAATGTAAAAGCAATGATCATGAAAAAAGCAAAGAACACAAACGAGAAACAGAAATAAAATGAAGAAGTAATGATTGTCACAGCTCAACATGATTATAAGTCAGATGAAAATATGATGAAGACAGTGATACAACAGAGAACAAGTTCAAATTAAACTTGAAGAAAAAAAGTAAGAAAAGAAGAACATTTATCAAGCATAAAGAATTTACGCTTTGAAGAGTATCTGTTGATTTCAAGAATGTTCTTGAAGAAGTGAACAAATGAGAATATGATCATGCAGAATGCAGCTGTCTTCGAGAAAATGATAAAAACAACGAAGAAATTAACAAGAAAGAATTCAGATGACAGCAAGATAAAGTCAGATAATCGAAATAAGAGAACGCAAAACATAGTAGAAAAATGCATAAACACAGAAAACGTAATGCATATTATAATAAATCAGAAAATGTGAGATGTAAGCATTGAACAGATGCTCACACTGTCAAGAGATAAAATAGTAATGCAATATAAAAAGCTTTGAAATCAACAAAGCAAGCATGAACATATGCAACGATAAATTTAGTAAATAGATAGATCTAGAAGATAGACTAGATACAGATGACTAGATAAATAAATAAATAAATAAATATGTTTCTATATAGATGCTCTCATCTAGAAAAGAGATGAAAAGATGAATAAAAAAAATGAAGAAGAAAAACTTCGCTCAAGAAACTCATATAAATAATAGTCAATATTCTCATGAACTTTGAAGATGCAACTGAGTCATGCTTGAAAAATCTCTATTAATAGTAGTCAATGTTTTCATGAATTCTAAAGATGCAACTCAATAGCTCTGCTCAAGAAATCTCTATGAATAATAGTTTATATTTTCATGAATTTTAAAGATGTAATCAAATCAATGCTGTTTCATGAGTCATCGAAAAATGAGACTTCATCTCACGACATTCTTCTCTCACTCATTTAATGCTCGTTTCTTGAGCATCAATGTGATTCTTCTATGATACTAGCGAGACGAAAGCGAAAAGTGAATTCAAAATCGAAAGCAAAAGTGAAAGATGAAGATCGAAGATATAGAATAAACTCAAGCAAAGTGATGATTAAAACAATGACTAGTCAGTAAATCAATGACTAGAGAATCAGATTTTCAAGAAAGAAGACGAGATATATGACTAACTAGTATGTCAATAGCTAAATGACAAGATATTCAAGAGCAAAGATAAAGCTTTGAACATAATAAAAATGAATAGAATCATCAAGATTTAACTTTAATCATTACACAGTGAACGTTAGTGAGTTCATTGTGTAATAATTAAAGCAAGCTTCGATCAGATGAGATAATAGTCACTAAATCAACGAAAAATTGAGAGCGATGAAATGTATGAAATAGTTGCATGATCTTACAAGATAGTAAATGAACTACTCTGTCACTGAATATTTAACTGTACGATTGAATGACGAGTTATATGAGAGTGACAAAATGTTTCAGATAGTTGCATGATTTTACAAGATAGTAGATGAGCTACTCTGTCACTGAATATTCGACTGTATGATTGAATGCAAAGAGCGAAGATGAGACATAAAGAGCAACAAAATGTTTAAATAGTTGCATGATTTTACAAAGTAGTAGAATTTATTCTGTCACTGAATATTCAACTGTACAGTTGAATGCAAAGAGCGAAGATGAAACATAGAAAGCGATGAGATGTTTAAATAATTGCATGATCTTACAAGATAGTAAATGAGCTACTTTGTCACTGAATATTCAACTATACAGTTCTTCATTTGCTTATTTTTCTTACGAAACTATTTTGTTTCTTATGAAATCATTTTCTTTCTTCTTTCTTATTTCTTATTTCTTATATATCAAAAATGAAAATAAAATTGAGCAATGCTAAAATTCAAACACATGATCTTTGCATTTGACAGATCTGAACTGAATTTATCAAACTCAGAAAGATAGTTTCATCTTTGATCTTTGAAGAAATTGCTTTAGAAAACATGATGATGAAATAAAGAAAGTCGAAATCGAGATTTCAACGAAAAGACAATATGTGAGCTTGAAAAAGACATGTTATCTTTGACTCTGCAACGCATGTTCTTCTTCACTGAGTCTATGAAACATGATGTATAAATTCTTCATGAATAAACATGATTTAATAAATGAGTCATGAAGAGAAGTTCTTGCAGATAAATCACAAGATGAAGAAGTATATCATGATTTATGCAAGATGCAAGATGATCTAAAGAGAAAAACAGAAACATTTCAAGTAGACGTTCAACAAGAATTTCAAGCAAATGAGTAGCAAGATGAGTTACAAGATGAGTCATGAGATGACGAAAAACACGACGAGAAAACAGAGAGTCTTTGCATGAGTTTTTGATGTAAATCTCTAGCATTTCAAGCAGATGATTGAGTAGATGAGATAGTCAAGAAAATCAAAGAGACTGAGAAAAAAGAAGTGATTTGAATGAAGAATCGCTGCAAATCTCAAGCAGATGATGAGCGAAGAGACGAGCTTGCAGATGATGAAGTCAAGAATCTAGATAAAGAACAAGAAAGAAAAACAGTGAACTTTTGAGCTGACAACTGAATGAATTCTTGAGTTTCTCAAACAGATGAAGCAGACGAAGAAGATGATTGAGCTGAGAAAACGATAGACTTTCAAACTGACAACGAGACGAATTTTCAAGAAACAGTCGAAGCAGATGAAGTCAAATTAAATCATTTAAATCAAACAAGCTTTATGATCTGTTGACGAGTCATTTTTCACTTACACATTCAATGTATCTCGTTCAAATCATCATCATCATTGAGTAGCTTTGAATGTTTCATTTCTTCTTGAACTATCTTTTTAACTTGAGTTTTCTTTTGAGTTTGAGCTTTCTTTTAAGCTTGAGCTTTCTTTTAAACTCAAGCTTTCTTTAAATTCAGCTCTTCAAACATAAACTGATCACGTCAAGTCAAGTATTTGAGTTCAAATTAAATATTCAACTTGAAAAGTGTTGAATTGAATTGAAAGATTTTTGAATTCAAATTGCGTCAAGTTGAAAAGTTGAACTTAAGAACTTAAATCAAGTTGAAAAGCTTGATTCAACAATTCGATTTGAAAACTTGATTCAACTCAACAAGATATTAAACAGATGTAAATAGCTTAATTGAACAGTCTTCATGAGTTCTCTTTATGACTTTCTATCATGTTTTCTCGTCATGACTCTCTATCAAAGTCAAACAATCTTCATGTTTTCTCAACATGACTTGAAGCTTTCTATCAAACAATCTTCATGTTTTTCTTCATGTTTTTCTTCATGTTTTTCTTCATGTTTTTCTTCATGATTTTTCTTCATGACTTCTCATCAAACAATCTTCATGTTTTCTTGTCATGACTTTCTATCATGACTTTCTATCATGACTTTCTATCATGACTTTCTATCATGACTTTCTATCATGACTTTCTATCATGACTTCTCTTCATGACTCTTTATCATATAGTCTTCATGTTTTTCATCATGATTCTCTATCAAAAAAATAATGCAAAAAGATAATGCAAAAGCAAAAAACCGGAAAAATTTCTATATTTAACTCTCTTGACATCAAGCTCAGATTCTTGACGAGTTGAGTTGAATTGACTCAGTTCTCAGTTGAATCAAGTTGTGTTAAATTGAAAATATGAGCAATTCGACTTGAATCAAGTTGAAAATGTGAGCAATTTGACCTGATGTTGATTTAAGTTCAAAATGTCAACTCAAAACTTAACTTAATGATCAGTTTATTCAAACATGATTTATCAATGTTCATGCAATTCAGTCTTTTACTTCTTCAATAACTTCTCAAGCTGATTGAGCTAAAACTTCAATGTTTGAGCAATTCATCAATTATTTAAATGCAAAGTCTGAAGAATTTGTTTGCAAGCTCTTGAAGACAAAATCATCATCTGATCAAAGATCATCAATGCATTCATGTTCAGCTCACTTAAGCTGTTCATCGATGTATTCATGTTCAAGCTGCTCATCAATGCGTTCATTGTTGCAAAAATGAACATGTTGCTTTCTGTTGTTTCATCACTGCTTTACTCAATATCATGAAAATGATGTTTTTATGTTGAGCTTCAATGTCAAGAAATAAAATAATGATGTGATATAAAGAGTTTCAAAATCAACAGAGCGAGCATGAACATATGCAATGATGAATCTAGTAAATAAATAGATTTAAAAGATAAACTAGATACAAATAACTAGATAAATAAATAAATAAATAAATATGTTTCTATATAAATATTCTCATCTAGAAAAGAGATGAAAAGATGAGTAAAAAAGATGAAGAAGAAAAACTTCGCTCGAGAAACTCATATAAATGATAGTCAATATTCTCATGAACTCTGAAGATGCAACTGAGTCATGCTTGAGAAATCTTTATTAATAGTAGTCAATGTTTTCATGAATTCTGAAGATGTGACTCAATAGCTCTGCTTGAGAAATCTTTATGAATAATAGTTTATATCTTCATGAATTCTGAAAATGCAATTGAATCAATGCTGTTTCATGAATCATTAAGAAATGAGACTTCGTCTTATGATAACACATTCATTTATTGTTCTTTAAACTCTTTACGCTCAAGTAAAACAACATAAGAAAAAGAAAATGAAAAAGATTGATGATGTGCAAGTAACAGCAGTAAAATTTAAAGATTCTTCATTTGAAAAGTTGAACATAATTTTGTATGCAATGATGTGTTTAAGAACATGAATGTTGATGAGTGATGAGATTTACATTAAAGCATTGCTTGATAGTGATGCTGAAATTAACGTTATGTTTGAAACTTTTGTTGCAAAAACTCAGTTGTTTATGCAATGAAATATTCATCTAGATATAATAGAAATCAGCGAAGCAAAGATTAACATCATTAAATGCTGTGATGATGTGAAGATTAATATTGATGAAGCAAAATTAATGATTTCAATATTTGTGATTGAAAGCAACGAGTACACTTTGATACTAAGCAGATCATATGAGCGAAAAATGCATTTATACATCAACAATACTTTGAAAGAAACTTGTAAGATGACAGTCATTGATGATGATAAAAGAATAATGTTTTTTAAATTGATTTTAATGCACAATTCTGTCAATCAAGATGTGTTAAAAATATTTCTTGAGAAAGTGAAAAACTCTTTAAATGAGTAGACAAATGCTCTGTTAAAAGCATATTTACAATAAGAAGTGTAAGTTTGAAGACTGTTGATTTAGTGCACTTGAAAAGCTCTGAAATGTTCATTGAGATCAAAAAAGAAAAGAAAAAAAACATCAAAACTTCGTTTAATGATTTTGCTCAAATGATAGCATATGATGCATATAAATGTTATGATGTTATTCAAACAGACTTGCAATGCAAATGACATGAAGATTTGAGCTGAGTTCAATTCATCAGCATGAAAAGATAAATCATATCAAAGTAGTGACAGCATACAAGAGAAAAGCTCAGAAGATTTAATCTGTGAATTTATCAAAGTTGAATAACTTAATATCAGAAGATTTAACAAATTGAAAATAAATTTTATTAATTTAGATTAAATTGAATATGACAAAGATGAAGTCAGAAAAGTATGATCATTGACTGTTTTTCAAATTCTTTAAAATTGCTCAAGAATTCAGATTGACTTCAAAGCAAGTGAAAAGAATGAGATGCAATGATGCTTTAACTCTGCAAGAGAAGAATTTACTACTGAAGATGCTGTTTAACAGAGAAGTGATAATGATCTGAGACTTTTCAGAAATGAAAAAGATAAAAAACATAGTTTCATTCTTGCAGCAAATTTAAATGATATCACATGATGCATGATAGACATTCAATTTTTCAGTTTCTAAAACACTTTATCAGATCATCATAAACATGCTTAAGAATTAAATAAAGTATAACATATTAAACTCTTATCATGACTTGTATTGAAATCTCTGATTTTTGATCAAGAAAAAGTTCAATCAATATTGCATGATCAATGCAGTAATGAATATAAACAAAATTATCATCAAAAATGTTAATCTGCTCTCAGATGTGAATAAATTCTTCAAAGAATTCATCAATATGATTATAATTTTTTTGATAGATTTGTTTTCTAAGTACAATCAAATTATGCTGATAAAAATATATCAAGATCTCACAGTGTTCATAACATTTTTAAGATTATTGCAACAGATAATTTTATCATAAGATGTCATCAACTTCGTTGCTTAATTTGTCAAAATCATAATCAAGATATTAAAGAATCTTCTTAAAATATGCAAATCTTTTCTCAATAATATTGAAGTAAAGAAATCGAAAACAATTTATGATAATGCAAAGATTGCTTCAGAAGTGCATCAGTTTATGCTAAAGCATATTAAAAATCTCAACTTTATACTCTTGAACTTTGAACTCATCAATTGCATCATATTTGACGAAAAGTTGCAATTCTGCATATTGAACATAAAGATAATGAGATTTGTTTGTAACTTTCATGATCGCAGATCAGAAAATTTCAAAATTATCAAGATTCTAGAATGATATCTCTGTCATGATGTCACATCTACTTGAGCATTCATTGAAGTATGCATGTATTATTGAGTGTGAATAAAGAATTTCATCTTGATCACAACATCAATATTTCAGCTCTTCAAAAAGAAGATTAAATTCATGTGAAAAAGAAAATAAAAGAAAGTCATAAACAAGCTGAAGTTAGCACTGATCATTGCATTGATCATGAGAAGTCTGAACTATTCTGAGCAGACAGAAGAAATTGTTCTCATCATGAATGCAAGTCTTCAAGAATGAGAAGTGATGTTACAATAAATAGCATTGAATTCTAAGAATCAACATTTCATATGATATGAAAGTGAGTTATGAAATGAGTAAAAGACAAGATATGATGCTGAGAAGTGAGAATGCAAAGATTTAATGAAAACATTGAAGAAGATTTGTTACTGACTATACAACATGAAGTTTGTTATTGAAATAAATGTCAACATTTTGATGATGCAACTGAATCAATCTGCATCAGACTTATCAGAAGTATTAATGACATAATGACTTGCTTGAATTCACTTATTTAATTTTGATGTTCATCATGTTCTTGATTGCAAGCATAGCGCACTTGATGAACTTTCACGCAGACTCAAAGAATCTTCAAATGATGAAAATGAGAATCATAAGAAAAATATAAATGACTTCATTAATACTCAGTTAAATTTCATTCATCTTTGCTCAGTCAGTATAGTTGTTGAAGAAAACATGTCAATATTGAAAGATTCATATTCAGAATACTTCAAGAAAATAGCTTGTTATTTAATTTTCTTATCGCGCTCATTTGAAATGTCAACAAAAGAATTTTGAAAGTTCAAATATGAAGTGCTGAAATTCATGATTCAAGATAAACATTTGTTTAAAAGATTCAACAATATTGCTTTTGTGCAAAAAATGATGAATCTTCAAGAAAAACGCAGTAATATTTTGCAGAAACTGCATGATGAAAGTGATTATCATGAAAGAGAGAAAACATATCAAAAGATGATCAACAGATATTGATGAAAGAAAATATAAAAGAATACATGCATATACATTGATCATTTGACAAAATTAGCTAAAACTGACTATAAGCTCATTAAGCTAGAATCAGTTAAAAATATCTGTTTAGTTGAGCTTTTAGCTTACAAGCTTTAATAGTCACTCATCAACAACTAATAACTAGCTACAAGCGCTTGTATCTTTTGATGATAGTCATTTGCTCAAAAGACATCAATTGTTTAAAAGATATAATGTGCAATACATGTTTGCTTTTCATACATTTCTACATTCAAGATTCATATGTAATCAAATAAATCATTTGATGAATTGATTATTTAAGTAACTATTTAATCATTTATTTAAACATGAAGAATGCTTGATAGAGAATCATGTAGAAAGTTATAAAGAGTGCTTGATAGAGAAACATGAAGAATGCTTGATAGAAAAACATGAAGAGTGCTTGATAAAGAAACATGAAGAACGCTTGATAGAAAAACATGAAGAATGCTTGATAGAGTGCTTGATAAAGAAACATGAAGAGCGCTTGATAGAGAAACATGAAGAGTGCTTGATAAAGTGCTTGATAGAAAAACATGAAGAACGCTTGATAGAGAAACATAAAGAGTACTTGATAGAATGCTTGATAGAAAAACATGAAGAGCGCTTGATAGAAAAACATGAAGAGTGCTTGATAAAGTGCTTGATAGAAAAACATGAAGAACGCTTGATAAAGAAATATGAAGAGTGCTTGATAGAATGCTTGATAGAGAAACATGAAGAGCGCTTGATAGAGAAACATGAAGAGCGCTTGATAGAAAAACATGAAGAGTGCTTGATAGAAAAACATGAAGAGTGCTTGATAGAAAAACATGAAGAATGCTTGATAGAAAGTCATGTAAAGAGTCATGTAAAAAGTCATGTAGAAAGCATTGTTTAACTTGTGTAATGCATTCAATCAACGCGTATTTTAAAGCATGTAGAATGTTTGATAGAGTGTTTGATAAAAAGCTCAGTCAATAGCTCAATAAATAGTTCAGTAGAAAGATCGATAGAAAGATTAATAGAAAGATTAATAGAAAAATCAGTAAAAAGATTGATTGAAAAGAACAAAGATGATCGCAATTAACTTGAATGCTTTGAATTGAAAGAAATCGAAAAAATTGAAATAGAAGTATTCAATTGATTCAAAAAAACAATGACATTGTTTTGCATATTCAATAATATTTCGTTTTTATTCATTCAGAGCTTATTCAATATAACTTCATAATGATTGATATCAGCTATCAGTATTGATACAGTCAGTTTTTTATGACTTTCAATGATGAGATTGAAAAGAATTTTATGAGTGATGATCTTCTTAAATATCTTTTCATCATAATCTCTTATTAACTTCTCTTTTGTCAGTGATATAGATTAAATTTCTAGTTTCTTGCATACTTTATTGACTAGATTAGAATGTATGATCATGTAAATGACTGAATCACTGTTTATTAAAGAACAAAGATTGAAAGATTGATTCTGAGAGATAAAATGAGCATCAATTAGAAACGACTTTTCAAAGTAATTTTCTTTCAATAAAATTTCATTTAGTTTGCACAAAGATATAATTTCTATCTTTTTAATGACTTTTGAAGAGATGACTAGTTTTTTGAATCGAAATTTGAATTAAAATCAAAGCAATCATATTTCTTGTTCACTGCATTAATTCTAGTAGATCAATCAAGACATTCTTTAGAGCTATAATCTGATTTATGACATATGAAACAGCTTTCAGCTAGCATGTCTGCTTCTTTGACGCTGATTAAAATCGCGTCGTGCAACTTTAGCTGATCAGACTTTAAGTAATCAACTGATTGAGTGATAACAGTCACTTTATGAAAGATAGTTTTAGAAAAATGATCAACGTGTTTGATCTTGTTCTTGATCTCTCAAATGACTCGCTGATCATTATTCAAATGAATCAGATAGAAATGAATTTCTTTTAGAAAATCAGATTGAACTAGTTGATCTACTCAAATGAATCAAAGACGAGAGTGAATTTTATCTTTTAAATCAGCAATCAGTTACTTCTCATGATAGTCTAGATAGAAAAATAGACGTTGAAACTGAGTAAAGAATTCGCTGAATTTCTTGAATTCTTGAATCAAGTTATAGTATTTTCTACGAAAGTTGACTTCTTTATTTGAATCATCAAACAACTGAGCTAGCTCTTTCAAAAAATCTTCGACGATTTTATAAAGATTGACACAGTCACGTTTGCATCTAGTCTGAGTGATCTCAGCTGCATCATTAAACAATCTAGAATGTATATAGCTCAATTTGACTCATTCATTAAAAAAGAGATTGACGTTGATCTCTAGTTTATTCTGAATTTTTTCGTATCAGTTTTCTTAAATAAAGTTCTTTTTATCAGTAAACTGCAAAGAATCAGATATTTTTTGAGATCTAGAACGCTTAAAGTAAATGAAATCAGAAGAAGTATTTTCTTTAGCTTGAAGTCTAGTTTTCAATTCTTTGATTTCATCTTCTTGTTGTTTATTTAACTTGTAGAGTCAATCTGTCTCTTCATCAAGAACTAGACTTCAAGTCTTTCAAATTTCGTAAAACATAAGAAGTATTATTGTTTCAGCGAATGATTTGTCATCTTCATGAATGAATGATGCAACACTTGATGATTTCGTTCGTGATTTCAACGAATCAGCATCAGAAGTCTGAGAGAAACAATTTCGAAATTCTTTGAAACACTCTTCAGTAGACGAATGACTAAGCATAATGAGATTTGTTTGAAAGAAGAGATTGAATGAATGATGATGCTTGACAATTGAAGAAGAAAAGTGTATAAAGTGATGTTTAATCTTCAACAAAGAAGATGAGATTTGTTTGTTGATTTGATTAATTCTTTAGCAAACAACGAAAATTCTTTATTGTTGAATCTATCGATCGATTTGATTCTTGAGCAATTCACGAAGATTCTTTATCATGATTCTCATAATTGAGTGAACTTTGCATACTTAATGAGTAATAAATAGTCTAGCAATTCAAACAGTCTTGTCGTTGATTTTATTCAACTCTTTAATGTTGTTCTATCTTTCAATTATCATTGATCATCAGATAAATGAATTTCATTAGACTCGTTCTGTTTAAATGAGTATGTTGAATGAGTAATGAGATCAGTATCATGTGATTAACGAATTCTTAATATAATGTCAGATTCGTGTCTAAATGATACAATCAATGAAGATCGAGATTGATAGTGCTTGATCTTTAGAAATAGCTATAACTGAATATTAAGAATACAGAAGAAGATTGATACAAAAAGCTTTTATTTATGTAATGTTCAGAGACTGCGCTAAATTTGAAAAAAATGTATTTGTGACATGAAAAGAATGTGATGTAGATGAACAAGATGTTGATGAAAGAAAAGAATGTTGAGAAAGAAAAAAAATATTGAGTCATATCTGAATCAAATTTGACTAGCTCGCTGATTAGTTCTAATCATTATGCAGAGAACTCACTAGCGTTTACTGCAAATTGATTAAAACTTCAGTCTTGTTCAGTCTTGATACACTCGTAACAGTTCTCTGCGTAATAATTAGAACTAAACAGCAAGCTAGTCAAATTTGACTCAGATATGACTCAATATTTTTTTTCTTTTTCAACATTCTTTTCTTTCATCAACATCTTGTTCATCTACATCACATTCTTTTCATGTCACAAACACATTTCTTTCAAGTCTAGCGCAGTTTCTGAACATTACATAAATAGAAGCTTTTGTATCAATCTTCTTCTGTATTCTTAATATTCAGTTATAGCTATCTTTAAAGATCAAGCATTATCAATTCTGATCTTCATTAATTGTATCATTTAGACACAATTCTGACACTGAGTACGTCACATATGAAGCACTGAGTACGTCACATATGAAGCACTGAATATATCACATATGAAGCACTGAATAGATTACATATGAGATACTGAGTAGATCACATGTGAAGCATGTATAAAGCACTGTATGACATCTATAAAGCTCTGTATAACATTCAGATCATGTATGAAGTGCAATGTAATTGATTCTACTGATTTCTACGAATTTTGCACTATTTGTGCATAATTAATAAAACGTAGTGCAAAGCAATTTTCATCGAAAATGATGACTTTCTTGTGAACTTGTACTTTCAACTCATGAGAATTAAATCAATTTTTCAAGAGAACTCTTTGACTATACTTTCGATCAGTCGAGAATGGGTCACGAGACTTGACTTTCGCAATTTCTCACCTCGATCCGCTTGCCTCAGTTCTCAGACGTGCCAACGTCGCTAAGCCCCTTCGGGTTAGCGCCCTCGCTAACCCCCTTCGGGTTACGGCTTCGTATGCTGCGAAGTCAGCAGGGCGCTAACCCGAAGGGGCTTAGCGACGTTGGCACGTCTGAGAACTGAGGCAACGATCCGCCCTGCTTGCTGCAAAGATGACGGTCAACCAGCCATTATGACTCGTAGCCTTGCATCTCAGTCATCGGCGTTTGCACCACGAACCTAGGGCGAAAGCTGCAGAACACAAAACACTCAGAAGAAGTAATATGTGATCCATCATTCGATCATGAACGAGGATCTTTCTGCGCTGGCTCTGCCTCTAGCCTCAGTCCTGGGGGTTCAGCTAGCATCATCAGATCCTTTCGAAAAACCTGATCAGCGAAAGAAATTCTACAAGCTTCTAGATGAACATGGGGCAGTAGAGATGCGCCCGAGAACACTTATCTCACTTTCACCAAGACGCTGTATTGGGCCAACACGTACAAGGTTGTTGATTCCCGTCACATCTGTTGCGATAAACAGGACGCGCCACACTCAGGCATAACACTTGAGCTTTCGCCATTACACATCATTTCTGTACCTTACGCTAACGCTTTCTCTCGAACTCTACACCACCCAAAATGTATGAGTCCTAGGCTTTACAGCTAAGCCGTAAATCCTACAGATATGCTGCAACGGTTTTTTGGTATTGCTACCCATCGCTACATGTAGGGTACCAGAGGTGAGTATATTTGACTTGACCTATATAAATTCTTGCAACCTATCTCTAACAGTATGCCTAGCATTCGCGATCCCAAATCCAAGCGGCCCATCAACCCGAATATCTCGAAACAATTCTATAACTTAGCTGTCTAAATGGCAAATAAGAATCATGACCATATTATCGATGCATTAGTCAACCATGTCACCTTACCACCACGACTTCCATTTCGAGACGATCTCAAAGGTGGAGATATTGAACGAGCTCTCGTACAGCGGCTGGCGAGGCATGCTCGAGCTTTTAGAGATAGCCTCGATGCACAACACTACCAGAGTTGGAGCCTGATATGCCACGCACTGGGTCAATTTATGAAGCTGCATAGCAGCAATAGTAGCTATCTTAACAAGGAAACCCTTGAACATGCCTTTATTGAGCTTTCTAACTCCAACTCTGCGAACGACATCCTGATCCTGCATATTGCGACTCAGAACGCCGGTCTCATTATTCGCAAAGAGAAAACTAATGAATACATTTTCGAGGCCTTTGAGGCTTCACCTCGAGCCGCAGATGTGCTCGCCTCTAAGTCAGCGCTGCAATGGGACTTTCCCAGCCGCGCAGTTGCTATCTCGCAGGAGACATTTGAAGATCCAGACTTTCAACAGCACATTGCCAGATTCCTAGAACAGGCCAGTATGGAGAATGTCAAAGAGTTTTCAGCAACCACGTTAAAGGCTGGCTCTAATGCCTTTGAGAGCCGGGATACCGCCAACCCAGCCTTGATCGGTCAACTGTTGATGGCATTGCTAGAGGCCAATGGGCGGGCACATATTTCGACGATTACACGGAAGCGAGTGCGCGATGATGTGTGCTGGGGTGACGGAGCCGAAAATCCATGGCGCCGTTGCCCGGCTTGGCTAGTGCTGCGTATAGGGATGCAGCGATCTCTATGTCTGCTACTTGGCGGTGACGCTGGGGTTCTCCACTACAAGATCTTTATAGCCTACTTCATTGCAAAACTTTGCGACGAAATGAGTGACGCCGAGCCCATCCGAGCAGAGTACCTAGCTCATGCAAGAGCTAAGGTTGCTCGCCGCTTAGCAAAGCTAAAAATCCTTAGACAGACAGCGCCACTTGGACTTTCGAAGAACATGGACGAGATCTTGTCCAAATTTGACAAGGAGCTCGCAAAGACGCTTCAGGTCGTAAATGAAAAACTCGCAGCTGCATGGGCTGACATCAGACGGTGGTCCCAGAAGCGAATTCCTCGATTGCCGACACGCGCTGAAGATGACAGTCTTGTTATTTCGCTAGCTAATAGTTGTGAGCACTTGCAGCAGCTTTGTCGACAATCTTTACCGTACCAGCAGTCGCAACAGAACGTGAATCGTGCTTCCTACCTGGACACCTACTCTACAGTTACGAACGGGATTTTCGATGTTGGTCATTATCTTGGTCTTGCTGAGGTTGAGTCTGAGGTCGAGGCTGGAATGTGGGCTCCATCCTCTCAGCCAGCTACGGATGAGCAATGCATCCACTTAGTAAATAAGATACACGAATACCAAGAGACGGCACTATCTGCATATAGCCTGAATCCGGAACAATTGTCTCTGATGATATTGACAATCATGGAGCTTTGGACCTCGCTAGATTTGATGGCCTTGCAACTGTACCCTTTGCTTTCCGAATACGAGACTGGGATTCCGACTGAAATCCTCCACGTCCTGCAACTTTCTCGGTTTTCAGATCTGCGTCGTCTGCGAACGGTGGAGGATCATCTCAGATGTCGGTATAGATCTGCAAATCACTCGCTACCATTTGCCTTTGGTGATCCTTCAAAGACTTGCTTTGCGGTGCGATATTTTGATCGGAGCGAAACAATGAAACGGCTCTTGAAAAGGATTACCACCGACGGTGATGAAGCAAGAGAGCTGAAGGAGATGGAATGGGAGTCTAAAAGTGCACAATACGAGGGTCTGCTCAAGAAGGCTGCCGAGCAAACTTGCCTTTATACGCTGAAGGAGAACAGATTGGGAGAGACTTACCGCGTGCACAACAGGCGCCACTGCGAGAAATGTTCCCTTGAAGGCGCCGCTGCGGACATCAGAATAGCTGTCGACGAATATCCGCTCCCAGAAAATGAGGATACTGCAAAGGCAGCAGTCTTCGAGCTCCTTTGCCCCCGCGTGTTTGCCGCATGGCGTGATTCCACCTGGAACATCCTCAGTAAGCTAGGTCGTGAACCTTCATTGGCGACCGGATCTCTCCCTCCACTCATTTTGGATTACTCGGGACTACGTGACTACGGCAGTCGCGAGCCTCGTGCCATCACACTTGCGTCAACAACTAAGTCGTTTCTGAAAACCCACTACAGGCTCGTGCCTTTTCCCGTACTCCTCGCAAAGGTGTGTTTACCTAATGGTTTACGACTTGGGCTGTATGATCAAAAACAGAAGATTTGGACCGCGAGACAGACTACGCTACCCAGCTTCGCACGTCATTGTACTTCTTCGTTACCTTCAAGATCAATCTTTTCCTCACTAGGGTCAATCCTAAGAGCCGCAAGCGACAATGCTGGCCGTTCTGCGAATGAAATCTTAGCAAGTCAGATGGACTGTCCAAGTATGTTGACGCAGTTCGAATATGTAGGCTTCCAGGAATTGGTGCTCGGGACAAAGCTTCGATGGGTTCAACTGCTAAGAGAATTGGCTTCGCCTAACATCAATTTTGGCACTCCAGCCACCGTAGCACTTGTCTCGCAGCTAGCTTTACAAGCTGGAGGCTATTGGAAGGATAGTACGTTACGTATCAGTCATTGGGTATTCCGTGACGATCATTTCTGCTTTGCCTTCCTCAGGCAGATCAGAATGCGCCTTGAGGCTATCAAAACAAATTGGCGCGAATCTCAGACTCTGGAATGTCTAATCACACTGACACAACAAGTATGGGAACTTGGAGCATCAACCGATGCAACAGACCAAGCATCGAGTGTACTAAAGGATATCCGTGCGACCACTCTTGCTTGGACGAGATCGCTTCGGCAAGAGATCCTCAACGCCAGGGACGGCAAAATAGCTCAAATGAGATCAAGGAATGCATTGTTCGCTGCCTTCTTATTTCGGCGAACGTACGTTCTGGAGATCAATGACCAATCTGACAAATTGAGCCCCGAGACGCTTGCAGATTTCATTGAATGCTCTATGATATTAGACGATAACATGCCTGAAGATGGATCTGGTCGAATAGCAAAATTGCCCTTACCTTTGCGCAATATGTTTGTCCGTGATCTCAAAGGTGTACATCGCTTAAGAATTAAACTGCGTCAGTCAATTCTATCAATGGGTACAGCAGTCGATTGCGCTATGAACAGGATCTGGCCAGCGGCAGCAGAGGCACCGCAGAGAGCATTTACTGCGTGGGAGTTCTTACCATCTCCGTACGAACAGTGGATATCAGCACAATCCGTTGCAACTGATGGTATGCGATCGCAGGAATTCAATTATAACATCATTGATGGTAGTTTGCTTATCGACCGTCAAAAGCTGAGTAGACTGCCAGAAGAGTACACCAAAGGTGGGTTCTTCCAGCAACTTCTTGGGGAACGTCTCTACTTTACCCGTCCATCACCAATGGCCGGCATGAAATATGTGCTTGCAGCTCTTATCGAGGGCAACCAAGTTCATTTTGGGGTTCGAGGTGAATCGACGTTTATGCGAGCCGTATACGGTTTCCAGACATTAGAGTTAATACCACCTGGCGTTTTCCACGGACAATTCTCTACTGAAAACCCAGATCTTCCCATGGCGTTAATCAACCATCACTTTCACTGGCTGGATCTTGGCTCAGGTACACTTGCAATCAGACCAGAAGCTAGTATGTGGCGTCAGAAGTATCGCGACTGGAATATTGATATATGGAATGGCTATGGGTCGCGTCGTACTAGCCGTCTTGTGGATGTGCGTAGTTCAATATTTCAGCGTATCGCCAATATTTTCGAACCATTCGAGCTGCGAAGCCGAATGATTGTTTACCAACCAGAAAAGTGGGGCCTCTCGGTACAATTGCCAAACCTTGAAATGTCATTCTTCGTCAATCGACAAGGCTTACTACAATCGGGGGAGTTGCGCGCCGTGATAGATGATGACCAGGACGCCGGTACGCTTTACGGACTTGACAGTAAGCTTATCCTACGCAGCGTCAGCAATCCCCGGGAACGGAGCATCATAGTTGCCATGGGACCGACAGAAATCCGGCGATACTTGGGCCATGTTCGTGCTTTTAGTAACCATTCGGGGTTCTATTGTCGCTTTTCAATAAACACTATCCTTAACCGACTTGAATGCCCGCCGGAGCCCCGGGTCGTATACATGAAGGCCTATTGCCATGCGATTACATCATTCGTCTTGCCAGATCCGTTGACGGGTAAGACTGGCACCGAAGAGGCCTTGTATAGTCTGTCCTGTGGTACTGCACAACCTTGGGCGCCCGTCGACGAAGAAGCATACCGTTGGCTTTCACGCATCGGGGCCCTATCGCCCAAAAGAGCATATTATCCGCATTCTTTGAAAGTGCAGCAGCGAGTTCTGTGGTTGGAAAATCTGGCATACCCAGCACAAGATGAGAGACTCTACCCAGCTGTCGCACGGATTTTAGCTCAGTGTAGGCAGCTATACCGCTTCAACCCTGGGGCTGGAGAGCCACCTAGTGACGATTCTAGAGGCGATAGCCATTTAATCCAACGTGCAACTGTGCGTAACAACGTCTACCGTTGCAGTAGTTCGAGTCGCAATATGGCAAGGTGCTCGGATATGTTGTATCTTGCGCGAGACCAAATCTCTTCAGTTAAACGGGCCGATGCCTTCAAAACTGCCAAGATAATCAGAGGATGGTCTCCCAATATTCACGTTGCAGCAGATCTTGCTGGTATACTGGAACACTGGCCTCTTATTCAAGGTTACCAGGAGAATGACCCCTTCCAGCCATACTTGTTGGATGAGCTCATAAACCTTAATGCTGCTTTACGCTGGGGCTCGCTATTCAACTACTGTCAAAAACTCTCTCGGGAGCAAAATATATATGGAGCGATGTTCTTTTTTACGATCATTGCTTTTGGAGGCAAAGTAGATATGACCATTGTCAGGACGCTTATGGCGTTCACGATCGTAAAAGATTTTCAGTCGCTTTCCATACCAAAGTGGGACAACTTCACTCATTTCAGTACAAATACCACGCCCACAGCCAATTACCTCGTGCAGCTCATGGGCCCAGCAGTGATTCCTTATCCACCGGACGAGCGAAGCCTGTTGGGAGGAATATCCTTGAATTACAAACAGCAAAGAGCGCTTGAAGCGGCACAAACTCAGTATGAACAATCGGCCAAGGATATCCGCCAGACGCTTGCTAAGGAAATGCTCCGCAATTGGCCTTGCGAGACCCCGTCTGTACAATTGACCATAGAGTGCCATTCCGTCGATCTAGAGCGCGCAGTGATGCTCGTACGCCCTGAATGGGTTCAATTCTTCAAAAACTATGAGCTCTGGAGGCATCTAATGGATGTTCAACAAATTCTCAATACTTGCGATCCCACCAATAATATCCGTAGTCCAGAGACTGAGATGACCAACAAAAAACTGTATCCCGTCCTGGCCGTTGCCAGGTCTATACCAACAATGCAAGATGTAATTGGTAACGCAGAGGCATTGCTCAAGATGCATCCTGTCGGTCGAAAGTCGAAAATAATTCCTTCGGCAGAGCTTACTAGTCAGGACCTCGGAAGGTCGCTTATGTCACAGGCCAATACAGGCACCGACGATGCTCCAATCCTGTCAACCGTTAAGATTACTAGTCTAAACGAAACAGATAAACTGCATTCTCAACTACAGGAGCTCCAGGAAATTGTCAGTCCACTGCTACATAGCGAAAACTCTGTTAGACGTGTTTATGGTGAGCATTTGGCACATAGCCTCCTTGCTCTAACGAATTTAGATGCGCGGAAACCCCCCCCACAAATCTCCATAGACCGGAAACGCCTTGCAACTACTATGTTGTCGTGCCAGGACGAAGTATACACTCACTTCGACATGATCTGCACGACGTTGAATCAGCATCCAGCCTTCGCCTGGCTTAGCCGCGGAGGTCTTTGGCCAAACCTCACGCCTTCAACTCTACTTGAAACTCTTGGTAGTAACTCTAATGTCAAGTCCTTTGGAATTCTCAAAGAAGCCATTATAGCTTACGCAAGGCAGCTTACTAGATGGCAGCGACTCTTGAGGATCGAAGCGGCGGATAGAAACCATAATAACGCACAGCTTTGGGAACTTTTCGACAATGAAGGTCATTGCGAATGGAATCCAAAGGATTATCCGGATTGGCTCCTTCTCGAAATCGAAAACAATATACTCATCCGTACCGACCAATGCATAGTTGCTAAAGCGATGATTACTCCAGAGTCCGGCTCGAATTCTGTCCTCCAGATGAACATGGGCCAAGGGAAATCGAGCGTCATTATCCCAATGATCGCGGCCATGCTTGCAGACAGGAAGCAGCTCTTTCGAGTAATCGTGCCAAAACCTTTGCTACTTCAAATGGCGCAGCTACTTCAGGCCCGACTTGGAGGGCTTCTCGGCCGCACCGTCAAGCATGTACCATTCTCTCGAAGAACTTCGACTTCAAAAGATAGTATAACAGCATACCTGGACTTACATCGGGAGACCCTGAAAGAACAAGGTGTCATCCTAGCTTTACCAGAACATCTACTGTCGTTCAAGCTTAGTGGTCTTCAGCGGCTCTCCAGTGGGAAAATTAAAGAAGCAGCTTTCATGATGCAGGTGCAATCGTGGCTCGTATCGAAATTCCGGGATGTCTTGGATGAGTGCGATTACAGCCTTGCAGTCAAGACGCAGCTTGTGTACCCTTCCGGTGCGCAGAGTATGATTGACGGACACCCACATCGATGGAAGGTTGTCCAAGCCATCTTGCGACTTGTCAAAGGAACCGTAGAGCAATTACAGCGAGAATACTCACGGGGTATCGAGATTACTATCTCAGGTGGCACCGGAAGATTCCCGGCGATACACTTCTCTCAAGACCTTATCAAGGAGACTCTAATAGAGCGCATAACGGAAAGTGTGTGCAGGGGTGAAGGCGGGATCTTGCCCATCAACGACTGTACAAAAGAGGAGCTCAAAGCTGTTGCGAACCTACTGGACAAACCTCGTTTCTCTAAGGATGAAATCCTAAGTGTTTCAAATGTTTTCAAAAACCGTCCAGCGGCTAGGCAAGACGTTCTTCTTCTGCGTGGGTTACTTGTGTATCGAATCCTGCTCATGGCTTTGAATAAACGATGGAATGTCCAATACGGCTTACACCCAAACCGAGACCCAGTAGCGGTACCCTATCAAGCCAAAGGCGTTCCTTCTGATCAAGCGGAGTTTGGGCATCCAGACGTCGCCATTCTACTGACTTGCTTGAGCTTCTACTACTCAGGTTTGGAGGAGATTCAGTTTGAGAAAACGCTCCGACACGTCTTGAAGTCTGATGACCCAGCCCTAGATTACGACCGATGGATACAAGAAGCCAAAACTCTCCCCGACTCGGTGCGTACGTGGGCGGCGATCAATGTCGATGACGAGATTCAACGAAAGGAGCTGTGGGATCATCTACGCTACAATATGATTGTGATTGATTGCTTTCTCAACAATTTCGTCTTCCCATATCATGCTAAGACGTTTGAACGAAAGCTCGTCAGCTCCGCCTGGGATATACCCTTGCCGCCTTCAAATATGTCGGCGGTGTCCAACAATCATTCAAACGCTCGATTGCCTTTGGTAGAGAAGTCGTTAATCAAAAGCTCGACTTCCATGACGACAGGCTTTAGTGGCACAAATGATAATCGAACCTTGTTACCCTTAAACATTGAGCAACGAGATCTAGCTGGGCTCGCTCATACCAACGCTGAGGTTTTAACGTATCTTTTGCAGCCGAGGAACAGGTTCTACGTCCTCGCTGCGGATAACCAAGGTAGGAGGTTGACTGAATACTTGTTCCTCCATTTAGTCTTCAAGCACAGCATCCGTATGATACTCGACGCCGGAGCACAAATTCTCGAACTTGACAATCAGGATTTAGTGAAAACCTGGCTTACCGTAGACACCAAAGCGGAGGCAGCTGTGTTTTTCGACAAGGAAGACAAGGCTCGAGTTCTGTTTAGGGATGGCCGCTCACAACCTTTGGTGGGTTCGCATTTCAACGATAATCTTGAAGCTTGCTTGGTTTATCTTGATGAGGCTCACACAAGAGGCACCGATTTGAAAATGCCAGCAACGGCAGTAGCCGCGCTCACACTTGGCCCTGGCCAGACTAAAGATCACACTGTACAAGGTAAGCCCTTCGTCTCTACTTCACTTTTAACCTCTATCCTCCACACACATCACCAGGCGGACGCCCCCGGCCAACTATTGGACCAATGGTAACTTGAATGAGAGAAGTCGAGATTTATAAGTTACATATGTCCCTTCCCCCAATTTCATTATCGGAAGAGCCTCGTACTTGAACCCCATGCTATTTCAAGAAAAAACTTGGTCTATTTGCGACTCTAAATAGTTCTACAGAGACCGTTGTTCTTTACTAACTTTCCATCAGCTGCTATGCGGTTACGGCTATTGGCAACTCAGCAAACGGTCGTTTTCTTTGCTCCCCCTGAAGTCCACCAGAGCATTGTCAATGTGCGAGGCAAAGGCTCCAGTGATACAATCGACTCTCACGACGTGATTTCCTGGTTGTTGGAACAGTCATGCCGCACCATCGAGCAGATACAGCCTCTGTACATCTCGCAAGGCCTTGATTTTTGCCAAAGAACATCTTCTGCAATTTCAAACTCCAACGGCGCCACTGACGTCGAGCATCGTAATCGATATTTAAAGGTCATTGAACAGCCGGAGCACTACACGTTGGAGCATCTGTATGCGCCTCGGAAAAAGACCAAAGCATCTCCAGCTGCCTCTACCGACGTGCCTCTACTAGCCATATATGTGGACCAACTCAATTACATGAGGGACAACCTCTGTGAGACTACCGAAACGGTACAAGCACTCGCCCACCAGGAAGTCGAGCAAGAGCGTGAAGTGGCAATTGAGGTGGAGACGATACGAGAACTGAAGAAGCCCCCACCAGCGAACGCTCTTAAGCATCTCTCTCTACACGAAGATCTTAACCATTTCGCAAAACGTGGTCAGATACGTTCTCGTACAGGTGCATACGAGCACGTTTTCCTAGCAATGCGACGTACAGGTGTTGGCATACGTCTTGGAATCAATGGCAATGCAGCTCTAACAAATCTATTTGTCACTTCTGACTTCATGGGCACAATCCAAATTTCCCACGGACAGCCAAGAGACGAATACCTCCGCCCAGTGCAATGGATCCTCTGGAGCGCGGTCTCACAAGCCGCAATCATCATCAGTCCCCATGAAGCCGAAGCCCTGCTTGACGATATCCGTGACGCCAAGACTCGCTGCACGCATCTGATCAGCTACGCTGCACCTGTGACCAGGAACATGCTTGCCTTTGACACCCTCAAGTTCTACAGCGTCCCATCTCTCCCCTCGACCTGGCAAGCTCCCCACTGGCTGGTCCGGGACCTCGGCATCTTCGCCGGCCGTCTCTACTTCGACTACGCCAACTACCCACCCATCTGCGAGCGGCTCGGCCTACCACCGCCTGATGCCCCGTCCTCGGTAGTGGCGAACTTGTGGGACGAACTACCGTTTGCCGACGACGGAAAAGTTGAACATCGCAAGGAAACTGAAGTCTTCACCAAGGCGCCGCTGGAGTTCATGCAGCAGTGGCTGTCGGTCAGGAGAAAGGGGCAGGATTTTTCGCAGACACCGATGGGGTTTGTGTGTAGTGGGAAGGAGGTGAGGGAGGATGCGGTGTTTTTCGCTGGTTGAAGGGAAGGTATTGTCGGCGTAGCACACGCCTGGGGTTCTAGGGATGAGTGGAGTAACTTGAGAGATCGTGGGTGTGTGAAAGAAGACTTTAGTGTAGGAAGGTGTAATTAGGGTAGATGCCGCCTGGGTTCCGTGATAGATTCGAAAACAGACCTTTTAAATATGGCTGTCCCGTACGTACGACGAGGGAGAGATTGACAGGACGGTTACGGAGATGTATTTGCAAATGTGGTTGCGTCGTCCCCACCCTCGACAAATACTAATCTACACACTCTACCTCACTCGCTGTCTGTCTATGCTATGCTACCTTCCTCATGCCCACCACCTCGCTAAGTCGCTAAATCCATACGCTAGAAAGGTATCTACAATATCTATCCGCACCACAAACTCGCTAAATCCCTTTACACAACACCAAATTTCGTACAAATCTCCAGGATCAGATCAGACACCGTCATCGCTAGACCGAAGACGCCAGCTCGAGGGCGTGAACATCCACTCTTCCTCTTCGCCACCCTCAACGCCTCCATGCTTGACCTCCTCGACCTCCCGCTTCACCACCATCCCCGGACCCTGATCATACTCTCCCAATACCTCACCACTGGCATCCCCCTCAACTACAACCCCGCCTTTCTCAAGTTTCGCGAGGACCTCCTTACCCGCAGGTTTTCTCTCTCCAGTGAGCGGGTCCCATACCCAGCCCACCCTCAGCCATCGCCATCGCAGGTACGCTCGAAGTTCCTTGTCAAGGGGCAGTACTCTGGCCCATTCGCCTCGCATTTGCTCGTCCTTGTCATCGTCCTTGTCATTCTGTGGAAGAGGGTCCGTTTTGATTGGTAAACCTCGCAGTTTGTCGCGGCAGAAGATGCGCCAGCTATCGATTGCGTAAGCGCCGATGCCGGGTAGGTGTCCTACTTCCCACGCAACGCGTGGATCGTCGTCCGGAATCGGACCGTTACCTACTGGAATATCTTTGCCGTCATTGCGGTTTGGGTAGTGGAGACGGCGGTAGCGCTTGCCTTCTTCAGGTGGATGGGTAAGCCAGGCTTTGGCAAGCGCAATGCACTTCTTCGCTCGCTGATTTTGTAATCCCAGATGCTGAAAGAACCCAACGACATCTTCGAGCTTCGCTTCTGCGAGAGCTTCAGGAGTAGGGTAGCGCGTCATGAGGGCGTGGTAGACAGGCATGGCGACTGTGCCGCGGGTCTTGTTGAGGAAGATGACGGCGATGAAGAGGCGGAAGGGGTCGTGCTGGAGGGATTCCTGAACAAGGCCGAAAGTGGGGGAGGCTAAGGGGGGAAAAGGAATGCAGGAGATTGGGCCTGTCTTGGGTCGTTTCTGGGGAGGTTTGGGAAAGTAGCGGGAGGCTGTAGGACGTTTGGATCCGTGAGGCGCGACTGACTTGTTTACGAACGGAGCTTCGAGTAGCTTGTAGTCTGGCCCGTTTTCACGCTCGATGTGCTCAGCGCGTGGCGTCGAAGGAAAAACCGGGCTCGAGGGAGCACTGGAGAGGGGGCTGGAGCTCGAGCTGTAGCTGTAGCGGAGGGTCGTCCTTGACGCTGCCGTCGGGGTTGACTGGAAAAGACGAGATATATGGCGTGATCGTCCATAATCCGATTCAGCGTCCGCAATATCATTTGGCGTTGAATAAGGAGGGCCTGGATCTAACAGCAAACACGGCAATGAAGCTGATGAGACGCCAACAGTATTGCGTCTGGGCCTTCGCGTAGGTATAACGGGTTTCGAACGACTCGGTGTCTGCTGCAGACATGACCGAGGGGAATCTTGATAAATCAATCTGCCTTTCTCCTTAGATTTAGGTGACAGGGGGGTTAGAAGGCCGAAGTTCGACCAAGTGTTTCTTGTAATTCTGCATGGAACGGACTTGGCACGTTCAACGGCCACACGCCGAGACAAGTGCCGTGACCGCTCATAGTCTGATTCAACTTCCTGCTTGATTCTAGGCGGTGTCCTGGGGAACACAGGACTCGTGGGGGCGCTTGACAAGGGGCTGCTAGAAGTGCTTGACGGAAGATATATCGTGTAGAACTGATCTGTCTTCGTAGAGCTAGGTATGACTACGCTCATCTGTTGGTGGGCTGACTCAATCTCCAAAGCTCTTGTGGCTGGCTCGCTGTCGTTCATGGACACCCCCTCATCAGCAGCGGTCATGCTCACTGAATCATCGGAGAGTGAAAACCCGATATTTTTGGGCTGGGAAGGTCCTCTGGCTTTGAATGTCCGTTGGACTTGCGCTTTCTTTTTTTGGAATCAGTCTTTTCTTCAATCTCCTCAGTAGCTACAGATTTTCTCTTCTTTGTTTTCTTCGAGGTACTCTCTGCCTTTGCAACGTTTGTTTTGTCTTCATTCATGGCTTTCCGTTCTGCTGCCATCCCCTTCAAGTCATCTCTCATTTCCTTGCTCGCTCCTTTGTACTTCCCTTGATTGTACAAGTCAATTGCATGTTCATTGATATAATCTCTTGAGGCCCGTAGTTCTGCGTCGAACGCTATCGATCTCTTCTTAGCTTCCTCTAAGTCCTTTCTGGATTTGTCTGCAGTTTGGCTATGCTCATGCGGATCTCGCTCATTGGATATGAGGAAGTTCTGATGAGCTTCCGCTTCGGACTTAGGGTCATTCGGCCCTTTCGTTGGTGGTGCTATGATATTGTTTGGACCAGCGCCATCAGAACTTAGGTTGTGGTTCGTAGCCAAAGGTTCTTGGGTTTTTGAATTATCCTTAGCTGCTTGCCTCTTGGCTTTCTTCCTCTCCCTTCTCTTGGCTTTTGGATCTGCCTTACTCTTTTCAGCCGCTACTGAAATACGCTGCGCCAAAGGTGAATCCTGCGCCTTCGGCTTGGTCTCCTGAACTGTTCTATCGACTTTAGTTCGTCTGTCTGGCCCTTGAATCCTACTTGCATGGAGCTGTGGTGTTTGTGTCTGCTGTCCATTTCCCTTAGTCTTTGGCGGTTCCTCCTTTGCATCCACGGAATAAACTTGTTGATGTCCTGGGGACTGAATATCCAATATACCTTTTGTCTCGATTGATGGTAGAACTTCTGAGCTCGTAGACTTGATAACGCTGGCCGCAGAAGTCCGTTTTAATGCTTCCTTCGAATCATCTAGCTCATCCCCCAGAGCCGAGTTCTCACTGTCGTATTCCTCCTCTCCACACATTGCTCGAGCCTTGACTGTCTGCGATTTCGCCTGCGCCTTCGAAAGACTTTGAGCTCTAGCAAAGTCATACACATCTCTCTCGAACTTCCTCCGTTCCGAAGTGGTGTATTGGGAGAGAGATTGCTGGGCAAAGAATGGATGACGACGGATGAAGTGGTTCATTAACTTTGCGGCTGAAGGACTGGACTTGGTGGCGCTCGTGCTTGCTATATGGTGCGTTAGCGTAATATGAGCAAGACTTGATCAACACATACTTGGAGCTTTGTCTAGTTTGGCTTGGATTTCGGGAGGCGATGTCTCGACATCCGTAAGTTTTTGGCCCACGGGAGCTAGTTGTGACCAAAAGGCCATTTCCTCTTTACTGACACCTTCAATATCGAAGTCGTCATACAAATTCGCATCGTCTTCCTCGTCAAGTAATCTATCGCTATCTGTTAAGGTCTTGAGGCGTGAGCTGCTTGGTGGGCTCATATCTTGGTCGAAATTTCCCCGAGATTCTTTGGTCTTTGGTGATTTTCGTTTAGGCGACAAAGGGCAACCATCATCACTAACATCTTCGACGTAATATCCGAAAAAATCACTTGGGGCCGAGTGGAGTGGGTTGCCACTATTTCTGCCCATCTTCTCAAGATTCCAGACTTTGGACTTGGTGCAATGTGCACTTGAACAGTTTTCGCTCAACTTATTCACCATGGTACATTGAGTTCATATAGCGGTTCCTATACCAGACAGTATTCAGAAGAAGCTCCCACGGCAGGGTACGCATCCAATTGACTTGGAAGCTGTGGTTGCTCTGGGTTTAGGGGTTGTGGGTGACTGGCAGGAAATTATCATACTACAGCTGAAGGTCAGAGCTGGATGACGCGCTGCAACACGCGCTTAATTATGCAGAGCGCGTCAAGTGTATAACTCTACCTTACGAGAAAAACAGGTGGGTGACAGATTTTATGTGAAGATATAAATCTAACAAAGTTCTATTAATGAAGGTTCTACATTAATTGTGGTATTGCAGCTAAGAAGATACAGACCCTCTGTCAAGTGGGTAATTGCAAACAAGTGTAGAAATTGTCACTGAAATATCTATATAGCCTGCTGCCTAACTTCTCTTCATACTGCAACTCACATCCATCAGAATTTCATTGGCACCCACCAAACATCATGTCTTCATCATCGCTCAAGCTTGATAGCCTGCCTATTGAGATCCTACGCCGAATTGCTACATTTTCGCCCTGCGAGGCTATACTTGCGCTGATGGAGGTTAGCAGAATTCTCCATCGATCATGCAATGATCGTCTAGTTTTCAAATCCATCATAGACTACCATAACAAACGCCGTTCTCTGAAATGGCAGGGTCCTAAATTGACGATTGAGTCTCCGACATCCTCATGGGCCCGCTACGCTCTGGCGGACTCTAAAGCTATTAAATTGCCAACCGATCCTCTCATTGACAAGTTTGTCAGCTGGGCGCCACAACTGGCGGCTTCAAACCGTAAGTTTTATGATAAGACCAAACTCTGCGGCTAGTAAACTTACCCCATAGATCCCATGGTCGACTTTCCAACCGCGTTAAGCCTGTTCACTACCTTTGCTGGCTTTGAATGGGTATCGGTAGACGATAAGCAAGCGTTGGCTTTCTGTATCGGAACAGGACTCATGTCCAACGAGACTACAGATGACTTCTCGACCTCGCAATGTCCGCAAAGGCTAAAGCGCTATTTGCTCGAGCCCCTGTATGAGCCTGAAAATGCGCCTGAGCTATCCATTGAAAACCCTGAGATGCTATTGCAGAAGTATGTTGAAGCAATCATGGCCGTGGGCGTTTTCGCCATGTTGCTTCGGGACAATATCAGCCGAGGGTTCATACTCAGTCCCCACAGGTTTAAACATCCTGGTTTACCACCTACAGCGCTGATCGTTCCAAATGCCAAAGACATACCATTCCTCTCCATGATGGACTTACCTCTCCCTTTTGTTCTCACTACCCCTAGAGAACTTGCGACGTGCCATTTGCCCAAGATGACGAGCCGAGAGTTTCTCGAAGACGGAGAGTGGACTGGCTTTTACTCAATTTCAAGACAGATTGAGGAGCGTGTTTCTTTTGACCCGCCGATGCACGGTATTCGATTCTTGGCGAGTGCGAACGATGATTGTCCAACCATATTATACCTCCATGCCACTGGGAAGGATGGTGTAGACCCCTTTGACCTGGACGGACTAGTTGAACAGAAATCTGGGAAGGTGATGCTGACAAAGCGGTATAACCAGTTTAATATCTGGTACTGGTCCAGCATCATGACTCCATATGGAATCGTCGGTACTTGGGGATCGAGGGGCTACGGTGGCTGGGTTTGGTTATGGAAGGTCGGCTGGACCAACGACGCGTTGAATACTGATGCTGGCCCACTACTTGAGGAACCTAAACAAACGGTATTATGAATTATGCGTAGTACACTGGGCAGTTTGGGAAAAGGAAGAACGCAAGCTGGAGGATATCTCGTGAACATCTAGCCGCTCCTCATGGCGGAAGATATTCAAGAGTCAAATCTATTATCCATTTCGCGGGTATTTGCCGTAGCTAAGAATCTAACACGGAGCATGGAAAGCGAATGTATAAGGGTTATTGGACGATGAATTATCTCTAAGAAATGAAAAAAAGCGCCGATGTCAGTAACAGCCAAGGGGTATATCCATTGCGCCGGAACCTCAGATAAGATTGGGAACGAAGACCCCCAAGAGAAGTACCATAGATGAAAGGGAGATAGTAGCCGTATTTCTGTACCCGGAGCTCTTCGTTGCCGATGTCGCAGTTGTTGATGTCGCAAAAGATGACGGTGAGTTCGATGATAGCAATGCCGAAGTCGAGCTAGTAGAGGAACCTGACGTAGATGCCGAGGAAGCTGAACCGCTTGGAGTTGATGCTGCCAAGCTGCTGGATTGGGATGTTTCCGTAACCGTAGCATTCGCAGAATGATTGAGGTACGGTGACACTCGCGCAGACGCAGGATCGGTTACGGTTGCGTCAGGCGATGGTGTAATTCTACCAGCACCCCCTCCTGTAGTCGCTTGGCTGCTCATTGCCAGGGTGGAGCTTGTTGCAGTAGCCGTAACGTCATAGCCAGACACCTCCTGGGTTACTGGATCCACAAAGCCATCTATAGTCTCTATCGCTGATCTACCGCCGGCCGGGGTGCAGTACGAGGATGACAGGGTGGGCAAAGGTGTAGCATCAGGGTTAAGATCGGTTGGATAGAGGTTGTTAGCTGTCAAACAGCTGTTGCAACTATGATTGACTATCAGCGACGGTTACAACTATCAGACGAAGGGATTATGTAGCGCACGCATATAGGTGGCTCCAATAGTCCCCATTGCAAACGCAGTCTCTGACTTTCTGTGCGTTCTGAGGCGTATCATTTGCTTCTAAGCTTGCTTGGTCCATGCCGATTATTGATAGGCATTGATCGCCAATTGTATTCGACTGAGCACAGTCCCCAGTATCATTGAGGCAAATGGAAGTATCGGCTTGCCGTATCCATAGCTGGTGTGGTTTTGGGAGTAGCTGGCGCTCATGGGCTACAGCAGCCCCGAGGAAAGTTCCAAAGATTATCGAGACATAGGTGAGAGCATGGTATTGTTGCATGTTCGCCGATGATCTGACTATAGTAATTCAATTGGACGCCAGAGGCTCTGAGGTAGGAGCGGTTTGTTGTTCAACTGCAAAACCGCGCTAATGGAAGGGGCAAAATAATCGAATCTAAAGATCTACCTGATAAGATGCAAGATAAGATCAGATCAGATCAGATTAGCAACAACTACTCGGTGCTATCTTTTTGGTGGTTTACTTCCTTTTTGTCGAATACTCGGCACAATTGTGGTTTCTAATAGGTGAAGGTAGACTTTGTATGGCGTGTTTTGACTTGATAGTCAGCGCACAGCAACGTCCACGTCAGTAATCGACTACAGCACCATGTCTTCCTCTTGTGCGTCGAGGACTGAGATGATTATATTCTGCGCGTGGGCCCTACTCGCCACAGTCACGCTCGCGGCCCAAGTTTTCCTTGGATCTTCTGCTTCTGAGAGAACTAACCACGACAGACTGGGAGCCGTCGCCTCCGAGAATAGAATATGCAGCCAAATTGGGATCAACCTAATTGAAGCCGGGGGCAATGCCGCCGACGCTCTAGTCGGGACAACCTTTTGCGTGGGAGTCATAGGAATGTACCATAGTGGTATTGGTGGCGGAGGATTCGTCCTTGTTCGATCGCCCAACGGTACCTATGAAGCCATCGACTTCCGAGAAACGGCACCTGCTGCCGCTTTCGAGGACATGTACAAGAACAACGTCGAGGGCTCCGTATATGGTGGGCTTGCTAGGTGTGTTTCTAGATATTTCTTTACATAAGCTAGCTAACGAAAGCCTAGTGGAATCCCAGGAGAAGTCCGTGGTCTTGAGTACCTTCACACCCACTACGGAGTCCTTCCTTGGGCGGATGTGGTCAGGCCAGCGGTAAAGATCGCTCGGGATGGATTTGTTGTCTCTTACGATCTCCTTCGATTCATGGGCTTTGCAACCCAGGATTTCGATTTCCTCGCCAAAGACAATAATTGGGCAATTGACTTTGCTCCCAACGGGACAAGGTTGGGACTAGGAGATACCATCTATCGCCAAAGATACGCAGACACGTTGGAGAAAATAGCGGTGGAAGGCGCAGAGGCGTTCTACACCGGCTCGATGGCCGACGCAACCATAAAGGCCGTGCTGGGAACTAATGGGACTATGACAGCGGGAGATCTACGGAACTATGCCGTTGTCTCTCGACCGGCCGTGAGGATCAGCTACCATGGGTTTGACATTTATGGTTGTGGTGCCCCTGCTAGTGGAGCCGTGGCTTTGAACGTGCTGAAGACACTTGAGGGCTACGAAGACTTGGGGAACCAAGAGACGCTAAATCTTAATACCCACCGACTTGATGAAGCTATGAGGTTTGGGTACGGGAAGAGGACAGAACTTGGAGATCCAGATTTCTTGCATGGTTTGTACGATTTCGAAGCGGATATGCTTGACGCTACGTCCGCGGCGGCGATAAGAGCCAAGATCTCAGACCACCATACCCAGAATGTATCGGCCTACGATCCCAACGGTTTCGAAAGCGCTGAAACACATGGAACATCCCACATAGTCACAGCAGATTCCTCTGGATTGGCTACATCTTTGACTACTACAATCAACTTGCTATTCGGTTCGCGGGTACTGGTGCCTGAGACTGGTATCATCATGAACAATGAGATGAATGATTTCTCAATCCCACACGTAAAAAATGCTTTTGGCTATTTGCCAACTCCAGCCAACTATATCAGGCCTAACAAACGCTCTCTATCATCAATAACCCCTCTCATAGTTGAGCATTCATCAAACCACTCTTTGTTTGCGGTTCTTGGTGCCGCTGGGGGCTCTCGAATCATTACGGCCACCATTCAAAACGCTCTGGATGTTATCGATCGTAACATGACAGCGCATGAAGCCCTAGCTAGGCCGCGGCTTCATGACCAGTTGATTCCCAATCAGGTTGCCTTCGAGTGGGAATACGACAACAGCACTGTGAAGTTTATGAAAGAGCGAGGCCACAACGTTACATGGGTACCACCAGTGTACAGTAGCGCGCAGGCCCTGAAAATTTCTCCGAACGGCTCTTTCGAGGCTGCCGGTGAGCCAAGACAAAAAGACTCGGCAGGTCTCACGATATGAATAAACCTAGGCACAAGAACGTCATTTGTAGATCATCTGTCTTTGTGGCGACCCTCAGAACGAGCGGCAAATTTGATCAAGATAACGAGTTCCAGGCCGTTCTTCTGCCGAGTTTTTCTTGTTGCATAAGCTTGTAAATTGAATCCAAAGGTGGCATAGAAGTTCCCCAAAAGCGCAGGATACGGCTACTAATCTTGGCGAGCACAAATCTTTTCCGCATCAAAGAGAAGAACAAAGACAGAAACTTGACTTGAATGCACACGGTCAAAAAATGGTAATCGGTATGGAACCTGTGCAGCGCATCATATACTATCGACTTAAGCTGAGGCTTACAATGGCTACCATAAACGGATCAGTCGCCCTTTATTCAAGAGTATAAGCCCCCACCGCAGTGATTACCTCATCGCTGTATTAAAATCTATGGCCTCGGAAACTTCCTTGTCTCTTACTGATCCGGTTCTCCAGATAAAAACGCCTATGTCGCCTTCATACCCTGGAAATCGAGGATGAGACAGAAATCGTCAGCTCTCAAGTCTAGCTTGCAAGGAGGTGTACTCAATATTGCACAACTCAAGCAAAGTAGACAAACTGGTATGAACGAATTAAACATACCGAATTGGTACCACCCACTGTCACCTACATAACGACAATTTGAGAGAATCTCCAACAAATCGTCGTATGGGTCCTTCCGGGTCGCTACATCGTTATTGTCCGGCCAGTGCAGACTGGGGTCTCCTGGTAGCTCTCCAGGATCGAAAAAGCCACGCATAACAATAGCAACCGTGCAGGAACCTGCGATTTTCTGTCATTGACACGTTCTGATAATCAGGCCACTCGGACCTTGATCGTAGAAGACTAATTTTAGCGTGAATACCCACTTACCGGAGGTGAATCTGAGAGGGGTCTGAATTTTCTCAAAACGCGTTGTCGGCACGGCATCATTGCCCATATACTCTACGAGTTGCTCTGGCTTATGAGTTTCTATCATTTCTTTCCAGAACTTGTGTCTTGCGTTGAAGCAATCTGTGATCTGATAGCCTTTATCGCGACCTATCCATTCCCTGCTATTGGTACAATGATACTTCGGACTGTGGGTCGGACTTGAGACGTTGAGCGTGTGTTGCAATCGTGTCATGTTCGGACTTGGCAAACCGCCCGTGGTATTGACGTCTCCCATAATCACCGCGCTAGATACTCGAGAGATGAGGAGCGAAAGAACTACGAATGTCCGCGCTATGACAGAACGAAAGGGTGAAGAAGACGCAGGATGAAGACCCATGATTGATAGCGCCTAGTCATATTCTAAGTGACAGACTTCGGAGCGAGACGTGCAAGACATATAAATATGTGTGTTTGAAATCCCCATCTCACTGGTACTGGACGAGGATAATCTTTCGGACCATCCCACGTCAGACTTATAATTAGCATGGCCAATCGAAAAATTTGGCGTCGAGTCCGTACATCCTCTCGTGTCGGCAGGACTATACAAGCTATAAGCGCTCAACGGCTGTAGGGGGTTTCCCCCGAAACACCTCATATCTCGGTTCCTTAGCCGCTTATGCGCTATTGCTTTTCCTGGATTTCAAGGTTTCCCCAGATTGTTTTGCGGTTCATTTCCCTGACGAAATCTGCTATAAGATTGTCAACATCGACAATGTCTCTTTATCTCTCCAACATCGGTTCTTGATCCCATGACTAAATCAATAGTACACGAGCTCATCGTTCACTCCCCTCATCCGCCCGATATACCCGCCGCCTACCACATCTCCTATGTACCGGCTACTCTCTCCGAAATCAATCGCTTATTTTACCCATCACCCACAATTCAGTCCCTTCTCTTTGTTAGACAAGAGACGGGCGCCGCAATATAATATCCCGGTTGTGTCTGAATAACGCATGAGTACAACTCTACCTCTTGGCTTAGCTATAGCTGGAAAAAAAGTACGGTACTATTTCTGTCATAGGATGATCCAGCCTAAATATCCCCTAGGCGCTAGTTACAGCATCGTAACCGGGTCGACATCATCTCGGGACACCTCCTATGCAGTCACACATAACATCAGTCCGCCTGCCGCTGATGATGACTTGTCACTACCAGAAAAAGAGGGCGATTACTGGAACAAGAGCTCGTCCTATATCTATTTGCCGGCACAACTTATGCTGTCTGATTAAGGCAATATCACTTATTCTATCGTGGTTCTCTCTGCACAAGCTGTATGACCCGATTCTAAGCAACTACAATATCCTGAGCCGAGAGAATCTTGGACTATCTTTACACCCGTCTCTTTTAAAACTTGCGCGGTTCTAATGAAGCGCCTGTTTTGGGACGCTGAGCTAGGTTTAGTATGTGACTATAGTACTACTAGTGCATATTTCACCCGTGAATTAGGGGTGAGGTGTTCTGATTAGTAGCAAAAGAAAAATCTGAAAGCTACCTTACTTATCGATTGATGTAACATTTTCTCTATTTGGGATTAGCTCACATGAACTGACCAAGAATAACTCGCACCACGAGAGTACTCGACGTTCTACCTTTCATCTTAACCCTCCACTTATCTTGACCCTCTTGAAAAGTACGGTCCAGCATGTCGGGTCATCAATCGCCATGAAGAGACACTGCTTGGATAGATTGGCCTAGGCATGCGACTGGAGCCTCCAGTATGAGGGTAACTAGATGGTTCAACATGGGTCATGTTCTTCCAACGAAGTGGGACATCCGTCCAAGGCTTCTAGGAGATTTGAGTGCTGCGGTAGTTCGTATGTCTCCCAATCTTCGTGGCAAATTGTCCTTGTTAATTACCTTTAAGACTCAGAGCGCACGAGGTACATGTGTGAAATTCTTATGCTAGAAATGAGCCTGAGCCTACCAGAATCGCCCATGTGCCCAAGACGCCGTGATCGCTACCCCGGGGAACTTAAAGAGCAGGCAAGTGCAACTGAATTTTGCTCGGCAACATACACAGAGACGTGCAATGCCAGGTCTTGCTGTTCGTCAGCTTGCAAAGATGAAGTATTTGGTGCAGCGTACACATCTGTCGGTAGCGACATTGAGCTGGGTAATGTGTTAACACAGCATGTCATCCCAAGACTCATCAGCTTCACTTGCGTTGGCTGCAAGAACAAGATCCCAGTAGTAAACCGCTCCCATTCGAAGGCGAGGATCCCCAAGATGAGGCTTGTGCTGTCCCGGGCGGAATCTAATACCGAGAACACTGTTGAAGATCTTGAAAAACTTATCAGAGTTTTAGGTCTGCAGAGACCATGGACATAGCAAATAAGGTGACTATGTGGTCTTTGACAAATCGAGGACATCGACTACCAAAAACCCTGCGGTCGAAATCGGCCTTCGACGAGTGAAAGCCTGTGTTTGAAACTAAGTCGATCATAGAGGGTCTCATCTCATAAACCAGGCATTTTGTTTCTCCTGCTATTAGTATTTCTCTCGATGATTCCGATATTATTCCCTCTAGAATCGATCATAGTGTAGAAGTCGAAGGAGCTTACTGCAAACGATTGATAGGCGTGGTAATCCCATGCGATGGCGTTGAAGGACCTCCTTATTACTGCTGGTTCTCCGAAGAGGTCTCCCAGTCTTTTGTTTTACACTTGTCTGCAACCTGATCGCAACATATGGCCTCGAAAATGCTGCACGGTTTGATACTTCACCTGGGCTCTCAGATTTCATGATCAGAAGCTGTTGCTTCTAGACGTTGCGAGGACCGTTCATAGAAGGGTCATCCTAATTTTGTTTGATCGTTAACCTACATTTTATTTGCTGTTCTTTTTGCAAGCCGGGTGTTTGAAAGGGCAGAAACACTGCGTGCATGCCGGGTTGGGAAACTTGTTAGCGATCAACAAAGTAGCCCTTGTTGCATGGCAGACGAAGTGGGGAACATAAAGGGACTCTTGATGAAATTGTGAGTTGGGAATATCATCGGGTTTTAGCTCGCGCGGGGGTGGGAAAGTTGGTCGGAAATTTTTTTTCGCTTAATCGGCCATGTAACCAAATCGGCCACATAACCAAAATTCAACCATATTCAACCAACAACCTTCAAAAATCGATTAATATTTAACGCAATGACTTCTACCTACATAGCATTGAGCATCGAATCAAGAAGGATATCAACACCCTGAACACGCGTCAAAACCCGAGTCAAAGAAATTGCACGCGAATTCGATGTACCTTTGCAGAGGCTACGATCCAGGCTAGCTGATCATTCACCCGCCTCAGCAGTGCGAGGGTTGCATAACAGGAAGCTAAAGCCTGATCAGTTAGCTCTACATACATATCAAAAGATTGAATGAATTGGGCCTACCAATGTATTTCAGCCTCTGAAACACTGGCATTCGGAAGCCGTTAACGAAGCGATTCAAACGAGCCACGAAACCTTCATCAAAATCGAATTTCTAGCTGCTTTTAACGGGTTCAGAAGTAAAGCTTTCAAGGAAACTACTATACGTTCGGCTTGAAAGAAAAGTGGTCTAATTCCCTTCGATCCTAATGTGGTTTTGGATAAGGTGCGAGAAACTCGACCCTCAGCTCGTCCTATTACACCTTCCACGATGACGGAATCACCCGATATCTGAAAGACTACCCCTACTACTAGAAAACAGCTGAAAAGACGAAAAGTGAGTTTACTTTGCTCCGGCTATGAACCCGAGCTTCAGCAGAAGTTGGTCAAATTTACCAAAGGGGGCCAATGCAATGACCCGTAGGATTGAGCTATTGGAAGTCAAAATAGCAGCCACGGAAGCCGCTAATAACGCTCAAAATATACGTAAAGATCAATCTGCTAAGGTCTTACAAGGCATTCTATACGCCAAAGAAGCTCGATCTATGACCAGTGATAGGCTAGGTTTAGAGTATTTGAGGCAAAAGTCTCGCGATGAGCGTATCGAAAAGCAGTATATCAACGAGCTAATAAAGGTATGGCAGAAGGAAGAGAAGGCCTGAAAGGTTTTATATAAGGCTGTTTTGAAGAAATTGCTTGTAATACGGCCTTTTCAGAAGTAATATGGTTGAATTTTGGTTAGGTGACCGATTTGATTACATGGCCGATGAGTACTAAGCGAAGAATGAGCGAAAGTGCGGGGTACGGATAAGGCCTCGACTGTGCATATGCGCAGCATCAACTGAGCATAAAAAAACATCGATGAACGATGAAAGCATGAAAATTGAGAGAATGAGATAACAGATTGGCTGAATGGTTTGAAGGTGAGAGTCGCAGTCCGCATATGTCGCGCATATACTAAAAAGAAACTCAGCTCGCTCAAGATTCGTGCAATGCAAATGTCGAAAACGATGAGGAAAGTGATGATACAAATCACAAGCAGAACGACGAGAATGAAGAAGAAAACACACGAGATAGATCTGATGAATATAAAAAGTTCCGGCCCTGGCTCAACTTTTCCAACCCCCCGCCAGCTGTAACCCCAGTTGGGAATATCATCATTTCCTTAATGCTTTGCTTTGTCAGAAATCGAAGGAGGCACTTGATTGGCGCATTAGTGACGAAATAAGGATCAGCTGCGTGGTTTGTGCGTGGTTTGTGCGTTGTCCAGCACGAGCCTCAGCGGCTATGGGTCCTTGCATACCCTAAAATACGCACAAAACCCTCAGGTAGCTCAGGTCACGGGACATCGAAAAATGCGTCCCCTAGTCCGCTCAACCCTATTCGAATCTAACATGTCCCTCTCTCTCATTCTCCGTGCAATTATCTCAACGGGGGGTTATCATGTTCTCCATCCGAAATATCCTTGCTACATTCTTACTCTTCTACACTCATGTCTCCTGGGCAGCATTGCGAAAGTACAACTTCACTGCTCATATTGATGTTAGAGCGCCCGGTACGTTCACCATTCTTGCCTTCGTAGTTTTAGGACCTCTAGCAATTGAGGACTAGAAGAAAGTCATGTTACTGATGCTACACAGATGGTACTCCTCGACAAGTCTACCTTATCAATGGCCACCAACCGGGCCCTCTGATCGACGTCGATGAGGGGGATGACCTTGAAGTATTTGTCCGAAATAACTTACATGTGAACCTGACCCTCCATTGGCATGGTGAGTCTTCGAAAGAGGTTCTTCCTACCATTGGAGACTAAACTATCCACATCAGGCCTGCTTCAACGTGGAACGCCACAGATGGACGGTGTCCCCGGCGTTACCCAGGTCAGATCACTATATACGTTTACTGGCATACCTGAGCAGTATGTAGCTTATGCTTCTGTCTTAGTATCCCATCCTTCCGGGCGCAGACTTCACCTACCGCTTCTCCACCGAAAACCAGTATGGCTTCTACTGGTACCATACCCATGTACAGGCCTACTATGACGATGGAATCCGAGGACCACTGATGATACACCCGTCCCCATCGCGTCGTCGCCCTTTCGAGAGCCTTGCCTCGAGCAAGGTCGAACTTAATAAGCTTCTTCATGCCGAACACGATGCCATGCCAGTAATGCTGAATGACTGGACGCATGATCTTTCGGATTCCATCTATGTGCAGTATCTTCAGACCGGCGTGTTTCCGTATTGCGTCGATAGTCTCTTGGCGAATGGACATGGGAGGGTGGAATGTCTCCCTGATTCTATCCTTCAAGCTGGGCCGGGCCTTGGCCTTGACTCATCCTCTATCACTACCATGGGAATGAAGTCATCGTCCATGAGCGGCTCTTCGATGGGCGGCTCTTCGATGGGCGGTTCCTCAATGGGCAGCTCTTCAATGGACATGAGCATGGACAATTCAGTGGCAAAAACCATGGCGTCTACTATGCCTTCTATGTCGACTACAGCGGTGGCTTCTTCCACCAGCGCAATGTCGGGCATGGAAGCGATGACTACATTGAATCCAAAAGGATGCGTCCCCCCAATGATGTTTAAGCCTGGCTACAACCTTACCTCTTTTGCACTTCAACCTTGCGTCAACACTACCTCTCCTTTCCTCCACATCCCTGCAAAACAGAGTCGAGGCTGGCTTTCTCTTAACCTCGTCAACTCGGGTGCCGTGACCAAGCTGGCAATTTCGCTGGATGGGCATTCGATGTTCGTGTATGCGGCTGACGGAGAATATGTGGGGTTAGAGGAGGTTAACGTAAGCATCACTGATGTGCAAGGAAGCATAGAATTGGGCTAATGATGTTTTCGTAAAGGTTCTTTATATCGAGATTGGACAACGATATTCTGTAATGATCAAGTTGGACCAGCCGGTCGGGAAATATTATTTGAGGTTTGAAAGCTTCCCAATGGGGGACATGCAGCAAGTTATTGAAGGAAAAGCGGTTGTGGAATACACTGCAAGTCCCATGACAGACCGGCAAATAATCTCGCTAATAGTTGACACTTTAGGTGGACGCGATGTCTTCCAACAACATGAGTTCAAATTGTACGGACGTAGCGGCTCCTTGGACTCTCAGAAACGGCTCAGCAGTCGCCGGCGCATCAGTTCTCTCTGCTCTCTCACTCCACCCTTTTGCTTCAACCCCCCCTCCGCCAGCAGATCTCACAAGACATCTCATTATCAACCAAACCGGCATCACCACCTGGGTACTCAACCACTCCCCCTACTCTGAATCCAAAGTCCCTGTTCTATACGGGAATTCGTCAGACGGGTGGAATGCAGAGACGACCATACATTTTGCGTCTAATAAGACGGTTGATATCATTATGAGGATTGCGAATGATTCGATGGATATGGTGAGCCTAAACTTCTACATTCCCCTATGTCTACCGCTTTCTGCATGTCTCTTGAGCACAGATTTTTACGAACTACAATTTTGCCCATATTGCTTCCTACCACCCACGGTTGCTTCCACTTGGATCTGTCCCCTTTGGACAACTTCCACCTGGAGTCCTTTCAAGTGAACGTCTTTCATCTTGAATTCTTCCACATAGAAACATTTCCATGAAGCCCCAATATTTTCTACGTTCACATCTTCTCCACTGCTATTTTCCACATCATCTCTCACACTGTCATCTTCCAGACAGCCATCTTCCACACCATCTCCCATACCGTCATCTTCCACATGGATAATCTTTTTAACGTCTTCTGAATCCGTCCACCTCCACCACCCCCCTCCCTCCTTTCCATACTAACTTTCCACCCCCAGATGTCCCACCCAATCCACCTCCACGGCCACAAATTCTGGGTCCTCGGCTCCGGCACCGGCTCCCCTCCCACTCTCATCAAGGCTTCCACCCCCCTCATCAACACCAAAAACCCACCTTACCGCGATACGGTCGAGCTCCCCGGGTCGGGATGGTTGGCTATACGGTAAGATCAACATGCTCACCCTTCATTTTGTATGCTTTGGGGGATATGAGGGCTGATGATGAGGGTACAGATATATAACGGACAATCCGGGAGCGTGGCTGCTGCATTGTCATGTGCAGTGGCATGCTATAAGCGGGATGGTGGTTGCGCTTGTGGAGGGTTTAGGGGGGGAGGGCGTGGAGGTGGGGGCGGGGGGCGGGAAGGGTAGGTAGTGTCGTTATCGACATGTAAAGTAGCTCACATCAGTGGGTTTGGTGTGAGCTCTCAACGCATGTGCGTGGAGGGACAGAAAAAAAAGTTCTTCCATCTTGATTGTTATATCATCGACTTTTTTAGCTTCAAGACGTTCATTTTCCTGGCTCGTCACTAATAGTGTACAATACTGAACTGGGAAAAAAGGGAACGGCATCCCAAAGCCAGAACATGATCCGTCGCAGTCCTTTCCTTCTTTTCCATCTTTTCGCTATGCAGAATGCCCCAATGATACTATCGATGAAGAATTGCAAAGATGGCAAATAACACGTTACTGATAAGACAGGCCTGCGCCTAACCCCTTCCTACAACCCACATGCTGTACATACCACACTTCCCCCTGTACACACACGTCCTCTCCAGAACCCAAAACCCCTACCCATCAATACCCCATCAGCTCACACTAAACCCTACACCCCATCCCTCTCCCACCCTCACCTCACCTCGCCTCTCCTCTCCTCCCTCTTACCAGTGTCCAAATAACATCTCAGTCTTTCTGTTCTTTCGTTCCAAAATCCTATCATCTGCAGACTTGGAAACATAAGACAACCCAACCCAACCCAACCCAAACCCAACCCAACCCCAACCCAAACGTGCCGCTCAGAAACAAATCCCAAGCCCAGCTCCGCAAACCAACCACGTAATCCCACAAAACAAGAAATACATAGACGAGCACGAAAGATGCACCACCTTCTCCCCCAAACCATCCTCCACGCCCCCCCCCCCCTCCCACCCACCAACTAGACCACAAAAAACACGCTCACTACATCCAAATCATACAAACCACACAACCTACCCACACCACCCACCCCCTACATCTCCCCCCCATCTCCTCTCCAAACCCAAAAATTCGCAAAAATTCGCAAAGAGCCCGTTCGGGTTTTCAAGAGCGTTTCCAGGACCCGAGGAGATCAAACCACCTACCCACACCACCCACCCCCTACATCTCCCCCCCCATCTCCTCTCCAAACCAAAACCCAGCAAAAACTCGCAAAGACTTCGTTCGGGTTTTCCAGAGCGTTTCCAAGGACCCAAGGAGATCAAACCACCTACCCACACCACCCACCCCCTACATCTCCCCCCCATCTCCTCTCCTCTCCTCTCCAAAACCCAAGCAAAAACTCGCAAAGACTTCGTTCGGGTTTTCCAGAGCGTTTCCAGGACCCGAGGAGATCAAACCACCTACCCACACCACCCTTTTCCCCTCGACCCTTCTCCACCCCCCCCCGACATCTCCCCCCCATTTCCTCTCCTCTCCAAACCCAAGCAAAAACTCGCAAAAATTCGCAAAGAGCCCGTTCGGGTTTCCAGAGCGTTTCCAATGACCAAGGAGATCCAAAGCGTCATCGTAGATTAACGATCGAACATGTGAAAAGGAGTGTTTTGCAAGCGGGTTTCTGATGTGAGAGCGTAGGCGGTGCTGTTTTTTTGAGAGGGAAGAGTTATAGTTGTGTTTATGGGTGTGATGGATGATGTTGTTTTTTGGTATGAGTCGACCGTCTCTTGTATATCGAGATACACTATTTGCAGAATAGAAGGGTGTGGATAAGTTAATGGGGGGGGGGGCATTCTACATCTGCAACCTCTGTATTAGTTTCAAGACTTATAAAATATAAAATAGGCATAGCGAGCTGATACTCAGTTTCTGAATATCTATACTACTTAGATATAACCGTCCATCCTGTTAAGCACAAAACGTATACTCCAAAGCCCCAGTAACTGACATCCCAGACACACATCCCACAAAGCCCCAAAGTTGTAAACCCATCACTCCTCCCCAGACACCGGCTTCCCCAGTCTAACTCC